>Ga0302151_10001668_pt1 | contig 11112 bp, 8 predicted proteins | sample I_Bog_N1_3_FD_192428 | JGI IMG/M metagenome (GOLD analysis project Ga0302151, IMG submission 192428) | Peat permafrost microbial communities from Stordalen Mire near Abisko, Sweden - I_Bog_N1_3 | ecosystem: Environmental > Terrestrial > Soil > Wetlands > Peat | place: Sweden: Abisko, Stordalen...
GACTGTCGGGACGCGGGTCCACCGTCCGTCAGGCCCGAGCTCCCAGGCGTTGGTGTCGTCGGCCACGGCCAGATCGAGGACCTCGACCAGCCGCCGGCGCAGCACGTCGTCCTCCACCGGGACCACTGCCTCGACCCGGCGGTCCAGGCTCCGCTCCATGAGGTCGGCCGAGCCGATGGCCACCGTCAGTGGTCGTCCGGCCGTGCCTCCGAAGCTGAACACCCGCGAATGCTCGAGGAACCGGTCGACCACCGACCGGACCCGGATGTGCTCGGACAGACCCGGCACCCCGGGGCGCAGGCAGCAGCGGCTGCGGACGATCACGTCGACCGACGTCCCGGCCCGGGAGGCCCGGTAGAGGGCATCGATCACCTCGGGGTCGGTCAGTCCGTTCACCTTCAGGACGATGCGCCCGTCCGGTCCGGCGTCCGCCTCGCCGTCGATCCAGGCGATGATCCGGCGCCGCAACGCCATGGGGGCCACCACCAGCCGACGGAATTCGGCCGGCTGCCCGAAGCCCGTCACGTAGTTGAACAGGGCCGCCACGTCGGCCGTGAGGACCGGGTCCCCGCTCAGCAACCCGAGGTCCTCGTAACCCAGTGCCGTCCGCTCGTTGTAGTTGCCCGTCGACACGTGGCAGTACCGGTGGATCCCGTCGGCCTCCTGGCGGGCCACGAGCGCCATCTTGGCGTGGGTCTTCAACCCCTGCAGCCCGTAGACCACCTCGACCCCCGCGGCCTCCAGGGCCCGGGCCCAGCCGATGTTGGCCCGCTCGTCGAACGGCGCCTGCAACTCCACCACCACCGCCACCTGCTTGCCCGCCTCGGAGGCCCGGATGAGCGCCGAGACGATCGGGCTCTTGCCCGAGGTCCGGTAGAGCGTCTGCTTGATCGCCAGCACCTGCGGGTCCGCCGCCGCCTGGTCGATGAAGGCCTCGACCGAACGGTCGTAGGAGTCATAGGGGTGATGGAGGAGGATCTCCCCGTGCCCCAGCGCATCGAGCACACCTCCCGAACCGTCGATCGGGGCCGGCCCTCCGTCGTGGACCACGCCCGGCGTGAGCTCCGGGGGGGTGACCGGGTCCCAGGGCCCGGCGGCCAGATCGGGCCGGTCCAGGCCGACGACGGCCCACAGGCCTCCCAGGTCGACCGGCACGTCCAGTTCGTAGACGCTCTCGGGGGGGATCCCCACCTCCTCGACCAGGATGTCGCGGAACTCGTCGGTGCAGTCCGAGGCCACCTCGAGCCGCACCGCCTCGCCGAACCTCCGACGTTGGAGCTCCATCTCCACGGCGGCCGGCAGGTCGTCGGCCTCGTCCTCCTCGACCGACAGATCAGCGTTGCGGGTCACCCGGAAGGCGTAGTGCTCCCCGATGGTCATGGACGGGAACAGCGTGTCCAGGTGTGCGGCGATCACCTGCTCGAGGGGGACGAACCGTTCACCGTCGGGCAGCACCACGAAGCGCGGCAGCACCGGAGGCACCTTGACCCGGGCGATACGGCTGGCCCCGCTGACCGGGTCGGTGACCCGCACCATCAGGTTGAGTGACAGGTTGGAGATGTAGGGGAACGGGTGGCCCGGGTCCATGGCCAGGGGCGTGAGGACCGGGAAGATCTGCCGTTGGAACACGTCGACCAGGTAGTGGCGGTCATCCTCCTCGAGGCTGTGCCACTCCGACAGCACGATCCCCGCCGCGGCCAGAGCCGGGACCACCTCCTCGAGGAAGATCCGGCCCTGGCGGGCCACCAGGCCGCCGGCCCGCTCGCTGATGGCCGCCAGCTGGTCCCTCGGCAGCATGCCGTCGGATGTCCGGTAGGCCACGCCGGCGGCCACCTGGTCCTCGAGCTTGGCCACCCGCACCTGGAAGAACTCGTCGAGGCCCTCGGAGAAGATGGCCAGGAACTTCACCCGTTCGAGCAGCGGCTGGGACGGATCCGAGGCCAGGTCGAGCAGCCGGTCGCCGAATTCGAGCCAGGACAGCTCGCGGTTGAGGAACCGTTGCTCGGCTTCGACGGTCGAGACGCCGGACGGAGTGTCTCCCATGGTCGGTCCATCGTACCGGTCCCCCTCCACCGCCTCCGGCCCCGCCCCCGGTAGCATCGCCGAAGTGCCCCTCGTGACCCTGCGTACCCCCGAGGTGCTCCGCCGTCCCCGTGGGCGCAAGCACCGCCGGCGGACGGAATTCGGCCTGATGATCGGGGCCGCCGTCATCATCAGCGCCTCCTACGTCCTGATGGTGCTGGGCAACACCGGTACTCCCCCCTCGGACGCCGCCCCCCTGTTGGTCATCATGCTCCTGATGGCCATGGGGGCCCACGTGGCCAACCGGTTCTTCGCCCCCGACGCCCACCCGGTCATCCTGCCCATCGCCTTCCTCCTGAACGGCCTGGGCTACGTGATGATCGCCCGCATCGACCTGGGCCTGGCCACCAGCTACGCGCCGCTGCAGGCGGCCTGGACGGCCGGTGGGGTGGGGGCGTACGTGCTGACCCTGTTCATCATCCGCCGGACCCGGGACCTCGACCGGTACCGGTACCTGCTGCTCATCGCCGGGGTCGTGCTCCTCCTGCTGCCGCTGATGCCCAAGCTGGGGGCCACCATCAACGGGGCCCGCCTGTGGATCCACGTGGGATCGTTCGAGTTCCAACCGGTGGAACTGGCCAAGATCGTGCTCTGCATCTTCTTCGCCTCGTACTTCGCCGACAAACGCGAGGTCCTCACCATCCCCACCGCCCGCATCGGCAACCGGTTGGTGGTCGATCCCCGGCCGTTGTTCCCCATCGCCCTGGCCTGGGTGTTCGCCATCGGCGTGATGAGCCTGGAAGACGACATCGGGTTCTCGGCCCTGCTGTTCACCCTGTTCATCGGCCTGCTGTGGGTCACCACGGGCCGCACCGGCTATCTCCTGCTCGGTGTGGGGCTCTTCGCCGTCGGGGCCTACGTCTCCACCCGCTATTTCTCCCAGACCCACATCCGGGTGGAGACCTGGCTCGACCCGTGGAAGACGGCCTCGACGACCGGCAACCAGCTGGCCAACGCCTGGTGGGCCATGGGGACCGGGGGCATCGGCGGGACGGGGCTCGGCCTGGGTCGGCCCGAATTCATCCCCGACGTGAAGTCGGACTTCATCTTCGCCGCCTTCGGGGAGGAGATGGGCCTGTTCGGCGGCACCATGATCATCGTGGCCTTCATGCTGCTGGTGGGGGCCGGCCTCCGGGTGGCCCAGGCGGCCCGGTCGGAGTTCGCCAAGCTCACGGCGACCGGCCTCACCATCATCCTCGGGTTCCAGGCCTTCTTCATCATCGCCGGCGTCACCCGCCTGCTGCCCTTCACCGGGATCACGTTGCCGTTCGTGGCCTACGGCGGTTCGGCGCTCATCGCCAACTACGTGCTCATCGCCCTGCTCATGCGGATCTCCGACGAGGGCAACGCCGCGCTGGACGCCAAGGAACGGGCCGAGGACCAGGCACGGGCCGGCGCACCGGTCTGAGCCCGGGGCATGCGCCGTGCAGGCTGCCCGGCCTGTGCAGGCCGCCCAGGCCGTGGAGTCCGAACTGGCCGTGTCGTCCGATCGGGCCGTTCAGGCCGGCGGGTCGACGTCCCCGTCGGGGTCGAACAGCCGGTCGTCCACCAGGATGGGTACGGGCACCGGTTGGCGTAGAGCCAGGGCCAGGGCGTCCGAGGGCCGGCACGAATAGACCCGACGGTCGCTGCGTCCCCGCAGGTCCAGTTCGGCGAAGTACGTCCCGCCGTGCCGGCCCACCAGGCGCACGGCGACCAGGTCGATGTCGAATCCCTGGAGGAGGCTGGTCACCAGTTCGTGGGTGAGCGGACGCGGCGTGGGGACTCGTCGGAGGGCGTGGGCGAGGGCCGTCCCGTCGGGCAGCCCGATGGCGAACGACAGCTGCCGTCGCGGGGACTCGGTCTCCCGCAGCACGACCATCGGGTACTGGGCCGGAAGTTCCAGGGTGACGGCCGACACGATGGTCATGCGGTAGTCGGGGCCGGGTGGCGCCCCGGGAGGCTGCTCGTCCCCGGTGGCCTCCCCGGTGGCCTCCCCCTCCCCGGAGCCGCCCCCAGCGGCCTGGGCATCCTCGGACGCCCCATCGTCACCGTCACCCCCACCGTCGGCGTCGGCGTCGGTGGCCACGACGGTGCCGTCGACCAGGGCCTCGCCACCGTCCGCCGGTGTCGCGTCGCGTGGTCCGGACTCACTCACCGGGTCGCTCACCGGGTCGCTCACCGGGTGCTCCGGATGTGGACACTGGTGACCAGGCCGATGGCCATGAAGAACACCACGATCGACGAGCCTCCGTACGAGAGGAACGGCAGGGGGATCCCGGCCACCGGCATGATCCCCATGTTCATCCCGATGTTCTCGAACACCGAGAAGACCACCAGGGCGAACACGCCGGCGCAGAGCAGGCGACCGAAGGTGTCCCGGGCGATCTGGGCCGTCCGCAGGATCCGCCAGGCGAGGACCCCGTAGCCCAGGATCAGCAGGCTGGAGCCGACGAACCCGAGCTGCTCGCCCACGGCGGAGAAGATGAAGTCGGTCTGCTGCTCGGGCACGTAGGCCAGGTTGGTCTGGGCCCCGTGGAACAGCCCCTGGCCGAAGATCCCGCCGGCCCCGATGGCGTCCTTGGCCTGTTGGACGTTGTAGGTGGCCGTCTCACCCGGCGCATTGGGCGAGATGAAACTGGTGAGCCGTTCGATCTGGTAGTGCTGCAGGAGGCCGACTTTGATGGCGAACACGACCAGCAGCACCGACGAGACGAGGAACAGGGCGATGTAGCGCACCGGCATGCCGGCCACGGTCAGCATCACGATCAGGATGACCATGATGACGATCCCGGTCCCGAGATCGGGCTGCTTGATGATGAGCAGCGCCGGGACGCCGGCAATGAGGAGGATCTTGACCAGGTCGGCGAGCCCCAGACCCTCCGGTCGACGGGCGCAGTAGGTGGCGATGGCCAGGATGATGGCCAGGGTGGCGAATTCCGACGGCTGGAACTGGAAGGGCCCACCGAGGGGGATCCAGCGCTGTCCGCCCAGCACCTGGTCGCCGATGGCGTAGACGGCGACCAGGGACAAGAGGATGCCCACGTAGATGATGGTGCTGAGCTGCTCGAGCCGCCGGTAGTCGACAGCCGCCACGACCACCATGGCCACCAGCCCGACCAGCACGAAGACGGCCTGGCGGGTCAGGTAGTAGTGGGGGTCGAACCCGGCGATGGCCAGCTTTCCCCTGGTCGCCGAGTAGACGATGACCACGCCGACGACGGCCAGCGCCGACGCCAGGCCCACGGTCAGGAGGTCGACGCGGGGGGTGTTCGGCCGAGGCCTCGTCGGAACTTGTTCGGGGGCGTAGTTCACCAGCGGGCTCCGGGGGTCAAGCGTAGCTGCCCGGTGCCGGCGCGACCGACCGCCACATGGCGGCGACCGGGGGCTCGGTGCCCGTCCAGGTGGCCAGCTGCCGGGCGGCCTGGTGCACCAGCATCCCCAGCCCGTTCATCGCCACCGCCCCCCGGTCGGCCGCGGCGTCGAGCAGCGGGGTCCGGGCCGGGGCGTAGACCAGGTCGACGACGACCTGGCCCGGTCGGAGGGCATCGAGGGAGGCCCGGTCCCACAGGCCCTCGGGGCCCCCGGCCATGCCGGCGGGGGTGGCGTCGACCACCAGGTCGGCGTCAGGGAGGTCCGCCAGGGTGCCCACCCGCCCGACCCCGCCAGCCAGGGCCGCCGCCTCGGCCGCCCGGGTCGCCGTCCGGTTGACCACCACCACCTGGCGGGCCCCGTGCTCGGCCAGGGCCAGAACGACGCTCCGGGCCGCGCCGCCGGCCCCCACGACCAGACAACGGAGATCCTCCGGGGCCGTCCGGCCGTCGTGGCGAAGGGCGTCGACGAATCCCTGCCCGTCGGTGCTGTCGCCGGTCAGCACGCCGTCGTCGTTGGTGATGCAGTTCACCGAACGCAGACGGTCGGCCCGACCGCTCCGCCGGTCGACGGCCGCCGCGGCGTCCTCCTTGTGGGGCATGGTCACCGAGAGCCCCCGGATCCCGAGCGCCCGCATCCCGATCAGGGCATCCTCGAGCCTCCCTGCGGCCACCGGGAAGCCCACGGAGACCCAGTCGAGGCCCAACTCGGCGAAGGCGGCATTGTGCAGCCGGGGCGACAGCGAGTGCCGGACGGGATCCCCGACCACCCCGACGACCGTCGTCGTCGCCGAGAGGCCCCGGAGCTCGCCGGCGTCGGGGCTCATGACAGACCGCGCTGCTGGGCCAGCTTCTCGTTGGCCTGCTGCTGGGCGTAGGTGTCGGAGAAGGCCTCGGTGCCGTCGGACTCCACCACCACGAAGTAGAGCCAGCTCCCCGGAGGAGGCGAGATGGCCGCGGCCAGGGCGGCGGGCGACGGGAAACACGTCGGCGTGGGCGTCAGGCCCTTGTTCAGGTAGGTGTTGTACGGGCTCACCGTCTGCTCGTCCTTCTCGGTCACCGGTCCCCCGTCGCGGCCCTCGGCGTAGAGGACGGTCGAGTCCATGTCCAGGGTCATGTCGGCGGCCAGACGGTTGTAGACCACCCGGGCCACCGGTCCCAGGTTGGCCGAGATGACCCCCTCCTTCTCGACGATGGAGGCCACGATGATCACCTGGTACGGGGTCATCCCCAGGGCGGCGGCCCCCGACGTCAGCCCGGCGCTGTTGGCCTCGGCGGTGAAACGGTCCACCATGGCGGTGAGGAGCTGCGTCTCGGTCTCACCGGGGACCAGCCGGTAGTCGCCGGTCCCGAGCAGCCCCTCGAGGCTCGTCACCCCGACGGGCTGCCAGGGGGAGCGGATGGTCCCGCCGTCGGCCAACGCCTCGAAGGAGGTCGCATCGAACCCGGGGTACTGGCCCACCCGTTCGGCCAATTCCGAGACGGTGAACCCGGGCGGGACGGTCAGCGTGAAGACGTTGGGGCTGCCGCTCAGTACCGCCTTCACGTCAGCGAAGGTGTCGTTCTTGTTGAAGGCGTAGTCCCCGGCCACGATGATCGGCGTCCCGTGCAGGCGGAGCCACACCCGCAGGGCCAACGAGCTGCCCACCACCCCCTTCTCGGCCAGCAGGGACGCGACGTCCCCCACCGTGGCGTCGTCCCGGACGGTGACCAGCACCTGCGCACCCTGCCCGCCCGAGGGATCAGCCTCCGACTGCAGCCAGAGGACTCCGGCCACGGCGACCACCACGACCACCACGATGGACACGACGGCCAGCAGCCGCCACGGGTGCCGCCCCAGGAAGGAGCGCCGACGGACCGGGCGGCGGGCCCGCACGGGGGGCGGCGAGGGCGCCCCGGCCGGCAGGGGCGCCCCGGCCGACCGCGCGGCGACCATGCCGCGGTCGTCCGGACCGGTGGAGGCGTCCGGCCCCGCGGCGTCGCCGCCGGTGTCGTCGCTCATCCCCGGTCGGTCCCCCGGGCTCGTCGGACGGTCGCCTGCTCGCGGTCGATCCAGGCCTGCAGCAGGACGGTCGCCGCCGACCGGTCGATCACCGACCGCCGCTTCCGGGACGGTGTGCCCGCAGCGGCCAGCGCGGTGGCCGCCGACACCGTCGTGAGACGCTCGTCGAACAGCTCCGTCCCGATCCCCCCGGCGGCCAGCCGCCCGGCCAACCGCTCGGCCTCGGCCACGGCGCGGTCCGCCTGCGCCCCACGCCGACCGTCCAGTGACAACGGGAGGCCCACGACCACCAGTACCGGCTCCTCCTCGGTGATCACGTCCACCAGGTGCTGGAGGTCCCGGTCCGGATCACCGGTGCGGGTCACCGTGGTCCGTGGTGAGGCCAGGGTCCTCCCGGTATCGCTGACCGCCACCCCCACCCGCCGCTCACCGAGGTCGAGGCCCACCACCCGTCCCCGGGACGGGAGCGGGGCCGGACGCCCAAGGTGTCCCGTCGGCCCGGTCGTCGGCCCGGCCACCGTGTCAACCACCGGCGAGGATCCGCCGGGCCTCGTCCAGGGCCGCGTCGATGGCCGCCGTGTCCTTGCCCCCGGCCACGGCCACCTCGGGCGAGCCCCCTCCCCCGCCACCCAGGACCTCGGCCACCTGCTTGACCAGCTGCCCGGCATGGAGTCCCGTCGACGGGTCGGCGGCCACGGCGACGGTCGCCTTGGTTCCGTCGGGACTACCGCCGATCACCACCGACCGGAGCCCACCCGCCCGCAGCACGGCCTGGGCCAGATCGCGCAGCTGGTCCGGCGTGAACCCGTCCCGGCGGGCCACCACGGACCCGTCGGCGGCCGCCGCGGCGAGTGTGGTGGCCTCGGCGTGGAGCTCCCGGTTCCGGGCGCTCTCGAGGGCCCGGTCGGCCTGCTTCTGGCGTTCGAAGAGACGCTCGATGGCCTCGGGGACGTGCTCCGGATCGGTGCGCAGCAACGTGGCGGACCGCGAGAGCAGGTCACCCTGCTCGCGGATCCGATGGAGGGCCCCGGTGCCGGTCATGGCCTCGATCCGACGGACGTTGGACCCGATCGACGCCTCCGACACGATCACGATCGGCCCGATCCGGCCCAGGGACTGCACGTGGGTGCCGCCGCACAACTCCGTCGACTGGGCCCCGGCCCGGATCACCCGGACCCGTTCGCCGTACTTGTCCTGGAAGAAGGCCAGTGCCCCCATGGCCTCGGCCTCGGACCGGGTGGTCTCGACCACCTCGACCGGGGCGTCGCCCAGGACCTCGGCGTTGGCCCGCTCGGCCACCTCCGCCAGTTCCCCGGCGGCCACGCCACCGTGGTGGCTATAGTCGAACCGCAGGCGGCCGGGCTCCACCAGTGACCCCTGCTGGCGGACGTGGTCGCCCAGCACGTTGCGCAGGGCGGCGTGGAGCAGGTGGGTGGCCGTATGGTTCCGCCGGATGGCCTCGCGGCGGGGCCCGTCGATGGTGGCCAGGGCCTCCTGGTCGGGGAAGAGCTCACCGGTGACCCGGGCCCGATGGGACGACAGTCCCGGCAGGGCGTTGACCGTGTCGTAGACCAGGGCCGTCCCCGTCTCGGTGACGATGGTCCCGGTGTCGCCCACCTGACCGCCGCCCTCGGCGTAGAAGGGGGTCCGGTCGAGGAAGATCTCCGCCTGGCCGGCGTGCTCGGGATCCGGGTCGGCCAGGACGGCCACGATCCGGGCGGGCACCGAGTACGACTCGGGCGGACCGCCCACGAAGACCGTCTGGCCCTCGGCCTCCAGCAGGGCCCGGTAGGCGTCCTCCCCGGCCGGGGCCCGACCGGAGCGGGCGGCGGCCCGGGCCTGACGCCGCTGCTCGTCCATGGCCTCCTCGAAGCCGGCCAGGTCCACGCCGACCCCGGCCTCCTCGGCGATCTCCACCGTGAGCTCCACGGGGAAGCCGTAGGTGTCGTGGAGGCGGAAGGCCACGTCGCCGGGCAGGGTCACCGCTCCCGAGGCCAATTGGTCGGCCAGGATGGCCGAGCCGGAGGCCAGGGTGCGCAGGAAGCCCTCCTCCTCCCGGGCCACCACGTCGGCCACCAGGCGGTGGCTCTCGGCGAGCTTCGGGTAGGACGACCCCAGCACGTCCACCGCCGAGTCCACCAGGCGGGTGGTGAACGGCGTGTCCACACCGAGCTGACGGGCCCGGCGCACGGCCCGCCGGATGATCCGGCGCAGCACGTAGCCCCGTCCCTCGTTGGAGGGCAGCACACCGTCGGCCACCAGCATCGACATCGAGCGACCATGGTCGGCCAGTATCCGGAGGCCGACGTCGGCGTCGTCGTCCCGGCCGTAGGTGCGACCGGTGATCGACTGGGCCGTCTCGATCATGGGCAGGAACAGGTCGGTGGCGAAGATGGAGTCAACACCCTGGAGGACCGGGAGGATCCGCTCGAGCCCCGCACCGGTGTCGATGCTGGGATCGGGCAGGTCGACCAGGGTGCCGTCCTTCGACCGGTTGAACTGCATGAACACGAGGTTCCAGATCTCCACGAAACGCTCGGCGCCGCCGTGGGCCGGGCCACCGTCGGCGCCGTAGGCCGGGCCCTTGTCGTAGTACAGCTCGGAGCACGGACCGCAGGGACCGGTGTCTCCCATCTTCCAGAAATTGTCCTCGCCCATGCGTTGGACCCGGGACGCCGGGACGCCCACGGCGTCGATCCAGATCTGCTCCGCCTCGTCGTCCGACTCGTGGACGGTGATCCACAGCCGGTCACCGTCCATGCCCAGTGCCCCGGTCACCAGCTCCCAGGCGTACGGGATGGCCTCGGCCTTGAAGTAGTCACCGAAGCTGAAATTGCCCAGCATCTCGAAGAACGTGCAGTGCCGGTGGGTCGTGCCCACGATGTCGATGTCCAGCGTGCGGAAGCACTTCTGCACCGAGGTGGCCCGGGGCCAGGGTGCGGGCTCGTCACCCACGAAGAACGGTTTGAAGGGCACCATGCCAGCGATGGTGAAGAGCACCGTCGGGTCGTGGGGGATGAGACTGGCCGAGGGGACGGCCACATGCCCACGCTCCGTGAAGAAGTCGGTGAAGACCGAACGGAGGTGGGTGGCGTCGATCGCCCGGTCGATGGTCACGACTCGTCAGTCTAGTTGTCCAGGTGGGAGGGCGATTTCGCCCGTCGCCCACCCGCACGCCGGCGTACACCGGCCTCACGCTGGGGTTCCACCACTGCCGCCGGCAACCACACCGGGCGACGACGACCGGTCGGCGCGACGGGAATTGGGACCTCCCACCGGTCACCGGATCCCAGCGGTCCGGTGGGACCGGCGTCACGGGTCACGCCGCGTTCGGCCAGCTCGGCCCACAGCTCCTCCTCGTGGCGCAGCATCTCCTCACGGCCCGCCGTGACGGCGTCACGCACCCGACTGCCGGTCACGTCGACGGCCCGTTGCGCCGCCCGCCCGACCTCGGCGGCCAGGGCGTCGGGTTGCATGCGGGCCGACGCGGCCTCGACCGCGGTGCGGATCCGTCGTTCGGCCCACAGGGTCGACCCGGCCCCGACCATGGCCCCGGTCACCAGCCAGAACGTGCGCTTGGGCATCGTGATACCTCAGTTCCTCTTGCCGGGGAGCGGGGCCGCGGACCGGGGGGCGTCGGAACGCAGGCGCCGGAGACCACCGGCCGCCCCGGCCCGG
>Ga0302151_10001686_pt1 | contig 10988 bp, 5 predicted proteins | sample I_Bog_N1_3_FD_192428 | JGI IMG/M metagenome (GOLD analysis project Ga0302151, IMG submission 192428) | Peat permafrost microbial communities from Stordalen Mire near Abisko, Sweden - I_Bog_N1_3 | ecosystem: Environmental > Terrestrial > Soil > Wetlands > Peat | place: Sweden: Abisko, Stordalen...
CTCGACGCCGGCCTCGGCCTCCCAGCCGAAGCTGTGGTTGCGCGATGCGGCGTTGCCGAAGATGCCGGTGAGGTAGGGCATCATGGCCTCCAGCACGCGGGGGTCGAGTGGCGTGGTGGCGTGGTTATCCATATAGATGGGCAGCTTGACGCCGGGCGGGAGGGGGTGGCTGGACTGGGTGACGTTGATTCCGAGGGTTTCGGCCATGGTGTTTGCTCCTAAAGTGAGGCGACGTGCGCCAGGGTTATTCTGAGACTTCGTAAACAGCTTCCAGTTGCCAGTTATCCAGTTACGAGATTTAGCGGGCGATGCCGACGAGACCGCCGGCGAGTGCGGCATCCGCGGGTGTGGTTGAGTGCTCGACGAGGTCGGCGATGCTCAGCTCACTGAGCAGGCCGGTGATGCTGTCATTGACCTTGCGCAACGGTTCTTTGATGGTGCAGGTGCCGTGCAGGTCGCAGGTTCCATGGATGGTGATGCAACTGGTGATAAACAGAGGGCCGTCGATGGCGCGGATGACCTCGAAGGCGGAGATATCGTGTGCGCTGCGGGCAAGTGCATAGCCGCCGTTGGTGCCGGCGTGTGAGACCAGGAGGCCCGCCTTGGCGAGCGTCTGGAGGATCTTGGCGAGCAGCTGCGGGGGAATGTGGTAGGCCTCGGCGATAGCTTTTGCGGAGGCCGCGGCGCTGGGCGACTGCTCGCCGGCGTGCGGTTGCTCGGCGAGGTACTTCAAGGCCATCAGGCCGTAGTCCGCTTTTTTGGTGAGCCTGAGCATGAGTGTTGGGGGTGGAGACGTGTGCGCAACGAGCACGAAAACAGCCAATTCCAGTGTACGGCGGCGGGTGGCGGGAAGCAAGACCAAAGTGGTCGGACATTGGATGGAGCCAAAATCGGATACCATCGTTTTGCTCAAAGGACATCCAACGCTGCTTCCGTGACCGCACTGCGACAATTTCGAGCTGCTCCCAACCTGCTGACGATGCTGCGGTTGTTCGTGCTGCCGTTCCTGGTGATTACGATTCTGGACGGGCACTGGCGGATCGCGTTTGCGCTGCTGTGGGTGGCCGGGGTGAGCGATGGGCTGGATGGTCTGTTGGCGCGCGTGCTGGAGCTGCGTACGACGCTGGGGCAGTACCTGGACCCCATCGCCGACAAGCTGCTGCTGAGTACGCTGTTTGTGGTGCTGACGCATGTTGGGGCGATTCCGCGTTACGTGACGGTGCTGGTACTGAGCCGCGATATCGGCATCCTGCTGATTGCGACGCTGCTGTTCGCGACCCACACGCTGCGCGATTTTCTTCCCAGCAAGCTGGGCAAGTTGAATACGGCGGTGCAGATTCTGGGCGTGCTGACGGTGATGACGTGCAAGGTGGTGTCCGTGCCTGAGTTGGAGGCGCTGAAGGGCCTGCTGTTGTGGACCATCGCGGTGCTGGCGCCGGTTTCCGCCGCGGAGTATGCGTGGATTGTGGTGCGGCGAGTGAGCGCTCCGCCTGTGGCTCCGGCGGCGTGAGCCGGTTGCGGCGCCGGCAGGCGGCGGGTAAACTAGCAGAACGCAGAGGCGCGTAGCTCAGTTGGTTAGAGCGCTACCTTGACACGGTAGAGGTCAGCGGTTCGAATCCGCTCGTGCCTACCATTCTATTCAATAGCGACAAAGGTTGATCTGTAGTAGCAACTTGGGGTAAAGCCGCCAAGGGGGGCAAGAGTGGTGAGTGCAATCGACTCCCGCTGTCTTCCCCCCATCAGCGCACCGTCGCCGCAACACACCATCCCTTTCCCGAACCCAGTCGATGCATGCGTGATGTCTCGCTGCGTCCTCGCTCGTCGCTGATGACCGGGAGTACATCGATCGGTGCGGCCGGAGCCCCTCTTGTTTCGGTTAGAAATATTTGACCTTTGCACGCTCTAAGAGATTGAGGGGTTTACACATACGTTAAGTATCGACTTAGTCAGTAGTCATCCTTTCGAGGCATAGCGTCGATAAGTAACCGGTATATGGTTGACATTGGATTCTTTGTAGGACTTGAGTCGCTAAGCCTCCGTCATGGCGCGCGGGTTTTGTCCCTGGTCTGTCTGCCTCGGAGGTTTTAAGCAGTGTCCACGTGTGTCTTCCAAGCTTTTCTTCGCTTCTCGAAGGCGGAGAACCCCGGATCTTCTATTCATCGTGTTTCAACCGAAGTCACGCGAGGCATACTGGCCTTGCTCGGCCTGTCCGCTTTGATGCTTGCGGCAACCGGCACATCGCAGGCCCAAGGTTTCACGATCACGTCGACGCCCACGTTTGCGTCCACGAATGTGGCCAGTACGAGTGCCGCAGGGAATGTTGTGGTCAAGACCACCGGCACCACCACCATCACCAGCATCAGTGTGCCGAACTCCGCGAGCGGATCGCCGCAGTTCAACTACGTTTCTATTTCAGGGTGCACGATCGGTACAGCAGCGCCCAACAATACGACCTGCACGATCTCTGTGACCTTCAGCCCGGCTTATCCTGGCGTTCAGTCAGCACCGCTGGTTATTGCGTACACCGGTGGCACGTTCAATGTTGGACTGGTGGGCACCGGTCTTGCGCCGCAGGCGGTCCTATTGCCCGGCGTACTGAGCACGGTAGTCAATACCGCCGGCGTAGCTGGAACCGTAGGACAAGGCAACAATGGCCAGGCAACGGCGGCCGGCCTCAAGCTGCCGCGCGATATCGGCTTTGATTATGCGGGCAACTACTACATCGGCGACATCGGAAACGGTGCGGGCACAACGGATACAGCCGAGATCCGCAAGGTGACCACGGCGACCGGCGTCATCAGCCAGTTCGCCGGCGCCGGTAGCGGCACGACAGCGTATTCTTCGACCAGCACCGGTGTGGCCGCAACTTCAGTAGCATTCAACTATGCAACCGGGGTCGTGTTTGATTCCGCGGGCAACGCCTATATTCCCGACTTCTTTCATAATGTGGTGGCCCGCGTGGACGCCGTGACGGGCGACATCAAGGTCTATGCCGGCCAATATGGTGTGATTGGCAGCGCCGGTGACGGTGGTCTGGCGACCGCTGCAAAGCTCTCCGGCCCTGCTGCACTGGCCATCGACCCGGTCACAGGGAACCTTTTCATCGTTGACCCGAGCAATAACGATGTGCGCGAGGTCGATGCCGCCACCGGGGTTATCACGACGGTTGTCGGTGTCTCGGGCAGCAACGCCGGGTGCGCTACGACCACCGCAGCTTGTGGTGACGGCGGTCTGGCGACGGCGGCCCAGCTCAACCAGCCCAACGGTATCGCCGTGGACGCCAGCGGGAACATCTACATCAGTGACTCGCAGGACAACCGCATCCGCCTGGTGACCAAGTCGACCGGGAAGATCAGCACCATCGCCGGAACAGGCACGGCGGGATATAGCGGTGATGGGGGTGCGGCGACCTCCGCAAAGCTCAGTTCACCCTTTCAGATCGCGTTGGACCCCGCGGGAGACCTCTACATAGCGGATACAAACAACAATGCTGTCCGTCTCTACATCGCCGCGACCCAGAACATTGTGACGATCGCCGGTAATGGCACCGCCTGCACTACTCTGCCAGGCTCCACCTGCGGCGACGGCGGCCTTTCTAACGTGTCGTCGTTGAACGGCCCGACCGGCGTTGGGGTGGATCCGTTTGGAAATGTCTACATCGTCGAGTCCGGTGGCAACCGGGTCCGCAAGGTGACCACCAATACGACCGCGGCCAATACGTTTCCAACCGAGCCCATAGGCACCACCTCCACGACGCAGACCGAGACACTGCTCAACATTGGCAACGCCACACTCACCTACACCTCGCCGCTGTCGCCCAACAGCGACGCCCTGGTCACCACGACCGACCCGAACGCCGCGGTCTCCACCAGCGGGGCGTTTGCGCAGACCAACGCCACCACCTGTGGACCGATCTACTCCACCACCACGACCGGAACCACGCTGGCCTCGGGCACGCCGTGCGTCTTTGTAGTGAGCTTTACGCCGAACACGGTGGCCGGCAACTACACCGGAAACCTGGTGGAGACAGACAACTCGCTCTATAACACCGCCTCCACGCAGACGATCACGCTGGCGGGCACGGGCACGAAGCTTACGCCGACCGTGACGCTGAATTCCAATAACAATCCGTCTTACCTTGGGCAGAGCGTTACCTTCACCGCGACCGTCACCTCGCCCAACTCTTCAGCCGTGGCACCGACAGACAATGTCGCCTTTACCTACACGACCACAGCCGCACCAGCGACTCCGGTCACAATCACCGGCTCACCGGTAACGGTGACGACGAGTGTTGCCGGCGTCACGACGGCGGTGATCTCCACGTCAAGCCTGCCGTTGGGAACAGACTCGGTCACCGCGGTCTACAGCGGGGATGGCGCTTACAACACGGCGTCCTCCTCTGCGTTCGCGCAGGCGGTGCAGTTGGTCTCTGGCGCGGCAGACACGGTCAGTGCAGCAGCCACCACGACCACTCTTGGGACGGCGGATCAACTTACCTTCGCGATCCCCGTGATCACCGGTGCGGCCGTTCCCACAGGATCGGTTGCGTTTACCGCTGGCGCCACCTCGCTGGGTACCTCTAACTGGCCGGCAACTCCCGTGACGGGAACCTGCCCGAGTGGCTCTGGACTCTGCTACCTCCTCAACCCGCCATCAGCTCCAACGAACATCCCCCTGGGCAGCCCGACCACGGTGACGGCAACCTTCACACCCACAGGAGCGTCGGGTTATGCGGCTCCCACGACGGCGCCGACCATCGGTGTGACCGTCACGCTGGACCCCGACAACATCACTGTCACTTCGCCGGCTTCTCCTGACAATGTCGCTTATGGGTCGGGCACAGTGCCGATCACGGCGAGCTCGACCTCGGGCCAGCCGATCGCCTATTCGACGACGACTCCCGGGGTGTGCTCGGTGAGTACGACAGGTGTCGTGACGACGCTGTCCACCGGCGTGTGCACGGTCAACCTGAACCAACCGGCAGCGGGCAACTACGCGGCGGCAGGCCAGCAGACGGTGACGATCAACGTCGGTGCGGGTGCGAACACCATCACCTTCCCAGCGCTTGCCAATACGCCGGCCGGCGCTACGGCACCGGTGCCTGCGGCGACAGCTACGTCGGGCGTGGCTCCGACATATACCTCATCGACGATGGGCGTCTGCACGGTGACCTCCTCCGGAGTGATCACGGACCTGACCCCGGGCACCTGCACAATCACCGCGGCGCAGGGCGCGACGGGTAACTATGCGGCGGCCACTTCGGTCTCGCAGAGCTTCCAGGTCACGCCGCTGACGGACAACATCACTGTCACTTCGCCGGCTTCTCCTGACAATGTGAGTTACACCAACGGCGGCACAGTGCCGATCACTGCGAGCTCCACCTCCGGCCAGCCTCTGACCTATTCGACCACGAGCCCCGCGTGCACGGTCTCTTCGACCGGCGTCATCACTGAGGTCTCCACGGGCATCTGCATGGTCGCGGTCTCGCAGCCAGCCGCGGGCAACTACGCAGCCGCAACGACGCAGACGGTCACGGTCAGCATTGGTGCGGGCACGAACACCATCACCTTCCCGGCGCTTGCCAATACGCCGGCCGGAGCTACCGCGCCGGTTCCTGCGGCGACGGCTACATCGGGCGTCGCTCCCACGTACACCTCATCGACGATGAGCGTCTGCACGGTGACCTCCGCCGGAGTGATCACGGACCTGACGCCGGGCACCTGCACGATCACCGCGGCGCAGGGCGCAACGGGTAACTATGCTGCGGCCACTTCGGTCTCGCAGAGCTACCAGGTCACTCCGCTGACTGATACCATCACGATTCCGGGGACCGTTCCCGCATCAGCGATCGTGGGCGGTACCGTTCCTATCGGGGCGACCACGACCTCCGGCGTGACGCCTGTCTACACTTCCACTACCCCGGCGATCTGCTCGGTGAGCGCGACCGGTGTGGTCACGACCTTAGCCATCGGCGGATGCTCCGTTACTGTGTCCCAGGCTGCAGCAGGGAACTACGCGGCTGCAACGCCACAGACAGTAACGATCGCTGTTAACGGCCAGTCGCAGACGATCCAGAACTTTGGAACCGCTCTCACCGCTACCTACGGTGGAACAGCCCCCATGCTCGCGGCAACGGCGACCTCCGGCCTGACTCCGACGTATTCGGCGACAGGAACCGCGTGTTCCGTCACATCAGCCGGCGCGGTCACGATCCTCGCTGCGGGTAGCTGCCAGATCACTGCCTCGCAGGCCGGCAACTCTACCTTCGCGGCAGCGACGCCGGTGAGCGAGACCTTGACCGTGAATCCGGCGGCAGACGTAATCACCATCCCCGGCACGATTCCCGCCAATGCGACGGTCGGTGCCGCTGTGCCGATCAACGCTACGACGACATCTGGAGTGGCGCCGACCTACACCTCCACCACGCCGGCAGTGTGCTCGGTCTCAACGGCAGGTGTGGTGACGGCACTCACTTCCGGAAGCTGCAGCGTGAGCGTAACGCAGGCCGCGGCGGGCAACTACGCTGCTGCTGCTCCGCAGACCGTGACGATCGCGTTGAGCGGTGAGGCGCAGACGATCCAGAACTTCGGAGTTCCGATCATGGCTACGTACGGCGGCGCCGCTCCCGTATTGGGAGCGACGGCGACCTCCGGCCTGGCTCCGACCTATGCTGCAACCGGCGCCGCCTGTTCCGTGACGAGCTCGGGTGCGGTGACGATACTGGCTATCGGTACTTGCCAGATCACCGCCTCGCAGGCCGGGAACTCTACCTACGCGGCAGCGACTCCGGTGAGTGAGACCCTCACAGTCAACCCAGAAGCAGACGTCATTACGATTCCAGGAACTGTACCCACCACCGCGACGGTAGGCGCAACCGTGCCCATCGGAGCGACGACCACCTCCGGAGTGACACCGACTTACACCTCCACCACGCCGGCAACATGCTCGGTGTCTGCGACAGGTGTGGTCACGGCGCTTGCTTCCGGAACCTGCAGCGTGAGCGTTACGCAGCCCGCGGCAGGCAACTTCGCAGCTGCCGCGCCGCAGACTGTGACGATCGCGTTGAACGGTCAGGCGCAGACAATCCAAAACTTCGGAACTCCGATCACAGCCACCTATGGTGGAACGACTCCGGTGCTCGCAGCGACCGCGACCTCGGGTCTGGCTCCGACCTATACTTCAACCGGGCCTGCCTGCTCGGTATCAAGCGCAGGTGCTGTCACCATCCTTGCGGCTGGAAGCTGCCAGATCACTGCCTCACAGCCGGGCAACTCTACCTATGCAGCCGCGACGCCGGTGAGCGAAACTCTGACCGTCAACCCGGAGGCTGATGTCATCACGATTCCGCCTACGGTGCCTACCACTGCTACCGTAGGCTCAACCACTCCGATTGGCGCCACGACAACCTCTGGCGTTGCGCCGACGTATACATCGACCACTCCGGCGGTTTGTTCGGTCTCCTCGACTGGTGTCATCACGACGCTTTCGGCTGGGCCCTGCTCCGTGAGTGTCACCCAGCCGGCAGCAGGCAACTTCGCTGCAGCTCCTCCGCAGACTGTGACGCTCTCCGTGAGCACGCAGTCGCAGACGATCCAGAACTTCGGGACTCCGATCACAGCTACCTATGGCGGAGCGGCACCGGTTCTCGCAGCCACGGCGACCTCCGGCCTGACCCCGACGTACGCCTCCACTGGCGCTGCCTGCTCCGTCACAAACACCGGTGCTGTCACCATCCTTGCGGTCGGCACCTGCCAGATCACTGCCTCCCAGGCCGGCAACGCTACCTATGCGGCCGCGACGCCGGTGCCTGAAACTCTGACCGTCAATCCCGCCGCGGATGTCATCACGATTCCGCCCACGGTGCCCACCACAACGACTGTAGGCTCAAACACTCCGATTGGCGCCACGACGACGTCCGGTGTGACACCTACCTACACCTCCACCACGCCGGGAGTCTGCTCCGTGAGTGCGACGGGTGTTGTGACCGACCTGGCATCGGGAAGCTGCTCCGTGACGGTATCGCAAGCCGCCGCGGGCAACTACGCTGCTGCTGCTCCGCAGACTGTAACGATCGCGGTGAGCGGCCAGTCGCAGACGATCCAGAACTTCGGAACCCCGATCACAGCCAGCTACGGCGGAGCGGCCCCGGTTCTCGCAGCCACAGCGACCTCCGGCCTGACCCCGACGTACGCTTCAACAGGCTCTGCCTGCTCCGTGACAAGCGCGGGTGCTGTCACCATCCTTGCGGTCGGCACCTGCCAGATTACTGCCTCGCAGGCTGGCAACTCGACGTACGCGGCCGCGACGCCGGTGGTCGAAACTCTGACCGTCAATCCCGCCGCGGATGTTATTACCATTCCGCCGACCGTCCCAAGCACGACCACCGTTGGTGCGAACGTTACCATCGGTGCCACGACGACCTCTGGCTTGCCACCGACCTACACCTCGACGACGCCTGCTTTCTGTTCGGTAAGTTCTACAGGAGTGATCACCGCTACAGCGATTGGGACGTGTTCTGTCTCCGTGACTCAGCCCGCGGCAGGGAACTATGCGGCTGCGACTCCACAGACTGTAACCCTTACAGTCTCGGGCGCAACGAACACCATTACCTTCCCGGCTCTGCCGAACACGCCCTTTACCAGTACACCGCCGGTTACCGCGGCCACGGCAACCTCGGGCCAGCCCGTCACGTACTCTACCGCGACTGCAGCTTGCTCGGTTACACCATCTGGAGTTGTCACGTTCAACTCCATCGGTACTTGCTCCATTACGGCGAACCAGGCGGCAACGGGAACTTATGCAGCTGCAACCCCTGTGACGCAGAGCTTCCTGATCACGCCGGGCGTCGACGCGATCGTCGTACCCCCGACCGTGCCGGCCAACAGTGCGCCCGGTACGACGGTGCCCATCGGAGCTACCTCAACATCAGGCGGGCCTATCACTTATGTCTCGGCCACGCCGACGGTCTGCACGGTTACATCGCCGGGCGGCGTGGTGACCGTGGTGGCGGCGGGGACCTGCACCATCACGCTGTCGCAACCTGCGGCCGGCAACTTTGCCGCAGCGCCGATACAGACGGTCACGCTCAACGCATTTGACTTCACGATCACCGCAAACTCGCCGACCAGCCAGACGGTTGTGCCTAGTAGCGTAGTGGTCTATACCTATGCACTCGCCCCACTCGGAGGCCACTACCCAGGCGCCAACGTGACTTATACCGTCACCGGTCTGCCGCCAGGAGCGACCTATACGCTCACGCCGACCTCCGGCACTGTGACTCAGGCCGCAGGTTCCCAGACCCTCACATTGACCATCACCACGGCACAGGCCATCGCGATGAATCGCATTCGCCAGACAGCGCCGTGGACGCTGGCCCTTCTATTGCCGTTCTTCCTGCGCCGTAAACTTCGCCGCAAGCTGGCTCAATCGCTGATGCTGCTCTTCCTGCTGGGAGCTGCTGCCTTGACGGTTACGGGCTGCGCTGATCCGAACGGTTTCTTCGGTCAACCGATTGCAAATTACACCATCACGGTTACAGCCACTAGCGGAGGCGTCACTCACAGTGCCGCACCCGTCAATCTGCAGGTGCAGTGAGCTGAAGCGCGCTTATCTCCAGGAGAAACACTTCTGTCATGTCTGAAACTTTTCTGAAGAACCTGTCAATTCGAGTCGTTGTTGCACTGGGAGTCATGGCTTGCTCCTCTATGGCGTCGGGACAAGCGCTTCCCGCCGCATCGGACCCAGCGGCTGCTGCCGCCGAAAAGGCCAAGGCGTATGCCTCCGACGCGAAGGGTTATGCCATCCAGGTGAAAAATTATTTTGCCGACCGCAGACAAGTCGCTTTGTCGCTCACGTATGAAGATGCAGGCGCCAATCTAACCTACGCAAATCCGATCAGCTTTCAGTCGCAGGGCGGCGGCGCCGAGTTGTCCTTCCAGTTCCGGAGGGGATTTGCGGCTGTTGCGAGCGTCAACGGCTTCCACACCAATCAAAGTGGATATTCAGTACCCGTGAATGTGATTGTGGAGGCCTTCGGTCCCAGGTACACGTTTCGCCCTATCGGCAGGAGACATCCCGTCAACATCTTCGTCGAGGGTTTAGCCGGCGATGCCAACGGGTTCAAGGGACTCTATCCGAATCCAAATGGCCCCACGACCAATGCCAACTCACTCGCTTACGAGGCTGGCGGCGGCATGGATATCTACTTTACTCCGCATGTCTCTATTCGACTGCTCCAAGCTGATTGGGAGAGAACGGGTCTTCCGAATGCCACCAATAATGTGCAGAACACCCTGCGCGTAGGAATCGGCGTCGTCCTCCACACAGCTCACCGGCCAGCGAGTTCGCCGCCGCCTGGCCAGTAGCGGCGGTCGCTTCTAGTAGCTATATTCGTACGTTTTGACAGGGCAGATGTCAGCGGCCCGGATCCGCTCGTGCCTGCTATTCCTTCAACCGGTTGTGAGATGGACCACTCTCTGTTCGCGGCAGGAAAGGGTTGCGGCGAAGCTGACCCGGATCGCCTCTGCCGCGTCCGACCCTGACACGGCCGGCTCTCCACCGCTCAGGACGGTGTCCACAAAGTTCTGGATCTGCGTGAGGTAAGCGCCTTCGAAGCGCTCCATGAAGTAAGGAACCGCGTCGTGGGTGATGCCTTCTCTTGTCATAATCAGCACCGGTGTCTGCTGCTGGTATCCGATCTGGAGCGAACCCTTGGTGCCCCAGATCTCGGTGCGGATGTCGTAGCCGTAGACTGCATTTCTGCTGAGATGCACGGCGCCCAGAGCGCCGCTGTCAAACGTGAGGTTGATGATCGCGTTATCGATGTCTCCGATGGCCTTCATCTCCGGATAGGCCAGCGTGGCTCCGGTTGCGTAGACGCTGTTTACGTTGCCCATGAACATTCGCGCTAGATCGAAGTCGTGGATGCCCATGTCCGAGATCAGGCCGCCGCTGACTGCTGGATCGCAGAACTCCAGCGAAGGGCGAAA
>Ga0302151_10001693_pt1 | contig 10962 bp, 10 predicted proteins | sample I_Bog_N1_3_FD_192428 | JGI IMG/M metagenome (GOLD analysis project Ga0302151, IMG submission 192428) | Peat permafrost microbial communities from Stordalen Mire near Abisko, Sweden - I_Bog_N1_3 | ecosystem: Environmental > Terrestrial > Soil > Wetlands > Peat | place: Sweden: Abisko, Stordalen...
GACACGACGAGCGGGGTGCGGACCCAGAGCGAAGCGTGATGACCTGACCGACGCGTCCTATGCCCGAGACAGCCCGCCGAAGGATCGGTATTGGCCCAATAACGACGTCCCAGTGAACCCGAGGAAGGCCTGCTGTCGAGAACATGCGTCAATCTGACGTTGATGCACAACTCAAGACTTTCGCAAGAAACCTAGGCCGTTGATAGGCAAGGGCTTTCTCTCCTCCTGCCGGGCCGCGATCTCTTCGGCCTCGGCCTCGTGATCGGCGCTCCAGTCTTCGGCGGCGACGTTCGCCAAGTTGTCTTCGCGCTGGGCAAGGTCGTCCAGGACCGCACGGAGGTCGGGCGATGGCTCGGTCGGCGTGGGTTCGACCCGGCCGTAGTCGGCGGTGATGCCAAGGGCGGGGTCGAGTACCGGCCTGGCCCATTTCCAGTCGGGGGCCAGCGCCGGGACGCAGCCGAGGCGTATCATCGTGAAGTCCTGAGAACACAAGCGGAGATGCCGAAGGCGGTCCGGAACCTGCTGCCGAGGCTTCGTGATCCGGCGTTCACCAGGGCGTTGATCGTCACCCTCGCCGAGGCGACCCCGGTCCATGAGGCCGAACGCCTCCAGGAAGACTTGGAGCGCGCGGGCATCATGCCCTTCGCCTGGATCATTAATCAGAGCCTGCTGGCCAGCGGCACCGCCGATCCGCTGCTGTCCCGACGCGGAATGTACGAACGGCCCTTCATCGAACAGGTGACGACCGAACTGGCCGAACGCACATTTCTGATTCCTTGGAGAGCTACACCGCCAAGTTGACTTGGTGGTGGTCAGTTCAATGGCAACAATCCCGATGGCCAGACGCAGACCATGTCTCCGGAACGCTGTATGCTGTGCCTATGATCGATGTAGACGCTATCCATGGTTGGTGGCTGGCGGTATGTGGTCACTTGGGCGAGCGCGGCCGTCGGCTATTTGCCGCGGCAGAGGTTCGTACGGCGGGATACGATGGCTTGGCTACGGTCTCCGCGGTGACTGGGCTTGCTTGAAGTACGATCGAGCGCGGCCTGAAGGACCTGGATGGCGCAACCCAGCCCGCAGGCGCGAAGCGGCGAGCGGGCGTGGCCGGCCATTGACGGCGAAAGACCCGAGCTTGCTGGACGACCTACGGCAACTCATTGAACCGGCAACGATGCGCGATCCGATGCGTCCGCTGCCGATTCAGGTTGCCCTTGACGAGACAGGGACCGTTCAGTTACTATCTTTCATACCGCGACGCGATTTCGCGGGTGTTCCACCCCATCAGCAGGTGCGGGGCGGCTACGCGGGGTACAACACTCCGTACGTCTCGGGATCACCAGATCGAAGTCGATGCCGCCCTCGGTGACGCCGGTTTGTCCGGTAAACGGAGGGAGATGCGCAGGCCTCCATCAGAGCCTTGGCACCTCGGACTTCCCGTCAACCACAGTGTTGCGGTCGAGGTCGTTTGAATAGGTCACGGACCTAGACCGCTCCAGCCAAGGAGCTGACTATGAACAAATTCTACCAAGCTGACGATCACGTCCTTCCGCGTCCAGTCGAAGCCCTTCCGGACTTCGCGAATGCCAAGGCACGCCAAAACCTCGCGGCGAAGCTGATCGAAACATTTCACCTTTCCCAAGCGGCTTCGACGGCGATTGCGAACGCCGTCGTCGATCCGGCCGCCGTCCGCAAGTCCATCGGGGATCCCGCCGATCCAGGCGTCGAAGAGATCGCCGTGCCGGGCGGCACGCTGCTCGGCATCAGGACGACGGTTTGGGCGCGTCGCGTCATGCCCGATCCGCGGAACCCGCGCCTCCTCCCGTCGCGGCGCCACCCGTTCGCCATCGAACCGGGGACTGGCGACGAAAACGCGCGCTTCCGGCCAGTCCCGGAACCCCGTGCGGCGGACGAGGAGAAGCCGGGGTTGGCGGAGCTAGTGGTCGACATCGAGAACCGTGAACATCTGGACTGGGCGAGTCAACAAGCGGCCAGCTTCATCCTGGCCGACAACGACTGGCGCGAGTCTATCGCGTCGCAGGGCGTAATGGAGGCCATCTGGCTCGTTGCCACGACCTACCAACCTGCGGATGAATCGGCATCCGTCACGGCTCTGACGTCGGCTGAAGGATCGTCGCGCACGACGGCAGTTCATGACCTGCTGGGGGTGCGCTCGGCCGACGTGCCGTACGACGACGGCGAAGCCCGCTTTCGTGGCCACATTCGCAAACTGAACGACGCGTATGGTCGTGGAACCGCGGACGGCAAAATGGTGGTGGCTCTCCGTTGCGAGCGGCTGCCATCCCTGATTCTGGTCGGCTTCCGACCGCACGCCAAGGCCGCCACGGGATTTTCGACGGCGATTAAGTCTCTGGTTGCCCTCCGCCACGTTGACCCGCCGAAACCGTGGGGCGAAGGTCCGGAGAACGAATCGCTGGCCGACGAGGTGCTCGACGAGATCTATCGACAGGGACTCATCTCGCCCACCCAGCGGGCCTATTTCGGGGGATCCTGCACCCGTGTCGAGGCGCGGGCCGCGAACCTGTCCGACGATCCGGGTGTGCGCGCGGCGCAAATCGTGCGGCTCCTCACCGACCGTGAACCCCGCATCAGCGAGGCCGTCCGCGTCGCTGTTACCAGCCAATCCACCCGCAAGCGCCTGACGCCTAAACTGTTCAACGCGCTTGCGACGGCCTTGATCATGCGTTCCATGAATAAGGATCCCGATACCATCGACCAGATCCGTCGCTACATGCAACACGCATTTGGCAAGGCTGTTCATCGGTCCGTCTGGGATGCGACCAACCGTGACGCCGCCACGTTGACCAAGGACGCACTCGCGGAAATCCGCCAATGGATCACCGACGGAATGACGGGTGAACCCGGCCCGGCGTCCCTCGAACTGGCAGTGCGCGCGGCCTATCCGTTGGTAGCCTCCGGCCGCCTCAACGCGGATCGCGGGTCGGCCGACAACGAGCAGCCGGATCGCCGTACCCCTGGCGAGGTTCTTGAAGCGATGCGGCGCAACATCCAGGGCATCCATCAGCTCGGGCAAGCGTTGCGGGACTACGCGGAAGATATGCCGATCCGCGCCGTCGACGAGCGGGGTACGGTGCTGCGCGTCGAAAGCTCGACGGAGGAGCGGTCTATCAACGACGTCTATCTCCGGGCGACGTTCCCGCCGCCCGGGAAGGTCCGCAACATGCTATCTGACGACAAGCCGCTCGACCGCTTTAACAATCGGCTCCATGCGCTCGGCGCAGCCGTCGACGGCCTCGCCCAAGCGTTCGACGACCTGGCGAACGTCTTGGGAGAAGACGGACGTCCGCTTGTCGACGGCCGGGGGGTCGATCCCCAGTCCTGCACCGCATGGCGCGACACGCTACGCCGGATCGATGAGGACTTGGTCCTGTGGAGCAGTACCTTCCGCAGGGCCTTCGGCACCGGAGCCAGCCAGCCTACGCGACAGACCATCCGTGGCGTGGATGGCACGGCTGACTCCTCTGCCCGCGCAGGTGACGAATTTGACGCCGACGAGGGTTGGTATCCGGCCGGAGACAACGAGATGGACAAACTGACAGCCTGACGGCGGATAGTGCCCCGACCCCCTTCCCAGGGTCGGGGCGCGCCCGTCCCCACCGCCCTGCTCCACGTTTACGTCTACGGTGCTCTGGCTGGAATGATGTTCATAGAAGCATGGCACGCTTGGAAGGACCGGGAGCTTCCCTATTCCCACAGACTGTATTGGGGAAGTCATAAGCTGAACGTTATGAAAAAGGGGAGTGGGAGCTTGACCCGGAGCGGCCTCGGTATCAAAGTTTGACATTGGCGCGAATGAACTGAGGTCCCGACCATGAGCGGACGCAATTTCAGCCTCACCCCCCATCTCAGCACCTTCGTCGACCGTCAGGTCGACAGCGGACGGCATCAGAACGCCAGCGAAGTCGTGCGCGAGGCGCTGCGCCGCTATGAGGACGATCTGGAAGTCGAACGGGCCGTCGTCGCTGCCATCGGCGCCTTGGCCGACCAAGGCGCCGCCGCCATAGAGCGCGGGGATTACCGACTGATCAGTGGGCCGGAAGATGCCTGCGCCCTGCTGGCCGATCTGGAACGGCGCGCCGACGCCCGGCCCGGATTGCGGGATTGAACCAGTGGCGGCCTTCCGCCTCTCGGCACCGGCAGAGGCTGCGCTCGATGACATCCTGAAATGGAGCGCGGCCCATTTTCACGAAGCCGGACGGCGCCGATACGCCGCTCTGCTGGTGCAGGCGATGCAGGATGTTGCCGACGATCCGGAGCGACCCGGCATTACCTGGGTGCGCATCCGGCAAGCCATGATCGGTCTCTACCATCTGCGTCACAGCCGTGGCGGCTTCGATCCGGTCGCCCGGGTCAATCAGCCCCGTCATCTGGTCGTGTTCCGGATCGGTGCCGAGGGCATCGTCGACGTCCTCGGCTTCATCCACGAGCGGATGTTGCGGGACCGGGCGCTCCGCCGCTTAGCCCGGCAAACCGACTGATCAAAACCAAACTGAGCCCAACTTTGGATCGCCTGTTTCAAAACCCTTCAGTTTTGAGACAGATATAGCTACTTGCAGCCGCAAATACTCGAGTTAGATATGCTGTTGGCTTGATCGCAATTAGCTTCAATGCAAAAAGCTTTATGTCCGTCCGCGCATGTTATGCTGCAACCTTTATCACCATGGACATATGGTGATCGTGTCCCAGGACGTGGTGTAAGAGCGTGCGACCGTCTGTGTCACCGCCGGCACTGGTTGCCGGTTATCACGCTGCGGCGAGTGCCAGCAGGGCGTTTGGATCATCGCTCAACGGGACGAGGGTTTCCAGGGTCATGTAGCGGCGTTGGATGGCCCATTCGTCGGTCTGTTCCATTAGGATGGCGCCGACAAGGCGAAGGATGGCTTCCTCGTTTGGAAAAATACCGACGACATCGGTCCGGCGTTTGACCTCTCCATTGAGACGTTCGATCGGGTTTGTCGAGTACAGTTTTGCCCAATGCGGCTTTGGGAAGGCCATGAAGGCGAGCACATCGGTTTCAGCGCCATCCATGAGTTCTGCCAACTTGCGGAACTTTGGCCGCAAACCGTCTGCGACTTTGCGCCATTGGTCGCTGGCGGCCTTTGCGTTGCCCTGAGCGAAGACCGTGCGGATCATGGCGGCGACCATGGGGCGCTGGTCCTTGTCGGAGACGTGGGACAGCGCATTGCGCATGAAGTGGACGCGGCATCGCTGCCACGATGCTTGCAGGGTCTTGGCCGCAGCGGCCTTGATGCCCTCGTGGCAATCGGAGATAACCAATTTGACGCCGCGCAAGCCACGCCGGGTGAGGCTGCGCAGAAAGTCGGTCCAGAAGACCTCGGCTTCCGAGAGACCGACGGCCGTGCCCAGCACCTCGCGCCGGCCGTCGGTGTTGACCGCCACAGCGATTATTACCGCCACCGAGACGATATGCCCGGCCTCCCGCACCTTGAGGTAGGTGGCATCAAGCCAGAGATACGGCCATTCACCCTCGATCGGCCGATTGAGGAAAGCGGTGACGCGCTGGTCGATCTCCTCGCACAACCGCGATACCGCGCTTTTCGAGATGCCCGTCATGCCCATGGCCTGAACCAGGTTGTCAACAGACCGAGTCGATATGCCTTGAATATAGGCTTCCTGGATAACAGCAGTCAGCGCTTTCTCGACGGTTCGGCGGGGTTCTAGGAAGGATGGAAAATAGCTGCCCTGGCGCAGCTTCGGCACTTGGAGGTCGATCCGGCCGACTCTGGTTTCCAGCGGCCGCTCGCGGTAGCCGTTTCGGCTGTTGACCCGATCGGGCGTGCGCGCGTGAAGCCCGGCGCCGCACGCCGCCTCCGCTTCCAGGTCCATCAGCCGCTGTAACGAAAAGGCCAGAACATCCTTCAGGAAATCGGCGTCTCCGCCCTTTTCGATCAGCTCGGCAAGTGCCATTCTGGGATCGGTCATCGTGGTGTCTCCGTTCGGTTGCTGTCTCGCAACCAGAACCTAGCGAAAACCCATGATGGCCGCCCGACTTTTCAGCCCGCCCGCAACGTCAGGCGAAGTTCGCGCAGCGAACACAGCCTGACGTTGCGGGCGGGCTCTTACACCACTCCGTGGGACGCGGCCGGGTGCAGGGCAGAGCCCTGCAAAATCAAGACAAGTGCGATATCCTGGCGCTTATGGGGCGAAGCCTCTTCAGGCTCGCCGGTATGAACGGGCGGTTACGATGCTGTCGGTGATCGTCTACGGGCGCAACGACGCCCACGGCTATAATCTGCCCAAGCGGGCGGCAATCAGCCTCAATTGCCTGGCCCAGGTCCTGGGCGACGACGACGAGATTCTGTTTGCCGACTACAATACGCCCAACGACCTGCCGACCTTTCCCGAGGCTGTTCGTGACACGCTGACGCCGCGCGCCCGCGGGCTGTTGCGGGTGCTGCGCATCCGCCCGGCCCACCATGCCCCGCAGGCGACCCGGACTCACCTGGCGCTATCCGAGCCGGTGGCGCGCAACGCCGCCATCCGCCGCGCCCGTCCTGGCAACCGCTGGCTGTTGTCGACCAATACCGATGTGGTGCTGGTCCCGCCGCCGGGCACTCCGGGGCTGTCCGCCGTGCTGCCGTCCCTGGCCGAGGGAAGCTGGCATCTGCCGCGCTTCGAGCTGCCCGAAGCGGTATGGGAGGAGTTCGACCGGCTGGACCCGGCCGGCATCCTGTCGGGGCTGGCCGCCCTCGGCGACCGGCTCGGGCTTGATGAGATCGTGTCCGGTTCCGAGGCGGCGGTGTTCGACGGTCACGGCGATTTCCAGTTGATGGCGCGCCATCAGGTCGAAGCGGTCCACGGCTTCGACGAGCGCATGCGCTACGGCTGGGTGCTCGATTCCAATCTGGCCCGACGGCTTGCCTTGCGCTGGAGTCCGGCGCAGGCGTTGCCCGGGGGCTTTCGTCTCTACCATTGCGACCATACCCGGGTGGTGGGCGCCATCCACGGCTGGGACCGGGTCGAGAACGACTATCGCCGGTTCTTCGCCGGGGTGGACCGGCCCGAGCCGCCGGGGCAGGACGAAAACTGGGGGTTGGCCGGGGTCGAGCTTGAGGAGATCCGCCTTGCCACCGGCTCCGGAATCTTCGTGCGGGCGCTCTCACGGGTGCTGCCGGCGCCGGGACCTCCCTTGCCGCCGGTGTCCTACAGCCCCGACCATCCGGCCGGCCCGGCCTATCCGGCCGAACATGTTCTGCCCTATCTGTGCAACCTGATCCTCACCCACCCGCGCACCAGCCGGCTCGCCTGGTTCGGCGGGCGCGCCGTCATGTTAAGGCTTTTTGTCCGGGCCTGGACCGAACTGGGCTTTGTCCGGCCGATCCTGGTGCCCGACAGTTGCCCGCTCGAGACCGGGGATCTGCCCGGTCTCGAGCGGGTTCCCGAGGCCGAGGCGTTGGCCGGGGCCGGACTGTTCGTCTTCGAATTCGGCGCCGCCAGCCAGGACCGGCCCGGTCCCCCCGACCCCGGCACGTCCGGCCGCTGGAGCGATGCCGACCTTGGCCGGCTGGTCCCGGTGCGTCGCGGGCTCGAGCGGCTGGCGGCGGCCGAGCGCGCTCTGGTCGCGGCCGGGGCCGCGTCGCGGCTGGTCATCGCGATCAACGCGGTCAACACCCTGTTCGAGCCGCTGGTGGCCGGGACCGTGGCCTCGGGGCGGATTCCCTACAGCACCCGGCTGCGCCACGGGCCAATCATCGCGGCGCCGCCCCCGGCCGAGGCCCGCTCTTTCCATCCCAAGGCGCTGGCGCCCTGGCTTGGCCGGCGGCTGGGCCGGCGCCAGCCGGTCCCCATCACCGAAGCGGTGCGGCTGGTCAGCGACCTGGAGACGGTGCTGGAAGAACCGGTCGGCCCGGCCCGGCTCGCGGTCATGACCCGCAACGCCACCGCCCTGCTGGCGCTCCTCGAACACCCTTGGCTGACCGGCACCACACCTGCCGGGCGGCTCGAGGCGCTGCGCATCCGCATCACCGCCACCCGGGGCAGCGTCCGGCTGGCCGCCCGCCTTTCGGTGCCGGTGGTGGCGGTGCCGCCGCCGCCCGCACCCTGTCGTCTTGCCACCGTCGAGGACTGGGAGGACGATGACTGGCTCGCCATTGCCCGGCACTTCTGCGGCCCGTTCGCGGCCAACCGCTTCCATCAGTCGGGGGCGCTGTGGGCGCGTGTCCATATCGTGCGCGAACTGGAGCGTGCCGCGATCGATGATCGGAAGGTGCTGGTGGTGGCCGGCGCGTCCGAATCGCCGGTCCCGGAGCCGCTGGCCGAAGTGCTGAGCGAGCGAGGCTGGCAGGTGACGCTGACCGGGACCGCGGGCGCGGCGCCGGCCGGTCTCTTTCGCGATCCCGCTCATTTTACCGTTCGGGCCGAGGCCGAACTGCCGGCGGCGGCGCGCTGGAGCGTCGTGGTGCTGGCACCCGGCCCGACCTGGGACGTTTCCGCCTTGGTCGCGGCCCGGACCCGGCTGGTGCCCGGCGGCATTCTGGCGGTGGCGGTGCCGGTACGCCTTGACGGCGAACCGCACCCGCCGTCGATTCCTGCCGCGGCTCTGGCGGTTACGGTCGCGACCCTCGACCATGCCTGGAGCGAGGACATGCCGCCTTGCCCCCATTACGTCGCCGTCAGCGCCGATGGCGTGACCGTTACCGGGGTGTGGCTGGCCCGCGGGTGATGGCGAAACCCATTCCCCGTTGCCTCATCTGACCTGACGTTGGCCGGTATCATTTTTGTCCCGGGTGAGTATGATCCCGGTCAGTGTCGAAGGGGATTCAAAGGAGGGGGCGACCGCCATGGCCGTTCTGGTGACCGGCGGTGCCGGATATCTCGGCTCGCGTCTGGTCGCGCATCTGATCGGGCGCGGCCATCAGGTCGTGGTCTTCGATCGCCTGTTTTATGGCGGTGAAGGACTGCTGCCGCTGATCGATCATCCGCGCTTTCGCCTGATCCCGGGCGACGTGCGTGACCGGCAGGCGCTGCGGGCGGCGATGAGCGGCTGCCGGGCGGTGGTCCACCTGGCGGCCATTGTCGGCGAGCCGGCCTGTGCCCTCGACGAAGCCCTGACCCGGGCGGTCAACCGGGATGCCGGGATCGCCGCGCTCGAATGTGCCGAGGCCGAAGGCGTCGACCGCTTCATCACCATCAGCACCTGTAGCAATTACGGCGTGGTCTCGGCGGACGAACTGGCGACCGAGGATTCGCCGCTGCATCCGCTGTCGCTCTACGCGCGCACCAAGACCGACCTGGAGCAGGCGACGCTGGCCCGTCGCGGCCCGCTCGCGGCCACGGTGCTGCGTCTGGGCACCATCTGCGGCCTGTCGGTGCGGATGCGCTTCGACCTGCTGATCAGCGAGGTTGCCCGGGCGGCGGTTCTCGGCGAGACCATCGAGATTTTCAAGCCGCAGGCGTGGCGGCCGTTTCTTCATGTGGCCGATGCCGCGGCGGCGGTCGGGTTGTGCCTTGCGGCCGACGCCGGCCGGGTTGCCGGGCAGGTGTTCAATGTGGTTGGCGAGAACTGCCGCAAGCACGATCTGGTCGATCTGGTCCGCCACCATTTCCCCGAGGCCAGGATCGTCATCACCGACAAGGCGCCGGACAACCGTGACTATCGGGTAAGCGGCGAACGCTATCGGGCCGCGCTCGGCTTCGAGCCAGGGCACACCGTCGCCGACGCCTTTCGCGAGGTTGCGCAGGCGGTGGCGCTCGGATTGTTCCGGCAACCGCTGTGGCCCGGCTACAGCGCGATTCCATTGTCCGGCGGCTTTCCGCCGGATGGCCCGAGATCCTGAGAACCATACCCATGGCCCACCCGATCAAGCTCCATCTCGGCTGTGGCAAGCGCCATATCCCGGGCTTCATCCATGTCGACCGGGTGCCGTTCCCCCATGTCGATCATGTCCAGGACATTCGCCGGCTCGACCTTTTCGCCGACGCCTCGGCCGGGCTGGTCTATGCCTGCCAGGTAATCGACTATTTCGACCGGGAGGAAATCCCGGCGGTGCTGACCGAATGGCGCCGGGTGCTGATGCCGGGGGGCATCCTGCGGCTGTCGATCATCGACTTCGAGGTGCTGACCCGGCTCTATCGGGCCGGTCTCGGGCTCGACTGGTTCCTGGGCTCGCTTTACGGCAAGATTCCGGTGGAAGACGGCACCTTCGTCTACAAACGCACGACCTATGACGAGCCGTCCCTGACCAGGCTGCTCACCGATTGCGGCTTCGTCGGAATCGAACGCTGGGATTGGCGCACCACCGAGCATGCCCAGGTCGATGACTTCTCCCAGGCCTATTTTCCCCATATGGAAAAGGAACGGGGCATTCTCTGGAACCTGAACATGCAGGCCAGAAGACCAGAGACGTGACCGGTCGAGCACGGGGTCGCTCACCCCAATCTGCCGGAGCACCACCAGGGTATGCGGACTGTAACCGAACATCAGGCGGGAGATGGCTTCCGGCTCGCCGTCACACGAAATGCCGCAGTGATCTCCGGCGCGAACCAGCTCGGGCTGGGGGCGAGTCGGGCCGCTGAAGTCGATACCCCAGACCTCGGGCTGCAAAGAGTCCGCCGCGTATCCGGCAATCTTGCAACCGAGCGAAAAGGCCGGTTGCCCCTGGCTCAGGATCGGCAGGTAATGCTCGTCATAGATCAGATCGATCACCCGTTCCGCGATCCGGCGGACGGCGTCCTCGTGGCCGTCGACCTGCCAATGCTGATGGTCGCGAGACCGTCCGTCGATCCGCTTGCGGACTTCCTTGAGCAGGGTCCCGATCGAGATCCCGCCGATGTTGCCGAGCCCGTAGGTCACGGCGCCGACCGGCACCGTCGAGGACAGCCGGAAGACTTTTTCGGCGTTGTTGTAGATGTTGACGAATTGCGCGCCACCGGCCGGATCCCAGCGCGACATGGTCGACG
>Ga0302151_10001702_pt1 | contig 10903 bp, 9 predicted proteins | sample I_Bog_N1_3_FD_192428 | JGI IMG/M metagenome (GOLD analysis project Ga0302151, IMG submission 192428) | Peat permafrost microbial communities from Stordalen Mire near Abisko, Sweden - I_Bog_N1_3 | ecosystem: Environmental > Terrestrial > Soil > Wetlands > Peat | place: Sweden: Abisko, Stordalen...
ACGTCACAGGGTCGTGGCCCAGCGCCGCGACGAGCGCGGCGTCCGGTCCCGGCGTCTCCCCGGGGTCGTCCCTGGCCGTCGCGAACAGCGAGGGCCGCGGCGTTGACAGTCGTGCCGTGGCCGCGGGGCTGCCGGGCAGCGGGCGCAGCTCGCGCAGGATGTCGTCGCCCGTCTCCACCAGCTTCGCACCCTCCTGGATCAGCCGGTGGCAGCCATGCGACTGCGGCGAGTGGATGGAGCCGGGAATCGCGAACACCTCGCGCCCGCACTCCAGCGCCATGCGCGCGGTGATGAGCGAGCCCGACTCCACCGCCGCCTCCACCACCAGCGTGCCCAGGCTGATGCCGGCGATCAGGCGGTTGCGCTGGGGGAAGTGGTGCGGCTTCACGTCGGTTCCCAGAGGGTATTCGCTGCAGACCAGGCCCTGCCCGGCGATGCGGCCCATCAGCGCGGCGTGGCGAGGGGGATAGACGCGATCCAGGCCGGTGCCGACGAAGGCGACCGTGCTGCCCGCACCGGCCAGGCCGCCTTCGTGCGCGGCGCCGTCGATGCCCATGGCCAGGCCCGACACGACGGTGAGCCCGCGCCCGCTCAGGAAGCGTCCGAACGCGCGTGCGTTGTCCATGCCTTGCGGCGTCGCGCTGCGACTGCCGACGATGGCGATGCCCGGCGCCGACAGCAGCTCGACGCGGCCCAGCGTGAACAGCAGCAGCGGCGGGTCGGTACTGCGCAGCAGCAGCTCGGGGTAGCGGGAGTCGCCCAGCGTGACGAGATCGCGCGGCGCTTCCGCGCTGCCATCGGCGAGCCAGCGCTGGGTGGCGTCGACCTGCGCGTCGTCGCGAGCGTCGCGGTGCTTCAGGATCTGCACCACGTCGTACCCGACCAGCGCAAGAAGGGTGTCGACGTCGGCACCCAGCACGCGCTCGGGCGAACCGAGCGCGGCCAGCAGGCGACGAGCGGTCGCCCGACCAATGCCGGGCGCGGTGGCCAGCCTCAGCCAGCCGGCGAGTTCACCGCGGGACCCCATGGACGCACCGGGCATGCAGTGTCAGGTGGCGACGGGGCGCGTCCGGACGGATCGACCGAGTACCGGGCGCGCGTCTTCAGGGCTGCGTGACGCGGTCGCCCGGCAGCGTGGGCTCGGTCGTCTCGAGCACCAGGGCGTAGGCCATGCGATCGAACACGCGGAACACGAACAAGACGCCGATGCGCTCGTCCGGCAGCTTGATCAGCGTGCCTTGGTCGACCGACTTGTCGTGCGTGACCGCGCCCTCGTGCCACAGCGCCAGCACCGTGCCGCGTTCGAGGCCGTCGCGCGCGCCGCGGTTGAGCGACACGATCTGGTTCTGGCCCGCCGACATGGCGTCTCCATACAGCGAGACCACCTTGCCGTTGAGAGGGGCGGCGGGCGGATGCGGGACGAAGGGCGCGAAGTCGCGCACCGTGGCCGGCGCGAGTCGATCGCCGATGGCGACGTCCTCCTTGTTGCTGATGACGGTGAACGTGGACGGCACCTTCAGGCCGCCCGTTTCGGCACCGGGACGCGACTCGCCGTCCTGCTTGCGCTCGGCCGAGCCGACGTAGCGGGCCTCGTAGCCCAGCACTTCCTTGGTGTCCGGGTCGACCAGGGCCTTCGGCTCGCGGAAGACCTGCCAGTTGCGCGTGTTGCCCAGGTCGCCGACGACGTAGGCGGAATCGCCGCGGTTCAGCAGCATGCGGTTTTCCTGCACCGCCACGATGCGCGGCGCGGTGGCCATCTGGTTCGTGTCGAAGATCATCGCGTCCGTGAGGAACGGTGCGATCAGATTCATCGGGATCGCGCCGATGGCCGCGGTTTCGGACGATTCGCTGCGAATCGAGGGCGACAATTTGATCGTGTCGCCGACGCCGCCAACGGTGCTACCGAGTTTCAAACGGGCCATGCCGTCGATTTTCTCCAGCACCAGCAACTGGCCCGGATAGATCAGGTGCGGGTTGTGAATCTGGTCGAGATTCATTCCCCACAGCTCGGGCCAGCGCCACGGGCTTTTGAGGAACAGGCCGGAAATGTGCCAAAGCGTATCGCCACGCTTGACGGTATAGGTGTCGGGTGCGTTTTCTGCGAGCTCGGACAGGGGCACGCCCTTGCTGGCGACCTGTTGGGCGGTGCTGCGTTCCGCGGGCGTGATGGGGAACGCCTGCGTCACGGCGGGTGTGGCTGCCAGCACGGCCAGCGCGAGCGCGGCGCAGTTCAGGGCTGCAGCGGGCTGCGCGAGGGCGGAACGGCGGAATCGAAAGGTCATGTCCAGAAAACTCCCGGGCCCGTGAAGGCATTTGGGACGCAAGTGAGACGGAAACCGCGTGTGCTGCGACAATTCCGAATCGGCTGGAGTATCCAGCCTGTCAAAAAACTACGAAATTTGCCGCAGATTCTGCCCGCAAACCCCTCATGTCGCAATGAATCGGACACTCGGTTACGGCTGAGATAGGCATTCACCCTGAGGCCGGCCGTCTCGGCGCAGACACATTCTGCACCGTCATTGCAAGGGCGCTCGGAGCATTAACGGCGATTTTCGTGGCAGATTTCCAGGAACTGTCTTCGCATGTCCCAACTCCAGATTCTCCGTTACCCCGATCCACGCCTGTACACCGTTGCCAAGCCGGTGGCCGACGTGACCGACGAGATCCGCGCGCTCGCCGATGAAATGACGGCGCTGATGTACGCCGCGGATGGCGTGGGCCTGGCGGCCACGCAGGTCGACCGCCACATCCGGCTCATCGTGATGGACACCTCCGAGACGCACGACCAGCCGCGCGTGCTGATCAACCCGGAGCTCGTCGCCGGCTCCGACGACTGGATCCTCGGCGAGGAAGGCTGCCTGTCGGTGCCGTTGATCTACGAGAAGGTGGAGCGCCACGCCCGCGTGCGCGTTCGCGCGCTCGACCGCGACGGCCAGCCCTACGAGTTCGACGCCGAAGGCCTGGCGGCGGTCTGCGTGCAGCACGAGATGGATCACCTGATGGGCAAGGTCTTCGTCGACTACCTGAGCCCGCTCAAGCGCGAGCGCATCAAGACCAAGATGCTCAAGAAGACGCGCGACGAGCAGCCGGTGCGCAAGCGCTGATGACGTCTTTGCGCGCCGCACTCCCGGCAAGTCAGGACTTTGCCCCGCTTCGCGTGGCATTCCCGACAAATCGGGACTTTGCCCCGCTTCGCGTGGCATTCCCGATAAATCGGGACTTTGCCCCGCTTCGCGTGGCATTCGCAGGGACGCCGGAATTCGCCGCCGTCGCGCTGAAGGCGATCCACGCCGCCGGCCACGCCGTGCCGCTGGTGCTGACCCAGCCCGACCGCCCGGCCGGGCGCGGCATGAAGCTGAGCCTGTCGCCGGTCAAGCAGTTGGCCCTGGACCTCGGCGTCGCGGTCGCGCAGCCGCGCAGCCTGCGCCCGGATGGCAAGTTCCCCGACGAGGCCGAGGCCGGCCGCGTTGCGCTGGACGCCGCCCGCCCGGACGTGCTGGTGGTGGCGGCCTACGGCCTGATCCTGCCGCAGTGGGTGCTGGACCTGCCGCGCCTGGGCTGCCTGAACATCCACGGCTCGATGCTGCCGCGCTGGCGCGGCGCCGCGCCCATCCATCGCGCGATCGAGGCCGGCGACGCCGAGACCGGCATCACCATCATGCAGATGGACGCGGGCCTGGACACCGGCGACATGCTGCTGGCCGAGCGCGAGGCGATCGCCTTCGACGACACCACGGCCCTGCTGCACGACCGCCTGGCCGCGCTGGGCGGCCGGATGATCGTGCAGGCGCTGGCCGGTGCCGCGGCCGGGGCGCTGCGGCCGGTGAAGCAGCCGGAGGCCGGCGTCACCTACGCCCACAAGATCGCCAAGGCCGAGGCCGCGATAGCCTGGACGCTGCCGGCCGACGTCATCGAGCGCCGCGTCCGCGCGTTCGACCCGTTTCCCGGCGCCACCTTCCAGGCAGCCGGCGAGACGGTGAAGCTGTGGCGTTCGCAGGTGGAGCGCCTGGACGTGGCCGCCGCGCCGGGCACCGTGATCGCCGTCGACGGCCAGCAACTGGTCGTGGCCTGCGGCGATGGCGCCCTCGCGCTGCTCGACGTCCAGCGGCCGGGCGGCAAGCGCGGCCCGGTCGCGCAGTGGCTGCAGGCGCAGCCGCTCCGGCGCGGCGCCGTCTTGGGTTGAATCCAGCGCCAGTTTCCGGCTTGCGGGCCTCAAGCCGGGCGCGCGGCAGCCGATAACGACGCATCAACCCGTCTTTGCCATGCTGCGCCGACTCCTTCTCACCCTTGCCGTCCTGTCCCTGCTCGCCGGTTGCGACCAGCTCGGGCTGGAGGCCGCGTCGGTGACCGCCGCGCGCGTCGAGGCCGACGGCAAGGCCGTGGGGGCCGCCTGCCGCCACGGCGGTCGCGCGATCGAGGACTGCTTCACGCTCAACAAGCGCGTCGACAAGGCCGCCATCTACGCCGGCTGGCGCGAGATGGACGACTACATGCGCGAGAACAAGCTGGAGGCCGTGGAGCCGACGCTGGGCCCGGGCGCGAAGAAGACGGCGGACGCCGACGACGACGCCAAGCCCGACGCCGTGGCCGCCACCGACAAGCCGGCCGACAAGCCGGCGCCGGAAAAAATCGCCAGGGTCGCGCCGGCCAAGCCCGACAAGATCGCGAAGATCGACAAGTCGATGGCGGAGAAGCCGGTCGAGCACTGAAGCCGCGCCGCGATTCTGTTGCGCCGCCGTAACCGCCGGCCCCCGCCGCCATAAGACAATGGCGCGATGACCACCCCGACGCCGCTCTGGCGCCATCCTGAATTCGCCGTCGGCGCGCGCGAGACGCGCGATGTCGCGCTGGGCATCGGCGCATGGGGGCTCGTCGCGGGCATCGCGATGTCCAAGGCCGGCCTCGGGCCGGTGTTCGCCGTCGCGATGTCGCTGTTCGTGTTCGCCGGCAGCGCGCAACTGGCCGCGCTGCCGCTGATGGTGCAGGGCGCGCCGCTGTGGGTGATCTGGGCGACGGCGTTCTGCGTGAACCTGCGCTTCATCATCTTCAGCGCCGGCTGGCGGCCGTACTTCGAGTCGCTGTCGCGCACGAAGCGGCTGTTCCTCGCGTACTTCACCGTCGACTTCACCTACATCGCGTTCATGCGCCGCTTCCCGCGGCCCGGCGACGTGCGCGCGCAGATGGCCTACGTGGCGGGCAACGTCGCCGTGAGCTGGGTCGCCTGGCAGTCGATGACCGTGCTGGGCGTGTTGCTGGCCGACGTGATTCCCGAACGCTGGGGCCTCGGCTTTGCCGGCTCGCTGGCACTGCTGGGAATCACGGCCTCGCTGCTGGCGGATCGCGCGACCTGGATCGCCGCCGCGGTCGCCGCGTGCGCCGCGCTGGCGGCGTTCGCGCTGCCGTTCCACCTCAACGTCGTGGTCGCGATCGCCGCGGCGATGGCTGTCGGGGTACTGATCGACCACTTCTCGCTGCCGCGCACCGCGGTCTCGGAAGAGGACGCGGCATGAAGGCGTGGACGACCATCGTGGCGATCGCCGGCCTCACGGTGGTCAGCGTCGTGACACGCGGCTTCTTCATGATCCCCGATCGCGAGGTGCCGATTCCGGCCTGGCTGCGCGAGGCCCTGCGCTACGCGCCGCTGGCCGCGCTGGTTGCGGTGCTGCTGCCCGAGATCGCCATGACCGGCGACCACCTCATCGCCACCTGGAAGGACGCGCGGATCTACGCCACCGCGGTCGCCATCCTCGTGTTCGTCGCCAGCCGCAGCCTGCTCGGGACGATACTCGCGGGTACCGCGGTGCTTCTGGCCCTTCGATTGAGCCTCGGCTGGTAAGCCTTCAATTCTTCTTTCCTTCAGACTGCGTGAATGCCATGAAAGTGATCCGTTTCTCCGACCTCGCCGCCTCGGGCCAAGCCACCGGCAAGCGCGTGTTCATCCGCGCCGACCTGAACGTGCCGCAGGACGACGCCGGCAACATCACCGAGGACACCCGCATCCGCGCGTCGGTGCCGTGCATCCGCCTGGCGCTGGACGCAGGCGCGGCCGTGATGGTCACGAGCCATCTGGGCCGTCCGACGGAAGGCGAATTCAAGCCCTCGGACTCGCTCGCGCCCGTCGCGAAGCGCCTGTCCGAGCTGCTGGGCCGCGAGGTGCCGCTGGTGGCGAACTGGGTCGACGGCGTCGAGGTGAAGCCGGGCCAGGTGGTGCTGCTGGAGAACTGCCGCGTCAACAAGGGCGAAAAGAAGAACAACCCCGAGCTCGCTAGGAAGCTGGCCGCGCTGTGCGACATCTTCGTCAACGACGCGTTCGGCACCGCGCATCGCGCCGAGGGCACCACCTACGGCATCGCCGAGTACGCGCCCATCGCCAGCGCGGGTCCGCTGCTGGCCGCCGAGATCGACGCGATCACCCAGGCGCTCGCCGCGCCGAAGCGTCCGCTCGTGGCCATCGTGGCCGGCAGCAAGGTGAGCACCAAGCTGACCATCCTGCAGGCGCTGTCGGCCAAGGTCGACGGCCTGATCGTGGGTGGCGGCATCGCCAACACCTTCATGCTGGCCGCCGGCCTGAAGATCGGCAAGAGCCTGGCCGAGCCCGACCTCGTCGGCGACGCCAGGGCGGTCATCGAGGCGATGAAGGCGCGTGGCGCCGCGGTGCCCATCCCCACCGACGTGGTGGTCGCCAAGAGGTTCGCCGCGGACGCCGAGGCCACCGTCAAGGCCGCCACCGACGTCGACGACGACGACCTGATCCTCGACATCGGCCCGCAGACCGCGGCCCTGCTCGCCGGGCAGCTCAAGGCCGCGGGCACCATCGTCTGGAACGGCCCGGTGGGCGTGTTCGAGTTCGAGGCCTTCTCGCACGGCACCGAGACGCTGGCGCGCGCCATCGCGGCCAGCCCGGCCTTCTCGATCGCCGGCGGCGGCGACACGCTGGCCGCCATCGCGAAGTACGGCATCGAGAAGGACGTGGGCTACATCTCCACCGGCGGCGGGGCGTTCCTGGAGATCCTCGAAGGCAAGAAGCTCCCCGCGCTCGAGATCCTGGAGAAGCGGGCCGCTTGACCTCGCGCGGCGTCGCGGCGATGCTGTAATCCGCATGTAACCGCGACCGGGGCGGCGCGCCCATAATCGCGTTATCCAGTTACTTCCCCGCAGAGGCGCGCGAGCGCCCAGGAGACATCCCGTCATGACCCGTGGTACCAAGATCGTCGCCACCCTCGGCCCCGCCACCAGCGACCCGGAGGTGCTCGAGCGGTTGATCCGCGCGGGCGTCGACGTGGTGCGGCTGAACTTCAGCCATGGCAAGGCGCAGGACCACATCGACCGCGCGAACATGGTCCGCGAGATCGCCGAACGCGTGGGCCGCACCGTCGCGCTGATGGCCGACCTGCAGGGCCCCAAGATCCGCGTGGGCAAGTTCGTCGACGGCAAGGTGCAACTCGTCAAGGGCGAGCGCTTCGTGCTCGACGCCTCGCGCACCGAGCCGGGCGACATCAACGGCGTGGGCCTGGACTACAAGGAGCTGCCGCGCGACGTGAAGCCCGGCGACACGCTGCTGCTCAACGACGGCCTGATCGTGCTGACGGTCGAGGAGGTGCGCGGCGACCAGGTGCACACCCTCGTCAAGGTCGACGGCGAGCTGTCCAACAACAAGGGCATCAACAAGCAGGGCGGCGGCCTCACGGCGCCGGCGCTGACGGCCAAGGACATGGACGACATCCGCACGGCCGCGAGCTTTCGCTGCGACTACCTGGCGGTGAGCTTCCCGAAGAACGCCACCGACATGGAGATGGCACGCCAGCTGGCCAACGTGGCCGGCGAGTCGACGCGCCACAAGCCGGCGATGATCGCCAAGATCGAGCGCACCGAGGCGATCCCCAACCTCGAGTCCATCCTGCGGGCCAGCGACGGCATCATGGTGGCGCGCGGCGACCTCGCCGTGGAGGTGGGCAACGCCGCCGTGCCCGCGCTGCAGAAGCGCATGATCCGCATGGCGCGCGAGATGGACAAGGTCGTCATCACCGCCACGCAGATGATGGAGAGCATGATCCTCGCGCCGGTGCCTACGCGCGCCGAGGTGAGCGACGTCGCCAACGCGGTGCTGGACGGCACGGACGCCGTGATGCTCAGCGCCGAGACCGCGGCCGGCAAGTACCCGATCGAGACCGTCGAGACCATGGCCGCGATCGCGCTGGAGGCCGAGCGTGCCGACGACGTGCAGCTGATCGAGGCCACCTTCCTCAACAAGAAGTTCGGCCGCATCGACCAGTCGATCGCCATGGGCGCGCTGTTCACCGCGCAGCACCTGGGCTGCAAGGCCATCGTCGCGCTGACCGAGTCGGGCTCCACCGCGCTGTGGATCAGCCGCCAGCGCACGCAGGTGCCGATCTTCGCCCTCACGTCGCAGCCCACTTCGCTGCGCCGCATGGCGCTGTACCGCAACGTCACCCCGCTGCTGATGGCCGCGCACGACGATCGCGACGCGGCGCTGGCCGAGGCCGAGCGCCTGCTGGTCGCGCGCGGCGTGCTCCGCCCGGGCGACACCTACGCCATCACCTGCGGCGAGCCCATGGGCTATCCGGGCGGCACCAACATGCTCAAGATCTGCAGAGTAGGTTGAGCCGGACCGGAGGCGGCGCAGCCGCGCGGGGCCCTTTTCCATGTGGCCGACAATGCGTCCTCCAGAGGAGGTCGTCGCGATGCTCAAGAACCTGCTGAACCGAATCCTGCCGACGGGGCGGGGGACTGCGCCCGCGCCCGCGCCTGACGACGTGGCCCGAGCGGACGCGTTGATCGCGCAGGGCGACGACCTCGAGGACGCCGGCGATCCGCAACGGGCAGAGGCGCTCTACCGCCGCGCCATCGCCGCCGCGCCGCGCCATCCCCGCGGACACCTGAACCTGGGAATCGTGCTGGCTGCCCAGGGCGACAACGACGGCGCGGCGCGGGCCTACGAGGCCGTGCTGGCGATCGACCCGCATCATCCGTTCGGCAACTACAACTTCGCCCGGATCGCGATCCTGCAAGGCGACTTCGCGCGAGCGGAGCGGCTGGCGCGCGAAGCCCTGCGCGCAAAGCCCGAATTTCCGCAGGCGCTGGTCGTGCTGAGCAGCGCGCTGGACTCCCTCGAACGGCGCGAGGAAGCGCTCGAGCCGCTGCAGGCCGCGGTGCGGCTGCAGCCTGAGGATGCCGGCGCCTGGTTCAACATGGCCGCGCTGCTGATCAAGCTCAAACGCTCCGACGCGGCGCTGGACGCCACGGAGCGGGTGCTCGAGCTGGCACCGGACCACGCCAGCTCGCTGGGCATGCTCAGCCTGCTGCTGCGCGATCATCGATTCGTGCCCGAGGTGCTCGAGGTACTGCGCGCCGCCATCCGCGCCGATCCGAACAACCTCACCTACCAGTCCCAGGAACTGCTGCTGCTCAACTTCGACGACGGCATCTCGGCCGAGGAGCTGTTTCGCCGCCACGTCGAGTTCGGCACCCGCCTGGAACAGACGGTTCCCGCGCGCTTCGACCGGTTCCTGGGCAGCGACGACGCCGGCCGCCGGCTGCGCATCGGCTACCTGTCGGGCGATTTCAACCTGCATCCTGTGATGCTGTTCTTCCTGCCGGTACTCGAGTTCCTCGACCGCGCCGAGTTCGAAGTCTTCTGCTATTCGACGGCCAACCTGACGGACGAGGTCACGCGGCATGCGCGCGAGAAGAGCGAACACTGGCTCGACGGCAGCAAGATGACGGACACGGAGCTCGCGGATGCGATCCACGCCGACGCCATCGACATCCTGATCGACATGACCGGCCACACCACCGTGCCCCGGGCCGGCGTGTTCAGCCAGCGCCCGGCGCCCGTCCAGGCGAGCTGGGTAGGCTACCTCAACACCAGCGGCCTGACCCGCATGGACTACCGGGTGACGGACCGCCGCTGCGATCCGCCGGAAATCTCGCAAGCCGTTCATACCGAGAAGCTGATCTACCTTCCCGAGAGCCAGTGGTGCTACCGGCCGCTTGTGCAATCGACCGTCAACCCCGTCGCACCGCTGGAGAAGAACGGCCATGTGACGTTCGGTTCGTTCAACGACGCATTGAAGCTGACGAGCGCCATGTGCCGCCGCTGGGGCGAACTGCTGGTGCGAGTGCCGGACTCGCGCCTGGTGGTCGCCAGCATCAGCTCGGGGCGCAAGCGCGACCTCATCCGTGGCGAGATGGCGGCCCTGGGCGTCGCACCGGAGCGTTACAAGTTCGTGGAGCGAGTGCCGCTGAACGAATACCCCGACCTCGTGAGTACCGTCGACATGGCGCTGGACACCTTCCCGTACGGCGGCGGCACGACGACGTTCGATGCCCTGTGGATGGGCGTACCCGTCGTGACCGCGATTGGCGTCTCCCCGGCGTCGCGCAGCGCCGCCAGCATTCTCCGCGCGCTGGGCCTGGACGAATGGGTTGCGCAGTCCATCGACGATTTCGTCGACGTGGCGGCGGCGCGCGCCGCGGACCACCAGGCCATCTCGGCGCTGCGACGCTCGCTGCGCCCTCGCCTCCAGGCATCGCCGCTGGCCGACGTCCCGCGCTTCGTTCGCGACATGGCGTCGGTGTACCGCGAGATGTGGGCGTCCCGCCGCCGGTGACCGGCGCCGTGGCGCTGGTCAGTGCACTGCGCCCTTGAGCAGCTTGCCCACGCGGTCGCTCGCCTTGGTGGGCTGGAGCGCCACTTCCGGATGTGCCTTCGCGTACACGCGGAAGACCTCGTCGATGAAGCTGGGGCCGACGTCCTCGACGCCTTCGAAATCGAGTTCGGCGGTGGCGAACAGCTCCAGGCGCGAGACGACCCAGCGCGCCTGCGCGCGCGAGTCGAGCGTGAGGCCGTTGTCGGTGAGCAGGCGCAACGGCACCTGGGTGC
>Ga0302151_10001713_pt1 | contig 10857 bp, 7 predicted proteins | sample I_Bog_N1_3_FD_192428 | JGI IMG/M metagenome (GOLD analysis project Ga0302151, IMG submission 192428) | Peat permafrost microbial communities from Stordalen Mire near Abisko, Sweden - I_Bog_N1_3 | ecosystem: Environmental > Terrestrial > Soil > Wetlands > Peat | place: Sweden: Abisko, Stordalen...
CCCGTCAACTGGCACCTGACAGGGGGAGAGGCCGCGTACATCGTCGCCAACTGCGAGGCACGAGCGCTGGTGACCGAGCGCGCCCTCGGAGAGGTCGCTCGCGGCGCGCTGGAAGGCGAGGCGCGGCCCGCGGCCCGCCTCGTGCTCGACGGAGCGCTCGATGGCTTCGAGTCCTACGACGCGGCACTCGAGGCAGAGGACGGCGCCGACCTCGACGACCCCGTCCTCGGCACCACCATGCTCTACACCTCGGGCACCACTGGCCGCCCCAAGGGCGTCCACCGGGACCCTTCGGGCTCGGCGACCGTGGCCCAGGTGAACCTCTACGGCTACAGCGAGGGAAGCGAGGACGTCCATCTCTGCACCGGGCCGCTGTACCACGCCGCCCCGCTTGCGTTCTCGCTCGCCGCGCCCCTCGCCTTCGGCGTCGGGGTGGTGCTCATGGACCAGTGGGACCCCGAAGAGGCGCTCCGGCTCATCCACACCTATCGCGTCACGCACTCGCACATGGTGCCGACGATGTTCCATCGATTGCTGGCCCTGCCCGGCGAGGTGCGAGAGAGCTACGACGTCTCGTCGCTCCGATTCGTGATCCATGGGGCGGCGCCGTGCCCGGTCACGGTGAAGCAGCGGCTGATCGAGTGGCTCGGACCCGTGGTCGTCGAGTACTACGCGGCGACCGAGGGGCTCGGCACCTTTGTCGACTCGCACGCCTGGCTCGCCCGTCCCGGCACGGTGGGCAAGCCCCTGGTCGACGAGGCGGTGATCGTGGCGGACGAGGACGGGGTGGCGCTCCTGCCGGGCGAAGAGGGCCTCGTGTTCCTGCGCGCCGCGGGGGCGGCACGCTTCGCCTACTACGGCGACGAGGAGAAGACGTCCGCCGCCTTCCGGGGCGAGTACTTCACCCTGGGCGACGTCGGTTACCTCGACGAGGACGGCTACCTGTTCCTGACCGACCGCTCATCGAACCTGATCATCTCTGGCGGTGTGAACATCTACCCGGCCGAGGTCGACGCCGTGCTCTTGGAGCACGAGTCGGTCGCCGACGTGGCGGTCATCGGGGTGCCCAACAACGAGTGGGGCGAGGAGGTCAAGGCGGTCGTCGAGCTGCGAGCCGGCCGGGAGCCGAGCGCGCAGCTGGCGGACGAGCTGCTCGCCCTGTGCCGGGAGCGCCTCGCGCACTACAAGTGTCCGCGGTCGGTTGATTTTGTAGGATCGCTCCCTCGGGAGGATACGGGGAAGATCTACAAGCGCTTGCTCCGGGATCGCTACCGGCAGCAGGCTCGAAGCGGCTGAGCGCGAGAGCGCACCGCACGAAGGGGGGCTGGCGTGGCCGGCATCTGTGAGGGACGGGTTGTCATTGTCACCGGCGCCGGACGCGGCATCGGCAGAGGCCATGCCATCGAGTTCGCCCGGCAGGGCGCGAAAGTGGTGGTGAACGACCTCGGTGCCGAGGTCGACGGGACCGGCTCCTCGGAGGGCCCCGCCGGCGAGGTGGTCGAAGAGATCCGCGCCATGGGTGCCGAGGCGGTGGCCAACGGCGAGGACGTGAGCGACTGGGAGGGCGCCAAACGCCTGGTCGGCACCGCCGTCGACACGTTCGGCGGCCTCGACGTCGTCGTCAACAATGCAGGCATCTTGCGCGACCGCATGCTGGTCAACATGACCGACGTCGAGTTCGATTCGGTGATCAGGGTGCATCTGCGGGGCACCTTCGCCCCGATGCGCTGGGCGGCGGAGTACTGGCGTGAGCGGGCGAAGGCAGGCGAGACGAACGACGCGCGCATCATCAACACCACCTCGCCGTCGGGCATCTACGGCAACGTCGGCCAGGCGAACTACGGCGCCGCCAAAGCCGGCATCGCATCGATGACGGTGATCGCCGCCATGGAGCTCGGCCGCTACGGCATTACCGTCAACGCCATCGCGCCGGCTGCGCTCACCAGGATGACCGAGAACCTCGGTTTCGGCCAGGACGCACCTGAGCGCAAGCCCGAAGAGTTCGACCGCAACGACCCCGACAACATCGCTCCGCTTGTCGTGTGGCTCGGGAGCACCGAGTCGGCGGGCATCACCGGTCGCGTCTTCAACGTGCACGGCGGCCACATCAGCGTGGCCGAGGGCTGGGTCGAGGGCCCCGTCGCCGACAAGGACGACCGGTGGGACTCGGCCGAGCTCGGCGGCGTCATCCCCGCCCTGGTGGCCAAGGCGGCCCCGAACGCCAACATGCTGGGCCGGCGGACCTGATGGCTGCGGAAGAGGAAGGCGCCGCCCCCTCGGAGATGGCGGCCACCTTCAAGGTGCTCCACGACCACTCTGATCGCATCTACCAGTGGGACTACGAGCGCAATCGGACCCAGCTCGTCGGCCTCTACAACAAGGCCATGGGCTCGCAGTGGAACAGCGTGACCGATCTCGACTGGTCCACGCCGGTGGATCCCGAGGCGCTGGTCGACCACGACGGTGCGGCCATGGTGCTCTTCCGGGCCGCGGCGGCCGAGCCCGGCTCGCCCATCGCCCACTGGGGGGACCGAGAGTTCACCGCCCTCGGGGTCGAGCTGTTCACCGCCTCGTTGAGCCAGTTCATGCACGGCGAGCAGGGGGCGATGCTCACCGCGGCCAAGATCGTGGAAACGGTGCCGTGGATCGACGCCAAGTACTACGCCGCCACCCAGACCATGGACGAGGCACGCCATACGGAGGTGTTCGCGAGGTACCTCGACGAGAAGGTGGGCGACGCCTACCCGATGAATCCGTTCTTGGAGGAGCAGATCACGGCCCTGCTCGAAGACAGCCGCTGGGACATCGCCTACCTCGGCATGCAGATCGTCATCGAGAGCCTCGCCCTGGCGGCCTTCGGCGACATGCTCCGGCGCACCGAAGAGCCACTTCTCCGCAAGCTGCTCCGCTATGTGATGAGCGACGAGGCGCGTCACGTGGCGTTCGGGGTGCTCACCTTGCGCGAGTTCTACGAAGGGCTGAGCGAAGCCGAGTTGCGTGACCGCCAGGAGTTCCTCTTGGACAACACGCTGCGCAGCCGGTCGCGCTCGACCACGCCCGAGGTGTGGGACCGACTCGGCGTCGACATCGAGCGCCTGCGGCCACATATCGCGGCGGCGGCAGCGAGGAGCCAGGTGAACCCTTTCGCCGGGTTCCAGCGCGGCTTCTTCGCCAAGCTGGTCCCCAACGTGAAGAAGCTCGGCCTCTTGGACGCGAACAACGGCTACCTGCGTGAGCGATGGGGTCAGGCGGGCCTCCTCGAGTTCGAATTCGAAAAGGACACCGCTTCGGAGTACGCCGCCTATGACGAGGTGGCCCGGGACCGTGGGGCGCGAGCATGAAGGTCGACCCCGACGCCGCGGGCTTCGACGCGGAGCGCCTCGAGCGCATCACCACGCATTTCGAGTGCCGCTACGTGGCCCCAGGGAAGATCCCCGGCGCCCAGGTGGCGGTCGTGCGCGCCGGCAGGCTGGCCTACTGGCGCTCGCTCGGCCTGATGGACCGCGAGCGCGACAAGCCCGTCACCGACGACACCATCTGGCGGATCTACTCGATGACGAAGCCGATCACGTCGGTGGCCCTGCTGCAGCTCTACGAGCAGGGAGCGTTCCAGTTGACCGACCCGATCCACCGCTACATCCCGTCCTGGCGGGGGATGAGGGTCGGCGAGCTCGACGGGAGCGGGGCCATCACGCTCGTCGATGCCGAGCGCCCGGTGTCGGTGCGCGACGCCCTCACGCACATGACCGGCCTCGCCGGCAGCCTGTTCCCCGGACACCCGACCGATGTCGCGTTCGCTGCGGCGCTGCGCGAGCGGCGTCGCGGCATGACCTTGGAGGGCGTGACCGAGCTGCTGGCCGAGTACCCGCTGCTTTTCCAGCCGGGGACGAAGTGGAACTACGGGCTCTCGACCGACATCTGCGCCCGCCTCGTCGAGGTGCTCTCGGGTGAGCGCTTCGACCGGTACCTCGATGCCCACGTCTTCGGACCGCTCGACATGACCGATACCGGCTTCGCGGTGCCCGAGGACTCGCTCGACCGCTTCGCTGCGTGCTACCAGTACCGGCCCGGCGGCACGCCCGCCCTCCAAGACGATCCCGAGGACAGCCCCTACGGTCGCCAGCGCTCTTATCTGTCGGGCGCGGGCGGGCTCGTGTCGTCCACCGCGGACTACGTGCGCTTCTGCCGGATGCTCCTGGGAGGCGGCGAGCTCGACGGACGCCGGATCATCGGGCGAAAGACCCTCGAGCTCATGACGGTGAACCACCTGCCGGGAGGCGGGCAGCTGGCGGATTTCGCGACCGGGGGCTTCGGCGAGTCGGAATTCACCGGCGTCGGGTTCGGTCTCGGGTTTGCCGTCGGACTCGGCCCGGCCGCTACCGCCAGTGCCGGTTCGGCGGGGGAGTACTACTGGGGCGGGGCGGCCAGCACGGCGTTCTGGATCGACCCCGTCGAGGACCTCGCCGTCGTCTTCATGACCCAGCTGCTGCCGTCGAACTCCTACCCGTTCCGCTCGCAACTCCGCGCCCTCGTCTACCAGGCGCTGGCGGACTGACCCGGTTCTCCCTCGCGGGCGCTGAAGAGCAAGAGCTTGCCGGCGAGAGCGATCTCGCGTGCGTCTAGGGGCTCGGCGTCGTGGTTGCCGGTGCCGTGTCAGGCGCTCCAGCGGCGGGAGTGCCTTCGGCCTCGGTGCCCTGACGCGGCATGCGGAGCCGTGCACGGAACACGTGGTAGTTCCACGCCTGGTAAACGAGCACCAGTGGCGTGAAGATGAGGGCGACAACGGTCATGACTTTGAGCGAGTACGGGTTGCTCGCCGCGTTGGCGACCGTGATGTTGTAGGCCGAGCTGGTCGTCGAGATCATCGTGTTGGGGTAGAGCTCGATGAAGAACGTGGCCACGACCGCCCCCATGGTGACCGCAGAGGAGAGGAAGGCCCAGCCGTCGCTCCCCGAGAGAGCGAACCACGCCGCAAAGATGGCCGCCAGCATGCCGATCGCGTCGATGGGGCTCGGGAGGAAGCCCGAGGAGTGGGCGAAGTGGGTCCAGGTGATGAACCCGAACACGACGACGACGGCCGCGACGCCGATGCCCCCGGCGAAGCGGACGACCCGCTCACGGAGCTCCCCGGTGGTCTTGAGCATCAGGTACGTGACACCCATGAGGAGGGACAGCACCAGGGTGGTGATGCCGCTCCACAGGCCATAGGGGAGGAGGAGCTGGAAGAAGTTCCCGGTGTACTGGTGCGCACTGTTGATGGCGAGCCCATGGAGCATGTCGCCGAGGGCCACGCCGAGCAGCAGCGGGATGAGGGCACTCGAGATCGTCATGCCCCACTTCCACGATGCCCTCCAACGCGGATCGTCGGACTTGGAGCGAAACTCGAACGTCACGCCACGGATCATGAGGGCGACCAGGATCAGCACCAGCGGCAGGTAGAAGGTCGAGAACATGGTGGCGTACCAGCTCGGGAAGGCGGCGAAGATGGCCGCCCCACCCACGATCAGCCACACCTCGTTCGCGTCCCAGACCGGGCCGATGGTGTTGAGGAGCAGGCGCTCCTCCAGGTCGTTGCGACCGATGAACGAGTGCAGCATGCCGACGCCGAAGTCGAAGCCCTCGAGCACGAAGAACCCGACCCAGAACACGCCGATGACGATGTACCAGAAGATTTGCAAGGCCATGGGATCCGCTCCTAGTAGACGAGCTCGGGGATGCGTTCGTCACCCGTCTCGGGTGCGCCCTCGCTGGGACCGCCGCCTTCGTCGGGTGTCGGCTGCTCGGGTTCGAGGTCGCGGCGGGCGAAGCGCACCATGAGCACGCCTTCGGCCACACCGAGCACCGCGTAGATCAACACGAACACCGTCAGGCTGATGGCGATGTCGAGGGTGGTGATGTTGGGCGAGACGCCGTTCTTGGTCAGCATCAGGCCCTGGACGATCCACGGCTGGCGGCCGACCTCGGTGAGGAGCCAGCCCGCGCTGTTCATCACGATGGGGGCGAGGAAGCCCCACACCGCTAGTCGGAGGAACCATTTGGCGTGTTCCAACTTGCGGCGCTGGAGGAGCCAGATGCCCCACAGGCCGAAGAGGAACACCAGCCCCGCCACGTAGGCCATGACCCGCATGGACCAGTACTGCACAAAGACGTTGGGCACGTAGTTCCCCGGGCCGTACTTCTCCTGGTACTCGGCGTTCAGTTCGCTCAGGCCGATGACCTTGCCGTTCCACGAGTTGGTGGCGAGCAGGCTGAGGCCGTGGGGCACGGCGATGATCTGCGTCGGCGTCTGGTCGTTGCTGCCGCCGCCGATCTGGAAGAGCGAGAACGAACAGGGCTGGCAGGTGGTCCACTGCGCCTCGGCCGCCGCGATCTTCATCGGCTGGTAGCGGGCCTCGATGACGCCGAGCTCGTCGCCGATGAACATGGCCAGGGTGATGGCCGGCATCAGCACCGCCAGGGCGATGGTGGCAGAGAGGCGGAAGGCGCTGACCTCCTTGCCCCGGCGCAGGTGCCAGGCGGAGACCGCCAGCATGAGCAGTGCCCCGGTCACGAGGGAGGCGAGGACGATGTGGAGGTAGCCCCAGAGGAACACCGGGTTGGTGAACAGCGCCCAGACGTCGGTCAGCTCGGCGCGGTGGTTGACCGGGTTCACGACGTAGCCGACGGGGTGCTGCATCCACGAGTTGGCCGCCATGATGAAGGCGGCCGAGAGCATGGTGGCGAACGCCACGACCCAGATGCAGGCCAGGTGGATGCCCTTGGGCAGCCGGTCCCAGCCGAAGATCCACAACCCGAGGAACGTGGACTCCAAGAAGAAGGCGGCGAGGCCCTCCATGGCGAGGGGCCCACCGAACACGTCGCCCACAAAGCGCGAGTAGTTCGACCAGTTCATGCCGAACTCGAACTCTTGGACGAGGCCGGTGACCACGCCGACCGCCACGTTGATCAGCAGCAGTGTGCCGAAAAAGCGCGCCAGGCGACGGTAGACGTCCTTGCCCGATCGGTACCACGTGGTCTGGAGCAGTGCAACGAGGAACGACATCCCAATGGTGATCGGGACGAAGATGAAGTGATAGATGCTGGTGGTGGCGAACTGCCACCGGGCCAGGCTGAGGCTAACCGCCGAAAGCACTCGTGACCGCCTTTTCTACGCCCGTCCGCCGGGACGTGGCTCCTTGCTATCGCAGGTTCTCGCCGGCGCGCAATTCGCGCCACCACAACTCGGCGTAGCGGCCACCGGCCGCGAGGAGCTCGTCGTGCGTGCCCTGTTCGACGACCAATCCGGCATCGAGGACGTAGATGCGGTCCACCTCCTCGAGTCCCAAGAGCCGGTGGGTGACGAGCAGCGTCGAGCGGCCCGCGGTGATGGCCAACAGGTCAGCGGTGATGGCGTCAGCTGTCGCGGTGTCGAGGTGCTCGGTCGGCTCGTCGAGGACGAGTACCGGGAAGTCGGCGAGCAGCGCCCTGGCCACCGCGATGCGCTGGCGCTCGCCGCCCGAGACCCGCATGCCCCGCTCACCCAGCTCGGTGGCAAGGCCCTTCGGGAGGCGGTTCGCCCACTCACTGAGGCCGACCCGCTCGAGGGCCGCAAGCAGCTCGCCATCGGGTGCACCGGGGCGACCGATGCGCAGGTTGTTCGCCAACGTGGTGTCGAAGATGTGGGCGTCTTGGGCGACGAGGCCGATCATCTCGCGCACGTCGTCACCGGCGAGCTGGTCGAGCTCGACCGCTCCGAGGGTCGCCGATCCCTCGTAAGCGAGGAACCGGAGCAAGACGGCCGCAATGGAGGACTTTCCGGCCCCACTTGGTCCGACGACGGCCAGCCGTTTGCCCCGCTCGAGGGTGGCGCTGACGTCGTCGACGGCCATGCCCAGCTGTCCCGGGTAGCGGGCGCGCAGATGTCGGAGGGCAACCTCGTGGTCGGCGCTCGGGCACGTCGCCGGATGGACGGGGTCGGGGACCGGTTCGGGTGCGTCGAGCACCTCGAAGACACGCGCCGCATGGCGACGGGACAGCTGGAGCGACTGGGTCGCTGCCGGGAGCCCCGAGACCAGCTCGAAGGCGGCGAGGGGGATGAGCGCGATGACCGCCAGGTAGACGCCGTCGAGGGCGCCGCTGTGCACCGACGGCACGCCGACGGCGAGCGCACCCCACATGGCCAGGCCCGAGAGGAGCGTGGTGAGTCCGAGACCGACACCGGCGGTCGCGGCCGTCGAGCGGGCCTTGTCGGTCAACGTCGCGTCGGCTGCGCCGATGCGCTCGATCTGGACGCCTGAGGCCCCGAACACGGTGAGGTCGGCGGCACCCTCCAACAGGTCGACGACCGAGGCGGTGAGCTCGCCCCGTGCGGCCGCCTGCCCGCGGGCCGCGCGCCTCGCCAGCGAGCCCGTCAGCCACGGCACGAGGGTGCCGGCGACGAGCAGCGCGACTGCCAGGATGATGCCGGCGGCGGGGAGGACCCACCACACGTAGCCAACGGTTGCGACGCCCACCAGCACGGCGATGCCGAACGGTGGCAGGACGCGCAGGATCAGGTCCTGGAGAGCGTCCACGTCGTGGACGAGCCTGGAGAGGAGATCGCCGCTGCGAAACGCTGGGAGACCGGTCGGTGCCAGGGCCTCGAGGCGCGTGTAGACCCTCACCCGGAGGTCGGCCAGGAGGCGGAACGCGGCCTGGTGCCCGACGAGGCGCTCCCAGTAGCGGAAGAACCCCCGAGACAGGCCGAAGCACTGCACGAGCACGATGGCGAAGCCGAGTGCAGCCTCGTTGGGGCGCTGCGCAGCACGCGAGATCAGCCATGCCGCCGTGGCGATGAGGCCGATCGAGGCGCCCACCGCGCAGGCACCGAGCAGTGTCGACCAGACCAGCCGCCCGGCTGCCGGCCGGGCGATGGCCAGCGTCTCGCTGATCGGGGCGACCGGCTCGGCGCCGGGGGCGGCGTCATGGGTGCCGTCGAGCTGTTGGGGCGCGAGGGTCACGAGGGGACGACCTCGGGTTGGAGGTGGACGACGCGGTCGGCGATGGTGAGCAGCGCCGGACGGTGGGCGACCATGACAACGGTCCGGTTGACCACGAGGTCGGCCACGGCTTCGAGTACGTCGGCCTCGGTCTGGCCGTCGAGGTTGGCGGTGGGCTCGTCGAGGAGGAGCAACGGTGCGTCGCGCAGGTACGCGCGTGCCAGGGCCACGCGCTGGCGCTGCCCGGTGGAGAGACCCGCCCCCCGTTCCCCGATCCGGGTGAAGCGGCCGTCGGGAAGTGCGTCGACGACATCGTCGAGGCGCGCGGCGTGGATGGCACGTGCCACGTCCTCGGGCGACGCATCGGGCCGGCCCAGGCGGACGTTCTCGTCGATGGTCGCGGCGAAGAGGTGTGGTCGTTGCGGCACCCAGGCCAGGCGGCTCCGCCAGGCGTCGGGATCGAATTCCGCGAGGTCGATCCCGCCGATCGTGATGCCGCCCTGCGACGGCGCGACGAGGCCCAAGAGCACACCCAGAAGAGTCGACTTGCCACAGCCGCTCGGCCCGGCGATGGCGAGCACCGCTCCCGGCTCGATCGAGAAGCTGATCGGCCGCAGCGCCGGTTCGCGGCGGCCCGGGTAGGTAACACCGAGTTCGTGGACGCCGATGGCCACCTTCGAGGGGTCGGGGACGGCGAGCACGGTCCCACGTCTGGGGAGGGGGCGCTCCAAGACGTCGAAGACCTGCTCGGCCGCCTTCATACCCTCCGCACTGGCGTGGTAGTTCGTGCCGAGGAGCCGCAGCGGGAGGTATGCCTCAGGTGCGAGCACGAGCACGAAGAGCGCCGTGCGGAACTCGAGGTGGCCGCCGAGCAGGCGTAGCCCAACTGCCACCGCCACGAGCGCGACCGAGATGGTGGCGAGGAGCTCCAAGATGAGTGACGACAAAAAGGCGATGCGCAGCGTGTCCATCGTCGTGCGGCGGTAACGGTCGGTGATCTCTCGGATGGTGGCCGCCTGGGACTTCGCCCGGCCGAACACCTTGAGGGTCGGGAGACCGATCACCACGTCGAGAAAGTGACCGGCCAATGCCTGGAGGGTCTTGATCTGGCGATCGGTCCGCGCCTGCGTCGATGCGCCGACCAGGGCCATGAAGACGGGAATGAGCGGGAGCGTGAGGGCGATGATGAGCGCCGAGATCCAGTCGAGGCCAGCGATCACGGCGATGACCGTCACCGGGACGATCACGGCGAGGAACACCTGGGGGAGGTAGCGCGCGAAGTAGGCGTCGAGAGCGTCGACGCCGCTCGTGGCCAGCACGGCCAAGCCGCCGGTCTTGTCCTCGTCGAGTACAGCGGGCCCACTTTGGGCGATGCGCTCCACGAGGGCCGTGCGAAGTTCGGACTTCGCCTGCGCCGACGCGCGGTGCGCAGCACGCTCGGTCGTCCACACCGTGAGGGCGCGACCGGCGACGGCGGCCAGCAGCAGCGCCATGGGCAGCCGGAGCTGCTGGAGGTCCTTGTGCTCGATGAACGCCCCGGCGACGACCTGGGCGAGGAACCATGCCTGGGCAAGGACCAAGAGGGCGGTCAGCGCGCCGAGGCCGACGGAGAGGGCCATGAAGGTGCGCGTGGCTCGGGCGTAGCGAAGAAGGCGCTTGTCGACCGCCCCGCCGGAGCGGCCACCGTCGCGCTTGCGCTGCTTCCGACTCGCCGCCACCGGTTTCCTCACTTCGTCGCCAGGTCGACGGCACGCTGCGATCGCCACTCGGGCTCGGCTCGGAACCGGTGGGGCCGCTCCGCCGAACCTCATGGGGAGGAGCGGGGCCGTCTCCGGTCGAGAGTACCGGATCGGGCCGGGTTGCCTCCAGGCGGCGTCGACTCGACGGCGTGGACCGCTAC
>Ga0302151_10001717_pt1 | contig 10845 bp, 8 predicted proteins | sample I_Bog_N1_3_FD_192428 | JGI IMG/M metagenome (GOLD analysis project Ga0302151, IMG submission 192428) | Peat permafrost microbial communities from Stordalen Mire near Abisko, Sweden - I_Bog_N1_3 | ecosystem: Environmental > Terrestrial > Soil > Wetlands > Peat | place: Sweden: Abisko, Stordalen...
TGACACTCCTCGGTGTTCTCTCGGAGATATTCAAGACGCATGGTTATACCGTCCGAACGGCCTCCGATGGGTTCGCGGCCCTGGCAGCAATACGGGAGCGAGTGCCTAACGTTCTTCTCTCAGACCTGTACATGCCTGGCATGTCGGGGTTTGAACTTCTATCTGTGGTGCGCCGCCGCTTTACAACGATTGCCGTCATCGCGATGAGCGGTGCCTATTCAGGCGGGAGCGTTCCGGCAGGAGTCGCGGCTGATGGGTTTTATGCCAAAGGCTCATGCAGCATCGCTGGATTATTCGAGATTCTGAGCGCGATCGAAGATAAAGCGGTGCTCCAATCCACGCGTGCGGCCGCACCAATCTGGATACCAGGACTTCCAATCCATCAGCGCGATCTCTCCACGATGGCTGTCGCTTGCCCGGAGTGCTTGAGGCCGTTTTCTCATTCTCCTCGTGATGAAGCGTTCGTTGAGCAAGAGAGCGATTGTCCACACTGTTTGCGATCCGTGCGACTTGCCATAGTGAGGCCATCGGAAGAGATGGATAAAACCGCCCTCCCGCTATCGACCATAGCTACCCGGACCAGCGAATCAATATTTGCGTCGTACACGAGTTCAAATCGCTACTCGGAGATCTCCTCGCGATGATCAACATCTTGCTCAGTGTCACCGTTACCGCCGTCTTGAAGGGAACCTTCATGAAGCTGTTCGTATCGTCGAGCGAAATAGGCAATGAAAGAAAGCGTGAATAGATGACTACGTTCGGAACAATCAACTACACTCGCCGCCATTTTCTTGGCACTGCTGCCATGATCGTTGGTGCCGCTCAACTCGGGTTGACCGGCTGTGCGAAAGCACAATCTGGCGCACCGTTTCGTTTGCCAGTGGAAGGCGAGATGCCCTCTCTTGGCGGGGCGACCGAGTGGCTCAACTCAGAGCCCTTGACGCCGGCCAGTTTGCGCGGGAAGGTCGTTCTCGTCGATTTCTGGACCTATTCCTGCATCAATTCGATTCGCACGCTTCCATATCTCCGCGCGTGGGCCGAGAGATACAAGAAAGAGGGATTGGTAGTGGTCGGGGTTCAGGCGCCTGAGTTTACGTTTGAGAAGAATATCGATAACGTCCGCTGGGCCGTAAAAGACAGAAGACTCGATTATCCGATCGCGATCGATAACGACCATGCGATATGGAATGCCTTCAACAACGAATACTGGCCGGCACTTTATTTTGTCGATGCGAAGGGTCGTATTCGTCATCACCAGTTCGGTGAAGGTGAATACGAGCAGTCCGAAGCGATACTTCAACAGTTGCTCATCGAGGCCGGCCAAGGCGGCATTGATCGTAGGCTCGTTGCGGTCGAGCCCCGCGGAATCGAAGTTGCCGCGGACTGGAACAGCTTGAAGTCTCCCGAGACTTATGTCGGCTATGGGCAAGCCGAAAACTTCTCGTCTCCCGGCGGCCTCCGACAGGATAAGAGCCACATTTACACTGCACCCGCACACTTGAGCGTCAATCATTGTGCTCTTTCGGGCGATTGGACGGTGGGGAAACAGTCCGCCATTTTGAACGAGACCAACGGACGCATCGTATATCGCTTTCACGCCCGAGATCTTCACCTCGTCATGGGGCCGGCGACGCGAGGAACAGCCATCCGATTTCGCGTGTCCATCGATGGACAGCCACCGCACGCCGTCCACGGAGTCGACGCGGACGACCAGGGCAGCGGCACCGTGATTGAGCAACGGCTATACCAACTGATCCGGCAAACGGAGCCAATCGCTGATCGGCAGTTTGAACTGGAATTTCTCGACCCAGGGGCGGAAGTCTTTGTGTTTACGTTCGGATGATCCGGACTGGCTTTTGACGTGATCACGTCATTTCAATGGTTCGTGGATGCACTACCAAGAGAATTCCTAAGGGGACAACATGAAGCAATTCAGACTAGATAGGCTTTCGAACTATTCGATCGGAGTGGTACTCACTCTGTCTGCAGTCATGTCTATGGCACAGACGGCGAGACAGGTCCTCGGGCAAGCCGCAGTTGTACCGCTCGCCAGTGAGCCCGCGGCACGGATTGTTATCGATTCGCCCCTCGCGGATCAGCTTTCAGAAGGACGGGTAGTTATTCAGTATCGTGCAGAAAACCTCCACATCGTCCCAGTGTTCGGTCCAGCTGCTCTGGCGGTGTCCCCGCGTGTCGGACACATCCATGTGACCGTAGACGACATGCCCTGGCATTGGGCAGACGCGAGTGGCGAGCCTGTCATCTTGAATGGTTTGCCCGCAGGGCAGCATAAGGTTCTTATCCAACTCGTCAATGCGAACCATCAACCCGTCGATCAAGGAGTCGTCAGATTCGTCATCCCGAAGGGGATGGAAGCCCACCACCATCACTAACGTCAGCGGCGCCCGTTCGCAAATGGCTCGGCACGCATGGGAAACCACAGACAGCACTATCAGCCAAGCAATACTCAGCTTCAAAAGGAGATTATCGATGAACAACTTAGAAACAATCGGAATATCACGCCGACATTTCGCAGCGGTCAGCCTATCAGCCGGAGCTGCACTGCTCGCACCAAGCGCACTCTTCGCGGAGGGCACTCAGCCCTTAACCAGCAATTTATTCCTGGCGGATCTGCCGACGGTCAAGCCGGGTACGAACACTTCGTTCGGACCTCTCAAGCAGATCGAAGCAGGTCTTCTCAATGTTGGATATGCGGAAGCCGGTCCCGCCGATGGCCCTGCCGTAATCCTTCTGCACGGTTGGCCCTACGACATTTACAGCTTTATCGACGTTACCCCATTGTTGGCGTCAAAGGGCTACCGCGTGATTGTCCCCTATCTACGCGGCTATGGCACCACCAGCTTTCTCTCCGGCGCAACCATGCGCAACGCCCAGCAGTCGGCCGTTGGCCTCGACATCATCGCTCTCATGGATGCACTCAAAATTCAGCAAGCCACCGTCGCCGGCTTTGACTGGGGCGCGCGCACAGCAGATGTCATGGCTGTACTATGGCCGGAACGCTGCAAGGCAATCGTTTCCGTCAGCGGCTATCTGATCAGCAGCCCTGCGGGCAACCAGACACCGTTTCCGCCCCAGGCTGCATTCGCATTTTGGTACCAATACTATTTCGCCACAGAAGTCGGCAAGGCCGGCTATGCGAAATACCTCGACGAGTTCAATAAGTTCATCTGGCATCAGGCTTCGCCGAAGTGGAATTTCGACGATGCCACCTACAATCGCTCAGCAGCTTCCTTCAACAACCCGGACCATGTTGACATCGTGATGCACGATTATCGCTGGCGGCTCGGCCTCGCGGATGGTGAGCGGAAATATGACGAGCTCGAAAAGCGGCTGGCCGCGCTTCCTGTCGTCACCGTGCCGGCCATCACCATGGAAGGCGACTCCAACGGCGCAATCCACGCGCCCAGCGCAGCCTATCGCAACAAGTTTTCCGGCAAGTATGACTACCGGCTCATCACCGGCGGTGTCGGGCACAATCTTCCTCAGGAAGCCCCGGAGGCCTTTGCCCAGGCCATCTTCGATGTTGACCATTTCTGATCGGCGGTGGGTCCTCAAGCCCTGCGGGCCGATCTCAACGGTCCGTAGGGCACTCGCTGCAAGTTGTTGCGAAATCGCCAATGCGCTCATCAACGCCGGATCGGTAACGAGAAGCTGGCTTATGGGTTAGTAGATCTCTTACCCGAATATCAAACTATCCCACGAACCCCGCCAGCTCGCCGGCGTTGATCCTTGCAAACGCATCCTTCGACTGAATGCCCTTGAGGTAGACCATCGTGGATTTGATGTCGCGGTGGCCGAGCCACACTTGCACGGTGCGGATGTCCACGCCGCTACGGAGATGGCCGGTGGCGAACGTGTGCCGGAACTTGTGCAGGAAGAAGTTCATGCAGTAGGGTCCCTCGGCGCACTTGTTGTTGTGCTCGGTCACGCACTGTTCGCAGTTCAGGCCCGCGCGTTCGGCCACGCGCTTGACGACCATATCCATCTCGCTGTCCGGTCGGCCCTTCGTATTGCCGAAGATGAGATCGTGCGGCCTTCCCTGCTTCCGCTCTTTCCTCTTGCGCAGACGTTCCATCAACCCGGAGGGCAGCGGCACGGTGCGCTCCTCCCAGTTCTTCGGCGTAAAGCCCCACTTCGCCTTGGCCGTCACACGTACGAGCTGATGCCGGAAGTCGAGGTCGGAATACTCGACATAACGGATCTCCTGGTCACGGAATCCGGAGCCGAGGATGAATTTGAGCATGTCGGCCTCGTCCTCGGTCGTTACCTTGAACATCGCTGTCAGCTCTTCGGGCTCATAGATCGGGCGGATCGCATCGACGTACTTCGGCCAGTCGCCCTTCTCCATCAAGCCGCCGCGGCCATACTTCTTGAAAAGCTGCAGCACGGTCACAAGCTTGTCATAGACGGTACGCGCACCGAGCTTCCGCTCATAGCAGTAGGTGATGAAGTCGAGCACATCTTGGCGGGTTGCATCCTCGATGTACTTCCTCTTGTAGGAAGCGCGGAGCAGGACATCCAGCGTGTAGCGATAGGTGAGATAGGTACGCGGCTTGCGCTGCATCCGCACGTAGCGGAGATAGGCATCGATGGCCTCGCCTATCGTCGTCTTCGGCGCGACCTCCGGCTCCGGTTCGGGGCCGGCAATCAGCCCATCGCGGATGGCACGAAGCTCGATGGCCTTGCGGCGGGCCTGGTCGATGGCCTCGTCTTTGGCGACAGCGGTGCGATAGCGGCGGCCGCTGCGGCCACCCACACGCCACTCGATGTAGTAGGCGCCTTCGGGATGAACTTCGATCTGTCCGTTGATGCGAACGCGGTCCTTGAGCCGTCCGTTGGCTTCAGGAACGACGGAGGCGAAGCGCCATCCTTTGGGGGTCTTGATCTTCTTGATGAGGTTGACGCGGTCCGCGTAGTCGGGAGCGTTGAGAAGAGCGCCGAGAGGCTTGAGAGTAGGCATCCAAAGAGTCCTCCCTGGAGACAACTCTATCAAAGCGTGGACACCATCGTGGACACCAAGGAGTTATGTTACTGATTCCAAAGGTAGCCGGTTAGAAGGCAGCGCTCTAACCAACTGAGCTACGTCCCCAGATGCTGCCTTGCGGCACGCTGGTCTGGTGTCCCAGAGCTCGCGCGGTGTTCGGCGCTGCAACACGGTGACGTAATTCAGTCTACCAGATGCGCGCGGTTCGCCGGTAGCCTTCTGGTGACTGTGCGCTACACTAACCAGGGCCCGGAAGATTTTTAGCGGGCGGTTAGCTCAGTTGGTTAGAGCGCCTGCCTTACAAGCAGGATGTCGGGGGTTCGAGTCCCTCACTGCCCACCACTCCTCCCACTGGCGCACGCGCACGCGAAAAACGATGGCCGCTCGCCTCATACTGAACGCAGACGACTTTGGCCTCACTCGCGGCATCAATCGCGCGATAGGCGAGCTACACGCCGCTGGCGCGCTGACATCCGCCACACTCATGGCCAATGGCCCGGCCTTCGACGACGCCGTCGCCATCACACACGTCAACCCCGGCCTCGGCGTGGGATGCCACATCGTCCTCACCGACGGCACGCCGCTCTCGCCGCCGGAGACAATACCCACGCTGCTCGGTAAGGACGGAGCAAACTTTCGCCCGAAGATCACGGACTTCTTCCTCGCCGTATTGCGCGGCAACGTGGATGCATCTGAGATCGAGCGCGAGGCGCTGGCGCAGATTCAGAAGCTGCAAGCCGCCGGCATCAGCGTCACGCATGTGGACACGCACAAGCACACACACGTGCTGCCGCAGGTCGCGCGCCCCGTCCTCGCCGCCGCGGAGACAGCTGGAATCCGCGCCATACGCAATCCGTTTGAAGAGCGCTGGAGCCTCGCACTCGGCAGCAGCGCGCTCATAGCTCGCCTCAAGCTGCGCATCCTGTATCATCTGCGTCCGCGCTTCTTCGCGCTGCCACAGATTTGCGAAGGTCGCATCGTAACGACGGACGGCACCATCGGCATCTCCGCGACCGGCAGTCTGGATGTCGCCACGCTGCACGCCACGCTCGACGCTCTTCCGGAGGGCACGTGGGAGATGGTCTGTCATCCCGGCTACAATGACCGCGATCTCGATGCTGTGACTACACGGCTGCGTGAAACTCGCAACATCGAACGCGAAGCGCTGCTCGCAACCTTCGGCTCCAACTCGCTGAACCCTTCCGTCCCGCATCTCATCCACTATGCAGAACTAACGCACTCTACTAATCCCTAATCCCTGTTCCCTATTCCCTGCGAGCGAAGCGAACCCCATGAAGATTGGCATCACCTGTTATCCCACCTACGGAGGCTCCGGCGTCGTCGCCACGGAGCTCGGCATTGAGCTTGCCGCTCGCGGTCACGAGGTGCATTTCATCACCTACTCGCAGCCCTTCCGCCTGACTGGCCGCGAAGCCAACATCCGTTACCACGAGGTCCCCGTCTCGAACTATCCGCTCTTCGAGTACCCGCCTTATGATCTCGCGCTGGCCACGCGCATGGCGGAGGTCGCCGAGTTCCACTCTCTCGATCTGCTGCACGTGCACTACGCCATCCCACACAGCGTCAGTGCGCTCCTGGCGCGACAGATGCTCGCCGCTCGCGGCCGCCATCTGCCCTTCATCACCACGCTGCACGGCACGGACATCACGCTTGTGGGCCTCGACCGCTCATATCTGCCGATCACCCGCTTCGGCATCGACGAGTCGGACGGCGTCACCGCCATCTCTTCTTACCTGCGCGATCAGACCCGCGAGGCCTTCGGAGTCACCCGCCCCATCGAGGTCATCCGTAACTTCGTCAACTGCGACCTCTACGTCCGCAAGCCCGAGTTGGTCGCCGTTCAACGACCACGCTTCGCGCAGCCTAACGAGCGACTGCTTGTGCACCTCTCCAACTTCCGGCCGGTCAAGCGCGTGCTGGACGTCATCGAGATCTTCGCCCGCGTCGCCCGCGCAATGCCCGCGCGTCTGCTGCTCATAGGCGACGGCCCTGAGCGCTCCGCCGCGGAGTTCCTCGCCGTGCGCCTGGGTGTGGCCGACCGCGTGGACTTCGTCGGCAAGCAGGACAACGTCCACGAGCTGCTGCCGCTCGCCGACATGATGCTGATGCCCAGCGAGATGGAGTCCTTCGGCCTGGCCGCACTCGAAGCCATGGCCTGCCGCGTCCCCGCGATTGCGACGCGCGTCGGGGGTGTCCCAGAGTTAATAAACGACGGTAGAGATGGCAGAACCGCCAACGGGTTGCTCTACGAAGTAGGCGACGTCAAATCAATGGCCGAGGGCGCGATTTGGCTGCTCAGCGACCAGGCCCGCCTGGATGCCATGGCAACGGCGGCCCGCCGCACCGCGCAGGACCACTTCTGCGCCTCGCGTATCATCCCGCTCTACGAGCGCTTTTACGAGCAGGTCATCGCAGCACCCCCGCGCAAGTAGTCCGCCGCCGCAACTTCCACCCGCTCCTGGTGTTAACCCCTCTGTTAACCCGCCGGATGCGCAGCCATGGGATTTCGACTTCGCCTCGCATACCGCGGCCTATCCTTCAATCAGGAGCATATACATGCTCCGCCGGGAGCTATCTGCCATGAAGCTGCATCTGCCACTCACACTTTGCGCCGCGAGCCTGCTGATGCCGTTTGCGTTGACCGCACAGACCTACGGCACCTCACATCCCGAAGACCTGAACGACAACATCGTCTCTGCTGATCCCGCGCCGCCTCAACAGCACTATGTCAAACCCTCGGCGGGCATCCCCGCAACACCAGATAATAGCGTCGCCAACAATCCCCAACTGACCGAGCGCCAGCCGGCCCCAGATGCTACCAGTAACCTACAGTCCAACTTCACCGTCACTGACGACCCCAACAGCGGTGTCGTGATTGATGTGCCCACCGGCCCTGACGACCTGCCCATCGGTACGCGGCTCACTGCCCAGATGCAGAACGAGATCTCCACCAAGGTCACCCCTGCGGGAACCGCCTTCACCGCCTCACTCATCGCAGATGTCATGCATCAGGGGCGCGTGCTGCTGCCGGTCGGCTCCACAGTACATGGCCGCATCACACAGATTCACGGTGGACGCCGTATCGGCGGCGCCTCTGCGATACGCCTGCAACCTGACACTATCAGCCTGCCGGACGGCACCACCTACCGGATCGACGCCGAGGTCAGCGACCTCGACCACTACCAGGACTCGCACGTCAATCGCGAGGGAGCGATCGTCTCCAACAGCCACGGCAAGACCGCCGCGATCGTTCTCAGCGCCACCACCGGAACGGCAGTCGTCGCAGGCGCAATGCTAGGCGGCGGCGTAGGCGCTGTGGTCGGACTAGGCATCGGTGCGGGCGCCGGCGTCGTGTGGTGGCTCAAGCAGGACCACCAGCAGACGCTGCCACAAGGCACAGAGATCGTCTTTGCCCTGGATGGCCCATTGCACGTCAGCCCGGTCATCCACTAGCTTTCTGTTCGCCGGTAACTGTTCCCTGTTCCTGCCTCTAGACTACCTGCGCCAGTAGCCGCTTCCAGTTCTTCTGGTTCCGCTTGAAGCTCTTCTTCAGGTCGTCGAGAGTACGTTGGAAGTCAGCATTCTCCTGCATGCCGCGCCACGCGGGATTCTTGCTGAACCACGGATAGTTCTCATTGCCCAGGTAGATGGCGCGCCGCAGCCAGTGCAGCGACTCCGATGCATCGCCCTCCACGGCGAAGTATGTTGCCAGCCGGTAGGCCATCTCGCTGTCAGCCTCAGCGGCGGCCAGCGTCTCTTCTAAAACAAATTCCGCGGCGCGCTTGCGATCGCCCAGTTGCACATAGCACATCGCTATGGTCGGAAAGACGATGCGCAGGGAAGCGTCGTCGTGAATCACCTGCTCCAGCGTCGCGATGGCCTTGGAGAGCTCGCCCATACGCATCTGTTGATAGCCCTGCGAGATGCGCAGCAGCGGCTGCCTCGGCTCCAGCGTCAGCCCCTTCTCAATCTCATCCGAGGCCAGCTCCAACTGATTCTGATACTGGTAGACGCGCGCGCGATGGTTGTAGATCATCGCCGCATTGGATGGATTCAGGCGCAGCGAGATGTTGAACTGCTCCAGCGCCTCTTCATACAGCCCGTCAATGCGCAACGTCAGCCCCGCCACCAGATGCACATTCCAGTCGTTGGCCGCCTGTTGCAGCAGGTGTTCGATGCCATGGCGCGCGCTCTCCTTCTCACCGCGGGAGAGGAGCATATACACACGGTACAAATTGGCTTCTACGGACGTAGAATCCCGTTCCAGCGCCTTATCAAAGGCACGCCTCGCCTCCAGCACATGCATCTGGCCACCCAGCCCCATGCGTGCATACTGCAGGTGCGTTATGCCGAGGCCCGACCACCCCGGAGCATACGCCGGATCGCGCTTCACCACACCCTCAAACAGATCGCGCGCACGATCCAGTTCATCGCGGCTCCCCGTGCGCGACATAAAAGACGACAGCAGCGCCCGCGCCTGCAGGTACTCCTCCGAGACGGCATCTCCCAGCGACTCTTCCCCTGAAGACATCATCGAACCGCTCTGGAGGCCTCCAAAGCCGTGCAGCTCGCCGAAGACCTCATCGCAGATCTCGCTCTGCACCGCAATCAGATCGAAGGAGGCTACGCTGATCGCGCCGCCAGTACGCACGCTCTGTCCGGCCACGTCGAGCAACTGCCAGTTCAGATCAAAGCCCTTCTCCGAGCGCAGAAAGTTTCCCGCCAGCACAAAGTCCACCATCAGCTTTCGTCCCACACTCAGCGGATCAAGCTGCGCCGTCGACACGTTCATCAAGGAACTCGTTGGGCGCACCAGCAGTTGCGGCACTTTGGCCAGCCGCGCCGCCAGTGCATCCGCCAGGGCATATCCGTAGAAGTGCGTCGCGTCGCTCGACCCCAGGTTCACAAACGGCAGCACCACGATGTTCGGCCCCTTGGAAGACGTCGCCGTGGCGCTGTCGCGAAAGCGTTCCGCCAGCATGGACAGGATGCCGGTGGTACGCTTCTCCTCCTCGGGCGTCTCCATATCCTGGCGCTGCTGCGCCGGCATGTTGATGGCTCCCTCGCCCGGCAACACCGAGTCCAGTTGCAGCGACTTGACGATCGTCTTCAACCCCTCGCGCAGCTCGGCCGCCGACGCATACCGTTCGGCTGGCTGCTTTGCCAGGCAGCGCAGAATCACGCTCTCCAACTCTACTGGCAGGCCGGGCACAATCTCACGCAGCGCCGGTGGTTCAGCAAACTGGATGGCGCGAATGCTCTGCAGATCCTGCCCGTCCGGGCGATGGAACGGATGCCGCCCGCTCGCCATCTCATAAAGGATCAGCCCCACTGCAAAGATGTCACTCTGCACGCTCGACTGGCCGGTCACGAACTGCTCCGGAGCCATGTACGCGATGGTGCCGCCGCGCGCGGTGTAGGTCGCCCCCGCCACCGCAGGCGTGACCGGCTGCGTGGTCATCGAGGGGTCAAAGTCGATATTGTCGCGCTTTAACTGCCGCGCCAGACCAAAGTCCAGAATCTTGATCAGCCCACCGTCGGTCAGCATCACATTGGCCGGCTTAAGGTCACGATGGAAGATGCCCATATTGTGCGCCGCGGCTAGACCGTCGGCGATCTGCATGCCGCTCGAGAGCACCAGTTGTGCGTTCGCCGGTCCCTCCGCAATGACCTTGTCCAGGCTCTTGCCGGGGATGTACTGCATCACAATGTAGGCTTCGTCGTCCGCCTCGCCGGGTGCCGTCTCGCCAACCTCATAGATCGCGCAGACGTTGGGGTGGTCGATGGCCGAAGCCAGCCGCGCCTCCCGCAACTGGGTC
>Ga0302151_10001738_pt1 | contig 10749 bp, 5 predicted proteins | sample I_Bog_N1_3_FD_192428 | JGI IMG/M metagenome (GOLD analysis project Ga0302151, IMG submission 192428) | Peat permafrost microbial communities from Stordalen Mire near Abisko, Sweden - I_Bog_N1_3 | ecosystem: Environmental > Terrestrial > Soil > Wetlands > Peat | place: Sweden: Abisko, Stordalen...
TGTATGGGCCTGCGGCGCCATACGTCGCCGTCGCGGGCAATCCAGTGAAGGTGATGGTCTGGGTGGCTGCGCTGACGTTGATGGATTGCGAAACTGAAGTGGCTGGGCTGTAATTCCCGCTTCCTGCCTGAGATGCAGTCACGGTAACCAGTCCCGTGCCGGTGATGGTTAGAGTTGAGCCGCTGATACTCGCGGGACCAGTGACTCCATAGGATACGGCGAGCCCCGAGGATGCTGTTCCATTCAGCGTGTATGGGCCTGCGGCGCCATACGTCGCCGTCGCGGGCAATCCAGTGAAGGTGATGGTCTGGGTGGCTGCGCTGACGTTGATGGATTGCGAAACTGAAGTGGCTGGGCTGTAATTCCCGTTTCCTGCCTGAGATGCAGTCACGGTAACCAGTCCCGTGCCGGTGATGGTTAGAGTTGAGCCGCTGATGCTGGCGGGACCAGTGACTCCATAGGAGACGGCGAGTCCCGAGGAAGCAGCGCCGTTCAATGTGTAGGGGCCAGCGGAACCATAGGTGGCCGTGGCGGGAAGACCGGTAAAGGTGATCGTCTGGCTTCCGATTGTAATGTTGAGGCTCTGCGCCGCGGATGTGCTGACGTCGTAGGTGCTGTCGCCGGAGTAGCTCGCTGTTACGCTGTAAGTTCCAACCGCCAGACTCGAGCTGGTGAACGTGCCGGTGCCGTTGGTGAGCGTGATCGCGCCCACCGTGGTCGCCGGATTTGTGCTGGTGTTGGTCAGGGTCACGGTTCCGGTAGGCGCGGGTGTGGCCTGCGTGGTTCCGGCCACGGTCGCGGTAAATGTCACGGTCTGACCGATTGCGGCCGTCGTCGGCGCGATAGTCAAGGTTGTCGCCGACGTCGCCATCAGCGGCGATATCTTGCCGAAGTAGGTGCGAATGCCGCCGCCTAACTGCGGTGTGACGTAGGCGCCGGGCGAAGTGGCGAAGGCTGTGTTGTCGGCGGCATACCCAGCAAAATAGATGTTATTCGCGGAGTCCAGCACCATACCGACCGGATAATCATTCCCGGCGACAGCGTTCGTGTTGCCGAGCGGGGTTGAGAACAGCAGCTTGCTGCCATCCGGGCTGAAGGTCGCCAGGAAAGGATAACTCGCTCCGGTGGAGCTGCCCGGACGGCCCTCAAGCGGATTCACCCAGGGAAGATCGAACGTGTAATTGCTGTCCCAGCCATAGAGATAGACGTTGCCGACGCTGTCCAGGCCGATGTTCTGCCCATAGTCGTTGGATTGCTGATTGCCTTCGAACAAAGTCGACCACACGTATCCTGTGCCGGTGGGGTTGATCTTGGTCAGAAATGCGGTTTGACTACAGTAGTTCTGTCCAACGCTTCCGTGCAGTTGCAGGCATGCCGTTTGATATGCGCCTGTGGTGGTGGGATAGGTGGTGAGATAGGTGTTGCCAGTAACATAGACGTTGTTGTCGCTATCTGCGGCGAGACCATAAACCACGTTATTCGGATTGGTGAAAGGGACCTCGGGTCCGCCGATATAGGTGCCATATTGAAGCGAGTTCTGGCCCGACTGTAGCGTATTGAATGCGGCGAGCCAGCCGGTATATGCCTCGCAATAGCCGTTGTCGGGTTGGTTGTTGTAACTGCCCCAGGTGACGCAGCCTGGCCTGACCGATCCGGCTGTTGTGGGAATGGCGTCAGAATAGGTTTCTCCGCCTACATAGGCCATCCCATTCGGCCCAACCGCCAGAGCCAGAGGCTGCACCCAGGCGGGATTTGGGGTGTTCGTTGCTCCAAACAGTGTGGAATAGAGCAGGGTCTGGCCATCGGCACTGAGCACCGATAGAGTGGCCATCTGCACGGCTTCGTTCTGCGTTTGGAGGGCATTGGCTGTTACCGGGAAAGGCACATTGCCATTTTGTGGGTAATAGTTGCTGGCAGTCTGTCCACCCTGAGACTGAAGGTAGCTTGTGAAGTAGATGTTACCTGCGGAGTCAAGCGCCAGGCTGTTTGGAAACGTCGGCTGTGTCCCGCCGAAGAAGGTGCTGTAAAGCAGGTTGGCGCCGGTGGGATCCAACTTGGCGACAAACAGCGTCGGGCCGCCTGAGACCCACTCCGTTCCTCCGCCTGCGAAGTAGCCGTCACAATGTTGTGCGGCCGGTTGGTAAAAGTCGGCCGGGCTGCCGCCGGCGACGCCAATCGGATAGTAGTAAGGCATGCACAGCGGTTGAATGGCATCGGCCGTAACCGGGAAATCGGAAGACCCCGTCTGCCCCAGGATGATCGCATCCCCAGCCGCGTCTACCGCGACAGCCTGCCCTAGCTCGGAGCCGGAGAACCCGTGCAGGTAAGTGGAGTACACCAGCGACGTGCCGTCGGCGCTGATCTTGGTGATGAATGCCGAACCGAGGTACCCCTCGGCAGATCCTCCGCAGCGGACGTAGTTGTGGGCCGCCGCAACCGCAGAGTCCTGATTGCAGGTGGTCTGGTAAGCGCCGGTGGTTACGGGCAGATTTACGTCGCTGGTTTCGCCGGTGAGGATGATTTCCCCCGACGCATCGACCGCCATGCCGATTGCCTGAGTTTCATAGTTGCCCGTGCCGAATATGCCCAGGAAGAGCAGCGTCGGGTCGATGACCAGTTCGCGGCTGTGGTCGTATGCCCCCAGTTGGAAGCTCACTTGTTGCTGGTGATTCACGGCGGCGATGGCGAAGCTTCCGTCAACCGGCCGGCGCACACCGTCAACCATCTGGTAGACAACCGGCTTGTTGAACCGCACCTCGGGACCGCCCTCCACCGGCAGCACAAGGTCGCCATTTTCCGCGAGGGTCGCCTTTGAGCCATCAAAGCTCAGCTTGATCGCCGATGCGTCCGCGCCCGGCGCTACCACGAAGTCGTATTCCAGCGCGCCCTGGTGGCCGTAGTAGACCAAGTCAACGCCCGGATAGACGCCATTCATCCGGACCTTGCCGTACATCGGCACATCATGCTGCCACTTGGCAGGGTCATTTCCGGTGAAGTAGTTGGCCTTTCCGGACTGTGGCTCATCGCCGATTGCTGTTTGCCGGAAACTCGCTCCGAGCAGGTTCATTCGCACGGCGGATGAGCTGATGGTGGGCTGCAGCTCCTTCGGGTCGGCCGAGTCACGCTTGGCCGGCGTAATCTTGTTCATCTGCAGCACCGCGTCAGCACCGGCCAGATAGAGTGTGTACTGCGGCCCGCGCGCCAGCCACTGCACGTCGCTCGACGTCTGGCCGCGATTGGGTTCAAAACTCAACGGCAGTTGGCCGTAGTGGACCTTTGCCTGGGTTGACGGAGCAGCCTTCGTGGGCGAAGGCACATCGGCTGGACTCGTCTGGCCATAGGCAGCAAGGCCGAGTGATACAAAGCAAAGAGCAGCAACGAGCTTGAGTGAGTTCTGAGCGTTCACAGGGAATCTCCTGCACGGTTCGCGCTGTTCTGCGAGAAAATGCATCACGTTCCCGATAAATTTTTAAAAATGTATCTTGCGCCCACAGATGCCACGCTGCCCGACCGCGCTACTTTGCCGCCAGCCTGGCCTGGATATCGATAAGCAGGTTGTGAGCTTCAGCGTTCATGAGCTTTGCGCCTGGAGAGAATCCATTGACAAGTAATCGGTCGGCGATCTCAGCGTGGGACAAGGCTTCCTGATCGCGATGCAGGCCGACCAGCGCCCGGGCCCAGAGGAGGTGCGATGCGCCGAACCGCCGGTCGGTTGGCGCAACTCTCCCCGTCTGGACTGCAACCAGTTCGGCGGCTACTTTCTCGCCATCCTGGAAGTGCCCGGTTGCGATATATGCCTTGCAGAGAAAGTACAGCGGCTCGGCCAGATCGGGGCTGGTGCCCCGCAGCTTTCTCCATGTGGGCATCGACGCTTCCATCATTGGCAAGGCTTCCTTAGCCCTTCCGACCTTCATGAGGGCGCCGGCCATATACTCCTTCTCCGTGAGTGCTCCGCTGCTATCGGCGCCCGAGCATTGCGCGTATCCGTCATAGGCACGTTGATAGATGGGGAGACTTGCCAGAACATCCCCTCGCATTTCAGTCATATAGGCAAGATCTCCGTAGACCTCCGATTGATCGCACAAGGCGAGAGGATCCTGGCCGTAGACCTGGAGAGCATCTTTAAAAGCTCGCTCGGCCTCGTCCAGATGACCACGTAACTCAAGATCCTGGCCCAGCATGTAGAGAGCATCGGCACACTCGCGCGAGGAGAGATTGTCGTCCCGGCACTCCTTGACCGCAAACTTCAGCAGGCGCAGATTCTCATCGCTCTGATAACCATTGTTATCGCGATTCCAGGCATAGAAGATCGCGCTCCAAACGCGAACAGCCGGAGGGACACCGGGCTTGCGCGACAGTTCCAGCGCGTGGGCAGTGAGTTTTTCGCCCATGTCCATCTGCCCTTGAAGGTAAGCGATGTTTCCGGAGAATGCTTCCGACTCAGCTTCCTTGGGAATATCCTTCGCAGCCTTGGCGCTGGCAATCGTCTGGGTAAGAACCGCCTGGGCGCTTTCGAGGTCGCCGTTCTCATACATCGATTCGGCAATTCCCATCTGCGCCTCTCGCAGATCGGCAGGATCCTTGATGTACTCAGGCAGCACCTTCACGCCAAGTTTGAGGAACTCGGGTACTGTGGCCGCAGGCTTTCCGGTGTAATTTGAGTTGGCCAGCTTGAAGAGCCGGTACATGAAGGTCTGCATGCGCAGCGCCCTCTGACCTTCGAGGACCGCCTGCTCCTGGCGCCACCCCGCATAAGCTGCACTGGCCAGCAAAGTGATTGCCACCAGTAGCGTTGCCGCCACAGCTCCTCGATGGCGGCGCACATATTTGCCTAACCGATAGAACGTGGTCTGTGGGCGGGCGAGTACCGGCCTGCCGGTGAGATAACGCTGGATGTCCCCAGTAAGCAAATCGACTGCGGGATAGCGATCCTGGGGCCTCGGGTTCAGGCACTTCTGGGCAATCGTCGCCAGATCGCCTGTCAATAAATGGCGCAGCCGGTTTTCCGAGAGTCCGCGCTGTTCCGCCGCGGCGCTGTTCACCGCGTCCGGCAGCCGTTCGGGCTCCTGCTCCCTGATAGCCCGTTCAATCATCGCTGCCACGGATGCGCCATGGCCAGGTCTAGATCCAGCAAGTAGTTCAAACAACACAGCGCCGAGTGCGTAAATGTCGCAGGACGTCGTGACCGGTTCGTTTCGCAGTTGCTCTGGACTCGCGTAAGCCGGTGTGGCCATCACGGTGGTAGTCAACAGGCTGTCCGGCTGGATCAGCTTTGAGGTCCCAAAGTCGAGCAACTTCACGGTTCCATCGGAGGTGACAAGAATATTGGACGGCTTCAGATCGAGATGTACGACCAGGTTTCGGTGCGCATAACCGACCGCATCGCACACGCGAAGAAACAGTTGCAGCCGTTCCGCAATCCCCAGCTTGCGCGCATCGCAGTAATCGTCCAGATGCACGCCGTCCACATATTCCATTACGAGATACGGCTGTCCTCGATCACTCAGGCCTGCATCCAGCATGCGTGTGATGTTGGGATGATCGAGAGAGGCAAGAATATGCTGTTCGCGGTGAAACCGTTCAATGAATGAGGGGCCAGCCGAATGCGGTGCCAGAACCTTCAGAGCGGAACGCTGCAAAGCGCCCCCCACCATGCGTTCAACCAGGTAGACAGCGCCGATGCCACCAGTCCCAATGTGCTTGATCGGCGTATAAGGCCCAATCTTGCCAGTTAAAGCGGGGACATGCGCTGCAACTTCCGCATCTTCGGTGCTCGACGCATTGAAGATATCCATCGCACGGCGGCACAACTCAATATCGGGACAGCGCTCGGCCAGCACGCGCTCACGGTCTGCTGCAGGCGTCACCTCAGCAAGATGAAACAAGTCCTGAAGCAATTGCCAGTTGTCCGCGTCCTGTGCCATGACCCTCACTTCCTGTTGGCGCGAAGCAGAGAATAAATGCGTCACGTCCTAGGCTGAGTGGAGACGGTCATAGAGCCAACCGCGCACGAATCTCAGCTCCCGATCCACCGTAGCCTTTGAGGTATTCAGCAGCTCAGCCGTCTCTTCCGCCGAAAATCCCAGGAAGAATCTCAGCTCAACCATTCTGCACTTGCGCGGATCCAGTTGTTCCAGTTCTTCCAGAACGCGGTCCAAGTCCATCATTTCGACTGGTCTGGCATCGATCCCGACTAGATCTGGATGTAGCGGAACGGGAATCCCGCCGTCGCGCTTTTGTCTCCGCTCGGAGCGGGCCTGGTCAATCAGGACCCGGCGCATCAGGCGTGCTGAAAGGCTGTAGAAGTGTTCACGGTCTTCAAATCTTAGACTGCGCTGCCGGATCAGTTTTAGAAACAGTTCATTGACCACGCTGGTCGGCTGCAACAGGTTCTCCGGCCGCTCTCTCCGAAAGAGAGAGCCGGCAATCTTCTTCAAATGTGGATACACGAGTTCGAACAGGTGCTCGGTGGCAGAGGGATCTCCCGCACTCCAATCGCGGAGAAGCAGCGTGATCTCGCCGGGTTGCGTCATGAAAGGGATCTCTGCATCGAAGTATAGACAATGCGGGGCATCTTTCGGGCATTGCGAATTAAAGTTGAGCTTATCCTATTCAGAACAGTTGAGTTTTATGAGTTTTGGGGACAGATGAAGAGGATTTAGGTCGATAGCGATCTCTTCGACCGGCGCGGAAAATCGATTGCTGAAATCGCTGTTTCAGAATTGAAATTCAGAGACGACAGAAGGAACTCTCAACCGTCTCCCCCTAGCGACAAGGAACGCCCTTGTCGCCTAAATTGATGAACTCCGGCGAGAAAAAGCAGAGGAGTTTAGGACCAATCGTCCTGATTTGGCGCCAATGCGCTCATCGATGCGATGGACCGCGCATTCGATTGATGGAATGGTCGAGCTTTCGGACAATTGCAAATGCGTCCATCGCCGCCTGCGAAGTTGAGGCGAGATCGACTTCGGTTTGCGGGCGGTCTTCATGGCGGTTTTCATGATTTCACAGTCCACTTGATGCGCCCCTTGGCGACAAACCAGATCACAAACAGACCCACGCATCGCCAGTAAGAACCGCTTCAAGTGCTTGGAGATTCGAGTGAATGTCGGAGATCACGAGTGCGCGCATGTCGGTCTCGCAGCTTCCAAACACTCAGCGTATCCCAGGATTGGTCCGACAAGTGAGGGATACGCAAACAGTGTCTATTTAAACAGTGTAGACGCAAACGCGCCAGAACTACAACACTTTGGTGATGGCAGATGCATTGTCAAAGCGCGTGTTGAAAGTTCTAGGGCTGCGCATTCGCGATCTTCGCCGGGCGCAAGGTCTTTCGCAAGAAGATCTCGCGGACAAATGCGGTGTTCACCGGACGTTCATGGGAACGGTCGAACGGGGCGAAAGCAACTTGAGTTTTTCGAACATTCTCAAGGTAGCGTCTACGCTCGGAATGTCGTTGTCAGCGCTTTTTGAGGGAGTTGATGAGAACTCGGACGCGCGTCGGCGCGGAAGTGCCGCGAAAGAGCATGATCCCCCGCCGAGGGTTATCAGGCGCTCGACGCAGCGGAAGTCATAACTGCGAGGGACTTTTTCGAACGCATGGTCACAAAACTGGAGGGCAAGCTTGCTCAGCGCGACACCTAGCCTGAGTGTTTCAGGCCGTCGACGATTCCCTCAGCAAGGCTGAAGCGCGGCTAAAAAACAGATGCGGGAAATGACAACGATAGAAACTAGACCGATTATTAAGCGCCACAGCCACCATGCCCGCCGAAACGAACGAGGTCCACAAAAGAACTTTGATGGTATCTGTGATGGTCTTTTTTTCTTGGCTGTTTCTAAACCATTGATTCTAAATGTTTTTGGCTCCTCAGGTAGGACTCGAACCTACAACCCTTCGGTTAACAGCCCGTCTGTAAGGCCCAGCGCGCTTGTGTTTTCAATGACTTAAGCGGAGCGGAAATGCCGATTTGGAGCCCCTTCGGCGCTCAATGCGGTGAAGTTTGCGGTGAAGTTTTGGGCGCGTGATTCGTGAGATTAGTCCGTGAAAAACCATCCTCACCAATGAGATGACCTGACGATTCCGGATCAAGCAAGCATTACAGTAAGTCGACCTCGCATTTTCTCTTTGCGGCCTTCGAAGTACGCCGCGAACTCCTGGGGAGATGAAGGCAATGAAACCAGGTCATGCCGTTCGGCCGCTGCCTTGCGGTCAGCCGGATTGGGATACTCCTCTTTCATCCATTCCGACGGCAACGTGTCGTTCTTAGAGTTGTTGAGCGACCCCTCAAGCAGCATCAAGTTGGGCAGGCGATCACGGCATTCAACGCATTCTTGGGCATAAGCAGAATCGCGGTCCGCACTTCATGACATCGAAGATGACAACGAATCGCTTTCTCTCAGTGACTCTGGCATCGCTGGGAATTGGGAATTCTTTCAATCGACATCATGCTGATCGTCAAGACCTGCGCCTTCATCTTTACCTCGACACTGAGCCGATCTTTCTCCGCTGCAGCGGCCAGGCCGCGCTTCTGACACATCAACCCCTCACCAGATAGCCCACACAACAGCACGCAATGAGCGCACTCCGGAGCCATGAAGCTCCGGTCTGTGCTCGGTTGAATGCACATCCCTGCGGGTTGAGAAAGGAGTACACCAATGCCCAATGAATTCCCGAAGCCAGCGAAGTACCCGCTGCTTGAGACCGTGCTCGCCTACAAAGGGCTCCCAATGAAGGGCACCTTCACGGTTCAAGATGTCGCCGATCTCTTCGACGTGACGATGAGGACCATCCAGACCAGGATGAAGCGCGGAGGCCTCACCGCGAGAGATCTGCCAGGCCGATCGAGGTTTCTGGCAATGGACCTCGAACAGCTTCTCCAAGGAAGCTCAGAACCAGCGCCTGAGGCTGTCTAGAGCTTCGCTATATTCCCGGTTGTTTCGCGAGAGCACCTGCTCCTGTTGATAGCTTCGCGTCCGATCGCGTTCCGGGCGTTTTTATCTGCGTATCCAGTATCCATATCCATGTGGTTTCAGTAAGGAAAGGTGAGATATGCTTTCGCAACGTTTCGCAATTGGAACAGAAATTGCAGCACAACCTCCACTTCCGTCAGAGAACTTCGCGGGTCCGGGAACACCGCCAACGACGCTGAAGGAACTCGTGGATATAATCGCCGCGCGCGGCGATAAGAACCTCGCCATGCTTCGGACGACGACTGTACGGCTCTCCGAATTCATGGACAAGCCCACCGCAGAGCTCTCCATCGACGTGCTGGTTGATGTGCGCTCGCGATTCAGCGACTACCTGAAGCAGCGCCACTACGCGGCAAATTCCGTTCGCACTTATCGACAGAATACCCAACGCTTGGTCCGCTGGGCAGAGCAGCTCGGCTGGGTCTCCGGCAAGCAATCGGTGGAGGAAGCCTGGAAGCCTTTTCTGGATGCGCTCGCCGGCAATCCTCGAGCGTACACAACCATCATCTTTCACGCAATCCAGAATCGCAGGCCACCATCGGAGTTTTCCATCAGTGATCTCGACGACTGGGGCGACTCAATGTTGAAGGCGGGCCGTCAGTACAGAACGGTCCGATCGGGGAAGTGGAACTTCCGCAGGGCAGTTGCGAATGCTGGACTCAACAGCCTCCTCCCTAAGCTCGAGTCCGCGCCGCATAAGTCTGCATACAAGGTACCAGCAGCTGAACTCCCTGAGCCGCTTCGCACTGAGGTTAGGGAGTTGCTGGTCTGGAAGCAAGCTAGGTTCGCGAAGGGGAGGCCACAAAAGACGAGACACCGGCCGGCCAGCGCCAAGCTGCTCGAGAGCAACATCTTGAGGCTGTTTGGTTTCGCAAGGAACATCGGCAACTTTAGTGATGTGACCTCCCTCAGGTCTCTGTTTACGGAAGAGATCGTTTCTGCGTTCGTCGAGTGGGGTTTGAACGAGCGTGGCCTCACTCGAAGCTCACTGCTGCACCTTTCTATGATCTATGGAGCTATGCGCCACCACCCGAAGTACAAGGACCAAGACTACGGATGGTTTAGCACTTTGCTCGACGAGGTCCCTGAGGATGATCCGTCGGTCCTGCAGGAGAAGCAAGCCAAGAAATCCGTGGCGCATGAAGATCTTTGCAAGATTCCGGTGGCGATGCAGGCCGCTAGGATGAAGCTCAATCGTGGTGATGCCAAGGCCTCTCGTCTCGCCCATGATCAGCTCTTGATACTGTGGCTGACCACACTTCCGTGGAGGCAGCGGAACCTCCGTGAGTGCCGCATCGGAGACCCTAAAACTGCCAATGTGTTCTTCGCGCCATTGCCGCCGCTCATCCACATCGCGAAGCCGAAGTGGGTTGAAGAAGCCTTGACCAGCGACCCCAAGAAGGCCTTCTGGCAGTTCTACTTTCGCGAGGACGAGACGAAGACGGGTCAGCGGGTCCGCGGCATCTTGCCGCGAAGGCTGATCCCTTTGCTGGAAGAGTACCTTGCTGACCACAGGCCGAGGCTGGTTGCTAAGGACGGTCCGGGCACGCTGTTCGTCAATGAAGACGGATGCGAAATCGACTACCAGATCATGACTTACCACATATCCGAGATCGTGCTGAAGCACACCGGGCGACGCATGACACCGCATCTCTTCCGAAATGCTTTTGCGTACTCGTATCTAGTACTACTGTGTTATAACCGTCTGACGCCGCAGAACGGGCATTGGCAGAGCTGGCGGAGTAGGGAGCGGGCCAGGATGATGCGTAAGGTGGCGAT
>Ga0302151_10001771_pt1 | contig 10602 bp, 10 predicted proteins | sample I_Bog_N1_3_FD_192428 | JGI IMG/M metagenome (GOLD analysis project Ga0302151, IMG submission 192428) | Peat permafrost microbial communities from Stordalen Mire near Abisko, Sweden - I_Bog_N1_3 | ecosystem: Environmental > Terrestrial > Soil > Wetlands > Peat | place: Sweden: Abisko, Stordalen...
CCAGGCGCTCGCGGGCCACGAAGTCGTCAGGACCGTCGTGTCCGTGTTGAGAGTTGAGGGACTGTAGAAATGGCCAATCAGTGGCGCGGAGTTCTCCGTGAATACGCCGACCGCTTGGACATCTCCGACAAGACCCCCATTGTCACGCTCGGCGAGGGCGGTACGCCGCTGATCCGGGCGGATGCGCTGTCCGCGCGCACCGGCGCGAGGGTCTGGGTGAAGTTCGAGGGCATGAACCCGACAGGCTCCTTCAAGGACCGCGGGATGACGATGGCCGTCTCGAAGGCGATCGAGCATGGCGCGAAGGCGGTCATCTGCGCCTCCACCGGCAATACGTCGGCCTCCGCCGCAGCGTACGCGGCGCATGCGGGCATCACCGCAGCGGTGCTCGTACCCGAGGGCAAGATCGCCATGGGCAAACTCGCCCAGGCCATCGCCCACAATGCACAGCTGCTTCAGGTGCAGGGCAACTTCGACGACTGCCTCGAGATCGCCCGGGACCTCGCAGCCAACTATCCCGTTCACCTCGTCAACTCGGTCAACAACGACCGCATCGAAGGCCAGAAAACGGCAGCGTTCGAGGTTGTCGAGGTGTTGGGGGATGCGCCGGACTTCCACTTCATCCCCGTCGGCAACGCTGGCAACTACACGGCGTATTCGCGCGGCTACGCGGAAGACCTCGAGCGCAAGGCGACGACGAAACTGCCGCGCATGTTCGGCTTCCAGGCCGCCGGCAGCGCGCCGATCGTGCTCGGTCATGTGGTTCGCAACCCCGACACGATTGCCAGTGCGATTCGCATAGGAAACCCGGCATCGTGGGAATTGGCCATCGCGGCCAAAGAGGCCACCGGCGGCTATTTCGGTGCGATCAGCGACGACAAGATCCTTGAGGCCCACCGCATCCTCTCGTCCGAGGTCGGCATCTTCGTCGAACCAGCGTCGGCGATCAGCGTGGCGGGCCTGCTCGAACGCAGCGAAGCCGGAGAGATACCGAAGGGTGCCACTGTTGTGCTGACGGTCACCGGCCACGGGCTCAAGGACCCACAGTGGGCACTCCGCCGCCCCGACGGATCCGATGTGACCCCGACCGTCGTTCCCGTCGACACCGCACAGATCGCCGGCGTGCTCGGCCTGCTGCCCGCGTAAGCCCTGGTGACATGACGCTTCCCGCTGGTCTCTCGGTGCTGGTCAAGGTTCCGGCGACGACCGCCAACCTCGGACCCGGGTTCGACACGCTCGGTCTCGCGCTGTCGCTGTACGACGAGCTCACGGTCACCGTACGAGAAAAGCCCGGGGCCACTGTCGAGGTGCGTGGCGTTGGCGAGGGAACGGTACCGCTCAACGAAAGCAACCTTGTCGTGCGCGCAATCGCCCACACCTTCGCTCACTATGCGCAGCCGCTGCCTGGGCTCGAGCTGGTGGCGCACAACGTCATTCCGCACGGCCGCGGCCTCGGGTCGTCGGGGGCAGCCATAGTGTCGGGCATCATGGCCGCGAAGGGCCTGCTCGAGGGCGTGGTCGACATCGATTCGGCGAGCCTTCTCGCGCTCGCGACCGAGCTGGAGGGTCACCCGGACAACGTGGCGCCGGCCCTGTTCGGCGGCTTGACGATCGCGTGGATGACCGCGGACGGCCCCCAGTACAAGAAACTGATGGTGCACCGCGGGGTCTCACCGCTCGTCGTCGTGCCACAGACGACGATGTCGACCGAACTCGCGCGCACGCTGCAGCCCACATCGGTTCCCCATTCCGATGCGATCTTCAACGTGTCGCGCTCAGCGCTGCTGATTGCGGCCCTCATCCAGAGCCCGGAACTGCTGCTCGTCGCCACCGAAGACCGCCTGCACCAGGGCTACCGGGCAGCAGCGATGCCGGAGACGGATGCCCTGCTCCAGCTGCTGCGCGAGCGGGGACTCCCCGCTGTCGTGTCTGGCGCCGGGCCGTCCATCCTCGTGCTGTGCAGCGATCCGGCGCAACGACTCGTTGCCGCTGAACTGGTTGCAACGACGACGCACAACGCCTGGGAATCGCTCCTGCTGGCTGTCGACTTCAAAGGTGCTACAGTCGTAACGCACCCGGTAGAAGCTCTGGCCTAGCCAAAAGCTCCCCAGGTAGCAATTTATCTAGCACTCGCTGAACCGCAGATCTGACCTGCAGCGCATCTCGTATGCCTCCCGCCTCCAGCACTGCGAACTAGTGAGCGCATACCTCCGGGCTCACATATGTCCGGAGCCCGAAAGGAACCCTTTTTCGTGACTGATGTCAACATCGGTGCGTCCCGCACCGGTACCCGTGCCGAACTTTCTGCCCTTCGACTCCCCGAGCTTCTTGCCCTGGCGAACGAACGCGGCCTTGTCGGCGCATCCAAACTTCGCAAAGGAGAACTCGTGGACGCCATAAGCGCTGACAACGAAGAGAACAACAACACTGAGTCGTTTGACCACACTGCCGGGGGCACGGATGCTCACGAGCAGGCGATCGAGGCGGCTCCGTTTGAGCCTGCTCTCGAGGCGGCTCCGGTCGAGCCCGCCCTTGAGGCAGCGCCGGTCGAGCCCGCTCTCGAGGCGCCCCGCAAGCGCACCTCGCGTCGCGCGACGACAGCGGATGCCCTTGCGGCCCAGGCCGCTGCCGTCGGCGAAGAGAACGCTCCGGTTGCTGCATCGGCGCACGTCGCCGAGCACGAGCCCACCATCGACGCCGCCACACTCGAGAGCGACTCCGGCGACCAGCTGGTGCCGGTCGACTCGACGGCAAACCGTGGCGACAGCGGCGAGGGCTACTCCGACGACAGCGTTTCGCGCGAATCCGCGGAGGAGAACGGCGAGGCCGGCGACCAGCAGCCCCGCAACCCGCGCAGCCGCAATCGGAACCGCGGCGGCCAGAACGCGGCAGGCGGAGCGGGCGGCAACCAGCCCGCGCGCCAGGGCAACCAAAACAATGGTGGCAACCAGGGTAACCAGAACAATGGTGGCAACCAGGGCAACCAGAACAATGGTGGCAACCAGGGCGGCCAGAACAATGGTGGCAACCAGGGCAACCAGAACAACGGCGGCCAGCAGAACAACGGTGGCAACCAGCAGCAGGACGGCATCGAAGGCGGCAGTAGCCGCAGTCGCTACCGTGACCGCAAGCGCGGGCGCGGCCCGGCCTCAGAAGACTTCGAGCCCGAAATCTCCGACGACGACATCCTTATCCCGGTTGCCGGCATCCTCGATGTTCTCGACAACTACGCGTTCGTGCGCACCAGCGGTTACCTGCCCGGCGCCAACGACGTCTACGTGTCGCTCGGCCAGGTCAAGAAACACAACCTCCGCAAAGGTGACGCAGTCGTCGGTGCCATCCGCCAGCCGCGTGAAAGCGACAACAACCAGGGTCGCCAGAAATACAACGCGATCGTGCGCATCGACTCGGTCAACGGCCTGCCCGTCGACGAGGCGGCTAACCGTGTCGAGTTCGGCAAGCTGACTCCGCTCTACCCGACCGAGCGGCTGCGCCTTGAGACCGAGCCGGGAAAGCTCTCCACACGGATCATCGACCTCGTATCGCCCATCGGCAAAGGCCAGCGCGGCCTGATCGTTTCGCCGCCCAAGGCCGGCAAGACCCTGGTGCTGCAGGCCATCGCGAACGCGATCTCCAAGAACAACCCGGAGGTTCACCTCATGGTCGTGCTGGTGGACGAGCGGCCCGAAGAGGTCACCGACATGCAGCGCACCGTCAAAGGCGAGGTCATCGCGTCGACATTCGATCGCCCGGCGGAAGACCACACCACCGTCGCCGAGCTCGCCATCGAGCGCGCCAAGCGCCTGGTCGAGCTGGGGCACGACGTCGTCGTCCTGCTCGACTCGATCACCCGCCTCGGCCGCGCCTACAACCAGGTCGCTCCCGCGTCTGGCCGCATCCTTTCCGGTGGGGTCGATTCTGCTGCGCTGTACCCGCCGAAGCGTTTCTTCGGGGCCGCGCGCAACGTCGAGGAGGGCGGATCGCTCACCATCATCGCGACCGCGCTCGTCGAGACCGGTTCGAAAATGGATGAGGTCATCTTCGAAGAGTTCAAGGGCACCGGCAATATGGAGCTCCGCCTGTCGCGCCAGCTGGCGGACAAGCGCATCTTCCCAGCCGTCGACGTCAACGCATCCGGTACTCGTCGTGAAGAGATGCTGCTCGGCGACGAGGAGGTCAAGGTCACCTGGAAGCTGCGCCGCGCCCTCGCGGGGCTCGAGCCGCAACAGGCCCTCGAAATCGTACTGGGCAAGCTGAAGGAAACCTCGTCGAACGTCGAGTTCCTGATGCAGATCCAGAAGTCGCTGCCGACCGCCGCCAACGGTTCAGCCCACAAGGAAGACTGAGTGTTCGAGTCAGTAGCGACGCTGCTGGCCGAACTCGAGGATCTCCAGACCCAGCTGTCGGATCCCGAGATTTTCGGCGATGCCGCGCGAGCCAAGAAACTCAACCGCCGATACGCGGAGCTCAGCAAGATCTCCACGGCCTACGCCAACTGGCAGCAGACCGGGGAAGACCTCGACGCTGCGCGTGAACTTGCGCGCGACGACGAGGCCTTCGCGGCCGAGGTGCCCGAACTCGAGGAGCACCTGGTACAGGTGCAGGAGGCGCTTCGGCGCCTGCTGATCCCACGGGACCCGGACGACGGGCGCGACGTGATTATGGAGATCAAGGGCGGCGAGGGCGGCGCGGAGAGCGCCTTGTTCGCGGCCGACCTGCTGCGCATGTACATGCACTACGCCGAGTCCAAGGGCTGGAAGTACGAACTCCTTGAGCGGAACGAGAGCGACCTGGGCGGCTACAAGGACGTGCAGATCGCGATCAAGTCGAACGCGACCGACCCGTCGCAGGGGGTGTGGGCGCACCTCAAGTACGAGGGCGGTGTTCACCGTGTGCAGCGCGTTCCGGCGACCGAATCCCAGGGGCGCATCCACACGTCGACCACCGGAGTACTCGTCTTTCCCGAGGTGGATGAACCGGAGGAGCTCGAGATCAGCCAGAACGACCTGAGAATCGACGTCTTCCGGTCGAGCGGGCCCGGTGGCCAGTCGGTGAACACCACCGACTCCGCGGTGCGGATCACCCACATCCCCACCGGCATCGTGGTTTCCATGCAGAACGAGAAGAGCCAGATCCAGAACCGTGAGGCCGGCATGCGAGTACTTCGCGCGCGACTTCTCGCGCGCCAGCAGGAGGAGGCCGACGCGCTGTCATCCGCTGCGCGCAAGAGCCAGATCCGCACGATGGATCGCTCGGAGCGTATCCGCACCTACAACTTCCCAGAGAACCGGATCGCGGACCACCGCACCGGTTACAAGGCCTACAACCTCGACCAGGTCATGAACGGCGCTCTCGAGCCCATCATCGAGTCGTGCATCCAGTTCGACGAAGAAGCTCGACTGGCCGACCTCGGCGCCGAGGAATAGCCAGTGGCGGTCGCGTGACGTCACTCGCAGAATTCCGCGACCGGGCGATTGTGCGGCTGACAGCGGCCGGTGTCGCCACCCCCGAGGTGGATGCCGACCTGCTGATCGGGCACGTACTTGACCTCAGCCGGGGTGAGGTGCAGGCTAAGGCGATTGCCGGTGCGGAACTGCGGCCTGACCAGCTCGACGAACTCGAGCCGTTTCTCGACCGCCGGGTGGCGCGGGAGCCGCTGCAGCACATCACCGGTCGTGCCTACTTTCGCTCGCTGGCTCTCGCCGTTGGTCCTGGTGTCTTCGTGCCGAGACCCGAGACCGAGCAGGTCGCGCAGTTCGCCGTAGACGCCCTGCGCGCTGTGCCCGGGCCAGAGCCGATCGCTGTCGATCTCGGCACCGGTAGCGGGGCGATCGCTTTCGCGCTGGCGACCGAGGTTCCGCACTCGAGCGTGTATGCGGTCGAGGTGTCGCCGGAGGCTTTCGAGTGGACGACCAGGAACCGCGAGCTCACCGGAGCGACCAACGCCACCATCGTGCTGGGTGACCTCGCTGACGCGTTTCCCGAGCTGGACGGACACGTCGACGTCGTGATCTCAAACCCGCCGTATATCCCGAGTGACGCCATCCCGCGAGACCTCGAGGTGCAGTTGCACGACCCGGGCATCGCGCTCTACGGGGGAGCGGACGGGCTGGATGTCGTGCACCAGGTCTCGAAGACAGCCACCAGGCTGCTTCACCCGGGCGGCACCCTGGTGCTCGAGCATGGCGAACTGCAGGGTGCGGCGATCGCGGAGTTGCTTCGCGCTGACGGATGGACCGCCGTCGCGACCCATCGGGACCTGCTCGGCCGCGACCGCGCCACGACCGCACTCCGTCCCTAATTCCGTGAGGGGCGTGAATCTGGTCTCTGAAGGCTCTTCAGAGACCAGATTCACGCCCCTCACGGGGAGATCTAAGGTCAGTCAGCGGGCGGCGAAGGCCCGGATCGCGGCATCCAGGGCGGGCACCTCTGAGGCGTCCGTGTAGTGAAAGGTCGTCATGCCGACGGCGTCAGCGCCTGCGATGTTTTCGGCGGAGTCGTCGACGAAATAGGTCTCACTCGCCCGGGCTCCGTACCGCTCCATGACCGCGAGGTAAGACCGCGGATCGGGCTTGCGGAACCCGAGTTCGCAGCTCACCAGCACGTTGGGGCCGAGAATCGCCGCGACATCCGGAGCCATCTTCGGCAGCGTTGCGACGAACGGTGACGGATTGTTGGAGAACAGCGACACGGTGCCGAGCGTTGAGGCGAGCCGCAGCGCATCCACGACGCCCGGGTTCGGCGTGGATGCTGCGTGCCGAGCCTCGCACCACTGGTCGAGAGTGATCCTGGCGCCCGTCACCTCGGCGAACTTGTCGAGGTACTCCTGCGCGATCGGCCACTCGCCCTGCTCGGCGCGGGCCTCGTATCCGGCTGCCCACCAGGTCTTGGCCAGGTGATACTGGCTCACACCGCTCATGCGACTGAGGGCCGGCAGACGCTTGCGAAAGTTGAACGCGTAGAGCGTCTTGTCGAAGTCGAAGAGATAGAGATCCACGGTGCAGTCAACGCTAGCGCGGACTGCGCCCCCGTGCTCGGCCCACACCTCCGGCCCAGATGCCTGCTACTACGATGGATGCGACATGGCCCCTGAATTCGACTGTTCGGACCCCTCCGAGCTGCTGACCGGCGTGCGCTCGGCGCGTGCGGCCATTGGTCGTGGAGAGCTTGTCGTGATCCCGACCGACACGGTTTACGGGATAGCGGCCGATGCCTTTTCGCCGGCTGCGGTGCAACGCCTGCTGGATGCCAAGGGACGTGGGCGCGAGTCCCCGCCGCCCGTGCTCATCCCGTCGATCGCCGCGCTCGATGCGCTGGCAGAGTCCGTTCCGCCGGAAGTGCGAACCCTCGTCGACGCGTTCTGGCCCGGCGGCCTCACGGTCATCCTTCCTGCCCGCTCATCGCTCGACTGGGATCTCGGCGACGCGCACGGAACCGTCGCGCTGCGGATGCCCGCAAGCAAGGTTGCGCTGTCGCTGCTGGGCGAGACCGGCCCGCTCGCGGTGTCCAGCGCAAACCTCACCGGTCGCCCCGCTGCGCGGACGAGCGCCGAGGCCGTCGCCGATCTTGGTGAGAGCGTTGCGGTGTACCTCAATGACGGCGAGGTCGGTGCCGAGAACGTCGGTGCCCCTGACCCGGGCTCGACGATCATCGACGCGACCGGCCTGCTCGTCGACGGGGGCCGGCTTCGAATCGTTCGGCACGGTGTCATCAGCGACGACGCGATCCGCGATCTCGTGGGGGCCGACAAGTGCGAATAATCTTCTACGTTCTCACTGTGGCGGTTGCCGGCCTGGTGACCTGGGGTTTCTCGCTGCTCATCCTGCGACTGAGCCGGCGCTACCGGCTCTACCCGAAGATCCGGTCGAGGGATGTGCACACGGAGCCGACACCGCGCCTGGGCGGCGTCGCGATGTTCCTTGGTGTGCTCGTCGCGATCGGTGTCGCGTGGTTTGTCCCGCCGCTGCGGGCAGCCTTCGGCGACTCCTGGCAGGTGGCGACCATCCTGCTCGCTGCGTTCATCATCGTGGTCATGGGCGTGGTGGACGACCTCTGGGACCTGGACTGGGTGACCAAACTCGCCGGCCAGTTCATCGCGGCCGGTGTTCTCGCGTTCGGCGGAACCCAGATTCTGGCGCTCCCCATTGGCGCCATCTTTGTCGGCTCCTCCCTGCAATCGCTCGTTCTCACCGTCTTCGTCGTCGTTCTGGTCATGAATGCGGTGAACTTTGTCGACGGGCTGGATGGCCTGGTCGCCGGGGTGGCCATCATCGCCAACGGCACGTTCTTCATCTATACCTACCTGCAGCAGTCGGCGCACAATCTCAACTACTTCAACCTCGCCGCGCTCGTGACGGCAGTGCTCATCGGAGTGTGCGCGGGATTCCTTCCTCTCAACTTCCATCCCGCGAAGATGTTCATGGGGGATTCGGGTGCCCTCCTGGTCGGGCTGCTGATGGCCGTGTCCGCAATCAATGTCACTGGTGTCATCGACCCCGGCAATGTCGCGACGGGCCGCGTCGACCACAGCAGTGTGCTGGTCGCGTACATCCCGATCCTCCTGCCGTTCGCCATCCTCGTGATCCCGCTGCTCGACTTCGGCCTTGCGGTTCTTCGGCGACTTCGGGCCGGAAAGTCGCCGTTCAGTGCGGACCGCAAGCACCTGCACCACCGGTTGCTCGACATGGGGCACTCGCACCTGCATGCCGTGCTCATCTTCTACGCCTGGACGCTGGTTGCGTCGGTCGGGCTGCTGATGTTCCTGTTCGTCCAATGGTGGTGGGCGGTCCTGTTCCTGGCCGTCGGGTTCATCGTGACGAGTGCCTTCACCCTCGCGCCCCTCGGGCGGCGCAAGCAGTCCGAGGCCGAGGCGCAGCTGACCCAGGTGGCCGGGAGCTCCAACCAGGAGGAGATCGCCCTGCGCGACCCACTGGATGCAAAAGCCAGGGTCGAACTCGGACCAGAAGGAGTCGACCGATGAACAACACGACTATCCTGCGGCGCGCGCTGCGATATGGGATCGTGCTGACGGTGATCGTGATCGTGGTCGGCTCGATCGTGGGCCTGCTGGCCGGGGGAGTACCGGGGCTGGTCAGCGCGCTCGTTGGAGCAGGAGTGACTGCCGTTTTCATGGGCCTCACAGCAGCGAGTTTCGTCGTTGCCGCGAGGGTGGCGAAACTGCCGGACGGCATCGTCGTCTATTACGGGATCATCCTCGGCACCTTTTTCATCAAATTCATCATTTTTCTCGTGCTGGTGATCTCGCTCCGCAGCGTCGAATGGCTCAATCCGACCATCTTCGGGTTCACGACCATCGCCGCGGTGCTCGGCACGCTCATTGTGGATGGCCTCGCCGTCAGTCGTGGACGACAGCCGTATGTCGACGTCGCTTTGCCGGGGGATGGCTCGGGCTCGGCCGAGAAATCCCCTTCAGATTCTTGATAGGGTTGGGGGACCTCATCTTTGTGAACGCTGCGCGCTGCGCCCCGATTCAGGAGTAAGCACTGCTCACCTCCGTTCTTTCCAATGCACTCCTGTCTGTCAGCGTTGACAAATTCGCAGCTGGCAACGGCAGCGGCTTTAACCCGCCTTCAATCGAGGATTTCTTCCCGCCCGCGGTGCTCTTTGCGGGCACTCCGTTTGCCCTGAACCGCATCGAACTCATTCGATTGCTCGTCCTGGTGGTGCTGCTCGTGTTCCTGCTGGTGGGCACCCGCCGCCTGCAGCTGGTTCCGCGCCGTGGCCAGGTGGTCGTCGAGTTCCTGCTCGGGTTCCCGCGCAACAGCATCATCATCGACACGCTCGGCGAGAAAGACGGACGGCGGTTCATGCCGATCCTGATGACGGTGTTTTTCGTCACGCTCGGGATGAACCTGACGGGCATAATCCCCGGCCTGCAGATCGCGGGAACTTCGGTGATCGGAATTCCCCTGATCGAAGCCGTGATCCTCTACGTGGTTTTCATTTACGCCGGGCTCAAGAAGAATGGCGCGGGATTCCTCAAGGCGTCGTTGTTCCCGCCCGGAGTGCCGTGGCCGCTCTACATCCTTCTGACTCCGGTCGAGTTCGTTTCGACTTTCATCGTTCGCCCGATCTCGCTCACTCTCCGACTCCTCATGAACCTGGTCGCAGGGCACATGTTGCTCGCGCTCTGCTGGGCGGCGACCCAGTTCTTCCTGGTGACGCTACTGTTCAACGGACAGGCACTGGGCCTTCTCGGCCTTGGCACGTTCGCGTTCGGCGTGGTCTTCTTCGGACTTGAGCTCTTCGTCGCGCTCCTGCAGGCGTACGTCATCACCATCCTCGGAGCGATTTACATCCAGCTGTCCCTGGCGGACGAGCACTAGGCACCCACAACCACTGCGGGCCCAACGGATCGCAGGACACAACCACCCTCGAAAGGAAAACACCAATGGCTACATCCATAGACGTCGTCGGCCAGCTTGCGCCGCTTGCGTTCGGTCTCGCCGCTATCGGCTCCGGTATCGGCGTCGGCATCATCGTCGGAAAGACGATCGAGTCGGTTGCCCGCCAGCCTGAACTGCAGGGTCGTCTCCAGACCCTGATGTTCCTGGGTATTGCACTCACCGAGGCACTCGCGTT
>Ga0302151_10001789_pt1 | contig 10554 bp, 5 predicted proteins | sample I_Bog_N1_3_FD_192428 | JGI IMG/M metagenome (GOLD analysis project Ga0302151, IMG submission 192428) | Peat permafrost microbial communities from Stordalen Mire near Abisko, Sweden - I_Bog_N1_3 | ecosystem: Environmental > Terrestrial > Soil > Wetlands > Peat | place: Sweden: Abisko, Stordalen...
GTAGATGGGCAGATTCGCCGGCCAAGCCGCGGGCGCTACATTATTCGCTTGCGTGGCGCCCGAGGGCTGCGCGGCGGGCTGCCGACAGGAGCTACACAACAAAATACCGAGGACAAGGTTGGCGAGAACAAGGCTAAGTATCTTCATTGAAACTCCGCTTTTATGCTCGTTGACGTGCGCCCAAGTGTCAAGGATGGTCGCTAACAGAGGTAGATCGCTCGCGCCGTGTGCAACAACAATTCCCCGGCCGCTTGCCATCCGCGCCCCGCTCCGCTCCCAGCCATAGTAAAGTAGTAGTAAGCCCCAATCGGCGCACCTAAGGAGTTTTCAACCTGAACCCAAGTATTCGCAACATCGCCATCATCGCCCACGTGGATCACGGCAAGACCACGCTGGTCGACGCCATGCTTCGCCAGAGCGGCACTTTCCGCGACAACGAGACCGTCGCCGAGCGCGTCATGGACTCGAACGACCTGGAACGCGAGCGCGGCATCACGATTCTCGCCAAGAACACAGCCGTGTTCTATCACGGCACAAAGATCAATATCGTCGACACGCCCGGCCACTCTGATTTTGGCGGCGAGGTGGAGCGCGCCCTCAAGATGGTCGATGGCGTCATGTTGCTCGTCGACGCCAGCGAAGGCCCCCTGCCGCAGACTCGCTACGTACTAAGCAAAGCGCTCGAAGCGCATCTCAAACCGATTCTGGTCATTAATAAGATCGACCGGCCCGATGCTCGTCCGCAGGAAGTGTTGAACGAGGTTTACGACCTCTTTATTGACCTTGACGCGAAAGAAGACCAGCTCGACTTCCCTGTCCTTTATACGAACGCCAAGGCGGGCACTGCGGCAGTGCATCAAGGCGCTCACGGCGAAGATCTGCGTCCGCTGTTTGAGGCGATTATCGATACCATTCCCGCGCCGCAAGGCGATAAGGACGGGCCGCTGCAGATTCTGGTGGCGAATCTCGATTACAGCGACTACCTTGGCCGCCTTGCCATCGCCCGCGTTTTTTCCGGAACCATGAAGACCGGCGAAGACGTTGCCATTGCCAAGCGCGACGGGTCATTGCACAAGACAAAAATTACAAAGCTCTTCAGTTTTTCCGGGCTCAAGCGCACCGACATTACGGAGACGGCGCTCGGCGACATTATTGCCGTCGCCGGTGTTGAAGGCATCACGATTGGCGAGACGATTACCAGCGCGGTCGATCCCGCGCCGCTGCCGCCGATTGTCATCGACGAGCCGACGATCGCCATGCTGTTTACCATCAACACCTCTCCGTTTTGCGGACGCGAAGGCAACTATGTCACCTCGCGCAACCTGCGCGAGCGCCTCGATAAAGAACTGCTCACCAACGTCTCACTGCGCATGGAAGAAACCGGCAGCACCGATTCATTCAAAGTTCTGGGCCGCGGCGAGTTGCAGCTTTCGATTCTGATCGAGATGATGCGCCGCGAAGGCTTCGAACTGATGGTTGGCAAGCCCGAGATCGTCACCAAGCGCATCGACGGCAAACTCATGGAGCCGGTCGAGCACCTCACCGTCGATATCCCCGAGGAATTTGTCGGCGTAGTGATGGAACACGTTGGCTCGCGCAAAGGCGAAGTCGCCAACATGCACAACCACGGCTACGGCCGCGTGCGCGTCGAGTTCCGCGTGCCCAGCCGCGGGCTGATCGGACTGCGCAGCACGCTGCTCACCGACACGCGCGGCACCATCGTCATGAACGCGCTGTTTGACGGATACATCGAGTGGCAGGGAGAAATTCCTCATCGCCCGACCGGCGCGCTCGTCGCCGACCGCGGCGGAGTTACAACTTCCTACGCGCTCTACAATCTGCAGGAGCGCGGCATTCTTTTTGCCGGACCCGGCACCGACGTTTACGAAGGCATGATCATCGGCGAGAACGCAAAAGACACGGATCTCGACGTCAACATCGTGCGCGAGAAAAAACTGACCAACATGCGCGCGTCAACCTCCGACGAGGCGATCCGGCTGGTCCCGTTTCGCAATCTCAATCTCGAACAGGCGATTGAATTCATCGCCGAGGATGAGTACGTCGAGGTCACGCCCAAATCGCTGCGCCTGCGCAAGAAAATTCTGCAATCGAACCGGCGGAAGAAAGGTTCGTTGACGGCGGTCGAAGGCTGATCGGCCCGCGTAGGAACGGACGCATTCGGAGCCTGCCCTGAGCGGAGTCGAAGGGTCCAGCCGAGCGCAACTCGGCCCCTGTCGGCGGTCAAAATAAATGCGGATGTTCAGATGTGAAGCGAACTAAACCCAAGAGCGACGCGGCCAAGCTGAACCTCCGCATGTTCCTGATCCCCTGCAGTTGTGGCGCGACCTTTGCAGTTTCCGAAGATTTCGATCGGAAGGGAATGCACATCCGCAGTTTCATTCCCTGCCCCAACTGCGGCAAGCGCCACGATCCGCGAAATCGCCGATTGCATCTCGACTATCAGGACGAACGCTTCTGGAAGGTTGGCGGATGCTGAAATCAAATTCCGACTGCCAAGGCAATTCTGCCCGCGACGAAAAAGAGAGCAGCAGTGGCAAGTCGCGCAGTACCCGAGACCGTGATTCCCGCGTATTTTTTCAAGAGCCAGGCGGTTGCCGGACAGGCCGCAAGGCCCGAAAACAGCGCGAACCAACCATTGGTCAGCGGCCATGGCCCTTTCGTCCAGAGAAGCCACAAACCGCCGCCAGCCCCGAGGATTGTCCACGCCCAAGCCGCGCACCAACCGAACGCTGCACGAAACGTGATTCGAGTAATGCTCTTCTCCTTACTCCGATTCCGTTGAGACGCATGAGCCGACGATGTACACTATATGAATTCACAGTGCGCCCGTAGCTCAGTCTGGATAGAGCGGCAGCCTCCGGAGCTGTAGGTCGGGAGTTCGAATCTCTCCGGGCGCACCAGTTTTTTTATCGTCCCGCCGTCCTCAGTGCCCCAGCAGAATCACCATCTCCGTTGCAAAATCACCGCGTTGAATGCCGAGGTGAACCTTGCCGGATTTGTCCGACAACTCTGCGGCCAGCTCCATCGGCGTCCTGACGGCTTTGCCATCCACCGACTTGATCAGATCGCCGGCCTTCAAAGATGCCATTTCGGCCACCCCACCCGCCGTGACGTCCACCACTTTGGCTCCGTCAAACTCCTGCGGAGCAAGCACGGCACCGAGCGAAACGATCGCCATGCCCTTACCCGGCACGTTGACCACTCCTGTTGGCGAAGCGGCAACCGGAGCCGACACTGGCTGACCGCCACGATGGAAAATCCCCGTCCGCGTCGGCGCCTGGTTCGGAACCGACGGCGGAGGCAGCGGCGGACCTTTGGGCGTGGGCTCTGGCAGCTCCCCGCCAAAGCGGAACACGATTCCGGCTGCGGCACGATAGCTGGCTTGGGCCGGAACGCCATCGGAGTTCAGATGATGGGTATAGACATAATCGATCGGCCCGGCTTGAATTCCAACCCGGCGCGAAAACCAGTAGTTCACGCCGCCGCCCCCGGCAAACTCAGAGGAGTTATCTTTCGTGGCAACGGTAGAGACCGGCAACGTCGCATTGTCTTGACCGACCAGCCCGTGCACAAACCCGGTCAGCTTCTTCGTAGCGCGATTGCCGAAGTTATAGCGCGGCCCAAACAGGTAGGAGAAACTGCTGCAGTTCAAACCGGAAGTGCCGCCGCAATCGCTGAGCTTGTGGTCGCTGAAGTCGGCCTCGACCGCCAGGTGATGCAGCAGGCCCACCGAGGCCGATGCCTCCCAGCCTTGCAGCGAGAGCCGCTGGCCAGTCGTTTCCGTGCTCGCGGGCACATTAAAGTTGAGGTATGAGTAGCCGCCGAAGACGTCGATTGCCGGAAGATTCTGAGCGGAGGCGATGCCAGCAAGAAAGAGAACTGCCACAGTCAAACGAACCAATTTATCCATGTTGCTTAATTACGCCTCCAAAGGGAATGCACCAATCTCACAACCAACCAAAATCCAGAACTCGAACCGGCCATCGCGTCCGACCGGGTTCCACCCACGCCAAGAATGATGCAGCCCCCTGGCCCGGAGTTGTCCTATATCAGCATTCGCACTGGATTAAGGCGAACCGCGATTATAATTGCGGCGCGGCAAAAAGGAAAATGGGAGGGGCGGCGTTTCTAAGCCCATGAACTTCGCAAAGACGAGCCACGGTCGCCAGAGTCTCCGCTGCTAGCGCCGCCTCGATAACAATGCCCGGCTCTTCTGCACGAAAGAGCCGGGCATCTTCGCATCGGCGTTCCTGTGGTTGCTACGGCACGGAGTAGACCACACCATCCCCAGAACTGCCATCCGCGGTGGTTGCGCCATAGAGCGTGCCCGGCAGAATCGTGGGGTCGAAAATCACGCCGCCCCACGGATTGCCCCCGTCCGAAAGTCCTCCAGTGAAGGCCTGCAGCGGGTTCACAGGAGCGTAGGCGGGGAAAGGCAACTGGAACACTTCGCCGGTCCCGACGCCGCCAAGGTCGGTTGTGCCGTATAGATTGTTTGCACTGTCCAGCGTCAACCCGGCCAGCGGTGTAGCCCCGTCCGGGCAGCCGAACCCACCCGTGCAAAAGTTGTAGAGCACGTTTTCGGCAACATAAGGGGTCGGCATTTCATAGGCTGTGCCGTGAGCGTAGACGCCGCCATAGGCCGTTGTCCCGTACATGTTCGAGTTTGCGTCGAAGATCACATTGGCATAGGGATGCGCGCCGTCCGGACAACCCAACAAATTACAGAAGTTGTACAGGATCGCCTCCGTGTACGGAGCTGCGTACGGCAGCTTGAAGACGACGCCTGAGTTTCCCGCCCCACCGCCGGTGGCTACACCGCCCCGAAGCGTTGTTCCGTAGAAAAATGGATTCGCGAAGATCGTGTTGCAACACAACGCCGCGTAGGGGTTCGCTCCATCCGCACCGCCCTTGAATTTGTGCATGATGACTTCGGTCCACACCCCGAAGGTGGAATTGTGCGTCAGTTTGAAGGCCGTGCCGCAATACGCGTTCAACGTACCGATCAAGCAAGTCCCCATGTGACCGCCGTAGACGGTGGTCCCGTAAAGATAGTTCGCTTTGTCAGTAATCACGCCCGCATAGGGATACGCCCCGTCGGTTCCGCCCGCGAAGGCATGTAATACGGTTTCCGACCAGCCCGATGCCGGGCCGCATCCGCCGCTACCGTGGGGCGCGCAAAGTTCAAACACGGTCCCACAGCCAGTATTTCCGTTGCACACCGTACCGGTGGAGCTTACGCCGCCATTGTAGGTGGTGCCGTACAGCGTGAACGCCCGGCCCGCATAGTTTCCGCCGAAAATCAGGGTGCCAATCGGCTTCGCGCCATCGGAACCCGTCACTCCTTTAAAGCTGTAAAGCACGTTCTCCGTCCAGACCGCCGATCCCGGTATGCAAGGCAGAATGTCCGGAGCAGCCACGAACGGAGCGCACATTACGTACACCGACCCGTACCCATAGACGCCTCCGTCCATGGTCGTCCCGTAGAGGTTGCCGAAGGTGTCGGCGACCAGCGTATCGGCGGACTGGGCGCCATCGGGCGTCCCGAGAAAGTTGTCGAGTATATGATCGCCGGCCCGCGCGCCGGTTGCCATCAAAGTCAGGCTGAAAACCAGCGCCAGTACAAAGCGGAGCGAAGATCTCCGCGCCGGCCGATTCGCCGCCCAACCGCATGAACCTATCGCCTTCGAAAGCGCACTGCGTACCAGCCACAGAGAATCCTTCATATTGATCTCCTTGTAGTTTTGCTCTTTTCCCGGAGCGTTCCGATTGGACGCCATCCGCGACGACAGATTGTTCGCACAACCCTGAGAGCCTCCCGGGCACAGATTGTTCGCCTGGAAACTGGATCTACAGAAAATGCCAGTGAATGATATGAAGGAAACTCGCCCAAGACATTACCGAGGCGGCGCGCAGATGTCAACCGGAATCCAAGCCGGAACGGCTCCTCTACGGCTTCCCTGGCTTCGGGTCATGGAATGATCGAATACGGTAACGAATGCGGTAACACTGCCCTCTTGTCGCATGGCCATTGGACTCCGGTAACCCTCTGCTCCCTCTAAAGTCATCGGCCAGTGCAACCGATCAAGTTCTGTAGGGCGGCAACAGAGTGCCCGTGAGGATGGGACGGCAAGCGTCGTCGGGAGGATGTCTATGTCAACATCAGCAGTTTCCAGCTCATCGATCTATCAGGAGCTTCAGAGCTTTTATCAGAACCGTCACTCCGATCTGCAGCAACTCGGCAGCGCTCTGCAGAGCGGAGATCTAAACGACGCCCAGCAAGCTTACAACGCCTTGGCCTCGCTCGGACAAAGCGGCCCGTTCGCCAGTTCCGAACCTTTTTCCAAGTCCAGCAAGGGCCAGGCTTTCGAGGCCATCGGCCAAGCCCTGCAATCCGGCGACTTGGCTGGAGCGCAGACGGCTTTTGCCAAGCTCACCGGCAATCAAAGCAGTTCGTCGAGCTCATCGCAGACCACTCCGGCCACGGTCGTAACCCTTAGCGACACGCAGCCCGACACAGCCACGGCCAGTGCAACCACGGCCACCGCAACCACTGACACGACCTCCATCTACCAGCAGTTGAGCGCCTACCGGCAGGAGCGGCGATCCGACGTCGCCCAACTTGGCCAGGATCTGCAAGCCGGCAACCTGAGCGCGGCGCAGACGGACTTCAACGCCCTCACCACTCTCGGACAAAGCGGCCCGAACGCGAATGGTCAGCCTTTTCAGAACTCCACTCGCGCCCAGGATTTCCAAGCCATCGGTCAGGCGCTGCAGTCGCAGCGGCAGTTCCAGCTCCGCCCAGCAACTCACCATCAACCTCAACCAGCAGAGCAATTACGAGCTCATTCTGAACCTGCTGAATTCCACCGCGACGGGACAGACAACAAGCGGTTCCAGCAGCGCCCTCAACGTGCAAGCGTAACTTTGCGGGCCAGAGTGTGGGGCGTGGCGCGCCAAGTGCGCAGCCGCAAACCCAAAGGGGCGTTTCGGAACACCTCCGCCGAAACGCCCCCAATCTCGTTCACGACATCGCCCCGCTAAAACGTCACCCGCACTCCGAGCTCGATCTGCCGCGGAGATCCGGTCGCGTAGGTGCCCGAACCGGGCAGCACGCGGTCCAGCCGCGAGGTACAAAACGCCGTCGAGCTGCCGCAGAAGCCTCCCGAACTCGCGTTATTCAGCGAACTGCCCGGCGCGGCGTTCAACACGCCGCTAAGCTGTCCCCCCGCGCCGCCGAAATTGGCCCAGTTAAACAAGTTGAACACGGAGAAATTCGGCTCGACCTTCACCCGCTCGCTCGCCTGGAAGGGCCGGCTAAACCGCAGATCCATCGTCTTCAACCAGGTCGCTTGCGCGGCATGCGACGGCAGCGGTTCAATCAGGGGCGCATAGGCGCCCAGCAAATGCAATTGCAGTGGACTGAACAAGCCGGCACTCAACAGCGCATTCCCCGCCGGCGTCAACTGCCCGGCGAGATTGCTGTCGTAAAACTTGATCACCTTGGTCAAATCGCTATTCGAGTATTTTCCCGTGTTTCCAAGAAATGTATTCGGCAAAAGGTCCCCGACCGTGCCGTCGCCCGTGATATCGCTGCGGAAGATCTCGCCCGCCACGCCGCCGCCATCTTGCTGCGGAATATACGCACTCAGCGGCAGCGGCGACGCCACATGAGCGATCATCGAGACCTTCACTCCATAGGACAGTTCCGCCGTCGGCATAAAGGTGAACTGGTGGGTGCGGTCCATCCCGGAAGCACCCCAATAGCCCAGATGCGGACGGTTGTAATCTTCCGCCACGTTCATCCGCGAATAATCCCCGCCGCTGCCATTCGGCTCCGCGATGTTGGTGCGATAACGGGAGAGCGTGTAGGCCAGCGCGACGTCGAATCGGCGCACCCGCCGCAGCGGGTTCAGCCCGCTGGCTCCGGCGTACGCCAGGTGAATGCCGGTATACTTCGAGCGTCCAGCCGGGAAGAACATGACGTTCGATCCCACGGCCGGATTAATGCCGCCAAACGACGCCTGCGCTTGACGCTGCGGGTTGTTCGTCTGCAGCACCGAGCACGGGAACGGTCCGCAGTACGCATTCGAGGAATCCAGTCCCTGGTGCGCAAAATCGGCGATGCTCGCATTGGACACTGCGTTCAAATAGCACTGCACCGAATACTGCGATCCGATCTGCGAACCGATCAGTCCGGCGCCGGCAAACGTCGGTGCCGGACATCCAACCGGCGTCACCGTCGCGCCGATCGCCCCCAACTCCGCCGCATAGGTATTGAGGTTTTGCTGCGGGTTGCTGCCATCCGTCAGATAGTTCGCGCCGCCCACGTGGTTGGTGTCAATCCCCAGCGGAAACTGCGTGCCGATCTCACGCACATAATCGGCGGAGAACACGCCGCGCTCGCCCACCTGACGCTGAATTCCAGCCGACATGTGCACTACGCGCGGCGTCTTGAAACTGGGCGCCAGCAAGCCGCCAAAATTGGCCAGGCTGTTCGCCAGGGAATACACGTTCGCGCCCGTTGCCGCCGTCTGTGCAGCCATGAACTGCGACTGCAGTGCCTCAATCGCGGGTGCGGCGGTCCCGATCGGCTGTCCGCAAATCTGCGTCGCGATATCCACCGTTTGCCCGGAGACCAACACCGAACTCACCGGCGTTCCATTCGGAAACAGCGCCGCTCCCGTCGGACAGAGCGTCAGACTGCGGTTGTATTGACCGCTCGACAAGCGGTTGACGCGATCCTGATAGGCGTTTTGCAGCAGAAAATTGTCGTAGAACAATCCGCCGCTCGCCCGCACCACGGTTCGTCCATTGCGTCCCGGATCCCAGGCCAGCCCCGCCTGCGGAGCGAAATTCAAATTCGGCTGCGCCACGCGCTGGCCGAGCGATTGCGGGATCGCCAGGTTGTTGTTGGCTGGCACCTGCCCGAATTGATCAAGAATGAAGCCTGTCGTGCACGGCGGATTCTGAACGATCGTGGTGTTGATTGCCGAACACGGAATCGGCGCAAGGTCGCTGTCGGTGCGCCCGGTGTCGCGCACGTAATTCACGCCGATGCTGAGGTTCAGGTTCCGAAATACATTGAAGGTGTCGCCCAGGTAGCCCTCGATCCTGGTGTCGAAGTGTCCGCCGGCCGAGCGGTTGAACGCCGAGTTCTCGCTGAAATTCCCCAGGCCGTTGAAGATCGTCACCGTGCCCACCGGGTAGTTCAGCGGATTATCCGCCGCTCCGCGCGGATCGCCGGCGATCAACGGCGTCAGGTTCGGATTGCCGTTGATGGCATCGATCGTATCCATTCCATTCGAACTGGTGACCGACGGCCCATAATTTCCAGGGGCAAAAAAATCTCCCTGCGCAATGCGATGAATCGCTCCGCCAAAACGTGCCGTGTGAAAGTTGCGAATCGTGCTGCCGTCGTAGCGCCCGAAAAGATCGCGCTGAATCGTCTGCCGCGGACCGGCCACGCTCGGCCCCAGAGCATACGATCCAATCTGGATATTAAAAGGCGCTGCCGCCGAATCGCCGAGCGCGGGATTCACCGCGTCCACCATCTTCTGATAACCGAAGCGCGCGCTGTTGGAGAGCTGCCCATGGTTCCAGTCCAACCCAACCACCGCCGCCGGCACATTGAATTGGGTGCGATTATTCGACTGACTGTTCGACGGTCCGATCTGGTTCGAGTTGTCGTAGCTGAGCCGCACGAACCCCTTCATGTTTTCGTTAAAGTTGTAGTCCAGGCGCGCCACCAGCATGTTCTCGCGAAAGAAAGCGCTCTGTAGGTTGATCTGGTCGGCAGCGGTCGTGCCGCACAACCCTGCAATGTACCCACCCGAACACGGGAACCCGAACTCCGCTGGCATGAAACCATCCTGCTTAGTGCGTTCCGCGCCGATAAACAAAAAAGCCTTGTCCTTGATCACCGCGCCGCCGCCGCCAAACCCATACTGCTGGCGGCTGTAATCCGAGGGCCCCGCCGGAAACCCGGCCAACCCGAGAAATTGGTCGCGCAGATTGCCAAACAGATTGCCGTGCCAGTCCTCGCCCCCGGAGCGCGTTGTCACCTGCACTGCGCCTGCGGCGTTCAGCGACTGAAACAGAGGCGGCGTAACCCGCGACACGACCACTTCCTGCACCGCCTCCGCTGGCAGGTTCATCGTCGCCGCGCCCCTGGTCTCATCCATCGCCTCGACCTGATCCATGTCGAAGTGCGTGGTTCGTCCCGACGAGCCGTCGATCGAAAGCGATTGCAATCCGCTCTTGCCCGGATCGAAAATCGCTCCATCCACCACCTGCACACCCGGCTCAACCCGCGCCCCGCCCAAATAATTGCGCCCGTTGATCGGCAGATTATCGGGAACCTCGCCGCTGAACTTGCTTTCCAGCCGCGCCGGCCCGGGACTGATCCATTGCAGCGAGAAATCCGCCTTCGCCGCCGTCCCCAACACCACCGCCACGCGGCTCTCGACCAGCCGCATGTTGCGGCCTTCCACCCGCACCACATAAGGGCCCGGCGGCAACGGTTCGGAAACA
>Ga0302151_10001801_pt1 | contig 10476 bp, 7 predicted proteins | sample I_Bog_N1_3_FD_192428 | JGI IMG/M metagenome (GOLD analysis project Ga0302151, IMG submission 192428) | Peat permafrost microbial communities from Stordalen Mire near Abisko, Sweden - I_Bog_N1_3 | ecosystem: Environmental > Terrestrial > Soil > Wetlands > Peat | place: Sweden: Abisko, Stordalen...
AAGGTCACTGCAATCGACACCCACTGGATATGGCAGGATGGGCAGCGGCTGACGAAAGAACCGCTGCAGATCGCCGGCGGCAGGATCCTGGTTCCCAACCGCGCCGGTCTGGGTATCGAGCTCGATCTGGAGCAGATTGAGCAGGCACACGCTCTCTACAATAAGATGGGTCTCGCGGGCCGTGATGACGCGCAGGCCATGCAGTTCCTGGTGCCGGGCTGGAAGTTTGATCCCAAGCGTCCGTGCCTGGCAGCAAGTTGAAGGAGTTTCCCCATGCAGTTGACCGGTGACCTATTGATTGGCGCTCGCGCTGTGCGCGGAACGGAGGGCCGGCTGCGCGCCGTGAATCCTGCCACCGGAGAGGAGATGGAGCCTGAGTTCTTCGGCGGCTCCGCGACGGAGGTGGATGCTGCCTGCACGCTCGCCGAAGAGGCCTTTGACGCGTATCGCGCCACCAGCCTCCAGCAGCGCGCTGAGTTTCTTGAGGCGATTGCGCAGGGGCTGGTCGATCTGGGCGAGGTGCTGGTAGAACGCGTGATGAGCGAGACAGGGTTGCCGCGTCCGCGGGTGGAGGGCGAACGAGCGCGCACCGCCGGGCAGCTTCGGCTGTTTGCGACGCTGGTCCGCGAGGGCCGCTGGCTGGCCGCGACGATCGATCCAGCGATGCCTGAGCGCAAACCGCTGCCGCGCGCCGACCTGCGCGCGCAGAAGATTCCGCTGGGCCCGGTCGCAGTGTTTGGAGCCAGCAACTTTCCGCTGGCGTTCTCGGTCGCGGGCGGCGATACGGCGTCTGCTCTTGCTGCGGGTTGTCCGGTGGTCGCGAAGTCGCATCCGTCACACCTGGGAACGTCCGAGCTGGCAGGGCGCGTGATCCAGAAGGCCGTGGCCGACTGCAAGCTGCCGGAAGGCACGTTCTCACTGTTGGTAGGCGAGGGCAATGCCGTGGGCGAGGCGCTGGTGCTGCATCCTGCGATTCAGGCCGTCGGGTTCACGGGCTCACGGCGCGGAGGCCGTGCGCTGGTGGCGCTGGCAGCGGGCCGCGATGTGCCGATCCCGGTCTTCGCGGAGATGAGCAGCATCAACCCGGTATTCCTGCTACCCGGTGCAGTTGCGGAACGTGGCGAGGCGATCGCGAAAGGCTTGATAGACTCCGTCACGCTGGGTACGGGACAGTTCTGCACCAAGCCCGGCCTGGTGATCGGCCTTGCGGGTGAGGATTTCGACCAATTTCGTCGCGAGGCTCAGCTCGCCCTGGTGGAAAAGCCCTCGACGACGATGCTGAACCCCGGCATCCACGCAGCGTACGGCCAGGGCATAGAGCGATGGCGGAAGATCCGTGAAGTCCGCGACATGGCCGGGGCCAGCAGTCGTGGCGCCCCCACCTATGCGGGGCGGCCGATGCTCTTCGGCACCAACGCGAGCCAGTTTCTGAGCTCGGAGGAGCTTCTGGAGGAGGTCTTCGGGCCTGCGTGCCTTTTCGTGGAGTGCAGCAGCACAGACGAGCTCATCGCCGTGGCGCATCATCTTGACGGCCAGCTTACAGCCACGCTGCATCTCGCCGAGCAGGACACTGAACTTGCGCACAAGCTGCTTCCCATCCTCGAGCGCAAGGCCGGACGCATCCTCGCGAACGGCTTTCCTACGGGCGTGGAGGTGACCTACGCAATGGTCCACGGCGGGCCTTCACCGGCGACCTCCGACAGCCGCGCGACCTCCGTTGGGGCGATGGCCATCGAGCGGTTTCTGCGGCCGGTGTGCTACCAGGACATGCCCGCGAGCCTGCTTCCTGAGCCGCTGCAGGACGCCAACCCGCTGCATCTGCCGCGGCTGGTGGACGGAAAGATGCAGCAACCGTAAGAAAAAGATTCAGCCAGAGGGATTTCGTGCCCAGCGCAACCACAGTCCGTCCACTCTATGTACAGGTTCATCCTGACGACACGGTTGCCATCCTGGTGAACGAGGGTGGGCTGCGAGCGGGCACGCGCTTTGACTCGGGGCTGACGCTTATCGACGACGTGCCCGAAGCGCATAAGGTCGCTCTGGTGGACATGGCCGATGGAGCGCCAATTCTGCGGTACGGCTCGGTCATCGGCTATGCGGACGGCGCGATTGCGAAGGGCAGCTGGGTGCACGAGGAGCGGATGCGGTTGCCGTTGCCGCCTTCGCTCATGAATCTTCCGCTGGCGACAAAGACTCCGGCAAAGCTTCTGCCGCTGGAGGGCTACACCTTTGAGGGCTACCTCAACGACGACGGTTCCGCAGGAACAAAGAACGTGCTGGGCATCACAACTACTGTGCAGTGCGTCGCCGCGACGGTGAACTATGCCGTGCAACGCATTAAGGCAGAGCTGCTGCCGCGGTTTCCGAACGTAGACGATGTGATCGCGCTGATTCACGACTACGGTTGCGGCGTGGCGATTGATGCGCCGGGAGCGGAGATTCCGATTCGCACGCTGCGCAACCTGAGCCTGAATCCCAATCTGGGCGGCGCGCCTATGGTGGTGAGCCTGGGCTGCGAGAAGCTGCAACCCACGCGGCTGATGCCTTCGTCCACGCTGCCCATCCTCGCTTCTGTACCTTACATCGTCCGCATGCAGGACGAGCAGCATCAGGGTTTCGGCGACATTGTTGCCGCGATTATGGAGATGGCCGAATTGCGGCTCGCGGAGTTGGACAAGCGAAGACGCGTCACGCGGCCGGCCTCAGACCTGGTGGTGGGCCTGCAGTGCGGCGGCAGTGATGCGTTCTCCGGCGTGACAGCGAACCCTGCTGTGGGCTATGCGGCGGACCTGCTGGTGCGCGCGGGGGCGACGGTGATGTTCTCCGAGGTGACCGAGGTGCGCGATGCCATTCATCTGCTCACCGCGCGCGCCGCGAATGAGGACGTTGCGCGCGACCTAATCCGCGAGATGGCGTGGTACGACGAGTACCTGCATCACGGCGGAGTGGATCGTAGCGCCAATCCTTCGCCCGGCAACAAACGCGGCGGGCTGACCAACATCGTCGAGAAGGCGCTGGGATCTATCGCCAAGGCGGGCAGCAGCGCGATTGCGGGCGTCACGGCTCCCGGCGAGCGCGTGACGAAGAAGGGGCTAATCTTCGCGGCGACTCCAGCCAGCGACTTTATCTGCGGAACCCTGCAACTGGCCGCCGCGATGAACATGCACGTCTTCACCACAGGTCGCGGCACGCCGTATGGGCTGGCAATGGCGCCGGTAATTAAGGTGTCGTCGCGCTCGGCGCTGACGGAACGGTGGTTCGACCTGATTGATGTTGACGCCGGGCGCATCGCCACGGGCGACGCGACGATTGAGCAGGTGGGCACGGAGGTCTTCCAGATGATCCTCGACGTGGCCAGCGGCCGCAAGCAGACCTGGGCGGACCGCTGGGGTCTGCACAATGACATGGCGCTGTTCAATCCCGCGCCGATTACCTAGACAGTCATCGCCTCGCGTGCGGCGACGGTGTTCGGGAACTCGCGCTGCGCCTGGGCGACGATCTCCTCCAGCGCGCGGTCGTCGCGATTGGGGTCGTGATGGAAGAGGACCAGTCGGCGAACCTTTGCTTCCTTCGCAATCGCGACCGCTTCCTGCCATGTGCTGTGCCCCCATCCCTTGCGGCTGGCGTACTCTTCGGCGGTGTACTGCGCGTCGTAGATCAGCGCATCGGCGTTGCGGGCGATGGCGCGCAGGCCGCGGTCGACTTCGGCGTTGCCCGGCTCGTGGTCGGTGGCGTAGACCACGGAACGGTGCGCGTCTGAGATGCAGTAGCCGACCGAGCCCTGCGGATGATGCAGCGGGAAGGTCTGTAGCGTGACCTCGCCGAAGCGCTGCGGCGAGGCGAGGGTGCGGAACTCCGTATGCGCGGCGACGGCGGCGAAGTCCACAGGAAAGAACGGCGTGGCCATCTGCCGCGCGAGGATGGTGTGCAGCTCCTCCGGAGGATGCACCGAGTGGAAGACGATGCGGCTCTGCGGCGAAAATAGCGGAGCGAAGAACGGCAGCCCTTGCAGGTGGTCCCAGTGAAAGTGCGTGAAGAAGATATGGATGGCGGTGGGCGGGCGCGCAGCAATCGTTGCACCCAGCGCCCGGATACCAGTGCCGGCGTCGATAATGAATATCTCATCTTCGCCGCTCAATATCTCTACGCAGGGCGTGTTACCACCGTGTCCCAGATTCTGTTCGACCGGCGTTGGCGTGGAGCCGCGGACGCCCCACAGGCGGAGTTGGAAGGCCCCATCGGTAGCTCGGCTGGCCTGGTCCATGTCGCTCCGGAGCTAGTGGACCTGGGCCCAGTCGGCGTCGGCCAGGTCCTGCGTGACAGGTAGCTGATCGAAGACGGCGGCGCGGCCCTTCAGGGCATCCTGGTTACCGGGCTGAGCGTCGAGGACGCTGGTGTAGCCCGCAATTGCGTCGTACCAGATGCGGTGGTTGACGAAGATGCTGTTGGTCGCGTCCGGATTCTTGCCCAGCTCGGTCTCGATGGCGGCGCGCTCATCACCGCTCACGATGGTGATAAGTGCCGGCGCGGGCGGCCCGCCCATCATGTCGTTCTCCGGGATGACCGTCCAGCGATAGGTTGAGCCCACGGTAAGCGAAGTAGCGTCATGCGGATAGGCGAGGTGATTGTCCGTGGTCTCAACTTCGTACATAGTCTGTCCGTTGAGCGACGTGAGCCGGAAGATGACCTTCTGTCAGGAGTCCGCAGTGCCCCAGTAGAAGACCGGCATCACCGAGAAGGCCTTGCCGGCGTGCGGCGCGTAGAGCCGAGGCGAGCCGAGGTCGCGCGAGGCTCCGCCGATCTGGTTGGCGCTCTTGCCGGACTGCGGTGAGAGATCGAAGCCGTCCAGCTTGGCGCGCACACGCGTTGGCTTGACCGGTGCACTCTGCGCAGGAGGCTTGGTCTGGGCGGGCAGCGATGCGCTACCGACCAGCATCGCGGCCAAACCTGCCGACAAGATGGAACACTTCACTATCTTCATCCTCACTCCTTCGCCGCGGCGGGCGCGGCGCGCAGCGTGTAGACCGGCACAGGCTCTTCCAGTCCCGCAACCTTCGCTTTGCCAAGAGATTCTAGCCCGGGGAAGGCCTTGCCGACCATCTCTCGGGTCGCCTCGCTGAGCAGGATCTCCGTCTTGAAGGTCTTGTTCAGGCTCTCCAGGCGCGAGGCGAGGTTCACCGTCTCGCCGATGACAGAGTACTCCTGGCGGCTGGCCGAGCCGATGCTTCCGGCCATGAGCGGGCCGGTGTGGATGCCCGCGCCGATGCGCAGCTTAGGCAGCGTGGGATCGCCGGCCTGCTCGTCGTTCAGGCGGTTCACCCGCTCCAGCATGGCCAGCGCGGCCTGCAAGGCGCGTGTGGCGTCCTGCTTCGGCCCGCCCTGGCTGAGCGGCAGGCCGAAGATGATCATCAGGCCGTCGCCGATGAACTTGTTGAGGAAGCCGCCGTGCTCGCGGATGACCTCGTCCATCGCGGTTAGGTAGCGGTTCAGCCAGCGCAATACCTCGGCGGGCGGCTGGCCGGCGCTGAGCGCAGTGAAACCGCGAATATCCGTAAACATGACCGTCGCCACATGCTCCTCGCCGCCTAGCGAGAGCTCACTGCGGCGCTTCCAGATGGTCTCTGCGACGGCCGGATCGACGTAGCTGGAGAAGAGCGACATCAACTGCTCGCGCTGCTGGGCGGCCTCGCGGGAGAGCAGGCGCTCCTGAACGAACTGCACGCCAAGCGCCAGTGGCACCGTGAAGAGCATGGCGAGCTCCGACGGGAAGTATGGCAGCCAATAACGCCAGCGCGCGTACAGGAACATGGGCACCACAGCGCAGACCACCATCAGCAGCAGCAGGCGCGCGACACCGTGGCCAAGCTCGTAGAAGAGCAGGAAACAGCCTGCGGCGACCGCTGCAGCCAGCAGGAAGAACCAGCCCAGCCACGACGGCGCAGGGTGAACGGTGCGGCCTTCGAGCAGAGAGCGCATCGCTCCGGCCAGGATGTCGGTCCCGCCCATTCGCTCGCGAACACCGTTCTTTCCGGCCACGCGGAAGAGCGGCGTGAGAAACGTGTCGCGCGCGGCGTCGCTGCTCTGGCCGATGAGGACCAGCTTGTCCGCGAAGGTCTGCGGCGCGACCTTGCCGTTCACCACATCCATCGCGGAGAGGTGCGTCGCCGGATCCGCGCCCCATGCGCCGATGAGCGCGGTAGAGAGCTGGCGGTCGTGAAACGGGACCGCATGGCCAAGGAAGCTGGCGTTGCCGTTGCCGCTGGGCTGAATCGTCTCGCCCGCGTACTGCTGCGCGAGAAAGATCGGAAAGCTGACCGAGGGCGGATGACCTGCCGTGAAGAGGTTGAAGTCGCGGACAAAGCCGTCTTCTTCTATCGGCATATCGACCAGAGCATAGCCCATCGCGCCGGGCTTGCCGTCCACGCAGAAGCCGGAGTCGGCCGCAGGGTCCTCCGGCTGGCAGAACATCGGCAGCGGACGGACAGCGGGCAGGTTGCCGTTGGCGGCCTGGCTGGCGAGCACCACGTTGCCGGCGGCGGTGAGCGCGTCCTGCATCTGCTGGTCCTCGGCGGGCGTGCGCGGCTCGGAGAGGAAGACGTCCACGCCGAGCACGCGCGGCTTGCCGGCGGCGATGCGGCGGATGGCCGTGGCGATGAGCGTGCGCGGAATCGGATACTGGCGAATCTGCGCAAAGCTGGCCTCGTCGAAGTCGACGAAGAGGATATTCGGCGCGGGCGGGCTCAGCCCGGCGTGGTCGACGGTGAAGTCGTAGGTCAGGTTGTTGATGTCGCGGAACGACGGAAAACGGCTCAGGAACAACACCGCGGCCGAGGCAATGGCGGCGATCGCCAGCCCGTAGCCCGCTCGTTTTAGGCCTGTCCGCACGCGTTTTGTATATCACCGCGGCACGCTTTGCGATAGGCTGATTTCGAATTCCGATGACTACGAGGCCTCCATCTGCGAGAACGGTGCTTGCGACGCTGGCGCTGGCGGGGCTGTGCGCGCTCGCCACAAGCTGCGGCACGGGCACCAACGCCGGGACTCCGGCGACCGTCGCGAACACTGCGAACAACATCCTGACCGCGGCCGAAGTGCAGTCGATTGCTACCGCCGCGGCGGCCAGCGTGAACGTGCCGCTTGTGATCGCCATCAGCGACCGGCGAGGTGTCATCCTCGCCGTCTACCAGACGACCAGCGCTCCGGTGACAACGACCTCGAACTTTGGCGAGACCGTTCCCGCCGACGAAGAGGCTGCCGCGCTGGCTCGGACCGCGGCGTTCTTCTCCAACGACCAGGCGCCGCTCAGCTCACGCACAGTGCGCTTTATCAGCAGCATCCACTTCGCGCCGGGCATCTCGGACACCGCGTCCGGCCCGCTCTACGGCATTGAGAACACCAACCGCGGCTGCCCGTTCAACACCCCCTTTCTGCCTGGGCAGTCGCTGCCTCCCTCCGGATTGCTGCATGCTGCGGGGCCTGGGCTGGGCATACAGACCGGCAAGCCGGACGTGATGGACTCCGACAGCACGGCGGTGAACCCCGGCGGCGTTCCCATCTTCAAGAACAACCGCGTGGCCGGCGGCATCGGCGTGGTGGCTGCGGCGAGCACGCAGAACTACGACGCCGTCGTCGAGTACGCGGCCGTGGCCGGAACTATCGGCAACGGCTTTGCGCCCATCGTTCCCTACCCCGGCGCGGTGGTCGTCGGCGGGTTCACGCTGCCGTTTGTGAACCAGACGACGCTCCCTGCGGGCGTCTCGCCCGGAACCGGCGCGGGCAGCTTCACGCTGGGGCCGACGGCCAGCAGCGGCGCCGCTCCGGAGGGCGACCTGATCACCGAGCGCGGGTCGAGCTTCGCCAACGGGCTAACTCTCACTCAAGTCCAGACCATCGTGCAGCAGGCCGTTGCGACCGGCAACCTGACGCGGGCGGCGATTCGGCTGCCCGTCGGCTCGCGCGCGCGATTCGTCATCGCGGTGGCTGACCTCGATGGCACGCTGCTGGCGCTCTACCGCATGCCGGACGCGACGGTGTTTTCGGTCGACGTGGCCGTGGCCAAGAGCCGCAACGTGGTCTACTTCAGCGGCAACGCCACCGTCGACCTGCCCGGCGTGCCCGCTGGAACCGCCGTGACCAACCGGACGATCGGCTTCGCGGCGCAACCGCTCTATCCCAGCGGCATCGACGGCACCGCGCCGGGGCCATTCTTCCCGCTCTTCCTCAAAGACCTCGCCAACCCGTGCACGCAGGGCTCGCAGGCTGCGAACGCGAACCAGAGCGGCGTGGTCTTCTTCCCGGGCTCGGTGCCGCTGTACGTGAACGGCGTGCTCGCGGGGGGACTTGGCGTCTCCGGCGACGGCGTGGACCAGGACGACTACGCGGCGGCGGGCGGCGCGGCCGGATTCATGGCTCCGGCAGCGATTCGCGCCGATCAGCTGGTAATCGACGGCGTCCGGCTGACATACCAGAAGTTCCCGGAGAACCCGACGGATTAGGCTTCCTCCCGAGCCCTTTCGAGGCGGATGTATCCTCTGGCGATATCCGGCAACCCTCCTCGCCGCTTTCCTTCAAACTACTCATAAATAAAGACTTAGGATTAGACCTTCGAAACAAAATCCTAAGACGACGCCCGGTGATCGCGCACCGCTATGGGCAGGGCTTCGCTGTGCCGGGAACGGATGAGTTTTGCAAAGCGTTGGCGACCACGCCGATGATGTCGTTGCCATTCTGGTACAGCGACGGCAGCGTTGAGTTGACGACCACCACGACCGGGACGTTGCATTTCAGGACGCCCGCGTAGGTCCAGACGTTAGTGGGGCCGCTGAACAGGTGGCCGTTCTTGCAGACGTTCGGATTGGGGCAGTCGGCGCGGACGGAGCAGTCCCAGCCCAGGCAGTCAGCGAACATCTGCTTCTTCTCGGCGGTGGTGAGCAGCGTGTTGCCGGTGGCCAGGTCGTTGATGACGCGAAAGATCTGGTCTCCGCTGAGCACCCAGCCGCCCGCGCCGCACTGCAGGGACCAGTCGTCCCAGTTGGTCCCGGCCGTGTTTCCGGCAGGATATGGGTAGGAGAGGATGCCGTTGGGCCCGGAGGGAGGCGTGCACGAACTGGTGGGCACACCGACCGGCTGGAAGACATTCGCGTTCATGTAGCTGATGTAAAGGGTCGAACTCTGCTGGGCGCGCTGGGGCCCGTCAGGATAGTTGGTGAGGGACTGATGCAACAGGGCCGGCATGATCTCACGCAGGAGCGCGAAGTTGCAGTTGCCATAGTCCGGCTTGCCGATGTTGGCGGACGAAACGCCGCCGGCCACGAGCGCCTCCAGCGTGGAATAGGTGATGCCGTTGCCGCAGGCGTTGTTCGGCAACTGGCCGAAGCCCGTGCTGTGGGTGAGCAAATCCTTGAAGGTCAGCTGGCTGATGTTGGGTCCTTGCACCCAGTCCCGATACAGGTAAGGGGCGATCTTGGTGTCGATAGTCAGGCCGTCCTTGGTGAGCAACTGCAGGATGGCGGTAGCGGTCATGGTCTTGCTGACGCTGGCGATATCGGTCACCAGGTCGGGCGCCATGGGCAGACTGGGCGCATCGGTGGAGGTGCGGGCGAGCCCCCCGAAGCCGGGAGGCATGGACCCGACCTCGCAGGAGTACCCCACGGTGTGGTTGGCGAGCGTGCCGCAGATGTTGGCGGAGAGCTTGGCCTCCGAGATGCATCCCTGGGAGTCGCACGCGGTGACATCCGGCGGAGAGTTGCCGATCATGGTGGTGACGTAGCACTCATTTGATCCGTTGTTACAACCTTGATAGCTGGAGGAGGTCACAACCCTGGCCCCGCCGTTCTGCGCCTTATCGAGTACGCCATAGGCGTCCAGGCCGTAGTACCACCACCACGCAGGGCAGGCGCCGGAGCACGATTCCATGGCGGCATTGAAGTTTCCGTTGCCGGCGGGGGTAAGGTCGAGCAGGCGGGCCTTGTTGGTGGAGAGATCGGCGCCCACGGTCTGCGGGCTGATGTTGTAGTACCACCACCAGGCCTTGGCATCCGCGCCGGTGTTGGCGATCATGATGCAGGCATAGACCGTCTGCCCGTTCGATGTGTAGGACTGGAGCGCGGTGAGGCGGGCGTTGTTGGTCTTGGCCAGAGCGGTGATGTCTGTCGTCGATTTTCCGTAGTAGTACCACCAGGCCTTGTTGTCGGCACCGGTGTTGGCGATCATAGCCACAGCAAAGCGGATGTTGCCGCCCCCGGTATCGTAGGCCTTCAGGGAGACCAGCCGGGCCTTGTTGGCGGAGAGATGGCTTGCGAGGGTTGCGGCGTCAATGCCGACGTACCACCACCAGGCCTTGGCATAGGCGCCAGTGTTCTGAACGTAACTCACCGTGAACGAGGTGGCAGCCGCATTGTCGATGGCGATGTCCTCAATGCGGGCGTTCTTCGCGGTGATGGTGTTGTTGACATCGTTGAAGCTCTGCCCGGTGTA
>Ga0302151_10001805_pt1 | contig 10435 bp, 9 predicted proteins | sample I_Bog_N1_3_FD_192428 | JGI IMG/M metagenome (GOLD analysis project Ga0302151, IMG submission 192428) | Peat permafrost microbial communities from Stordalen Mire near Abisko, Sweden - I_Bog_N1_3 | ecosystem: Environmental > Terrestrial > Soil > Wetlands > Peat | place: Sweden: Abisko, Stordalen...
CCAAGCTATCGAGTCCGATTCGCTTTCCGATGCAAGCCCCTTTCTTTCACCCCAACGCCAGCTTGCTCGCGGCCAACCGTCGCGCAAAACGGGGGAGGGTGTGACCGGTTACGTCGTGTCTGTCCATCCCGGCCGCTCCATTGGACAACGCAATCAGTGCTCGGCTCGTTGGTGCCGTCAATCCCGTAACCATTGACTTGGCCATCGCAGCACTTACAAGCTTAGAGCAGCGTGATTGCGAAATCGGTGCGCAGTGGCGAATGCGCATCGAGCGCGCGCGCTACGAGGTCGACCTGGCAGAGCGGCGTTACGAGGCGGTCGATCCTGCCAATCGGCTCATAGCAGCGACACTTGAGCAACGCTGGAACGACGCCCTGCAACGCTTGCATGATCTCGAAGCCGAGCTGGCGGCCTTCGAGCGGCAGACCATGCGGGCCGTGACGGCGGAGCAAAAGCGGCAGATCGTTCAACTGGCAGGAGATTTTCCTCGGATGTGGTCGGCATCAACCACCACGCACCGTGACCGCAAACGCATGGTGCGCCTGCTCATACAGGACATCACCGTGACGAAGGGACCCGAACCAAAGCTGGCCAGATTGCACCTCCGTTGGCAGGGTAGCGCCACCGAAACACTTGAACTCCAGCTGCCTCGCAACCGGGCCGACGCGGTCCGCTATCCTGAAACGTTTGTGACGCGAATTCGGACGTTGGCGCTCGAACATCGGGACGACGAAATCGTCTCCTTGCTGCGATCGGAGGGCCACCATAGCTCGACCGGCAAGCCGTTTACGCGTGCCATGGTAAAATGGCTACGCCACAAGCACCGAATCCCGGCGCCGCGGCCGCCCGAGAACACCCTCAACGTCAAGCAGGTCCGTCAGAAATACGGCGTCAGCTTGTGGGTCGTCCATTACTGGATCGAACGCCATATCGTTACTGCGCAGCAGCGCAAGCCGAATGATCCCTACGCGATCACGATCGACGCCGAGACAGACCAACGCCTCCGAGAATGGGTTGCCAATTCGGCCCATCTTCACCCGTCTTCCCAAACGCAAGCTGTATGAGGTGCGTTATGCCCGCAACGTCGGGATGCCGAGAGGCCGCTGGCCTCCGTTGCTCTTCGGTATCCACACCCGCAGGAGGGGCGCAGGGGCATAACTCCCCGAGGTCAGCTCCTCCCGCAGCGTTTCCAGCCATCGCTCCCGCCCACGGGTCTCGATACGCGCGAACGTCTCGCCGTCCACCCCGCCCGCTCCCGCATTGGCGCGGCAGCGGGCGTAGGCTTCCGACAGGACATCCTTGCGATAGACCTTGTCCCAGAGAGCATAGAAGCGAAAATCCGGTTCAGCCTTAGCTTTCGCCTGCAGCGAGGTCTGCAGCTTCTCAACCGTTTCAGACGGCGTTGGTAGACTCATCGTCAATCGCCGGGCTGTCAGCCCTTCCCTCACCTGGATCGGGGCAGGGCTCCTTCCCTCCACCGGCGTTACCCGGCCTCGACGGTACTACGAACCCATCCGCCATCTGCGTCCGCCGGCGCTGTCCCTCGCGGGTCCGCCGTTGGCATGGAGGTACCGCCTCCCTGCCACGGTCGCAGACTTCCCTTGTTGCGCACTGTCCATGTCCCGTGCGTGCTGCCATCATTACCCCGGTGGGATCACCGGTTGCGTATCTCGCTCGCTTCACCGGCAACGGCGGCCTTCCCCGTTATTAGGGCGGGTCGGCTCCCACATTAGCTGTTTCGAGGCCTGCTCGATGTTCACTCACGTTGCGGCCCGCACGGTCCGCTGACCCCCTACGGGGCCTTCCTCTCGGAGTGCTTCAGACCATTCGTCGCCTCCTGATCCGCCCCGAGTGCTTCCGGCTGGAGCGAGAGTTTGCCGGCCCGGATTTCCACCGGGGAGAACAGTGCACCTTGTCAAGGCACACGCAACAACGCCGCTGAGCGCGCAATGAAACCACCGGTTCTCGGACGAAAGAATTATCTCTTCTGTGGCTCCGACGCCGGCGGAAAGCGCGCCGCCTGCATGTACACAATTATCGAAAGCTGCCGGATCAACGGCATCGATCCGCAGGCCTATCTGGCCTACGTTCTTGCGCGAATCGCTGACCACCCCATCCATAAGATCGACGACCTGCTCCCCTGGCGCTGGACAAAGTAGCCCAATGAACCCTGCCGGGGGGCACCTCAAACCGCGGCCATGGGCAGACGCTTACGATGGTGGGAGGGGCCAGCCCCGCCTGGGCGCAGTCCGCGCAATAGAGGGCGACGATTTCGGGGCCGGCCGGAAGCGGTGGCATCTCCCGCTCGGCGCACCACGCACGGAAGCGCGCCCAATCCGCGGCGTAGAGCCGCTGGGTCGCGGGCGACCTGCTGGCGGCGGCGAACCCCCTGGCGGCCTCGGCGGTGCGCCGGAGGCTCTGCGGCGATCCTGCGGCCGAAATCGGCACGTTGTCGTCCAAGCCGTCCTCCGCCTGCCGCAAACTGCCGATTTTTGGTGATCCAGGCGCGATAACTGCCAGCCACGCTGCCGTTGCGGGCGTCTCCTGGAGACGCTATTTTCCACCCGGAGGCACACCCATGGCCAGGCGAGACAGGCAGCAACGCTACAAGACGACGGGGGCGGCCGCGGACCTGGTCAAAGTCGAGACCCTGGTGCCGCAGGATGGGCGCGACCAGATCCTGAACCTGGCATCCAGGCTGCGCGATGAGCACCGCAGCCGGACGCAGGCCATCCGCCCGGCGGTGGATGTGGGTGCCGTCGTCGCCAGGGTCCGCGAGCTGTGCGCCCGGCAGCCTCGGCGCTACACGCTGCCGGCGGACATCGACCACCTGGTGGTGACCAGCATCAACGTGCCATTCCCCGAGCTGATCGACGCGGGGATGCTCGCCGATGCCATCCGCGACGACGACGTTCCGCCGGGGTACGTCGGCCACTTGGAGCGGTTCCTCGGTGAGGCTCCGCTGGCCCACATCCTTCGGTTCTGCGACCGTCACGGCATCAAGGCACCGACGCTTGCGCGGTATGTCCGCGACCACCGTAGCAAACTGGTCCTGCGCCGCCCCGACCTGGAGGCGCATCTCGATGCCCTTGTTCCCGGTCCCTGACGGCCCGCACAACGACCCGTGGAAGTCGCTGCTGCGGTTTTGCTTCCCGGTCGTCGATGCGGTGGTCCGTGAACACGGGGTCGGGTTCCTCATCCAGATCGGCGGCGGCTCCATGCTGCTGCGCCGCTACCGGCACCGCAAGAGCAGGGACCTCGACCTGTTCGTGTTGGATGTCCGGCTGGCGCGCTGGTGCTCGCCCCGCTTCAACGAAACGGCCGCCGACCTGTTCGCCGACTACGGCGAGGAGGCCACCGCCACAAAGCTGATCACCGGGATGCAGGAGGTGGACATCATCGCCGCGGCTCCGGTCGTCCTCGATGACGCCATCGAACCCGCGGTTTTCTTTGGGCGGGACGTCCTGATCGAGCGCCCAAGGGAAATTCTGGCGAAAAAGGTCGTCTACCGGGGACGCACCTTCCAGCCCCGCGATGTCTTCGATCTCGCCTGCGTCGCCTACGCCGAGCCTGATGAGGTCGCCGCCGTCCAGCCATGGCTGTCGCTGACGCACCTGGACGATCTGGATGCCCGCCTGTCCGAAATCGAGTCGATCCTCGGCAAGGAAATTGCCGAGAAGGTGGAGCCCTACCCGGAGTTCGAGGCAATCCGGGACCAGTGCCTGGAGCTCGCGTGCGGCGTCGCGCGGACGTGGCGCGAGATGCTGACGCCGCAGGTGAGCGTGCCTCCCTATCCGCCGCAAAGCCATCGCGCCGTGTTCTCGCGGGACGGCCGGACGGTGATCATCAAGGAATGGGACACCAGCCAGTCCCGCTACGACAAGATCGGCAACACCATGGGCCCAGCCAAAGTCGGCCCCGAAGGGGCTTTTTTCCTGGTCGGTGGCACGACGCTGTCCGAGCACGAGTGGCGCCGCCACCCGGCTGTCGTAGCCGTTCGTGGCGCGCCAGAGGCCGAAGACAGTTGAGCGGCGGACACCTGCTAACCGCGCACTGTCTGACGTTTGTCAGTGGCAGGCGCCGATCAGATCAGACCCTGGGCGGCATGCGGGGGTGCCATCCAGCCGCCGATGGCGATCCGCGGGATTCCCGAGTTTCCGTCCCACGTCATCCGGGCGCCGGCTACTGTGTAGCGAAGGGATGTCCAGGTAGCCTGACGCTGCGTTCCGCTGAGGTCTACCCCAGAGGAACACCTCCCCCGGCTCGGTCTCTGGCCCTGCCGATCAGCGCAGGCACCCTGCCGCGAACGGTGCGACGGTGCTCGAACACGACGACCTGAAGCCATCCCTACCCAGGCTGATCCCTTCGAGGATCCGGCGCATGCTCCCAGTGTCGATCTTCCTTCCGCGCTTCAGTTGGTCCCTTGACCGCTTCAGTGAAGGACCGGTGCGGGCAGGCAGGGGAGCGACGCTTTCACAGCCAACGCGACACGCAAGGCAGCTGGAATCCGCAATCTTCGACTATGCGGCCTGTTTGCTCGCGGCCGCGTTCAGGAACAGGCGCAGCGCCGTTGCAGCCGTGTAGTTCTCCTCGAACTCCAGATTCAGCGTGTCGTGCCGCATCGACCGTACGACGAAAGGCAGTACGACCTTAAAGCCGTGGATTTGCAAGGTGCCGTTGGCGCCCACCGGTAGCGGCGGCCCGGCGCGCACACAGGCACCGGATTCCGACAGGTCGGCGACCTGCGCGTCGTGCGGACCGTATCCGGCGGCGCTCACTTGGCAAGCCAAGTCGACCGCGTAGCGCGGGTGGCGTCGCCGATCCACCTCGGCGGTGGAAGTGCGCACCACCCGATTCAGGGAATGCTTCAATGCGCTAATGGCCGTGTTCAGCCCTGTCGTGTCGGCGTGCAGCGCCACGGCGTTTCGGCTGGTCTGCTCTGCCTCGCCGGAAACCTCGGTGACCTGTTTGGTCATGTTCCGCGCCGCCGCCGCCGATTCCCCGACATTGCGGGCAATTTCCGCCGTCGCGGCGCCCTGCTGCTCGACCGCAGCGGCGATCGAGCCGGCGATTGCCTCGATCTCGGCGATCGTGTGCTCAATCTGGTCGACGGCAGTAACCGAGGCATCGGTTGCCGCCCGCACCTCGCCAATCTGCCGACCAATTTCCTGCGTCGACCGCGCGGCCTGCGTGGCAAGCTGCTTCACCTCGCTCGCCACGACAGCGAAACCTTTTCCGGCGGCGCCGGCGCGCGCCGCCTCGATCGTGGCGTTCAGTGCCAGCAGATTTGTCTTGGCGGCAATTTCGCCGATCATTTCGGCGACTACTCCGATGTGCCCCACCCGCTCGTTCAGTGCCACGATTGTCTCGCGGGTGGCCCGGCCCGCATCGATAGCATGTCCGACGACCGCGATCGACTGGCTCGCCTGGCGGCCAATCTCGCGCACCGAGGCAGCCAATTGTTCGGCGGCGCTTGCCACCGTCTGCGCGTTCGTCAACGATTGCGCCGCCGCCGCCGCCGCGTTCTGCGCCACCGCGCCAGTGCGGCTGGCCGAGGCCGCCATCGCATCGGCAAGGCCCGCCATTGCCTCGGTATGGTGGCCGACCTGTTCCAGCGCTTCGCTCGTCTGGCGCTCGATGGTCTCAGCCATTTTGGTCAGCGCCAACCGTTTTTCCCCCGCCGCACGGCGCTCCAGCTCCTGTTGCGCTGCCTCAAGTTCGGCGCGCGCAATAGCGTTCCGCCGGAACACCTCGACAGCCTTGGCCATCGCGCTGATTTCGTCGTTCGCCGTATGCGACGGAATGCCGACCGCGATATCGCCCGTCGCCAGCCGAACCATCGCTGCGGTCATTGCCGCCAGCGGGCGAATTATGCCACGGCAGACCAGCAGGGCGATCAGCACGCCGAGCACGAATCCGGTACCGGCCAGCGTCTTCTGGATCAGAATCGTCTTCGTGATCAGCGCCTGAGTTGCCTGCTTCATCAGTTCAAGGTCGTGCCGCTGCGCCTCGGCGACTGTCCCCACCGTCGCCAGCAGCTCCTCGATCTGCGGCCGCATCTGACGGTCGAACAGCTCCCGCTGTTTCAGGATTTCATCGGAAAGCTGTTCGAAATTCGTGAGGTAAACGGCCAGCCCGCTGATGAGGGTGGTGGCGTGCGATTGCAGCTCGTCCGACAGCTCCTCGGTCGGCAGTTGGTCGAGCGCGTTGAGCGCCCGTCCGACGCTGGCCTTCACCGCCCCCTGCCGCTCCGCGTCCGGCGTCGCGAAGAACCGCCACACGTCGCTATGGGCCTGCATTATCGAGCGCGCGGCGTCCCAGGCGGTGGCCGTAAGTGCTGTGTTTCCGGTGGCGGCGATCGCATCGGTCAGCTCCGCATCCTGGCGAACGATCGCATCGCCGCCGGTGGTCAGGTCATGCCGCAGCTCGGCCACCTCGTCCGTCATGATCATCAGGACGTTGCGCGTTCCCCGGAAGTCGGCAATACCTTTGATCATCGACTGGAAGGCACCGCGCTCGGCGTCCACCTGGGTTACCGCGATCGCCTGTTTCAGCAGGGTCTCGGCGCTTGTGTCCGCCGCGCTGCTCTGCTTGAGGATCATGGGATCACCGGACAGCCAGTAGCCGAGCGCCGAGCGTCCGGTGACCTCCAGCAACCGCTCCACCTCCAGCGTGCGCGCGCTGTTCTCGGAACGGGCGGCCATCGCGGTGACCTGCCGGCTGATCGACGCCAGTTCCGCCACCGCGATGCCGGCGAGCACCAGACCTAGCACCACCAAAATGCCAGTCCCGCTGTAGATCCGGGCGCGGACGCCACTACAAGAGATGCGCATGGGCCACGTCCGCCTTCGATCTGAACAGATGTCCTGGCGCTCGGACACAAGGTTCCGGCTACGCCCACCAACAGAATGCTGGTAGCGTCGGCCGCATTACCGTGGCGTTAAAGCCGGCCATGAGGGTAGAGTCGGCGACAGGCGCGGTGGCTGTAGCCTCCCGGTGGGTCGCTGGTGGCGCTTTCGCGCCGCCCCCTCAATACGGGCTGACGTACGCGAACCATCCTGATTGTCGCCGGACGGGCAGGAGCCGGACTTTTCGTGTCAAAGGAAAATTAACCATGGATCCCTATTGGGTTCCCGCTTATCAACCAATCAGCCCGCTACGCATAGACGGCCCGCCGGGTGAGCCGGGAAGCGGTTGCGGCGGCGCTGCAGAGCTTGCCGATCATACCGCGCATGTTGCGCCGGTGATTGGTCGTCCAGCAAAAGGCACCGAGGTAGTCGGGCAGATGCTTGGGCGAAAACACCTTGTAGGTCGCCTTCAGCGCGGTGCTGAGATTGGAGATCAGGGTGTTGACGTTGAAGAACGGGCCGCCGCGCTCGCGTTGCGGACGCTTGCCCCCGGTAACGGTGGCGACGTGAGTGCGTCCGCCCTCGCCGAAGACGTGAAAAGCTGAGGTGCCGTCCGTGTGCACCACGGCGCCCAGTGCAATATGGCTATCGCGGAATGCGGCCGCCTCCTGGTTGGAGAAGCTGTCGACGACCCGCATGACGACCGCACCCATGCGCCCACTCGGCCAGCGCTCGGCGGCGGCGATGACGCGGGTCTTGCCGGCGGTGCCGCTGCCCTCGTTGCGCTCGCCGCCAAGATAGACGTCGTCGGCTTCCACAATCGGCGTCCAGCCGCCCTCAGCCGGCGCCCCCAGCTTGCAGCGCTCGCTCTCTTCCGTCATCGCGTGGCGCAGACGCTTGTGCAGATACCACGCGGTCGGATAGCTGACGCCCAGACGGCGGCCGAGTTCGACCCCAGAGATGCACTGCTTGGTGCTGCTCATCAAGTGCATGGCCCGGAACCAGGATGTCAGCGGCAGCTTGGTGTCGGCCATCACGGTGCCACAGGTGATCGACCAGCGCATGTCGCACCGCGTGCAGCCGACACGGTGGCCGTAGACGTAGTTCTTCGGGTTGCCGCAGCGCGGGCACGGCATGCCCGCCTCCCGCGCGTCTTCACCCACGCTGCCAGGCATTGGTCTTCCGTGCCGTATTGCCGTTCGAACTCGGCGTCTGTCAGCCCCTGCATGATCGTCCGCATCGCTCCAATCCCCTGCTCGTCAGAGTCGATTCTGCATCGGTTTCGCGGGGCCCGAAAGGGGGGGGTCGATTGGTTGATAAGCGGGAACGAATTGCGGGTGCCGCTGGTCTGTCTGGGAACGCGGGAGGCCCGTGAGGCGTTGCTGAGCGATCCGCAGCTGGTCCGGCGGTTCGAGGGGTTCGAGTTGCCCCGTTGGCAGCGCGGCGAGGAATTCTACGGTTTGGTCAATACGCTGCTGCGCACCCTGCCGCTGCGCCGGCCGTCGCGGCTGGGCACCAAGGGGTTCGACCAGGTGCTGGTGCGTGCCGACGGCATCACCGCCAACGTCTTCACCCTGATGACGACGCTGGCGGTGGCGGCGATCCGCAGCGGCCAGGAAGAGATCACCGCGGCCGACATCCGGCGCAGCGGCGCTCTCGCGGCGCCGTTGGATGCGAACCCGTCATCATGACGCGTCACCACAAAACCACCGGGCCGTTCATGCATCCGCCGCTGCTGCCCGTGGTGCCGCCGCCGGGCGCGGGAGAGACGTTGTCGGGATGGGTCGCGAGCCTCGGCGAGATCTACGGCCTGTCCGCCGCCGGCCTGCTGCGGACCATGGGCGTTTCGCCACCCCGTCCGCTGCGGAGGCTCGATATCGCGCCTTCGCAACCTGTCCTGGCGGCGTTGTCCGCGCGGACCGGTGTCGATGTGGCGTTCCTGCAGGAGCGGATGACGTTTCAGCGCCTCGGTCGCGAACTGGTGCCGATGGTCCTCGCGGCGGTGTCGCACTGCCCCGATTGCGCCGTTGCGCGCGATGCGGCGGGACGCCGGGTCGAACGCCTGCGGTCGATCGCTCCCTGGGTATTCGCCTGCGAACAGCATGTGCTTCGGATCGTCCCTGACGAGTTGGACCCGGGGCTTGATGTCGCGGCGATGCGGCGCGATCTGGCGCGCTTCTCCGCCGTCCTGGACAACGCCGTCGGCGGCGAAGCGTGCTGGCCGTTCCCGGCGATCAGGCGCGGCACCGCCGACTGCATCCGTCTGGTGCGCGCCATCAACGACCGGCTGCGCCTGCGGGTGCGTGCCGGCCCCGATGGCGCGCCAGTGTTCGACATCGTCGCGCTGCAGGATGGAGCGGAGGACAGCATCGCGCCGGCGCGGCGCAACAGCCGGTTGGTGTCGGCCTGGTATGCCTGGCACGTGACCAGCGCTCCCGACCAGCTCCTGCTGCGACACACCCGCAATCGCGACCGCGCGCAGCTGCGCGCCCTGGTGAGGCTGCTGTTCGACTTCCTGCCGGCCGGGTTGTTCGTTGCCGCCGACCGTCGTGGCGTGCTGCCGGGCGAGACGGTCACCGCCGATCCGCCGGACGCCCCCGACCCGGTGCACCAGGCGCGACTCTTGCGCGCGCCGGTGCGGTTGACCTTCTCGATGGACCGGCTGGTCCACTCGCCGTTCGACTATGCCGATTTTGGCCGGCCCTTCACGCCGTCGCTGCTGCCGTCGCAAACCGACCTTGTGCTGGCCCTGTCCGCAGAGGCATCGCCCGCCGCCGCCAGGCCGGCGCCCTACCTGGAGGAGGTGGTCGAGAGGGCCCAGGCAATCCTGACGGCCCGGGGCGGCAAGCTACGGTCGCGCGACATCGTCCGGCTCGCCCTCCGGCTGCTGCGCCAACGCGGGATCCGCCCGGAACAGGCGCTCGGTGACGTTGTTGCGCCAGATCTCGGCATTGCGGATGTAGCGGCGGGCGACGTCGGCCGAGCGATGCCGGGTCTGCTCCATGATGGCGGCCAGATCGGCGCCGGCCAGCGCCGCCGAGGTGGCCAGGCCCGCCCGTAGGCTGTGGCCGGAGAAATCCTTGGACGACAACCCGAGCAGGGTGGCGGCGTGCTTGATGGTGCGGGCGACGGTCTGGTCGGACAGCCGTGCCGCGGTAACCTGACCGCCCTTGCGGATGCGGGTGAACAGCGGTCCGGCGGCATCGCCGCGGAACGCGCACCATGCCTCGAAGGCCCGTACCGGGCAGAGCTCGGGGGAGCTGGCGCGATGGATGGCCAGCAACGCGCCGTGTCCGCCCTGGTCGGTCTTCGAGCGGCGCAGCGTCACCACCAGGCCCTGGGCCACCACTTCGATGTCGGCGAGGTCCAGCGCTACCAGTTCGCTGCGCCGCAGGGCGGCGCCGAAGCCGATCAGCAGCAACGCCTTGTCGCGTGCGCCGGCGGCTTTGCGGTGGTCGAAGGCGGCCAGGAAGCGTGGCAGCACTTCGAACAGCAGCGGCATTGCCTGGCGGATCGGGGTGGCGCTCTGCTCGCGTCGGAAGCCGCGCAGCACGGCGATGATCAGCCGGTGGCGGGTGTCGAGTTCG
>Ga0302151_10001806_pt1 | contig 10435 bp, 10 predicted proteins | sample I_Bog_N1_3_FD_192428 | JGI IMG/M metagenome (GOLD analysis project Ga0302151, IMG submission 192428) | Peat permafrost microbial communities from Stordalen Mire near Abisko, Sweden - I_Bog_N1_3 | ecosystem: Environmental > Terrestrial > Soil > Wetlands > Peat | place: Sweden: Abisko, Stordalen...
TCGGCGTGACCAGTTCGAAGGACAGCGACACCTCGGCCAGCCCGACGCAACCCTACGTCACCCTGCCGGGCTACATGGTCACCAACGGGCACGCCAGCTACAACTGGGACGACAGGACGGTGGTGACGCTGGGCTTCTACAACCTGTTCAACCGCATCGCCTACACCGAGGTCGACAGCCCGTACGCGGCGCGCGCGTTGAACGGGCGAGTCCTGAAGGCGTCGCTGACGTACTCGTTCTGATGCGCCTGCCCGGCGCGAGGCAACTCGCGCCGGCGGGCCTGGATACCGGGGCGGCTTCGCAAGTGCGGAGCCGACTTTTCTGCTTTCGGAGCCCTACGCCGTCCGGGCAGCGACGACGCTGCTTTCGCGCACGACCAATTCCGTCGCCAACTGGCGCGACGCTGGCGCGTTCCCGGCCAGTTGCTCCAGCAGCGAGCCGACGAGTTGCTCGCCCGCATTTTCGATCGGCTGGCGAACGGTCGACAGCGCGGGATGGAAGAACGACGCGAGCTGGATGTCGTCGTAGCCGACCACCAGGATGTCGTCCGGCACGCGGCGACCGAGGCGACGCAGCGCGCTGATCGCCGTCATCGCCATCAGGTCGCTGGCCGCGAAGATGGCGTCGAACCGCGTTCCCGAGCTCACCAGGTCGTCGATGTCCGCGACGATGCTGGCCTGCACGAACGGCGTGTCGCGGCGGAGGCGGGCAATCGGCTTGATGCCGGCGCGTTCGTGGGCGCGTCGATAGCCCTGGAATCGCTCGGCAATCTCCGGCAGGCCGGTGTCTCCAAGGAAGACCACCCGTTTCGCGCCGGACTGCAGCAGGTGAGCCGTCGCGAGTTCGCCGCCGCGGCTGTTGTCGCCGCCGACCGTTGCGTACGCCTGGTCGGCCATGCGGGCGCCCCAGACAACGAAAGGCACCCCGCGTTGCGCGAGTTCGTTGAGATGGGCGTGCAGGTGCCACTGACCGATCAGGACGATGCCACTGGCTCGGCCCGCGTCCACGCATTGAGTCGCCACCTCCAGTGCGCTCACGTGGGCACGCGAGAGCAGCATCTCCAGGCCGCGCGCCGTCAGTGCATCCGCGATGCTGCCGATCAAGCTGAGGAAGAACGGATCGGACAGATGCTGGCGTGTGCTCGGATCGAACGGCACGATCACGGCGATCGCGCGGTTCTGCTTCAAGCGCAGGTTCTGAGCGGCAACGTTGATCGAGTAGTTCATCGCGCGCGCAAGGTCGACGATACGCTCGCGAGTCTCCGGGTTCAGCAGCTTGCTGCCGTTCAGCGCCCGCGACACGGTTGCGCGTGACACGCCCGCGATGCGCGCGATGTCGGCCATCTGGGGCCGCGGGGATTGCCTTTCTGCGACCTTGACGCCCGAGTGAACGGACCTGGAGGGTTTCGGCATGAACTTGCTTGGCTACTTGGGTCGCGGCTCGCATCAAATTCGGGGCCGTGACAGGACTCGGAGCGACCATTCTCCGTCATTGCCAGTTGCGCCAAAGCGGATTCGCCCTGCCATTGAATTTCAGCTCACCGCTGCTCTGGGCACCGGGCGTTGCGTTCCGACAAGCGCTCACGACTTATCCGTGCACCTGGCGCTCGCCGACCCGTGTCCCGGCGCGAGTTGCGCTCGCGACAAGGCATCTATCTATTAGATCATCTAATGGACAACGCATAAAGTTCGATAACCGCGACCGGCGCGGATCTCTACGATCACAGACATTCCCCCGCAACGCCATCACAAGGATTTGTCTCATGCGCTCTCACCACCGCCCGAATGTATCGATCGCTGCGCTGGCGTTGCCGGCAATGGCAGCCCTGCTCTGTACCGGCGCCCTCGGCCAGACGCCCACGACGCTCGAAAAGATCAAGGCCAGTGGCACCATGACGATCGGCTACCGCGAGGCCTCCATTCCGTTCTCTTACCTGGGTAGCGATGCTCAGCCTACCGGCTTCGGCTGGGAGATCTGCGGCAAGGTCTTCGAAAAGGTGAAGAAGGTACTCGGTCGCGGCGACCTGAAGATGGCCACGCAAGCCGTGACGCCGCAGAATCGCATTCCTCTGATTCAGAATGGCACCGTCGACATCGAGTGCGGTTCCACCACCAACAACTCCGAGCGCGGCAAGCAGGTCGCCTTTGCGATCAACTACTTCTACACCGGAACGCGGCTTCTGGTGAAGACAGGTTCGGGGATCAACTCGATCACCGACCTGAAGGGCAAGAAGGTCGTCTCGCCAACCGGTACGACGAACTTCCAGGTGCTGCGCAAGCTCGACGCCGACCGGAACCTCGGCTTCGACCTGCTCGGCGCCAAGGACAACGCGGAGGCCGAACTGCTGGTGGAGAGCGGCCGCGCCGATGCGTTCGGCACCGACGACATCCTGCTGTATGGCGTACGCGCCGCCTCGCGCGTGCCGACCCAGTTCGCCGTGGTCGGCGACGCGATCCAGGTCGAACCGTATGCCATCGAGCTGCGCAAGGACGACCCCGCGTTCAAGAAGCTCGTTGATGACACGCTGGTCGACATGATCAAGAGCGGAGAATTCGAGAAGCTCTACAAGAAGTGGTTCCAGTCGCCGATTCCGCCCAAAGGAATCAACCTCGAAGCGCCGATGAGCGCTGATCTGCGCGCGAATCTCAAGGCGTTGTCCGACAAGCCGGCGTTTTGAGCGACCCAAGCCCCTGAATGTGCTTGGCGCTCCCGAAGAAACATTGCTTCATGTGATGAGCTTCGCGCGAGTCTTTTTGTGGCTTGAAACTGGATGCGATCCGTGGAAGCTGACGTCATGAACTCCTCCCCCCCGATCGACGATCGAAGCGGTACCAACGCGTCAGACTCCATCGCGTCGGCCTCGTCGCGTGTCGCGCCCAGCGCTGGCGTGGTGGGGGTGCTGGGCGGCATGGGTCCGCTGGCCACCATCGACTTCATGAGCAAGATGATGGCGCTGACCGAAGCCTCCACCGATCAGGATCATGTGCCGGTTGTGGTCAGTTCCATTCCGCAGGTGCCAGATCGAACCGAGGCCTTCCGCGGCGAGGGAATCTCGCCCGTTGCGGCGATGGTCGATAGCGCGCAACGGCTCGTGGCCGCCAGGGCGGGCCTCGTTGTGATCGCATGCAATACCGCGCACCTCTGGTACGACGAGATTGAGGGGGCTATCGGCCTGCCGATGATCCATCTCGTCGATGCGGCCATCGAGGACGCCGCGATGCTCGCCGGTCCAGAGGGCCGCATCGGCCTGCTGGGCACCGACGCGACATTGGCCTCTGGCCTCTACGTCAACCGCGCGGCGCCGGCCAGCATGCCGCAAGGGGTGCATTGGCTGCTGCCGACGGCCGGCGAAATGATCGAGCTGGTGATGCCCGGTATTGCTGCGGTGAAGGCAGGTCGGCTCGAGTCTGCCGCCTCGCTGCTGCTTGCTGCGGCCCAGGCGCTCATGCAGCGCGGCGCGACGGCGATCATTCTCGGCTGCACCGAGATCCCGGTCGTGCTCAACAAAGGCAACTCGCCACTTCCGGTGATCGACGCGACCGCCGCGCTCGCGCGTCGCGCCGTTGCATGGTCGATCTCCCAGCGTCTGCCCCGGACGGATGCTCACCATGCCTGACCCTGCGTCCGATTCCTACGTCCGCGCGGAGCTCGACATGCAAGGCCTTCGACCTGACACTGGGCGCGGCGCCATTTCGATCAAGGCCTGTTTGCTTCTGACGTTGTGCTCGCTGAGTGTGCTGTTGCTGATCGTCGGGGTGACAGGGATTGTGGCGCTGCGCAACGGCAACGCGTCGCTCGAAGTGCTCGCCAAGCAGCACCTGCCGTCGCTCGAGTCGCTGGACGACAGTGTGCGGTTGCTGCAACGCGCCAACACGCGCTTCGATGCGTTCGATGCCGCGTTCGGCGCGGGCGACCTCGACTCTGCCAAAACGTCGCTGGCTCAGGGGAAACGTGACTTGGCGAGCGCAGTCGCGCGCTGGAACGAGTACGCCGCGGCGCCCAAAGCCGGACAGGAGGCGCGGTTGTTCAGTGAACTGGCCAAACGCTTCTCCACGTTGGTGGACGACCGCTTGGCCCACGCAGTGAAGGCCCTGGAGAAATTCGACCTCAACACTTACCGGGACCTGTCGCGCACGCAGGTCGCCCAGGCGTTCGATGCGTTCGAGAACTCGGCAGTGGAACTTGTGCGCTATCACAGCGACACGGCCGAGAAGCTGTACGACGATGCCCAGGTACGCCTCAACCAGATGCTGTGCTTGATCGGTACGACGCTGGCCCTTTCGCTGGCTCTGACGGTCGTGGCCAGCGTGGTATTGGATCGCAAGGTGAACCGCCCGATCAACACCTTGTCCGGGCAGATGCGGCAGATCGCCGATGGCGACCTGAGCAAAGTCGTGCGTGCCCCTGCGCGCGACGAGATCGGGCGTTTGTTCGAATCGCTGGCGCTGATGCAGCACGGACTCCGTGACATCGTCAGCACCGTGCGTGGCAGCAGCGAAATGATCCACGCCGGCACCGGTGAAATCGCCTCTGGAAACGCCGACCTCTCGGCACGCACCGAGACGCAGGCGGCCGCATTGCAGCAGGCTGCCGAACGAATCGTTCAGTTGAACGACAACGTGTTGTCCAACGCTGGCAACGCCGACAAGGCGCGGCGGCGGGCGGTAGGTGCTGCACGCTCGGCCGAGGACGGCAGTGCCGTCGCCAACGACATGCTGTCCAGCGTACGCGGCATCGCCGGCCAGACGCAGAAAGTGCGCGAACTGATCTTGGTGGTCGACGACATCGCCCGCCAGACCGGCATCCTTGCCCTGAACGCGGGCATCGAGGCGGCACGCGCCGGCAGCTACGGCAGAGGCTTTTCCGTGGTGGCGCGCGAAGTCGGTGACCTGGCGAAGCGCAGCGCGAAGACTGCCCGAGACGCGCAGTCGATCATCGACAAGACCGACGCCACGGTGCATGACGGCGCGACGCTGGCCGAGCGCGCCGCCCAGACGATGGCGCGAATCGCCGGAGAAGCGGCCGTCGTCGCCGACCTCATCGCCCAGATCGGCGATACCACTACCGGTCAGACCGCCGATATCCGCGACATCAACGAAGCGATCAGCCAGATCGAGCGCGGTACGGCGAGCAACACCGCGATGATGGAAGAGGCCGCAGCCGCGGCAAAGTCGCTGGTTCTCGAAACCGCCCGCCTGAACGACGCGGTGCGCGTCTTCAGGCTCGATTCCAGCGCACCGCAGGAGTCCACATGATCAGGATGTTTCGGCGAGTCGGCCTCACGTTCATTTTCGGTGTCGTCACCGCCCTTGCGATGGTTCCGGCCCAAGCCGGTGCGATCCTGGACCGCATCCGCGACAGCGGGCATCTCGTGATCGCCTATCGCGAGGCTTCGGTGCCGTTCTCCTACATCGGCCCCGATGGCAAGCCGATCGGCTATGCGATCGACCTGTGCAGGCATTTGGTCGACGCGGTGGCGACCAAGCTGGGCAAGAAATCGTTGACCGTGGACTACCTGCTGGTGACGTCGGCCACGCGCGTCGGCACAATTGCCGACGGCAAGGCCGACCTCGAATGCGAATCGACCACGAACACCGCCGAACGCCGCACGAAGGTAGCGTTCACCGTGCCGCACTACATCACGGGGACGCGTTATGTCGTGCGCTCGGACAGCCCGATCGAGCAGTTGAGCGACTTTCGCGACAGGCGATTGGTGTCGACCGCCGGCACCGCGCCGTTGAAGGCTGTGCGCGCCGCGGACCGTGAATATGGATTGGGCATCCACATCAGCGAGGTGCCAGACCATCCGCGTGGCGTCGAGATGGTGGCACAAGGCATGGTCGACGGTTTCGCCATGGACGAAGTACTGTTGGCCGGCCTGATCACGACACAGTCGGACCCGGGCAAGTTCAAGATTGTCGGCAAGTATCTGACGATCGAGCCGCTGGCCATGATGCTGCCGCGCGGCGACGCCGACTACAAGCGAGTTCTGGACGACGAGATGAAGCGCCTGATCCGCTCGGGCGAGGCGGCCGAGCTTCACGACCGCTGGTTCACGAAGCCGATCCCGCCGAACAATCGCACGCTTGCTCTCCCGATGCCCTACCTGCTGCGGGATTTCTGGAAGTATCCAAGCGACTGGGTGCCTGAATGACCGGGCAACACTTTTCATCCTACAAATTCCCCAGATCAAGGAGACTTCGTTGAGCGGTCCGTGGCAGTGGCAGGTGTTCCTGCAGAAGTACGACGGTGAGCACACCTACTTGAGCTGGCTCATGTCGGCCTGGGGATGGACATTGATGGTGGCCCTCTCAGCCCTCGCCGTCGCCCTCGTAGTAGGCTCATTGGTGGGCATCGCGCGCACGACGCCGATGCGCTGGCTGGTGCTGCTTGGCGAAGCATGGACGGAGTTGTTCCGCAACATCCCCCTGCTGGTGCAGGTGTTCCTCTGGTACTACGCGCTGCCGGCGGCGCTCCCAATACTGCAGGCGGTCCCGGGCTTCCTGATGGTGGTCTTCGCGCTCGGCTTCTATACGTCGGCCCGCATCTCGGAGCAGGTCAAGGCCGGCATCCAGACGCTTCCCACCGGCCAACGCTACGCCGGCCTGGCGCTCGGGCTGACGTTGCCGCAGACGTATCGCTACGTATTGCTGCCGCGAGCTTTCCGCATCTTGGTACCGCCGCTGACCAGCGAGGCGATGACGATCGTCAAGAACTCGTCGGTCGCATTCGCGGTGAGCATCCCCGAGCTGACGATGTTTGCGATGCAGGCGCAGGAAGAGACTTCGCGCGGGGTCGAGGTCTACCTCGCGGTGACCGCGCTGTACTTCATATCGTCGTTCACGATCGGCCGCTTGGCGATGGTCGTCGAGCGCAAGCTGCGCGTTCCCGGCATGGTCGGAGGCAAGGCATGAATCTCGACTTTTCCTATCTCGACTGGGGAATCGTCTCGAACTTCCTCGTCAAGGGCCTGCGGTTCTCGTTCGAATTGACCGTGATTTCGATGCTGGGCGGCACTTTCATCGGCACCTTGCTGGCAATGATGCGCCTGTCGAGTCGGCGCTGGATATCCCTGGTTGCCGCGGTCTACGTAGATACGTTCCGCTCGATCCCGCTGGTGATGGTGATACTGTGGTTCTTCCTGCTGATTCCGATGCTCACTGGCCGCGCAATGGGCGCCGAGCTGTCGGCCACCATCACTTTCACTGTGTTCGAGGCCGCGTACTACGCCGAGATCATGCGCGCCGGCATTCAGAGCATCCCGCGCGGCCAGATGGCGGCCGGGTATGCGGTGGGTATGTCATACACCCAGTGCATGCGGCTGGTGGTGTTGCCGCAGGCGCTGCGCAACATGTTGCCGCTTCTTCTCACGCAGACCGTGATCCTGTTCCAGGATACCTCGCTGGTCTATGCCATCGGCGCCTATGACCTGCTCAAGGGATTCGAGATCGCCGGCAAGAATTTCAATCGCCCGATCGAGACCTATCTCGTCGCGGCAGTCGTCTATTTCGCCATCTGCTTCGGCCTGTCGACTGTCGTGCGTCGCTTGCAGAAGAAGATCCGCATCGTCCGTTAGAGGAGTCAGGCATGATCGCCATCAAGAACGTGAGCAAATGGTATGGCACGCACCAGGTGCTGTTCGACAACAGCCTGATTATCGAGAAGGGCGAGGTCGTGGTGGTGTGTGGTCCATCGGGTTCGGGCAAGAGCACGCTGATCAAGACCGTCAACGCGCTCGAACCGATCCAGGGGGGCGATATCGTCGTCGATGGCATCTCGATTTCCAACCCGAACACCAACCTGCCCAAGCTGCGAGCTCGCGTCGGCATGGTGTTTCAGCATTTCGAGCTGTTCCAACACCTGTCGGTGACCGACAACCTCACGCTGGCGCAGGTGAAAGTGCTCGGGCGTGACGTCGCCGACGCGAAGACGCGCGGCCTGAAGATGCTCGACCGCGTCGGACTGCTCGCCCACAAGGACAAGCTGCCGGGCCAACTCTCCGGCGGCCAGCAACAGCGCGTGGCCATCGCACGAGCGCTCAGCATGGATCCGATCGTGATGTTGTTCGACGAGCCGACATCGGCGCTCGACCCGGAGATGGTCGGGGAAGTGCTTGATGTGATGACGAAGCTGGCGGACGAAGGCATGACGATGATGTGCGTCACTCACGAGATGGGGTTTGCGCGCCGCGTCGGCCATCGCGTGGTGTTCATGGACGCCGGCCGGATCGTCGAGGACTGCCGCAAGGAGGTGTTCTTCGAGAATGTCGAGGCGCGCGCGCCGCGAACGCGGGAATTCCTTTCGCGTGTGCTGTCCCACTGAGGCCCGCGCGTTGGACGGACGCCTGATGCAGACGCTGAATCATCCTCGGGCAAGGCGATCTGCGGGTCGTATCCCGATTTGGGCCGCGAGTGCGCTGTGCGTCTCGATTTTCAATGGATATTCTGTCGACCAGGTCCGGCTCGCTGCGGCGGCGCAGCGCAATCCAGTACGGCTGCGTCGGAGTTGATTGGATACCACCGACCGCTGGATTCGATAGCGTCCCGTTTTCCCTGCACGAGCAGCACAGGAGGCAAATGCTCGCTTGAATCCCGGCGCGCAGCGTATGATTTCCATCATGTAGGGTGCGGCCCTGAGAAACCTCATGCGTCTAAAACACATCGAAGTCTTCAACGCCGTGATGCTCACGGGGACAGTCAGCGCGGCGGCTAGACTTCTTCACGTGACGCAGCCAGCTGTCACGCAGACGCTGCAGCACGCTGACCTCCACCTGGGATACGCACTGTTTACACGTGAGCGAAACCGGTTGATCCCGACGCGTGAAGCGCACGCGCTCTACCCGGAAGTGCAGCGTTTGATGTCACAGATCGAATCCGTGCGCCGGATCGCAGCCGCACTGGGCAAAGGCGGCGACACGCAGTTCCGGATTCTCATTGTCCCTTCGCTGGCGGTGAAGGCCCTACCGGATGCATTGCGGATATTTCGAGTGAAGTATCCCGACATGCCGATCGCGATCCGAACGCTTCACTCCAACGAGATCGCACGTGCCATCGCTCTGCAAGAGGCGGACGTGGGGATCGTCTACGGTAGATTGCCCCATCCCGCCGTCAACGATGAGATCGTTGCGACCGGGAAGCTGGTTTGCGTGACACGCGCGAGCGAAGCAACCGACCGTCGCACCACCGTTGACTTGCAAGATGTGCTCAAGGAACAGTTCTTGCGGATCGACGAGAGGGACCCATTGGGTGCGATGCTTGCGGACCACTGGCAGCGCCTGGGACTGGCTCCGCACGGCGGCATCACTGTCCAGACACATCACATCGCCATGGTGCTGGCCGAGAATGCGTTCGGCCCGGCCATCATCGATTCCTTCACGGCCCAGGCCAGCCAAGACGACAAACTGCACGTCCGCACCTTGTTGCCCGAGATCCCGGTCGAAATTCATGCACTGATGCCCCAAGCGCTGCGATCGCCAAAGACGACCGCCGCGTTCATATCGGCGTTCAGGAAAGTAACCGCGTCAGCCTGAGGCGTGACGCGGTTTTGGTGCAGCGAGGCAAGGTCCGGCCGGTAGGATGTCGGTGTCGAAGTCGTCTGGGAACGAATTCCGGCATTGGCCGAGAAGCCGGGATGCGCCATTCCCGCATTGGACGAGGCACACCCATGCGGCCCACCTTCTGGATGGCGGCGCCAAACTCTTGACGGTACGCGACACCTTCGATATCTCGTGGGCCGAACTCGGCCGCATGGTGGCGGCATCCGAAGGCCGGCAATTCAAGCTGGAGTTTCGCGATCTGAGCGATGAACTCTGATGCGCCCCCGATCACCATTGTGATGTGGCCATCTTCACGTTGAAAAGGGAAACATGAAAGTAGCAGTCCTGGGGTTTGGCAACGTCGCCTGCGCGACGATCGAGAACTTCATGGCCAATCAGGAACTTATCGCCTCGAAGACACGCACGCCCATCGAGCTCGTACGGGTGGCGACGCGTACGCCGGGCCGCGCTCTGGGCCGAGTGCCGCAAGGCTGCCTCGTGTCCGACGATTGCTGGGCCCTCGTCGACGACCCCCAGGTCGATGTGGTGGTCGAACTGATGGGCGACGTGCAGTTGGGTCGGGAGTTGATGCTGCGGGCTCTTTCGAACCGCAAGCACATCGTTACCGCCAACAAGGCCTTGCTCGCGCGCCACGGTGAAGAGATTTTGCGCAAAGCCGACGAAGTTGCGCGCAGCGTCCTGTTCGAAGGGGCGGTGGCCGTATCGATCCCCATCATCAAGACGTTGCGCGAGTCGGCCGCGGCCAACCACGTCACTTCCATCACCGGCATCCTGAATGGCACTTCGAACTACGTGTTGTCGCAGATGAGCGAGCGCGGGGCAGACTTCGCTACTGCGGTGGCTGAGGCACAGCGTCGAGGCTATGCCGAAGCCGATCCC
>Ga0302151_10001808_pt1 | contig 10431 bp, 9 predicted proteins | sample I_Bog_N1_3_FD_192428 | JGI IMG/M metagenome (GOLD analysis project Ga0302151, IMG submission 192428) | Peat permafrost microbial communities from Stordalen Mire near Abisko, Sweden - I_Bog_N1_3 | ecosystem: Environmental > Terrestrial > Soil > Wetlands > Peat | place: Sweden: Abisko, Stordalen...
GTGGACTTGACCTCAGCGCTGCGCCCGATACGCCCGAGCGCGCTGGGCGTCCTCCACCGTTGGTACGGCGCCGGCCAGGGCCGGCCGGAGTCGTCGCCCGGTCTGCTTTTCTTGCTCTCGCTCCACTACGCGGACGGATCACGCGTGGTCCATGTCTCGGACGGATCCTGGCGCGAGCACCCGGCCGAGTGGCTGCCCTCGCCCCAACGCAACTCCGACGTCGGCGACTTCGTCGAGTGGGTGGACGGCCAGGCCCACCCCACCGGCTGGGCCGACGTCGGCTTCGCTGACGGCTCGTGGTCGGCCCCCGCCATCGCCGGGTTCGCCGGGACGCCGCCGTTCAGCGCGACCTACGCCCAGCGGACCACCATCGACGAGACGCCGGTCGCGCCGGTCCGGGTGCACACGCTGCCAGGCGGCGCGGTCGTGGCGGACTTCGGGGCGGTCTACGCGGCGCGGCCGCGCGTCACCTTCGCGTCGGGGGATGCGGGGCGGACCGTGACCATGCGGGTGGGCTACCTGCTCGATCCGGACGGGCAGGTCTCCACGCTGCACGGGACCCAGGAGACGAACCTCTCCATGTCCTACATCATGCGGTCGGGCGCACAGGCCTTCGAGCAATTCACCTATGTCGGTTTCCGCTACCTGCAGGTCGACAACCCTCCGGCGCCGCTCCGTGCCGACGACCTGGTGGCGATCGCCCGCCATGCCGCCATGCCCGACGTGGCGACGGCGACGTTCACGACGGACAACCGGTTGCTGAACGCGGTGTGGAGGCTGTGCGCCCGCTCGTGCCTCTACTGCTGCAACGAGCAATTCGTCGACACGCCGACCCGAGAGAAGGGGCCCTTCCTGTGGGACGCGGCCAACGAGTCCGAAGGCGTCATGCGGGCCTACGGCGACCAGAACATGACCTGGCAGGCCTTGCGCGACGTCGCCCGTGGCCAAAAGCGCTACTGGCCCGACGGACAGGTCAACGCCGTCTACCCCAACGGGGACGGGGCGCGGACCTTCGGAACGAGTACGGCGCGGTACCCAGAATGGCTGTGGCGCTACTACACCTCGACGGGCGATTACCCGACCGCGCTGGCCTTGTACCCGTCGGTGACCCAGGCCGTCACCTGGTTGTGGAGCACACGCCAGGCCGGGACCGGGCTGCTCTACGGGCTCGCCGACACCGACGACGGCGACCCCGTGTACGGCTACGACCTCGCGGTGGCGGCCGACACGGTCAGCAACGTCCTGGCGGTGAATGCCATGCGCCGGGTGGCCCAGCTCGCCACCGCGACCGGCGACGCGGCGGGTGCGCAGACCTGGCAGGCCCGGGCGACGCAGCTGGCCGCCGCGGTCAACGCAGTGCTGCGCCGCCCCGACGGTACCTACGTCGATGGCGTTGATGCCGACGGGACGCAGAGCACGCACGCCTCGCAGGAGGCCAACGCACTGCCGCTTGCTTACGGCGTGGTGCCGGCCGCCGACCTGCACGGGGTCGGCGCCTACGTGGCCGGCCTCGGCATTGACGTGGGCCCCAACCACGGCCTGGAGCTCCTGCGCGGACTGGCAGCGGCGGGCATGCCCGAGGCCATGGTCCACCTGCTCACCGACACCGCCATTCCGGGCTGGGCGCACATTGTGGCGGCCGGCGGGACGTTCACCTGGGAGGTCTGGAAGCCGAGCGATCTCATCGGGGACTCCATGTCGCACGGGTGGGGCTCGTCGGCGCTGGTGGCCATGCAGGAGACCATTCTCGGGGTGACCCTCGGTGAACCCGACGCCGACGGAAGGGTCCGCGCCGTCGTGGTGCCACCGGCGACCGGCCTCGATCGTGCGCAAGGCTCCGTGCCGACGGTCGCCGGGCCCGTGCAGGTGGCGTGGCAGCGCCGGGGCAAGGGGATGACCATGGCCCTGACCGTGCCGGCCAACGCGACGGCGACGGTGCGGCTGCCGGCCGCGACATCAGCCGGCGTCCAGGAGGGTGGCCGCGCCGCAGCGCGGGCCCCCGGCGTGACGGTGGTCTCAGCGACCGAGGGGGTGGTCGTCCTGTCGGTCGCGAGCGGGACCTACCACTTCACCAGCACCTGACATCGGGCGTCGGGCGTCGGGCGTCGGGCGTCGGTGGCCCCGGCTACGAAGTGCAGACCGTTCCCGGAGGCGGCGTTTGCCCGCTCACCAGGTAGGTCTGGACGTCGGCCCGGACGCACGCACTGTAGAAGTAGGCCACATGGTCGTCGCCGTCGTGGGTGAGCAGCACGGCGCGGTCGAGCTCTGTGGCCACGTGCACAGCCCAGGCGTACGGCGTGGCGGGGTCGTTCGTCGTCCCGACCACGAGGATGGGCGGCGCGCCGCGTGCCGCCACTGGCCCGACCTTGCGGGTCGGGGGCACGGGCCACACGGCACACCCCGCCTCGCCCCATGCGAGCAGCGGGCCGAAGACCGGCGCCGACACCGAGATCGAAGCGGCCAGGGCGCCGTACGATCCCACCTGGCGCGACACCGGGTGATCCAGGCAGTCGATGGCGGTGGCGGCATCGTCCGCGTTGGTCGAACCGCCGGTGTTGTAACGGTTCGACAGCGCGACCACGGGCGCCCCGTTGTCGGCCGCGTCGGCGGCCAGCGCGGCCCCGAGCTGCGGCCAGTCCGTCTGGGAGTAGAGCGAGCCGAGCACCGCGTCGTAGAGCTGTCCCACGCCGGCCACGCTGCCGTCGCCGGCCGGAGCCGGTGACGTCGCCGCGGTGTTGAGCAGGGCGACCAAGGCGGCGGTGGGTTCGGAGCCGGGGTGCCAGGCGCAGGCGTTGGTGCCCGTGCACCAGGTGAAGAACGCATTGAGCATCGCTTCGAAGCCATCGGCCTGGCCCTGCGTGATCTGGTTGAACGAGAGGGCTGGGTCGATCACGCTGTCGAGGACCATGGCCCGGATGTGGGTGGGAAAGAGCGAGGCGTAGGTGAGCCCGAGCAGCGTCCCGTAGGACTGCCCCATGTAGGTCAGGCCGGTGTCCCCGAGCGCCTGGCGCAGCCGGTCCATGTCGCGTGCGGTGTCGACCGACCCGACGTAGGGCAGTACGGTGGGGCTGTTCTTCTCGCAGGCGGCCGCGAACTGTTCGAGCCCCTTGATGGTCGCCAGCTGTTCGCTCGCCGTCGAGGGCGCAGGGTCCGATGGCGCGCTGCCCGTCGCGGTCCCACAGGTGACGGGGTCGCTGCGCTGTACCCCGCGCGGGTCGAAGACGACGATGTCGAAGTCGTCGAGGAGCTGGGGCGTGAGCGCGTCCAGCTCGTCGGTCATGTCGTCGATGCCCGACACCCCCGGGCCGCCGGGGTCGATGACGAGCGACCCGATGCGGGCGGCGGGGTCCTCCGCCGGATGGCGTGCCACCGCGATGCCGATGGTCGCACCGTCGGGGTGGGCGTAGTCCAGCGGGACGACGAGGGTGCCGCACTGCAGGTCGGCGTTGCACGGCGACCACACCATCGGCACGACCGGTGGCTGGGTGGTGGACGTCGTGGTACTGCTCGTGGTCGTTGTGGCGCGGTGGCGGTGGCGATGGCTCTGGCTCTGGGCCGCCGGCGGGCCACTCTGCGCGCAGCCGGCCGTCACCACGGCAGCGGCCAGGACGAGGATGAGGAGCGGTGTTCGCCTCGTCGACACCGGGCCAAGCGTTGCACGTGCCTTTCCCGCCATGACGTCACCGTTCTCCCTCCACCGGACCCCGAGGAGCGTGACGATGGCGCAGGCAGAGGAAGAGGCAGGCGGGCGGGGGCAGGCCGGCGCCTCAGCGCGCGCCGAGTACGAGCGGCGCCAGGCCAGGGACGAGGCCCGGCGGCGAGCGGTCTTCGGCCCCCTGGCGCCCGTGGTGCGGTTCATCGCCGGCCCGAAGCCGTCCACCGAGTCCTGGGGCCGCGGGCCGCCGGTGAGGAGCGTGTCGGGCACTGGCTCGACGAGGCCGTCCGCGGGCGCGGCCTGGTGCTGCACGACCGGGCCCTCCCCCATGGGCGCGCCAACATCGATCATCTCGCCGTGGTGCCTTCGGGCGTCTGGGTCATCGACACGAAGCACATGCGGGGCAGGCTGGAGCGGCGAGACGTCGGCGGCCGGTTCGTGGCCCACCCCCGGCTCTTCGTCGCGGGCCGTGACCAGAGCCCGCTCGTGACCTCGGGGCGCCGCCAGCAGGCGCAGGTCGCCGAGGCACTGGTGGTCGAGGAACCAGCGGGCGGTCCGCCCGTCCGGGTCGCCTTGTGTTTCACCGGTGCGCAGGTAGGGCTCTTCGCCCGGCCCTTCACTCTCGAGGGGGTCCTCGTCACCTGGCCCTGGGCGTTCGCCGCCACGCTGGCGGCGCGGGGATCGGTCGGCCCGGCCGAGCGTCGAGCGTTGGCGGCGCGCCTCGCCCGCACGTTCCCCGCCTATCCGGCGTAGGCCTTTCTTTCCGGCTGAAGGCAGACCACTGCCGCCCGCCCCACCCTTATGACCCCTCGGGCACCTCCCACAGGCCGACCGGAGCGTCGCCGAGCCGGTAGTGGCCGGGCAGGCGCTCGCCCGACATGGCGCGCTCTATGCGCTGCTGCATGCCCGGGAGGAGGGTGCCGTCGCTGATCATCGCCATGAACACGGCGCCGGCGTTGCCGACGTCGAAGAAGTCGCGCTGCCAGGACCACTGGAAGTTGCCGGCGTAGCGGAACCAGCTGCCGCCGAGGCCGGCGATCTCGTAGTTGGTGCCGTCCGCCTTGGTGGCGTCGGCCACCTGCTTCCACAAGCCGAGGATCTCCCCCTGCTGCTCGTCGATCAGCACCTTCTGGTACGGGTAGGTCCACCCCTCGAGCCCGGCCATCTCCAGCCCCAGCGCGATCTCGCGGATCTCCTCGCGGCCGACGGCCATGAACTCGTCGCCCGGGCCTGCGTTCCAGCCGTAGGTGGCATCCTCGGTGTAGAGGTCGGCCATGTGCTTCCAGTCCTTCTTGGCCTCCCCTGCTCGGTTGGCTTCGAGCCAACGCTCGACCATCTCTTCCAGTTCGGCGCGCGGATAAGCGGGCATGGCAGTCAGTCCTCCTCTATGGACAAGGCGTGGGTAGGGCAGTACTTGACGGCCAGTTCGACGGCGGCGCGCTGGCTCTGGGGTGGCTCGGGCTGCAGGATGGTGAGCTCCCCTTTCTTCGAAACGGAGAAGACCTCGGGGGCCTCGCCCTCGCACGCGGCGTGGCCCTGGCAGAGGTCACGGTCGACCACCACCCTCATGACGCGGAGTCAGACGTCGACCCGGCGCGGCGCCGGTAGCGCACCCGGCACGGCTGCTGCAGCTGCACGACCATTTTCGAATGATCGTTGCGGTAGGAGTCCAGCGGCTGGGCCGCCTCGAACTCCCAGCCCTGGAGCAACACCGAGAAGATGGCTTTCAGCTGCATCATGGCGAAGGCGGCGCCCACGCAGCGGTGCCGCCCCGCGCCGAAGGGGATCCAGGTCCACGGGTTGGCCCGGTCCTCCTCGCGTGGCTCGAGATAGCGGGAGGGCACGAAGGCGTCGGGGTCGGGGAAGTCCTCGGGGATCCGGTTGCAGATGGCGGGGCTGGCCGCCACGAACTTGCCGGCGGCAATCCGGTAGTCGCCGTAGGACAGCTCTTCCATGGCGACACGCAGCAGCAAAATCAGCGGCGGGTGCAGCCGCAGAGCCTCCTTGAGCGCGGATTCCAGCCGCGGGATCTCCCGCAGGGCCTGGAAGCTGACTTCCGAGCCGTCGGCGTAGAGCTCGTCGAGCTCTGCGTTCACGGCCTGCAACTCCTCGGGATGGCGCAGCAGCTCAATGAGCGTCCACGCCGCGGTGCCCGAGGTCGTGTGATGGCCGGCGAACATCATGGAGATGAACATCCCGGTCACCGTGTCGGCACTGAAACGGGGGGAGCCGTCCTCCTCGCGGATCGACATCAGGACGTCGAGCAGGTCCGCCTCGCCGTCCGGGGCCGGCGGGCCCGCCGCCCGTCGTTCCATGATGTCGCCGACCAGCTCGACCAGCTCGACACGGGCCGCATCGCGGCGGCGGAAGCTCTCAATGTCGGCGTAGGGGTCGACGTAGGCGATCGGGTCCGTGCCCTGCTCGAGGTCGTGGTACAGCCGGGCAAAGCGGCCGTCGAGCTCGCTGCGGAAGCGCGGGCCGATGAGGCAGGCCGACGACGTGTAGATCGTCAGCTCGGCGAACCACTCCAGCAGGTCGATCTCACCCTCGTCGTCCCAAGCGGCCACCATCTGTTCCACCTCGTGGGCGATGGTGGCGGCGTGACCGCGCATGAACTTGTCGCGCAGCGCCTGGTTGTGCAGCATTTCGCGCCGGCGCTCCGGTGGCGCGTCGAACACGACGCCCTTCCCGAAGATCGGCGTCATGAACGGATAGGCCTCGGCCTGGTCCAGCTGCTCCTCGGGCGCCCGGAAGTAGAACTCGTTGGCGTCGGCACCCGTGAGCAGCACGACGTCACGCTTGGCAATGGTGAACTCGCCCACGTCACCGCATTCGGCTCGCACCCGGGCCATGAGTCCGATGGGGTCGCGACTCAGCTCGTCGAGGTGGCCGTTCTCACCCTCCCCGCCCGAGGCGCGTGGCGGTTCTCTCAATGTCGTCTCCGTGGTCACGGTGCTCCTTCTGTGCTGTCTGATGCCTCTGACGCGCTGTCGATCGGTGCCTCCGGTTGGACCTCGATCACGCTGAGGTGGGTGCCCCGCGGCGTGGCCACGGCATGGGCGATGGCCGAAGCCACGCCCTCGGGCCGCAGGAAGGCCGAGTGCCGGGCCAGGCCCCAGCGCGTCCACTCGGCCAGGACCTCGCCGGTGACGTCAGGGTCCCAGTCCATGCCCATACCCGTCAGGGTGGGGCCGGGCCGCACAATGACGGCCCGCACGCCCGTGCCCTCGAGCTCCATCTGCAGCGCGGTGACGAAGCCCTCGAGCCCCCACTTGGAGGCCACGTAGGCCGCCATGCGCGGGCGCGGATGGGCCACCACGTCGGACGTCACGAAGACCAGGTCGCCCCGGCGGCGCGCCACCATGGCGGCGCCGAAGGCACGCACCAGGCGGTGCGCCCCGCCGATGTTGACGCGCAGGACCTCCTCGAAATCCTCCGGGCTGGTCTCGAGAGCGGTTCCCGGCTGAATTTTGGCCGCGTTGGACACCAGGATCTCGACCGGGCCGAAGGCCGCCTCCGCCTCCTTGGCGAAGCGGTCCACCGAGGCCGGGTCGGCCAGGTCGAGGTGGCAGGCCACCGCCTGGCCCCCTTCGGCCCGGATGGACGTGGCGACCTGGTCACAGACCTCCAGCCGGCGCGCTCCGAGCACGACGGGATGGCCCTCCCGGGCCAGCGCCCGCGCCGTCTCGGCGCCGATGCCCGAGGAGGCCCCCGTCACCGCTGTCGGTCGTTGCTCGGGGTGGGGCTCGAAGCGCGGCATCAGCGCACCGTCACGGTCGTGGGGAGCGCGGCGAAGCCGCGCACGTTGATGGAGTGCACCCGCTGAATCCCCGCCGGTTCTATGTCGTAGGACTGCACCAGTCCCGCCAGCTCGGTCAGCGCGACCCGCGCTTCCATGCGGGCCAAGGCCGCGCCCATGCAGAAGTGACGCCCGCTACCGAAGCTGACCAGGTCCTGGGTGCGGCGCTCGAGGTCGTAGGTCTCGGGGTCAGCGAAGACTTCCTCGTCACGGTTGGCCGAGCCGAGCAGCAGGAGGACCCGCCGCCCGGCCTCAATATCGACACCCTGCACGCGCACCGGCTGGCTCGTGACCCGGACGAGCATCTGCGTCGAGGTGTCGTAGCGCAGCGTCTCCTCCACCCAGTCCGGCACCCGGGACGGGTCGGCCAGAGGCTTTGCCACCTGGTCGGGGTTGCGCCAGCCCCAGTACCAGGCGTTGCCCAGCAGCTTGGTCGTCGTCTCGTTCCCCGCCACCACCAGCAAGAAGAGGAACCCGATCACTTCGTCGTCGGTGAGGCGGTCGCCGTCGATCTCGGCCTGCAAGAGCGACCAGGTCAGATCGTCGCGCTCGTGCCGCCGGCGGTCGGCCACCATGTCGGCGTAGTAGCCGGCCAGAGTGAGTGCCGCCTCCAGACCCTCCTGGGGGATGTCGGTCATGCCGTCCTCGCGGTGGACCAGGAGATCGGCCAGCCGCCGGATCTCGGCCCGGTCCGACGCCGGCACGCCGACGAGCTCGGAGATCACGTCCATCGGCAACAGGCCGGCGAAATCAGCGATGAAATCGAAGGAGCCCGCCTGGAGCGCCGGTCCCACGTGGGCCCGGGTCAGCGCCCGGATACCGTCCTCCATGGCCGCCACCCGGCGCGGCGTGAAGCTCTTCCCCACAATGGAGCGCATGCGCGTGTGCCGGGGCGGGTCCATGGCGAGGAACGACATGGCCCGGTGGGCATCGGGTCCGAAAGCGGCGGGGTCGAGGCTCACGCCGTAGGCGTTCGAATAGTGGTCGACGTCACGGAACGCGGCGAGCACGTCGGCGTGGCGCGCGTAGGCGAAGAAGTCGAGCTCCTCGTTGTAGAAGACGGGCGCCTCGGCCCGGAGGCGGGCGTACGTCGGGTACGGATCTTCATGGATGCGGTAGTCGTAGGGGCTGTAGGCCAGCGGCGTCACCGTGCTCACGACGCGCCGGCCCCCGTGCGGGTCATCAGCGCGGTCGCCTCGGCCATCAACGTCGGCACGGCGTCGAAGGCAAGATGCCCCATGCCGGCGCTCAGCAACGCACCGGTGTACGTGACCTGCAAGACGTTGAGCACCGTCGGATCCTCCCCGCCGCCTAGTGCGGCTGCCAAGCGACGAGTGATCTCGGCACCCAGTCGCGAGCGCACGCGCTTCACGTCCGGACCGTCACCGAGCAGCGCCGTCGTGCACACGGCCACCGCCGCCGGCCCCATGGCACCGAAGCCCATGGTGCGGACGGTGTCGGCCACCCGGTCGGACAGGGGCAGGGTCAGGTCCACCAGATTCGGGGAAGCCTGCATGCGCCGCCACAGCACTTCGGCCAGCAGATGGTCCTTGCCCGAGAAGTACGTGTACGCCGTCGCCGGCGCCACCCCCGCCCGCTTGGCGATGGTGCGCACCGATATGTCGCCGTACTGCCGTTCCTCGGCCTCGTCGGCCGCCGCCGCCACCAGTCGTTCCATGACCTCGGCCTGGCGCTCAGAGAGGTGGCGGCGCCCCGGCTGCTCGGCGGGGCCGTCAGCACCCTGGTCCGCCTCGAGGGCGCCGAACATGGTCACGCGCCAGTATTTTGCTCGGTCATCAGTTCAAACTATAGTCCAGACACTTGTCCAGATCTAGAGTCTCCAACGAAGCGGGGACGCCGGACGTGTCGATCGGGAGGTTGTCCAGGTGCCGGAGAATGGAAACGAAGCAACACCGACCGCGCTGCGGGTCGGGATCATCGGGCTGGGCGACATGGGCGGTGGTCTGGCCACCTCGCTGATCCGTGCCGGCCTGCCCGTGACCGTGTCCGATGTCCGTCCGGAGGCAACCGCGCCGTTCAGAGATGGGGCCCACGTGGCGGCGACACCGTCGGAGCTGGCGGCCCGCAGCGACGTGGTGCTCGTCGTGGTCTTCAACGACGCCCAGGTGCGGGCGGTCCTGCAGGGCCCCGAAGGCGTCTTCGCCGGTGCGGCCCCCGGAACCACCGCCGTCATTGTGAGCACCATCCCCACCGACACGGTGCTGGAGATGCGCGCCGAGGGGGCGACCCACGACATCACGGTGGTCGACTGCGGTGTGAGCGGCGGCCCCGATGCCTCCGCTGCGGGCGAGCTGGTCTGCATGATCGGTGGCTCCGAGGAGGAAGTCGACCGGTTGCGCCCCGTCCTCGACGCCGTCAGCTGCCTGGTACTCCACATGGGCCCGCCCGGTGCCGGGCTCGCTGCCAAGCTGGCCCGCAATCTGATCACCTACGGCTCGTGGTTGGCCGCCTTCGAGGCCCAGGAGTTGGCCGAGGCGGCGGGCATCGACCTGCTCAAGCTCGGCGAGGCGGCGCGGGAGAGCGACAAACGCATCGGCGGGGCCACTCGGCTCATGTTCCGCACCACGGCGGCGCCGTGGCCGGCTGACTCCGACGAGGGGCTGCTCAAGCTGATGCGGTCCGGCGCGGAGGTCACCCACCAGGACCTGACCACCATTCTGGAGCTCGGCGCCGATCTCGGCGTCGACCTCCCACTGGCCGCGCTGGCCGAGCGACGCTGTGGGCGGATCTACGGCTTCGAAGGCGACATCTGATGACCCGGGGCGGCGACTGCAACCCCGTCGCCCGCCACCTGACCTGGGTAGGGTCGGCTCCCCCGGGTGCGACCCGACCACCTCGAACGAAAAAGGAGCGCGAGTGAGCGAACAAGAGGACAGGCGCGCCGCCGGCATGGCGAAAATGCAGGAGGTCTACGGGTTCACCGTCGACCCCGCCGATCTCCCGGGCCGCTACACCG
>Ga0302151_10001820_pt1 | contig 10353 bp, 9 predicted proteins | sample I_Bog_N1_3_FD_192428 | JGI IMG/M metagenome (GOLD analysis project Ga0302151, IMG submission 192428) | Peat permafrost microbial communities from Stordalen Mire near Abisko, Sweden - I_Bog_N1_3 | ecosystem: Environmental > Terrestrial > Soil > Wetlands > Peat | place: Sweden: Abisko, Stordalen...
ATTCCGTCCACTAGCGTGAATGGCGGTGGGGGACCCTCACCGGTTAAGCAGTTTGGCGCTCCTCGGCCTGTTGGTCTTTTGCGCTTATGGGGTACTTTCGTCAGCTTTCCGTGCCGAAGCCGGTTTTCGTCGTGTCTGGAGTCGCCGGCGATCAAAGAGCGGAGTTAGCGGTGGATTGCCGACCATCAAACCAAGTCAACAGGCGGTTGTATCTATGATGCTTCGTACAAAGTTTCTCTTCTGCTTTCTCGTCGCAACGGCGGCTTTGTCTTGCGCGCTCATGACCGGTTGTGGAAGCGGTAACAACACCGTTTCGATAAGCCCACCTCCGCCGCCTGCTTTCTCGGTAACTTCGATCACGCCGGCTGCCGGGGCAACAAAGGTTGCGGCGAGCGCGACGATCCAAATTAAATTTTCCTCCGCGGCCAATCCGTCGAGTGTCAACGCAACCAACATCCAGATAACCGATCCCAAGCAGATCGCGGGCACTGTTTCTTACAGTGCAACAACCAACACGGCAACCTTTACACCATCCGCTGCCCTGGCCGCAAATACGACCTTTACCTTGACTATCTCCGGAGTTACAAGCTCAGTTGGAACGGCGATGGCAAGCCCGTTCACCTCGACATTCGCCACGATAGCCAGCAGCGCCACCATGCAATACCAGGCCTCGCTGCTTTCGGCGACCGTAACGACCAGTAACGGTCAGATCTCGATGGACACAGACGGGAATGTCAGCATCCAACTCACGGGGGCTAGGGCCAGCACCACGTATACGGTGCAATTCTGCCCGGCTTTTGATGGCAGCTCGGGTGGTGGCGGGCCTGCCTGTTTCAATGTTGGCACCATCGTCAGCGACGCCAACGGAAGCGGAACCTCGACCTTTCTGTTTCCTCAGCCCGGGAGCTGGGCAGGAGATTTTGAGTTGGACTCGGATGGCAATGATGACTACCAAACTTACGTTGGGAATACGACCATCGCGGGTCTAGTCGCCACCGAGGTGTACATGTCCACACTTCAACCCCAGAGCACGGTGAATGGAACGGGAGTCACGGGTCCACCGTCAGACTCGCCCGGGCCGCAAGAGCCACTCAGCGTCGGCACCATCATATATTCCATGGGATCGGTGCAGTTTACCCTCACAGGCGCTTCCCCCAATACGAACCACAGCACAAACGAGTCGGAGAGCCTGAGTATCGATAGCTCAGGCACCTATGCGCTTGGCCAGTTCACGACCGACGCCAGTGGCAACTCGAGCTCGACGGAGTCGTTGGGCGGGAATTATGGCGACATCTTTGAAGTGAACTCTGCGAGCGGAACGGGTTTCATCGGGGGGTTCTCGGTTCCCAAATAACTGCCACCTGTCGGCAAGGTCGGATGTCTTATGCCTCGCTGCTCATTGAACGGGCTCGCGAGTCGCGGTGGCGTCTTGATTGGGCAGATACAAGTCGAGGCTATTTCCATTCGATCTTCTTGTATGCGGGGTCGTAAATGCGATCCCCCATTCACTGTTCGGATACGCATCGTCAGCGATCGAGATTGCTTCCAGGTTCGCGTAATCTGCAGGGGAGGAGTTGGCCCCGGATGGCTTGACCTTGCACCGACAATACATGAGGAAAACCCAATGCTGTGGTTCCGGTCGTATCACTGGCAATCCGGAGACAACGCGAAGGTTGGGGTAATATCCGAGTTGGCCACCATCCTGGCGCGACATTCGTCCCGCGCCAAGGAGTCCTGGGGTATGCGGGTGGAAGGATGACTGCCTGGAGGGTGTTTGGACTCGGGCAGAATCTTCTTTATGGGTACGGCACAATCACGGCTCCTGGTATTTTTTAACTGATAAGTGGCCGCCGAGCAGCCGGCTGGAATACTGCAATCTGAGAAGGGCAAGAAGTTTTGATTGCAATGGCGCTCAGTTGACGAAGGGGCATGACGGCCATGCAGGTTGTGGTGTGGGCGAGTATCGATTCTCTGGAACAAACGCCGAGAGATAGCGTAGGGACAAGTATGACCAGACCATTTTCTGCTTTCCTCCTCTGTCTGCTTTTCCTTGGGATCAGCACACATCCCGCTCACGCAACGGAACCTGCGTTGCCGTCGAGCGAGCTTTACAAGAAGATTGCTGAACTTGATGGAAAGCTCTTCGATGCCTTCAATGCGTGCGACACGGCGACGATGCGGGATCTTATGGAGCCTGGGGTGGAGTTCTATCAGGATAATGACACGACGACGTATTCGCGAGACCAGCTGGAGCCGTCGTTTCGGGATCGCTGCGGTGTGAACAATGTTTCCAAGATGCGGCGGGAGCTTATTCCGGGGTCATTGGAGATCTATGTTCTGAGGGATTATGGCGCCCTGGAGATCGCAAGGCACAATTTCTTCATCATGGAAGATGGCAAGAAGGGGAAACTTGGTGCTTCTCCAAAATTGATCTTCATCTGGCGAAATGATCACGGTCACTGGGCTGTGTCGCGGGTTATCAGCTACGGGCACTGATGTCAGCTTCATTGGCGCTGTTCGGGGGTTGACCGGGAGAGCAGGAAATCGTTCCACGCATTGGATTCAGCCACTTGCCTGATGATCTGGTTGCGGCCGGGCAGAGGAGTTGCAAACTTGAGCCGGTCGCTGTTATGCAGCTTCTGATAGCCAAGGGCTGTCAGGAGCTGAAGCCCTCCTTATTTTTCAGCAGTTTACGGCACGACTGAAAGTCATGCCCTTTTACAAGACAAGACCAAGAGCAGATCCTTCCCTTGGTTCAGCGATTGGCTGTTTTGTCAGGAACTTCAAGGACGCAATGCTAGTGGGTGAAAAACTCCGGTTTCATTCCCGGGGCCCAAGGGTCGTATTGGGCGGCGAATGCGGCACGGCGGGCCGTGGAGGGATGGTCGTAGGTCCAGAACTCGAGGAGGGGGTTTGGGTTTGGGTCGTCGAGGCCTGCCTCGCCCATGTGCTGGAAGGCGCTGACGGCGGTTTTCTGGGGGTCGGGGACGAGCCCGTGGATGGCTTCCTGTCCGTAAATGTCGGCCTGGTGCTCGAAGTAGCGGCTGATGGTGTTGGAGATGGGCGCGGTGGCGTACTGGAGGGTAGTGATGGCGAGCAGGAGGACGACGAGTCCGGGGAGGCTGGCCAGGGAGGGAATGCCCCAGGTGACCCCGAAGCGGGCGATGAGCCAGGCGGCGAGGCGGGAGACGAGGAACATGAGGGCGAAGGTGCCGAGTGCGGCGAGGATCATGCCTTTGGCGACGTGATGGAGGACGTAGTGGCCGGATTCGTGGCCGAAGATGAAGAGGATTTCGTCGTTGGGGAGGCGGTCGGCGGTGGTGTCGAGGACGACGATGCGCTTGGTTGCGCCGATGCCGGTGACGCGGGCGTTGATGCCGTTTGACTTGGAGGCGGCGCGCTGGAGGAACATGCGGTCTGGGGGGATGCTGGTTCCGGTGCGGGCGACGACGCGTTCGAGTTGGGTGACGAGGGCGGGGTGTGTGGCGGCCAGGGGCTCGTAGTGGTCGTACATGGGGTCAATGAAGGTGGGGAGGATGAATGCGCCGATGAGGGTGAGGGGTACCAAGGCGGCGGAGAACCAAAGCCAGTAGCGGCGGGGGGACCACTCGAGGAGGAAGTGGGCGAGCATGAGGATGAAAGTGGCGCCGACGACAAGGTTGCGGAGGCTGGTGCTTGCGTCCGCGGCCCAGGAGCCCCAGGGCTGGAGGCTGATGCCGAAGTGGAGGGAGATGGCGTGTCCGACGGCGGCGGGCGGAAGCAGGGCGAAAAGGAAGACAAAAGTGACGAGGAGAGCGGAGAAGATGGCGGAACTGAGCCATCCGCGGCGGCTTTTGCGGGTGATGGAAGCGGCCAGGCGGGCGGCTGCGCCTGTGGCGAGGAAGAGCCAGAGGACGAGGAGCATCCAGAACTGCGCGCCGAAGTGGAGCCAGTGGAGGGCGCGATTGAAGGCGACGGCCTGTTGGAGTTTGTCGGGGGAGAGCTGATAGGCGGGCGGCTGGGCAGACTGCTGAGCCAGGCTGGTGGAGACTGAGACGAGCGAAATGGCGATGAAGGCGAGGAGTGTTCGAGTTCCATTTAAACATCTTTGGGGTTTGAAACGTCCGTATGACATAGGCCTCGCTTCGCTATGGGGGATTGCAGCGCCTCTCTCTGCAACAATAGAACACAAGAACGGAAAACCAACCTTGATGACCCCTGATTGCGCCCGAGTATCCCGAATGTTGTTTCGCACTTTGACCCCATGCCGTGGCTGGATTGCCGGTATGGGACTGGCCATGCTGGCGGTGACCAGCGCACAGGGTGTGCTGGCGCAGAAGGCCGCGCCGCCCTTGCCCCCCCTGCTGGACACGATGAGCTCGGAACTGACGCGGGCGATGAGTTCGCTAGGCAAGACGGGCGGAGACAAGCCGGGAGGCGACAAGCAGTTGCCGCCGTATTTCCTGAGCTATTCGGTGGCAGACGCGGAGGCGGTGGAGATACGGGCGCAGTTTGGGGCGCTGGCGGACTCGACGAGCAACCGGGCGCGGGTGGTGGATGTGCAGGTGCGGGTGGGCGAGCCAACGCTGGACAATACGCATAACGCCCACCGGGCGAGCGCGGTGAATACGGCATCGCTGCCCCTGTCGGACGACCGGGAGGCGATTGCGCGTGCGTTGTGGTCTGCGACGAACGCGGGCTACGGGCGGGCGCTGGACAACTACCTGCAGGTGAAGACCGAGGCCGAGGTGCGGGCCAAGGAAGAGGATACGTCGGGGGATTTTTCAAAGGAGACGGCGCAGGTTTCGGTGAGCAAGGCGGCTCCAGCGCCGAAGGTGGACCGTGCGGCGTGGGAAGCGCGTGTGCGGGCGCTGTCAAAGATATTCCGGGAGTATCCGGACGTGACGCAGAACGTGGTGATGCTGTCGGCGGAGAACGAGACGGATTATTATGCCTCGTCGGAGGGTTCGCGTCTGGTGAGTCCGCACGAGTCGGCACGCCTGGTGGTGTTTGCAGTGACTCGGGCTGAGGACGGGATGGACCTGTTCCGGGACCAGACGTTTGAGGCCAAGACGATTGACGGGCTGCCGGCACAGGCGGAGCTGGAAGCTGCAATCCGGGAGCTGGGCAAGAGCCTGGAGGAGTTGCGGAAAGCGCCGGTGACGGAGCCGTTCAACGGGCCGGCGATTTTGTCGGGGCGTGCGTCGGCGGTGTTTTTCCACGAGGTGCTGGGACACCGGCTGGAAGGGCAGCGGCAGCGCGGGGACGAAGAGGGGCAGACGTTTACGAAGGATTTGAACAAACCGGTGCTGCCGAGCTTTCTGTCGGTGGCCGACGACCCGACGGTGACCAGCTACGGGAAGACGTGGCTGAGCGGGAGCTATACGTACGACGACGAGGGGCAGAAGGCGCAGCGGGTGGAACTGATCCAGGACGGTGTGCTGAAGAACTTTCTGATGTCGCGGCTGCCGATTGCCAGCTTCAGCAATTCCAACGGGCATGGGCGAGGGCAGACGGGCCGGATGCCGAACGGGCGTCAGGGGAACCTGATTGTGAGTTCGACGAACAAAGTTTCGGAGCCGGCGCTGCGCAAGATGCTGGTGGACGAGGCGAAGAAGCAGGGTAAGGCGTATGGGCTGTATTTCGAGGATATTTCGTCGGGATTTGCGGTGACGGAGCGGAGTTCTCCGCAAGCGTTCCAGGTGATTCCGCTGGTGGTGTACCGGGTGTATGTGGATGGGCGTCCGGATGAGCTGGTGCGCGGAGTGAGCATTGTGGGCACACCGCTGGCAGCGATGAAGCGGATTGTAGCGACGGGGGATGTGAGCGAAGTGTTCAACGGGATCTGTGGCGCGGAGTCGGGGTCAGTGCCGGTGTCGGCGGTGGCGCCGGCGATGCTGCTGACGGAGATGGAGACGCAGAAGCAGCCTCAGGGCTCGGAGCGTCCGCCGATATTGCCGATACCGGGCACGAATGGGACTGCCGCAGTGGCAGCAGGAAAGGGAAACTGATGACAGGCTTGACGAAGAGATTGAGTTTGGCGGCGGCTTCCCTGGGGGTGATGGCGCTGGCAGCGCCGATGGTGTGGGGTCAGACGCAGCTGACGCGCGCGGACGCGGAGAAGGATCCCGTGCTGAAGGCAATGCTGACGGAGCTGGACCGGAGCAAGAGCGAGCTGCAGTTGAAGGGGTTTCAGAAGCCGTTTTTCATCGAGTACCGGGTGGATGACGTGGAGGGTTACACCACGCGGGCCGAGTTTGGGGCTTCGACGGGGGCTGGGCATTTTCATCGGCGCGGGGCGTTTGTGACGGTGGATGTGGGGGACTACAAGCAGGACAGCTCGGGGCGGGGGGACAGCGCGCCGGCGCTGGAAGTGCTGGACAACGACGAGATTGCGCTGCGGTCGGCGCTTTGGATGGCCACGGACCAGGCATACAAGGGAGCGCTGGACGCGTATGCGCACAAGCAGGCGGACCTGAAGCAGGTGCAGACGCCGCCCGAGGCCGATGATTTTTCGCACGAGAAGCCGGTGATTGTGCTGGAGACGCCGAAACACTTCCAGGTGGACGAAAAGGCCTGGGAGCGGGCGGTTGCCGAGACGAGCGGGCTGTTCCTGACGGATGCGAAGGTGAGCGCGGGCAAGCAGGACGTTCAGTATTCGCAGGCGTATCTGGATGCGGAAGCGACGACGACCTACCTGGTGAACACGGAAGGGACGATCACGCGGACGTCGGCGACGCACTACGATCTGGACTTCAGCGCTGGGGCACAGGCGACGGATGGGATGCATCTTGACCGGAGCTACTATGTGGCCGGCAACAGCGTGGCGGACCTGGGCGATGCGGCGGAGTTCAAGGAACATGCGCTGGAATGCCTGACGGGGTTGGCGGAGTTGCGGCAGGCTCCGTTGGTGGACGAGGAGTACCACGGACCGCTGCTGATGGATGCGGATGCGGCGGCGGGGACACTGAAGGGATTGCTGGCGCGGTCAGTAACGGCGAGCCGGCCTCCGCTGGGCACGCAGGCGCGGACGACGGGCGCATTTGCGTCGAGTCTTCATGCGCGGGTACTGCCGGAGTTCCTGGACGTGACGGATGACCCGAGCCTTGCGAGCTATAACGGCAAAGGGAATGTGGGAACGTATACGGAGGACCAGGAGGGAGTTCCGGCACAGGCGGTGGCCCTGGTAGTGGCGGGCAAGCTGGAGAACTATCTAATTGGGCGGGAGCCAGTAAAGGATTTTCCGCAGTCGAACGGGCACGGGCGGGCGGGGATGTTTGGCCCGGCGCAGCCGTCGATTGGGGTGCTGCGGATTACGGCGAAGGACGGGGTGAGCCTGGACGAGCTGAACGGGAAGCTGCTGGCGATGGCCAAGGATCGCGGGCTGAGCGCGGTGTATTTTGTGGAGGCGATGGCGACCGGCGGGCCGCGTCTGCTGTACAAGGAGACAGCGGACGGGAAGCGGACGCTGGTGCGGGGAGCGCGGCTGGAAGACCTGGATTTGCGGGCGCTGCGGTCAGGAGTGGTGGCCGCGGGCAAGGAGCTGTTTGCGAACAACCAGCTGGGCGGTGCTCCGGCGACGGTGCTGGCGCCGGCGCTTCTGTTTGACGATGTGACGGTGAAGCGGGCGAATGAGAAGAACGACAAGCTGCCGTATTATCCTCCGCCGGATTAGTGCCCCGGACTGAACGAAGGACACCGCTGCCGGATGAGCCTTTGAGGCCATCCGGCAGCGGTGTTTTTGGAGCGCAATTACTTGGTCTTTCGGTTGAGTGCGCCGACGATGGCGCCGGAGGCGAGCATGGCGAGGAGCCATATGCCGACTTCGGGAGCGAGTGAGCCGAGATCTTCGCCGCCGGTGGTGTGCTTGATAAAGACGGCCGGGAGGACGAGGCCCAGCCAGAGGTATGCGCCGACCTTGAGCCCGCGCATGGCGGTAAGCGCGCCGGTGAGCTGGGTGACCTGGGAGATGGTGGCCGCGATGAGTGCGAAGCCGATGAGGATGACGGCGTACTGAAGGTTCTCATGGGCGCCGCTGTTGGAGGAGAGCCAGTGCTTGAAGAAGTAGGTGTTCCAGCCAGCCTGGAGGATAGAGCTGACTACCGCTGCGACAACGATGGCCACGTAGTTCTGTTTGACCATGCTCGATTTATCTGCCATTTCAGTTAATCTCCGATCTTAAACTCTGCGTTTGTTTCCTTTGTTGAATGAGGAGCCCGCGGCTTTCCGCGGTGGACTTGCAGGGGAAGCAGTCTTTACGCGGTACCGGAAAGTACACGAGAGAGGTTGCACGGATTGTAACGGGTTTATGTTACTTTTGCACCCCCGAGGAAGCAAATTGGTAACGTGCGTGGGACGAACGACGAGGGACTGAGGGACTAGGGACTTAGTCGAGGCGGGTGAGGAAAGCGTCGCCTTCGGCGGGTTTGAGGCGGGCGGCGATGCGCTCGGCGGCTTCTCGATTGTCTCCGGCGGGGCGGATGCGGACCCAGTAGCCAGTGTCTCCAGTGAATTCGAGGACCTGGGAGTCGGGGTATTTGCGCTGGAGCTGGTTGCGCAGTGCGATGGCTCTGCCGGAGTGCTCGAAGACGCCGATCTGGACGCACCAGCGGCCTCCAGAGAACATGGGATGGGGAGTTTTGTAGACATCGATCTGGACGGGAGCGAGTCCGGCTCGATAGACCCCGGTGGCCTTGGCAGAGGCGATGGAGAGGTCGATGGTGCGTCCTTTCACGAAGGGCCCACGGTCGGTGACGCGGATGATGGAGGACTGGTGGGTCTTCTGGTTGGTGACGACGAGCAGCGAGCCCATGGGGAGGGTACGATGGGCGGCGGTGAAGGCGTTACGGTCGAAGGGCTGACCGTTGGCGGCCTTGCGTCCGGTGTAGGGCGCGTCGTACCAGGTGGCGAAGCCCTCTTCCCTGTAGATGGGGCGGTGGGTTGCGATGAACTCCTGGTCTTCTTCGGAGATGCCGCCGGGAGGCGCGGGATTGGGCGCGATGCGGGGCGGCGGGGGCGCGCTTGTGATCTGAGCATGGTGTCCGCAGCCGGCCAGAGTGAGCGAGGCCACGAGGAGGGCGGCGAGCGGGCCGATGGCGGGAGTGAGGCGGGTTGTCACCGGGGTTGATTTCCCTTGTCGTTGAGGGTTGCGCCGAGCCTTTCGATGTGGGTGGCGAGCTTGGTGAGGGCTGCGCCGGATTCGCGGCGAACCTCAGGAACGACGACGGCATCGACGTAGGCCACGGCGTGGCGGATTTCGGCTTCGGCGACGCCGAGGGCGTTCTCGATGGTGTCACGGATATGCTCGCCCAGATTGGGCGGAGTTGCGGGATTGGTTGGCATGGGAACCCCCTCGGTATCAGTTTGCGGAGGCTGGGCGGCATCGTCAACAGCTGGGATGGATTGGAACGCAGAAGGGGTTCCCACAGCGGCAACGCAGGTGTGGGGGGCATTGGCGGGAGTGGGTGCGACATTTTGCATGGATGAAGCGTCGAAGATGGGCATAGAGTGGTCGGGACGACGGAAGGCGCGAGCAGGGGCGGCGATGGGAGGGAGTTGCCGGTGAGGTTATGTGGTCGAGTTGTGGGGCTGGCCTGGGTTGGGGTGCTGGGGCTGGTGTGTGCATGGCAACCTGCAGCGGTGCGGGGCCAGGAGGGCGTGCCGCAGGGGCCGCGAGCGCCTGAGACGAAGACACCGGCTGCTCAGTCCCCTGCCCTGCCGGATGCTCCGGAGCCGGTGCAGGCGCCGGATTGCGGGCAGAAGCCCTGTCCGGCTGCGGTGGACTGGTTTACGCGGTTTATGAACGGGCCGGAGGTGCAACCGCTGACGGCGAAAGAGAAGGGGCGGCTGGCGGTGACGAATCTGCTGGACCCGTTCAACGCGCTGACGATATTGGGGGAAGCGGGGATATCGACAGCGGCCAATGCACACTCACCGTACGGGCCGGGGATGCGGGGATTTGGGCGGAATGTGGGGGTGAGCCTCACGGAGGATATGACGGGGGAGTTTTTCAACACGTTCCTGATTCCGTCGCTGGCGCACCAGGATCCGCACTATCATCGGCTACCGAAGGCTAGCCTGGTGCGGCGGGTGCTGCACACGGTGACGCAGGTGGTGTGGACGCGGGGGGACAACGGGCGGGGAATGGTGAACTATGCCACGCTGTTGGGCAACGCGATCGACGACGAGATAGGGGACTTGTATGTGCCCGGGCGGCAAACGAACCTGGCGGCGAGCGCAACGCGGTACGGGGTGGGGTTGGCGAGTTCTCCGGTGGACAACCTGATCACGGAGTTTTTGCCGGATGTGGCGAAGCATATCCATTTGCGGGTGGTGATTTTGCAGCGGATTGTGAACAAGGTGGCGAAGACGGAC
>Ga0302151_10001821_pt1 | contig 10350 bp, 10 predicted proteins | sample I_Bog_N1_3_FD_192428 | JGI IMG/M metagenome (GOLD analysis project Ga0302151, IMG submission 192428) | Peat permafrost microbial communities from Stordalen Mire near Abisko, Sweden - I_Bog_N1_3 | ecosystem: Environmental > Terrestrial > Soil > Wetlands > Peat | place: Sweden: Abisko, Stordalen...
GGCGTGGTCTGGGCAAGGCCCGATCCTGCCCTGCGGTGGAGACGCAGGCACAGGACCGGATTATGGGGTTTAGCCCTTGAGCAGTGACAGCACGTTCTGCTGGCTCTGGTTGGCCTGGGCAAGCATCGCGGTAGAGGCCTGCGACAGGATCTGCGACTTTGCCAACCGGGTGGTGGACGCCGAATAGTCGGTGTCCTGGATCTGGCTGCGTGCCGACGACAGGTTGGTGATGTTGGAGTTGAGGTTGTTCACCACCGAGGTCAGCCGGTTCTGTGCCGCCCCCAGTGACGCTTCGGTCGTGTTGACCTCGGCCACGGCGGAATCGACGTTGGTGATGGTCGTCGCCGCCTTGGCCTGTGTCGTCACGTCCAGCGACTGGGTCGCCCCCGATGCGCTGGAATAGTTGGTGTTGCCGGTGCCGCCGGTCGTGCCGAACAGCGTCGAGCCGTTGAACGCGTTCGAATCGATCACCACCGAATCACCATTGTTGGCCCCGGTCTGGATGGTGAATTTGGCATCCTGCGTTCCGGTGGCCGCAGGCGCGCCCGAGGTTACCGCAAACACGTTCACGCCGTTGAACTGCGTGGTGTTGAGGATCTGCCCGATCTGCTGCGTCAGGTTCGACACTTCGGATTGCATCGAGGCGCGATCCGACGTCTGATACGTGCCCGAGCTGGACTGCACCGCCAGTTCGCGGATGCGCTGCAGCATGTTGGTCACTTCGTTCAGCGCGCCGCCGGCGGTCTGTGCCAGCGAAATGCCGTCGTTGGCATTGTTGACCGACTGGGTCATGCCGTTGATCTGCGACGTCATCGTGTTGGTGATCGCCAGGCCCGCCGCATTGTCGGCGGCGCTGTTGATCTTCATGCCGGTCGAAAGCTGTTCCATCGCCTGCGAGGTCATCGACTGCGCAGAATCGGACGCGTTGGCCGCCTCCATGGCAGAAATGTTGGTGTTGATAACGGTCATGGCAGTTCTCCATGTGAGTCGGGGTTCGGGTGAAACGCAATTGGCTTGGGAAGAAACGTGAAGGTCGGGGCCGGGCGAATTGGGGAATGCCAAGCTCTCACGGCAAAGACCGGCAAATCGCTGCCGGGTTTAAGTCCCCCCCCGGCGAGCGATTGCCGCATATGAGGGCTGCCCCTTAGGGCTGGCACGGGCCTTAAATTACCGGACCCTTTGTCGTTTTCGCGCGAAAACCTGCCCTGTGTGATGGTTAAGACGGGGCAGCAATTGTGATGAAGCGCGAACAGACCGGATTGCAGATTTCCGATGCCGCCCGCGCGGCGCATGGGGGCCTGGTTCAGCGTGCGGCCACCGTGATGGGCACACCGGGCACGCTGGTGCCGGTGTTCGTGCTCGATCAGGACGAAGTCACGCAGATCCCGATCCCGCTGGCCCGCTCGGTGCGGCTGGCCCGCGCCGGGGATACGCCGCCGCTGATCCGGCGCGGACCGGGCGACCGGTTCCGGCTGACCTATCGCGATGGCGCCAGCGAGGCTGCGCTCGCCGCGCTGATCGCCTGCGCCACCCCGACGGGCAGCGCGGTTGCCGCCGATCCGGAAAGCCTGTCGATCCTGGCTCTGGCCGAACGGATTGCCGCCAGCGACATTCCCGTGCTGATCAACGGCCCGACCGGCACCGGCAAGGAAGTGCTGAGCCGGTTTATCCATGACCGTTCGGCCCGCGCGGACAAGCCGTTCATCGCCATCAATTGCGCGGCCATGCCCGAAACCATGCTCGAAGCCATGCTGTTCGGCCACCAGAAGGGTGCGTTCACTGGGGCCAATTCGGCCAGCGAGGGATTTTTCCGCGCTGCCGATGGCGGCACGCTGCTGCTCGACGAAATTGCCGAAATGCCGCTGTCGCTTCAGGCAAAGCTGTTGCGCGCGCTGCAGGAACGCGAAGTCGTGCCGATCGGCGCGACCCAGCCGATCAAGGTCGATGTGCGCGTCATCGCCTGCGCCAACCGCGACTTGCCCACCGAAGTCGATGAAGGCCGCTTTCGCGCCGACCTCTATTACCGGCTCAATGTCTTTCCCTTGATGCTGCGCCCCTTGTGCGAACGCCCCGACGACATTGCCCCGCTGGCTTTCACGATGATGCTGCGCCACGTGCCGCAAGGGGCCCGGATCCCGTGGATCGGCGAAGCGGCGCTGGACATGCTGGCCCAGCATCCCTGGCCCGGCAATGTCCGCGAGCTGGAAAACGTGGTGCGCCGCGCCCTGTTGCTGGCGGGCGATGCGCCGGAAATCGGGCCGCAGCATATCGCGTTCGACCGCGCGGTACGCACCGCAGGCGATTCGCCGATGGCAGACCCGGTCATGACCGCCGGAAGCGGCGCGCGCCTGTCGAACATCGTGCAATTGTCCGAGGCCCGCGCGATCCTCGCCGCGCTCGATGCCTGTGGCGGCAGCCGCATTGCCGCCGCGCGACAACTGGGGATCAGCGAGCGCACCTTGCGCTATCGCCTCGCCTCGTTTCGTGAAGCCGGCATCGCCGTGGCGGGAGGCCGTCGATGAGCGGCATTTCCGGCATCGGCGCGGCATCGGGTGTTCACGACATCATGGCGCTGCGCCAACAGATCATCGACCGCAACCAACTGCTGCAACAAGTCCGCACCGGCGATACCGCATCCGGGAGCGCCCCTGTAGCCGCGACCACCGAGACCTCGGGCAGTTCGTTCACCGGCGCGCTCAAATCCGCGCTCGACACGGTCAACCAGACGCAGACCCACGCCGACGCGGTAACCGGCGCTTATGAAACCGGGCAAGTCACCGACATCGCCCAGGTCATGCTTGCGCGTCAGCAGTCGAGCGTCGCCTTCGAAGCCACCTTGCAAGTCCGCAACAAGCTGCTGTCCGCATACCAGGACATCATGAAACTGGGCGTCTAACCCGATATGGCCGACCTCGTCCCCACATCGGGCCCAGAGCCCGGTTCCTCGCTTCTGGCATCGCTGACCGATCCGGCGGGCGGCAGCCTGCCGGCGCGGCTGGGCCGGTTCATGCAGCAACCGCCCGTGCGCCGCGCGCTGCCGTGGTTTGCCGGTGTCGCGGCGGCGGGCATGGCCGGGCTGCTGTGGCTCGAAATGGCGCCCGCACCGCAACGCGTACTTTATACCGCGCTGTCCGACACCGAGCGCGGCCAGGTCGTCGCCGCGCTCGACAAGGCCTCGATCCGCTATGCCATCGACAACCAGACCGGCGCGGTGACCGTGGGCGAAGACGATCTTTACAAGGCGCGCATGGTGGCCGCTGCCGATGGCGCGCTGGCCACCCCCGAAACCGGGCAACAGATGATCGACAAGCTGCCGCTCGGGGCCAGTCGCACGGTCGAGGGCCAGCGGCTTCAGGCCGCGCGCGAGCGCGAGCTGGAATTGACGATCATGCAGATCGAAGGGGTGGAGGCCGTGCGCGTTCACCTTGCCGAACCGGAAAAATCGGCCTTTGTCCGCGACAATTCGCCGCCGACCGCCTCGGTCATGGTCAAGCTCGCCAAAGGGCGCCAGCTCGCCGCCAGCCAGGTCACCGCGATCATCAACCTGATCGCCGGATCGGTGCCCGGCCTGTCGCTCGATTCGGTCAAGGTGATCGACCAGATGGGCCATCTCCTGTCCGCCGGCCAGCCGGGCGATGCCGACCGCATCGAAATGCAGGCCCGGCTCGAAGACAAGCTGCACGAACAAATCGAAGGGCTTCTCACGCCGATGCTCGGCGCGGGCAATTTCTCCAGCGAGATCCAGCTCGATCTCAACATGGATCAACAGACCAGCGCGCGCGAAAGCTATGACAAGCAGGGCGCGGTGCGCACCGAAACGCAGACCGCCTCGCAGACCTCTGCCGGTGCCGGTGCCGCAGGGGTGCCGGGCGTCTTGTCCAACACCCCGCCGCCGCAGCCGCAAGCCTCGCCCGGCGCCCCGACGGGCAACAGTTCGCCCGCAGCCCCCGGCCCGAGCCCGACCAACAGCGACACATCGTCTACCCGCACTTATGAACTGGGCCGCGAAGTCGCCGTTACCAATGCCGGGCCCGGCAAGATCCGCCGCCTGTCGGTCGCGGTCGCGCTGAGCGCGGCGGCGATGGCCAAGGCCAAGCCGGGCGAAATCGATCAGATCAAGCAACTGGTCAGCGCCGCCGTCGGCGCCGATCCCACGCGCGGCGACCAGATCGCGGTGGTCGTGCGCAATTTTCAGCCGGTCACTATCGACCAGCCCAAATTCTGGGAAACGCCGTGGTTCGCGATGGCCGTGCGCAACGGCGTCGCGCTGCTCGCAGTGCTGTTGACTCTGCTGCTCGGCGTCAGGCCGCTGATCAAGGCGCTCAAGCGCGATCCCGCCGCCGCCAGGGCGTTGCCCGCCCCTGCCGATGACGACACCGAGGACGAGGCTGCCGAAGACACCCCGCGCCCCGACATGACCCCGGCGCAAAACCCGGAAACCGGCGCGGTCGATCCCGAACTGCTGGGCCGTCAGGTGGGCCTGGCCCAACAGCTCGTCCGCGAAAAGCCCGATACCGCCGTCGCCGCCTTGCGACAGATGCTCAAAGATCCTGACATGGAGCCGGCGCAATGAGCGACCTTTCCCCCGATGGCCTGAACCCGACCGACGCGGAGCGCGCGGCGGTCATGATCATGCTGCTCGAAGACGAACAGGCGGCCTCGCTGCTGGGTCAGCTCGATCCCGCCGAATTGCGTCTTTTGGGCGAAAGGATGTGTGCGCTGGGCGAAATCAGCCCGGCCGCGATTGCCGATGCGATCGGCCGCTTTGTCGAAAAGACCGAACGCATGGGGCTGATCGTGCCCGATCGCGTCGGCCAGGTACGCGACATGATGACCCGCGCGATCGGCGAGATAAAGACCGAAAGCCTGATGCAGCGCATCGCGCCCGAACAGCGCACCAATTCGCTCGAACTCGCGCGCTGGCTTACCCCGCAAGTGCTCGTACCGCTGGTGCGCGACGAACATCCCCAGGCGATTGCGGTGCTGCTGGTCCAGCTTGACGCCGATGTCGCGGCGGGCGTGCTCCATGGTCTGGCCGAAGAGATCCAGCCGCAAGTGGTCCATCGCGTCGCCACGCTCGGGCGGGTCTCGCCCGATGCGCTGATCATGCTCGAAGACATGCTCGCCCGGCGGATCACCGAATGCCATGGCCAGGCCGCGCTGACCATGGGCGGCCCGCGCGAAGCGGCGGACATCATCAATGCCGCCACGCGCGCGATCGAACGCCGGGTCATGCCCGAGATCAGCAAACAGGACAAAGCGCTCGCCAAGGCGATCGAGAACGAGATGTTCAAGTTCGAACATCTGTTTGTGCTCGACGAAAAGTCGATGGGCACGCTGCTGCGCGAAGTCGACAGCGACACGCTGATCGGCGCGCTGAAAGGCGCCCCCGAAGACAAGCGCGAAGTGTTTTTCCGCGCCATGTCGTCGCGCGCCGCCGATGGCGTGCGCGATGAAATCGCCGCGCGCGGGCGGATGAAGATGGCCGAAGTGCTCGAAGCGCAAAAGGCGATGATCACCGCTGCGCGGCGGCTCGCCGCCGAAGGGGTGATCGTGTTCGGCGCCGGCGACGACGATTATGTCTGAGCCCGCGCGCAGCCTGTCGCTGGCCGCGCTTGGCCGAAGCGGGCGCGGCTTTGCCCGCGACACCCGGTTCGATTCGCCGTTCGAACGCCTTGGCAACGATCCCGCCGCAGACACCATGCCCGACCCGGTCGAAGACGCCTTTGCCCGCGGCTATGCCGAAGGGGCCGAAGCAGGCGCCGCAGCCGCCCGCGCCGGAATGGCCGTCGCCGACGCCGCGCGCCATCGCATCGAGACCGCGCTGGCGCGGCTGGATGCGACCGAGACCGAAGCCTTTGCCCAGCGCCTGAAAGACACCGTGATCGCGCTGTGCGACGCTGTGCTCGGCGAAGCGGCGATCGCGCCCGACAGCCTGGCGCAACGCGTCGCGACCGCCGTCGCGATGTTCAAGCGCGCCGCCGACGAACGCGTGATCCGCCTTCATCCCGAAGATCTGGCGCTCGTCCATGGCCGCCTGCCCGAAGACTGCCACTGCGAACCCGATCCGAAGCTGGAGCGTGGCGCGGTACGCGTCGAGACTGCGGGCGGCGGCGTCGAGGACGGCCCGGCGCAATGGCGCGCCGCGCTCGACGAGGCGCTCCGCGCATGTTGAACCCGGTCTTTCCCTTGCTCGACCGTCTGGCCATGGCGCGGCCCGAATCCGGCCCGCGCCGCTATGGCGTGGTCTCCGCCTGCGACGGCGGCCTGCTCGAAGTCAGCGGGCTGGCGCTGCCGATCGGCGCGCAATGCCGCATCGCGCACGGGCGCGGTACGCTTAGCGCCGAAGCGATCGGGTTTCGCAACGGCCATACGCTGATGATGCTGCTTGGCGATCCGGTCCTGCTGCGTCCCGGCGCACGGGTCCGGCCCGAAGGCAGGCCCGGCATGTTACCGGTGGGCGAGGCCTTCCTCGGCCGCGCGGTCGATGGCGAAGGCCAGCCGATCGACGGCGGCGGACCGATCGCGGCGGGGCAGGAATGGCCCGCCGGCGGGGTGCGCGCGGGCGCGCTCGACCGGGCGCCGGTCCGCATTCCCTTCGATGTCGGCGTTCGCGCGCTCAATGCGATGACCACCTTCGGCGTGGGCCAGCGCATCGGCATCATGGCCGGATCGGGAGTCGGCAAATCGGTCCTGCTCGACATGATCGCGCATGGGGCAGAGGCCGAAGTGGTGATCGTCGGGCTGATCGGCGAACGCGCACGCGAAGTGTCGGACTTTGTCGAGCGTCACATGAACGGCACCAAGAAGGCGCGCAGCGTGGTTGTCGCGGTGCCCGCCGACCATGCGCCGAACTTGCGCATTCGCGGCGCGATGCTGGCGACCAGCATGGCCGAACATTTCCGCAAACAGGGCCGCCGCGTGCTGTTGATCATGGACAGCCTGACCCGCGTTGCCCATGCCGCGCGCGAAATAGGCCTCTTGCTCGGCGAACCCGGCGCGGCGCGCGGCTATCCCCCTTCGGCGCTGGCGACGATCACCAAGCTCGTCGAACGCGCGGGCAATTCGGCGGCGAGCGGCGGCTCGGTCACCGGACTTTACACGGTGCTGGCCGACGGCGACAACCAGGACGACCCGGTGGTCGACACCGCGCGCGCGATTCTCGACGGGCATGTCGTGCTCTCGCGCGATCTGGCGCAGCGCGGACAATATCCCGCGATCGACATTGCCGCATCGCTCAGCCGGGTGATGAACGACATCGTCGATCCGCGCCACGCGCAGCTCGCGCGGCGGTTCCGCGCGCTGGTCGCGACATACGAAGCCAACCGTGATCTCGTGCTGATGGGCGCCTATCGCCAGGGCGCCGATCCGCAGCTCGACCGCGCGATCGCGATGCACGACCGGCTGACCGCCTTTCTCGGGCAGGCGCAAAGCGACATCGTGCCGCTGGCGCAAAGCATCGCCCAATTGAGCGAATTGCTGGGCCATGAAGGCTGAACGCGCGCGCCTTGCCCGGCTCAAACGACTGGAAAAGCTGCGCGCGATCGCCCGGCAAACCGCGCTGAGCGAAGCTGGACGCGCCGAAGCGCGGCTGGCCGACCTTGAAACGCTGGGCCAGCGCACCGCCACGCTGATCACCGGCTATGCCACGCGCACCGATGCCGACTGCGGCGCGGACCTCGTGCGCCAGCGGATCTATCTGGGCGAATTGCAGCGCATGGCCACACGCACCGAGGCCGATGTGGCCCGCGCGCGCGATCAGGCCGATGCCCGCGCCGCCGAAGCCGCCGCCGCCGAGCGCAGCCGCGCCGCCGTCGAAGACCGTGCAACAGCCACCGCCCAACGCATCGCGCGTCATCAGGCCGCCGCCGCCGTGCCGCTCGGCTCCCGCCCATCCCGCAAAACCTGATCCGGTGCGCGCGGACGTCCTGAATTGGCACGCTTCTCGCTTAACCATGAATACCACCTCGCCGGGAGCACCAAGTCGATGACCGTCACGATTGCCGCCGCTGCCTCTGCCGTCAGCGCAACCCCGGCAGCGACCACCTCGACAACGCTGCCCAACCCCGCAGCAAACGGCGATTCCGGCGCTTCGTCGGGAGCCACGGGAGGGTTCGCATCGACCTTGCAGGCGCAACAGGACGCCTCGGCAGCGACTTTGCCCACAGCGGCAGCCCCGGCAACGCCCCCGGCCCCGGCGGCAACCCCCGGCAAATCCTTGCCCGTCACAAGCCTGATCCTTGCCGCATCGGCCGCATCTGCGCCCCCCGCCGCGTCCAAAGCCGCGACGGGAACGGGCATCACCACAGGCACCGGCCACACCGCGCGCGACAAGTCCGCCAAGGCGAGCGATGCCGCCCGGGCCACGACGGCTTCGACCGATACCACGATCACGCCGACGCAGCCGATCCAGCCGCCGCCGGTCCCGGCGGCATTGACCACAGCGCAGCCCCAGACCGCCGCCCCCCAAACGTCCGGCAGCAGCCAGACATCCACGGCTCAAACCCCGCCCACCGCTCAAACACCCGGCAATCCGGGCGCAGCGACCCAGACCGCCAGTGCTGCGACCGATACGCAGACCCAGATTGCATCATCCGACCCGGCGACGACGCCCGCCGCAGCCCGGCCCAATGCCAATCTGGGCGCCTACGCCGCGACCATCGCCGATCCGCAGATCCGCACCGCCACGCTGCCGACCACCACGTCCAGCCGCAGCCCCCGCGCGACAAGCGCCGTCAGCGCTCCGGCCGCTGCCAGGACCGCCTCGCAGGCAACCGCATCACAGGCAACCGCATCACAGGCCAACGCGTCGCAGGCCAACGCGTCGCATTCCACCGCCAGCGGCAAGACGGCGACCAGTTCCGACACCACTGCCACCACCCCGGCAGCCGCGACCGCCGCCACGCTGACGGCGGCGACAGCGCCCCACGAATCGACCGCGGCAACCCAGTCCTCCACGGCCACGCCGACAAGCGAAACCCCGACCGATTTCGCGACCCTGGTCGATTCGATCGCCCGCGCGCGGTCCGAAAGCACCAGCGCCGCCGCTGCGGTCGGCGTGACCATGCAGCATCAGGATTTTGGCCGCGTCTCGATGCAGTTCAGCGCACGCGACGAAGGTCTGTCGGTCACCATGAACAGCGCCGATCCGGGCTTTGCCCCGGCCGTCGTCGCCGCGACTGGAAGTTCCGGGGCAAGTTCCGGGGCAAACGGGGCCGGTGCCGGCAATACCAACAGCGGCGGCAATCAGCCCGACCAGAGCGCGAGCAGCACCGGAAGTCAGGGCAGCACTGCGAATCAGGGCAGCAGCGCAAGTTCGAATTCCGGCTCCGGGTCCGAGCAGGCGGCCAGTGGCGGCAGCAATCGCCAGGCCGCCGCGCAGGCGCGCCTGGCCAATCCATCACCCACCGCGCGGAGCGGCAGCGATGCCACCGACACCAGCGGGATTTTTGCTTGAAGGGGGCGTGTGACGCGCGATGAATGAGAAAAAGGACAAAGAGGCCAAGCCCGCAAAAAAGGGCGGCGGCATGATGATCAAGATCGTCGGCGTGGTCGCCCTCCTGGGCGTCGGCGGCGGCGGGGTTTTCGGACTGGTCGCCTCCGGCCTGATCGGCGGCGGGAACAAAGTCGTGATCAAGGAAGACAACCACCCCAAGCTGATCCGCAAAGGCGAAGCCGATCCTTTCGCCCCGGCGGCCAAGGAAGCCGAAGGTGAAGGCGGCAAGGCAGTCGATGGCGACGGCGGCAGCGAATATCGCACGCTCTATTTCAGCTTTTCCGAGGATTTCACGTCGAACCTCAAAGGCAGCGAATCGCTGGTCCAGATCTCGGTCGCCTGTTCGACGCACCGCGATTATCGCGTGGTCGCCTGGCTCAAGAAACATGAACTGGCGATCCGTTCGGCCATGCTGGCGGTGCTGGCCGACACCACCGACGAATCTATCCAGACCCCGCAAGGCAAGGAAGCGCTGCAACGCCGACTGACCCAGGCGATCAACAAAGTGCTGACCGATACCGAAGGCTTCGGCGGGGTCGACGCGGTCTATTTCAAGAATTTCATCATCCAATGATGACCGCCCCAATGACGCCCGCTTTTGCAAGACAGGTCTTTGGCCCATGAGACAGGACTTCGACATCGTCGCCGAGCGCGCCCTGGCCCGCCACAGCGCGGCGCTGCTGCGCCCCGGCCCCGCCCAGGCCGACCTCATGACCGCGCTCGATCACGCGGCGGCGCGGCTGGCGCGCGCATTGCGCGGCGCCCTCGCGCGGCTGTGCGGCGGCGATCCGCTCGATGTCGCGATCGCGGCCCCGCACGAAGTCGCCTTTGCCGATTTCTCCGCCGAGGGCCTG
>Ga0302151_10001849_pt1 | contig 10243 bp, 8 predicted proteins | sample I_Bog_N1_3_FD_192428 | JGI IMG/M metagenome (GOLD analysis project Ga0302151, IMG submission 192428) | Peat permafrost microbial communities from Stordalen Mire near Abisko, Sweden - I_Bog_N1_3 | ecosystem: Environmental > Terrestrial > Soil > Wetlands > Peat | place: Sweden: Abisko, Stordalen...
AACGGCCAACTTGAGTGCCTCGAGCCCGGGCCCTGGTCGCAGTGCCGCGGTCAGGCTGGACCCGTGGCCTCCCGCATCAGGTGCCATGAAGTCACCATCGTCTTCGGGATAGTCCCGCGGCGGAGGCTCGTCCTGGGAGCCACGGGTACGTCGGGCCGGTTTCTCGGCCGGCGGGTGCGCTCGGAGGTACTCGAGTCGCTCGCGGAGCTTGGCCGTATCGATCTGGCACAGGTCGCTGAGGCGCATGACGTACTGGTCCCGCACCAGGTCGTCGGGGTGCTCGGCGACGGCCGTGAGGGCCGCCTCGGCCGCCCGGGCCCTCCCCTCAGCTGTCCGCAGATCGCCGGCCTGCAACATGCGATCGACCCGGAACTGCAGAAAGGGACGGGCTTCCTTGATGGCGCGGGCCAGCTCGGCCGGGTCGGTGCGGGCCAGCTCTCCGGGATCGCTGCCCCCGGGGAGATCCGCCACCACCACGTCGACCTCGTGCTTGCGCTCCCACTCGTAGACACGCGAGGTGGCGCTCTGTCCGGCCGCATCGGCGTCGTAGGCCAGCACGATGCGCTTGGCGAAGTTCCGCAGCAAGGTGAAGTGCTCCTCGGCCAGCGCGGTGCCACAGGTAGCGACGGCCCACGGCACGCCGGCCTGGAAGGTGCCGATGACGTCGGTGTAGCCCTCGCAGACCACGACCTCGCCCTGCTCGATGACACCTTTCTTGGCCCAATTGAGCGCGTAGAGGGTGCGGCGTTTCGAGTAGATCGGCGATTCCTGTGAGTTCTTGTACTTGGCCTCCGGTCGATCGGGCGGTGGCTGGCCCGGCTGGGGGGGGAGGATGCGCCCGCCGAGCGCGATCGGTCGGCCGGATGGGTCGCAGATCGGGAAGAGCACGCGGGCCCGGAAGAAGTCCTGCACCCGGCCGCGTCGGTTGACGAAACCGAGACCCGAGTCCGACAGGACGTTCTCGGGGAGCTTGAGCGACGTCGCCAGGGCGTCCCAGTCGTCGGGCGCCCAACCGAGGCGGAACTGTCGCACGACATCCCCGTCGTAGCCGCGGGAGCGCAGGTAGTCGCGGGCCCGGCCGGCGTCGGGCGAGCGCAGGAGGCGCTCGTGGTACCACTGGACGGCGCGTTCCATGGCGTCGAGCAGCTCGGAGCGGCGCTTGTGGTCGCGCCCCATCTCCTGGTCCTCGTGCAGCGTGATGCCGGCCCGGTCGGCCAGGAAGCGGACGGCGTCCACGAAATCGAGGTGGTCCATGGCGCGGACAAAGGTGATGGCGTCACCTGATTCCTGGCAACCGAAGCAGTAGTAGAAGCCCTCCTCGGCGTTGACGCTGAAGGAGGGCGTCTTCTCGGTGTGGAAGGGGCAGAGCCCACTCCAGCGCCGTCCGACCTTCTTCAGCGCGGCATGCTCGCTGATGAGCGCCACGATGTCGGTGGCCGCCCGGACCTGGGCCACCTCCTCATCCGGTATCCCCACGGATATGACGGTACCGCCTGGCCGTCCTGGCTCGTTCCCGGCCGAGGCCGGCTCTGGCTAGCGTCAGCCGATGGCCGTCACTATCTACGGCGTCTGCGCCCTGACCTTCATGATGGGCATGTACGCCCTGGAGGCGCGGGGCCGGGGTTTCGTCCTGGCCTTCGCCCTCGGTTGTGCCCTGTCCAGCTCCTACGGCTTCTTGTCGGGGGCCTGGCCCTTCGGCGTGGTCGAGGCCGTCTGGACCCTCATTGCGCTGCGGCGCTATCTGCTCGCCGGGCGGTCGGGAGACGCCACCTCGTGACGGACCCCGCCCGCCCGGGGGGCTACTCCTTCTCGGCCAGCACGGCCTGTGCCGCAGCCAAGCGGGCCACGGGGACCCGGAAGGGCGAGCAACTCACATAGTCGAGTCCGGCGTCGTAGAACAGGCCGATGGACTGGGGGTCGCCCCCGTGTTCGCCGCACACGCCGACTTTGAGGCCGGGCTTGGTGGAGCGGCCCCGCTCGGTCCCGAGACGCACCAGTTCGCCCACGCCATCGAAGTCCACCACGTCGAACGGGTTGCGCGGCAGGAGGCCGAGGTCCAGGTAGGCGTCCATCATGCGGCCTTCGACGTCGTCGCGTGAGAACCCGAAGGTCATCTGGGTCAGGTCGTTGGTCCCGAAGGAGAAGAAGTCGGCCACCTCGGCGATTTCGGCGGCCCGCAAAGCGGCCCGCGGTGTCTCGATCATGGTCCCGATGGTCACCTCGAGCTTGCCCCGCCGGGTCGTGCCGGCCTTGGCGCCCCTCGACGCCCGCGGCGCCGGCTCCTGGTTGACGTCGGCCACGGCCTCTTCGACCCAGCTCCGGGCCAGCGCCAGCTCGGCCCGGGTCACGGTCAACGGGATCATGATCTCGACGATGGGGTGCCCGCCGTCGGTCACCCGCTGGCGTGCCGCCTCCATGAGCGCGCGCACCTGCATGGCGTAGAGCCCGGGCTTAATCACACCGAGCCGGACGCCACGGGTCCCCAGCATGGGGTTGGACTCGCGCCAGGACAGCGCGGCCTCGTACATGCGGCGCTCCTCGGGGTTCAGCCCGACGGTGTCCTCCTTGTGGGCCAGCTCCTCGGTGGAAGGGAGGAACTCGTGCAGCGGCGGGTCGAGCAGGCGCACCGTGACCGGCAGTCCGTCCATGGCGGCCAGAATGGCGATGAAGTCCTCACGCTGGACCAGACGCAGTTCCTCGAGGGCTTCGGTCTCCTCGGCCGGCGTGTCGGCCAGGATCATGCGGCGCACCACGGGCAGGCGGTCCTCGCCGAGGAACATGTGCTCGGTACGGCAGAGGCCGATCCCCTCGGCGCCGAGCTTGCGCGCGTTGGCGGCGTCCTCCCCGGTGTCGGCGTTGGCCCGCACGGCCAGGTGGCCCTTGCGGACAGCGTCGGCCCACGACAGGACCGTGTCGAAGGCGGCCGGCGGCTTGGCCGCCGTCAGTGGCACCTCGCCGGCCACCACAATGCCCGCTCCCCCGTCGAGCGAGACCCAGTCCCCCTCATTGAGCGTGATGCCGTTGGCCGTCACCTGGCGGTCGCCCAGGCGGAGCACCTCGGCACCCACCACGGCGGGCTTGCCCCAGCCGCGGGCCACCACGGCGGCGTGGCTGACCAGCCCGCCCCGCGCCGTCAGGATCCCCTCCGAGGCGAGCATGCCGTGCACGTCCTCGGGTGAGGTCTCGTTGCGCACCAGCACCACGGCCTCGCCCCGCTCGGCCGCGGCGGCGGCGTCGTTGGCGGTGAAATAGATGCGGCCCACGGCGGCACCGGGACTGGCCCCGAGTCCCTTGGCCCAGGTGGTGTGGCCGGAGCTGGCGAACTGCGGGTGCAGGACCGAATCGAGGTGGTCCTCGGTGATGCGCGAGATGGCCTCTTCCTTGGAGATCCCGAGGTCGCTCGGGCGCACCATGTCTACCGCCATCTTCAGCGCGGCGGCTCCGGTGCGCTTGCCTACACGGGTCTGGAGCATCCAGAGCTTGCCCTGGTCGATGGTGAATTCGGTGTCACACATGTCGGCGTAGTGGCTCTCGAGCCGGGCGAAGATCTTGAGCAGCTCGGTGTGGACCTTGGGGAACTTCTTCTTCAGCTCGGCAATCGGCTCGGTGTTGCGGATGCCGGCCACGACGTCCTCGCCCTGGGCGTTGACCAGGAAGTCGCCGTAGGCGCCCTTGGTCCCGGTGGCGGGATCGCGCGTGAAGCCCACGCCGGTGCCCGAATTGTCGTCGCGGTTGCCGAAGACCATGGCCTGCACGTTGACGGCGGTGCCGAGGTGGTGGGCGATGCGCTCCCGGTCGCGGTAGGCGATGGCGCGCGGGCCGTTCCAGCTGCGGAACACGGCCTCGATGGCGCCACGCAGCTGTTCGGTCGGCTTCTGCGGGAAGGGCTTGCCGGTGTGGCGCTCGACGATCTGCTGGTAGGAGTCGACGAGGTAGCGCAGCAGTTCGGTCGGCACCTTGGCGTCGGAAGTGGTGCCGGCCAGTTCCTTGGCGGCATCGAACAGCGAGTCGAACTCTTCGCCGGGCAGCTCCAAGACGATGCGGGCGTACATGGCGATGAAGCGCCGGTACGAGTCGAAGGCGAAGCGCTCGTCCCCGGTCTGCTTGGCCAGGCCCTCGACGGACTCGTCGTTCAGGCCCAGGTTGAGGACTGTGTCCATCATGCCGGGCATGGAGAACTTGGCCCCGGAGCGCACCGAGACCAGCAACGGGTCGCTGGCGTCGCCGATCGTCTTGCCCATGGCCTTCTCCAGCCGGGCGCGGGCACCGGCCACCTCGGCGTCGAGCGCCTTGGGCCAGCCGCCGGCCATGTAGGCGCGGCAGGCGTCGGTCGAGATGGTGAACCCGGGAGGCACCGGGAGCTTGAGTACCGACGTCATCTCGGCCAGGTTGGCGCCCTTTCCACCAAGGAGGTCCTTGAGCTCCATGGGGGGCTGGGCGTGCGTGTGGTCGAAATCGAAGACGAACGGCATCGGGCCTCCTTGCCCTGTTCGGGCGCACCGCATGGCGAGGCGGTTCACTCGAAGTGATTGCCCTCCCAATTTGGGACAGGCAAAGTGAGCCTACTTTCCTTCCAGCGCTCCTCCGGAGCGCAGTGCAGCGGTGCGGGACTCTGTCCGATGGCTGTCCGAGGGCCCGGCGTCGCCCGCCAGCGTGCCGCTGACCTGGCGCTGGAAGACCTCCTTGGCCTGGCGCATGAAGTCACGCACAACCGCGAGCTCGTCGGCCTTGAAGCGCTGGGCCACCTGGCGCATCTCCTCGGCGACGGGCTGCTGCAGGCCCTGCAGGCGCTCCTGGGCCTCGGGAACGATCTCGACCCAGACGCGGCGGCGGTCCTCGGTGTCGCGGCGCCGGGCCACCATGCCGGCGTCCTCCAGGCGGTCGAGGATGAAGGTCACGGCTCCGGTGGTCAGCCCGCTCTCGACGGCCAGCTGGCCTGCGGTCATGGGTCCATGGCGACCGATGAGGTCCAGACAGCGCATATCGGTCCGGCTCAGCTTCAGCTGCTTGGCCAGGCCCTCGTCGAAGGCGCTGGCGGCGCCGAGGTAGGCCGTGATCTCGGCGCGCAGCTGCTGCCCCAGCTCCGAACGAGACCATTGTCTTGACACCTAAATAACTTTATCACTAAGTTTCTTGAGTAATGGCTAATTCTTCGCACGCAGCCCTGGCGGTGGAAGCACACGACCTGGTCAAGGTCTTCCCCCGCGGCAACGTCCGCGCCCTCGACGGGGTCTCCCTCGAGGTGGAGGCCGGGACCGTGCTCGGGCTGCTCGGCCCGAACGGAGCCGGCAAGACCACGGTCGTGCGCATCCTCTCCACCATCCTCACCCCGGACTCGGGTCGCGCCTCGGTGCTCGGCCACGACGTCGTGGCCCAACCCGAAACGGTGCGGAGCATCATCGGGCTGGCCGGCCAGTACGCCGCCGTCGACGAAAATCTCACGGGGCGGGAGAACATCCACATGGTGGCCCGCCTCTCCCACCTCAGCCGCCAGGTGTCGGCGCAGCGGGCCGATGAGCTCCTCGAAGAATTCGGGTTGGCCAAGGCGGGCGATCGGGTGCTCAAGACCTACTCGGGCGGCATGCGACGACGGCTGGACCTGGCCGCAGCGCTGGTGGCCAAACCGCCCATCCTCTTCCTCGACGAGCCCACGACCGGGTTGGACCCGCAGAGCCGCCAGGGCCTGTGGACCGCCATCGAAGAGTTGGTGCGCGGTGGGACGACCGTGCTGCTCACGACCCAGTACCTCGAGGAAGCGGACCGCCTCGCCCGCGACATCGTGGTCATCGATCACGGGCGCGTCATTGCCGAGGGCACGCCGGCGCAGCTCAAGGCCGACCTGGGCACCTCGGTCGTCTCGGTGACGCTGGGTGACCGGGCCGACGTCGACCAGGCCCTCCAACTCCTGGCGCCGCTGTCGGAGAAGCCGCCGATCGTCGAGGACGTCGTCATCGAACTCACGGTCAGCAACGGCCCCAAGGCCGGCGCCGACGTGTTGCGCACGCTCGATGCGGCGGAGGTGGCCATCGCCGGCCTCGCCCTGCGCGAGCCGAGCCTCGACGACGTGTTCCTGAGCCTGACCGGTCACAAGACCACGATCGAACAGCACGAGGACGAGGCGGCCCCGCCGAAGAAGCGATTCGGCCGGGGGCCCAAGAGCGACGCAACCGATGGGAAGGATGCCGCATGACGACCACCGCCCTCGGCGCACCGCCGGCACGTCTGGACCAGCCGGGCCAACGCGGCAACCGCCTTTCGTGGGTGGTGTCGGACATCGCGACAATGGCCAAGCGCAACATCCTCGCCGTCATGCGAACACCCGAGGCGCTGTTCTTCACGACGTTGCAGCCCATCATGTTCACGCTGCTGTTCACGTATGTCTTCGGTGGGGCCATCCATGTGCCCGGCGGGCACTACATCGAGTTCCTGATGCCAGGCATTTTCGTGCAGACGGTGATCTTCGGCGCCATGAGCTCGGCGGCCGGGCTGGCCGAGGACCTGCACAAGGGCATCATTGAGCGCTTCCGCGCCCTTCCGATGAGCCGCTCCGCCGTGCTGGCCGGTCGCACGACCAGCGACCTGGTGCGCAACGTCTTCGTGGTGGTGCTCATCACGCTCGTCGGCTACGCCGTGGGTTTCCGCATCGGGACCAACTTCGCGCTCTTCCTCTGCGGGCTGTTGGTGATCCTGTTCTTCGCCTACGCCCTGAGTTGGGGCTTCGCCTTCATCGGCCTGTCCGCCCCCAACGCGGAGACGGCCCAGGTCATGGTCTTCCCGCTGATCTTCCCGCTGCTCTTCGCCTCGTCGGCCTTCGTCCCCGTCGCCACCATGCCGGGTTGGCTCCAGGCCTTCGCCTACCACCAACCCGTGACCCAGGTGGTCAACGCGGCGCGGTCGCTGATGGTCGGGGGCGTCCTGCACAACTCGGGCGCTGTCTGGGCCTCCCTGCTGTGGTGCGGTGGCCTGCTGTTGGTGCTGGCCCCGGTCGCCGTGCGCAAGTACCGCAAGGTGGCCTGAGGCCCCGCCCTACTCCTCGCCCGTGCGTCGCCGCAGTTCGCCGAGCAGGTCGGCGATGGGGACCCGCACCTGATCGGTGCTGTCACGGTCACGGATGGTGACGGCATTGTCCTCGAGCGAGTCGAAGTCGACCGTGACGCACCACGGAGTCCCCACCTCGTCCTGCCGCCGGTAGCGCTTGCCGATGCCCTGGGTCACGTCGTAGTCGCACATGAAGTGGGGCTGCAGCGTCTTGAGCACCTGGCGGGCCAGCGGCTCGAGCGTGTCCTTCTTCGACAGTGGCAGCACGGCCACCTGGTAGGGCGCCAGACGCCAGTGCAGGCGCAGCACGGTGCGCGCCTCTCCCCCGACTTCGTCCTCGTCGTAGGCGGACAGGAGGAAGGCCATCATGGTGCGGGTGGCCCCGGCCGCAGGCTCAATCACGTAGGGCGTGTAGCGCTCGTTGGTCTGCGGATCGAAGTAGTCCAGCTTCTCGCCCGAGGCGGCGGCATGGGCCGAGAGATCGAAGTCACCCCGGTTGGCGATGCCCTCGAGCTCGTCCCAGCCCCACGGGAAGAGGAACTCCACGTCGGCCGTGCCCCGCGAGTAGTGCGACAGCTCGCTCTGCTCGTGATGGCGCAGGCGCAGCCGGTCGGTCGGGATGCCGAGACCGAGATACCAGTGCATGCGCTCTTCGAGCCAGTACTCGAACCACTTCTGGGCTTCGTCGGGCGGGACGAAGTACTCCATCTCCATCTGCTCGAACTCGCGGGTGCGGAAGACGAAGTTCTGCGGCGTGATCTCGTTGCGGAAGGACTTGCCGACCTGGGCGATGCCGAAAGGCGGTTTCTTGCGCGTCGTCCCGAGCACGTTGGCGAAGTTGGTGAACATGCCCTGGGCCGTCTCGGGACGCAGGTAGGCCACGTGGCCCTCGTCCTCGACCGGGCCGGCATGGGTCTTGAACATGAGGTTGAAGGCCCGGGCTTCGGTCAGGTCCTTCGAGCCGCAATTGGGGCAGACGCCGTCGATTTTGTCCTCGCGCCAGCGCTCGTGGCAGTTCTTGCAGTCGACCAGCGGATCGGTGAACGTGGCCAGGTGGCCCGAGGCGGCCCAGACGGCGGGCGGGCCGAGGATGGCGGCATCCAGGCCGACCACGTCGTCGCGCTCTTGGACCATGGCGCGCCACCAGGCGTTCTTGACGTTGCGCAGCATGTTGACCCCGAGCGGGCCGTAGTCGTAGGTGGAGCGGAACCCGCCGTAGATGTCGGCCGAGGGGAAGATGAAGCCGCGGTGACGGCAGAGCCGCACCACCTTCTCCATCAGGTCGTCGGTGCCAGCCTGGGGCACCTCGGCGGTCTCTGTCATCGGTGCAGCGTACCGGAGCGGATTCTGGCGCTGACCAGGTTGGCCAGCAGCCGGCCCCGCAGCGTCAGCACGGCCCGCCCACCACTGTCCTGGACCAGGCCGTCGAGCTCCTCGGGGCGCTCCAGGCACGACCAGGGCACGCCACGGGGCGTGCGCAACGAGAGCGACAGCGCCTCGAAGGCGCGCTGCTCCGCCGTGAGCTCCTCGCGGGCGCCCTCGGGCGAACGGCCGGCCGCCATGGCGTCGATGTACCGGTCGGGCGTCCGGACGTTCCACCAACGCGTGCCGCCACGGTGCGAGTGGGCGGCCGAGCCGACGCCCAGGTAGTCGCCCTGTTCCCAGTAGAGATGGTTGTGGCGGCACTGGTGGCCGGGCCGGGCCCAGTTGGAGATCTCCTCCCAGCGGTAGCCGGCCGCCGTGAGCACGGCCTCGGCGCGCTCGTAGCGCAGGGCCTCGACATCATCGTCGGGGTGCCGGGCCGGGTCGGCCGCCAGCGGGGTGCCGGGCTCGACGGTGAGGCCGTAGGCACTGACATGCGGCGGCGGGTGGTCCAGGGCAAGGACGTGGTCGAGCGTGGCGGCCCAGTCGTCGTCGCTCTCCGTGGTGGCGCCGAAGATCAGATCGAGGTTCCAGGTGGCGAAGCCGGCGTCGTGCACGGCGGCGGCGATGGTCTCGGCCGCGTGGGGCACGTCGCGACGACCCAGGCCGGCCAGTACGTGGGCCTGGGTCGACTGCAGGCCGAAGGAGACACGCGTGACGCCGGCGCGGCGGTAGGTCCCGAGGTGGGCGTCGTCGGCATCTTCGGGATTGCACTCCACGGTGACCTCGGCGCCGGGCGCGCGCGGGATCGCCTCGAGAATGCGGCAGAGGGTGTCGGGGTGGAGGCGGGAGGGGGTACCCCCTCCGAAGAAGATCGACGTCGGGAGCGCGAGGTCACCTGCCCCGAAGGCTTTTTCGACCTCGAGGACGCAGGCGTCGGCGTAGCGCTCCATGAGGTGATCACGGTCGGTGTAAGTGGCGAAGGCGCAGTAGTCGCAACGCTCCCGACAGAACGGGACGTGGACGTAGACGCCGAAAGGGGTCAAAGCCCGGCGGTCGAGCGCACCGACCGGATGCGCCGGTCGAGGTGCGCCTCCATCGCCTCGGTGGCCAGCTCGGCCACCTCCTCGGCGGACGGGGGCGGCGGCCCCGCCAGCACGGCGGCCAGGTCCCCGCCGAGGATCCTGCGCAACAGCACCAGCGCGCCCGGGCTCATGTGCCGCCCGCTGCGGTGGGAACGGCACAGGGTCCCCCCCGCCACGAGGTCGAAGGCCACCAGTTCCACCACGCCGTCGGGCTCGCCGCACGAGGCACACGCATCGAGGACGGGGCCGGCGCCTTCGAGCACGAGCGCCTTCAAGAAGAACGAGGGCGCCACCAGCGTCGGGTCGGCGTTGACGTCGGCCAGGGCGGTGAGGGCGCCCACCAGCATGGAGTACAGGCGAGGGTCGGGATGGCGCTCCTGGGCCATCTGGTCACTGACCTCGAGCAGGGAGATCCCCCGTGGCATGCGGTTCAGGTCCTCGCGGATGGGACGGAAGGCGTGGACGACCTCCACCTGGTTCACGATGTCGAGGTCGCTCCTGCCCTGCCACAGCAGGAGGTCCACCTGGGTCAGCGGCTCGAGGCGCCCACCGAACTTCGACGTGGTCTTGCGGATGCCCTTGGCCACGGCGCGCACCTTGCCGTGACGCTCGGTGAGGAACACGATGATCTTGTCGGCCTCGCCCAGGCGGTACGTGCGCAGGACGACGCCCTTGTCGCGGAAGAGGCTCACGTGTGGGCGTCAGAGGCGGTGTGGGCGTCGGGGGCGGTGCGGGCGTCGGGGGCGGTGCGGGCGTCG
>Ga0302151_10001860_pt1 | contig 10202 bp, 7 predicted proteins | sample I_Bog_N1_3_FD_192428 | JGI IMG/M metagenome (GOLD analysis project Ga0302151, IMG submission 192428) | Peat permafrost microbial communities from Stordalen Mire near Abisko, Sweden - I_Bog_N1_3 | ecosystem: Environmental > Terrestrial > Soil > Wetlands > Peat | place: Sweden: Abisko, Stordalen...
GCGGCCCCTCCCGCCCCTCGAGCCGCGGCGCCGGCGGTTGCCGGATCCCTGGCCCTGGCCCTGGCCGTTGGACGACTGGCCGTTCGAGGTCTGTCCGTTGGACGACTGACTGTTGGACGACTGGCCGTCGCCGGAGTGGCTGTCGGCGTGGCCGTCGTTGGCGTGACCGTTCGAGGAGGTACCGGAGGAGGCGCCAGCCTGCGTGGTCGCCGTCTGCGACCCCCCGGCCGGGGCGGAGGAGGCGCCGGATCCGGCGGCTTCAGGCGAGCCCGACGATGATTCCTGACGAACTCCGGACCCGGGGGCCGGAGAGGCGGGGGCGGGTTCTGCCGGCCGCGGGACTTCGGAGGTCCCGGGCGTCTGCCCGATCGGTGCTTCTGACATCGGATTCCTTTCGGAGAATGTTCACGATGCACGCTCCAAGGCGTGCTGGGCGCGGTCCGTTCCGACCGGGACGACCCGGCCGAGGAGGGGCTCCGTACGGAGCCCGTCGCGCTCGATCCACTGTTGTGTCCTGCAGGCCCGGTCGAGGACCGGGGTACTCCCGGGCCGGCCGGAGTCGGCAGGCCCGTCGATGGTGCCGTGCGCCGCAACGGCGGACACGGCGATGAGACCGCGGAGCAGCTCTACGGGGCGGACCCCGCGCGGCTGGGTCGACAGTTCGGCCACGAGCCCGACCGTGCGACCGGTCGGGTCCTCGGCGAGGTCGGCGGTGGCATCGGCCACGGCCAGGGCCAGGACCGACGGTCGGAGGTCGTCGAGCTCCTCGCGACCCTTGCGCTCGCGGGTGATGATGACGGAAGGAGCGGCCAGGAGGGCGTCCACCGAGCTCGACAGCTCGTCGCGGGTCGGGCCGGCGAGGCGCATCGTCCACGAACAGGACGTGACCATCTGCTGGAGCGAGTCCTTCGACCGCTCCACCGGGACCGCCTCCTCGATCTCGAGCCCCTCGGGCAGCAGCCCGTTCAGGGTGGCGGGCAGGGTGGCGAGGTCCAGGCCCATCTCCTCGGCCCGAACGGGGTCGAGGGCGACGTCGACGTACTCGGCCAGGGACTCCGCCCCGGTGGGCAGGGCCAGGCCGAAGCTCAGCTGAGGCCGGGGCGAGAAACCCTCGGTGTAGGCGAGAGGCATCCGGGCCCGTCGGAGGGCCCGCTCCCACATCCGGGCCACGTCACGCTGGCTGGTGAAACGGATCTTGCCGAGCTTGGAGAAGCGGAAACGGATACGCACGTCAGCTCCTCCCCTCTCCGGCCATGGCCGGAGCGCCACCCGCCGGCCGATCCGCCGGCGCGGCGCCGGACGGCGCCGTAGAGAGGAATCGTACCGGCACCTGGCCGCCCGACGAGAGATCCTGCCCCGTACCCTGACTCCCGCCCGCCGGAGGCACGGCTGAAGCGACGACGTGCTCGATCCCGTACCCGGTGCAGGCCCCGCAGTCGTAGCAGGGGGTCCAGCGGCAGTCGGGCAGGCCGTGCTCGGCCAGGGCGTCCTTCCAGTCCTGCCACAGGAAGTCCCGGTGGAGGCCGGCCGAGATGTGGTCCCAGGGCAGGACCTCGTGCTCGGTCCGGTGGCGGTAGACGGCGTCCTCCAGGGTCATCCCCTGGGCCTCCAGTGCGTCCGTCCAGAGGTCGAGGTCGAAGTACTCCGACCACTCCTGGAAGGTGCCACCGTGGCGCCAGACGTGCTCGATGACCGCACCCATGCGACGATCGCCCCGGCTGACGATCCCTTCGGCGGCGGTGGCCTTCGGGTCGTGCCAGCGGATGGTCAGTCCGCGCACCGGGCGTGCGGCGTCACGGAGCAGATGGACCTTGCGGGTGAGCTCCTCGATGGTGTTCTGGCCGAACCACTGGAACGGGGTCTGCACCTTGGGCACGAAGCCGCCCACCGAGGCCGTGACCGACACCGAGTTGTGATAGCGCTTGCCGATGGCCACACACTGTTTGGCCAGGTCCACGATGCCGAGGGTGTCCTCGTCCGTCTCGGTCGGGAGTCCGATCAGGAAGTAGAGCTTGACCCGCTTCCACCCCTGACTGAAGGCCGCATCGACGGCCGCGTAGAGATCCTCCTCGCGGATCAACTTGTTGATGACCTGGCGCATCCGCCAGGTGCCGCCCTCGGGGGCGAAGGTGAGCCCCGTGCGCCGCACCCGCTGGATCTGGGCCGCGGTGCCCACCGTGAAGGCGTCCACGCGCAGGCTGGGGAGGCTGACCGACACCTGGCCCGAGCACGACGGGTCGTCGATGATGCCGCCCACCGTCTCCTCGATGCCCGAGTAGTCGGCGCTGGACAGTGATGTGAGAGCCACCTCGTCGTACCCGGTGCGCTCCAGTCCGGCGCTGACCATGGTCCGGACCTGGTCCGCCGGGCGCTCGCGGACCGGCCGCGTGATCATGCCGGCCTGGCAGAACCGGCAGCCCCGGGTGCAGCCCCGGAACAGCTCGACGTTGAGGCGGTCGTGGACGACCTCGATGAGCGGGACCAGCTGCTGGCGGGGGTAGGGCCAGGACCCGAGGTCGGCGATGGTCCGCTTCTCGACTCGGGCCGGCGTGTCGTCGTAGCGGGGGGTGACGCCCGCCAGACGTCCGTCGTCGTCGTAGGCCACGTCGTAGCAGGAGGGCACGTAGACGCCGGGGACGCGGGAGAGGTCACGGAGCAGGGCGGTACGGCGGTCCTGCCCGTCGCCGGCGGCGCGGGTCGGGTCGTCGCCGGGGGCGCAGCCAGGGCCGCAACGGTGGGCGGCCAGGACGTCGTTGATCTCCCCGACCACCTCCTCCCCGTCGCCCAGCACGAAGGCGTCGACGTAGTCGGCCAGGGGCTCCGGGTTGAAGGTGCAGTGCCCGCCGGCCATCACGATCGTGTCGTCGCCCGTGCGGTCGGCCGCCCGGACGGGCAGCCCGGCGAGGTCGATGAGGTTCAGGACGTTGGTGTAGACGAGCTCGGCCGACAGGTTGAAGGCCAGGACGTCGAACCCGGCGGCCGGCAGATGGCCCTCCACGGAGAACAGGGGGATGCCGGCGGTGCGCATGGCCGCCTCCATGTCCACCCACGGGGCGTAGGACCGCTCGGCGGCGGCGTCATGCCGCTCGTTCAGGAGTTCGTAGAGGATCTGGAGCCCCTGGTTGGGCAGGCCGACCTCGTAGCTGTCCGGATAGACGAGCAGCCACGACACCGTGTCCGGTCCGTGCTCCACCTGCTGGGCGCCGAGCTCACCCCCGATGTAGCGGGCCGGCTTCGTGACCTGGGCGAGGAGCGGCTCGATCTGTGGCCAGAGAGACTCCATGTCCCTATCCATCCTAGGGCGCACTCGGCCCTCCCCCGGACCAGTGGCCCTTCCCCGGGGGCTCAACCCGGCAGGGTGGTCGTGGTGGTGGTGGTCGGCGACGTGGGTGCGGTGGGCAGCGGGATGGGGGTCGTGGCCTGGCTGGTCTTCGGGTTCGGCGAGAGGACCGCCGGACCGATCGGGTGGGTCGCCAGGTAGCTGAAGATGTCCCGGACCACCGGGGCTGCCGCCGTGGCGCCGTATCCGGCCTGGTCGATGACGCAGACCACCACGTACTGGGGATCGGCGGTGGGCCCGAAGCCGACGAACCAGGCCGTCGGCTCCTTGCCGGACACCGTGTCGGCCGTTCCGGTCTTGCCCGCCAACCCGCCGGGGAAGTTGAGCCCCTGGAACGTGCCGTAGGCGGTACCGTTCGGACTCTGGACCACGCCGGTGAACCCGGCCAGCAGTGCCTGGTAGGTGGAAGGCGAGAGAGCCACGTGGCCGGTGACCTGGGGTGACATCTTCTTGACGACCTTCCCGTCGGGGGTCACCACCGCGGCCGCCACCTGCGGGGCGTAGCGGGTGCCGCCGTTGGCGAAGGTGCTGTAGGCCACAGCCTGCTCGATCGGGGTGATGTACGTGCCGCCCTGGCCGAAGGCCATCTCGATGTTGTCGCCGGTGTACCAGGTCGTGTTCGGGAAAGCCTTGGGGTCCTCGGCGTGCAATTTGATGCGGACGGCCTGGCTGTCGACCCGGCCCTGGACCTCCTGGGGGAGGTCGATGCCCGTCAGCTCACCGAGGCTGTACTCGGCGGCCTGGTTCTGGATCGGGGTCGCTCCGTACTCGGCCTGGTTGGCGTAGAACTCGTAGCCCAGGTTGTAGAAGAAGGCGTCGCTCGACACCGTGAGGGCGGACGACACGTCGTAGGTCCCCGGCCCGTCGCCGGCGCTGTCGTGGAAGATGCAGGTCGTCGAGTTGTACTGGCAGTCGGGGGTCTTGTAGGTCCCGCTGTCGTAGTAGGGGGTGGTCGGCGAGATGAGACCGGTCTGCAGCGCCACCGTCGCCGTGTTCAGCTTGAACGTCGAACCCGGGGTGTAGAGACCCTGGATGGCCCGGTTGAGGAGCGGGACGTTGCTGGCGGGACTGGACAGGGCCGCGTAGTTGGCGTCCGAGATACCCCCCACCCACACTGACGGGTTGTAGCTCGGATACGACGACATGGCGTAGACCGCCCCGGTCTGGGGGCTCATCACGATGACCGCACCACCGGTCGGCTGGGGGTAGCAGCCCACCTTGTTCCCGGCGGAGTTGAGGCACGACGGATCGAACGTCCGCTTCAGGTTCTCGATCTGGGTCGCCAGCGCGTTGTCGGCCACCTGCTGGAGGTTGGTGTCGAGGTTGGTCACGATGTCGTCGCCCGGCTGGGACGGCACCGTCTTCAGGACCCCGGCCACCTGACCCTGGGGGTCGACCTCGAGCTGCTGCTGTCCGGGGGTGCCCCGCAGCTGCTTCTCGTACTCGTACTCGAGTCCCGCCTGGCCGAAGGCGTCTCCGGCCAGGTAGCCCTGGGCGGCTCGGGACTTGAGTTCGTCCGAGTTGATCGTGCCCACGTAGCCGAGGACCTGGGCCGCCGGGTAGGTGCCCTGCGCCGGTCCCGGGAGTTCGGACTGGGGATAGATGCGCTGGGTCGTCTGCACGGAACTGACCCCGGGGAACTCGGCCTGGTGCTCCTTGATGTACACGATGTCGGCCAACGGGGCGTTGTCCATGATGGGTACCGGCTTGTACTGGTTGAACTGCTGGTTGGCGATGGATGCCCGGACCTGGGCGGGTGTCTGTCCGACGAGTGCGGCCAGACGGCCGATGACGTCCGGGTCCTGTTGGGCGACCTCCCGCGACAGGGTGATCTGCTCGGTCACCTGGTTGCCCACCAGGGGATTGCCGTTGCGGTCGAGGATCAGGCCGCGTGTCGGTGTGACCGGGACCGCCCGGATCTGGTTGGCCACCACGGCCTGGGCTGCGGCGGGGGCCTGGAGGACCTGGAGGGCCCACAGGCGCAGTCCGAGCAGGGCGAACAGGGCGACCATGGCGACGGCCACGATGCGCAGGCGCAGACCGGGCCGTGACTCGGTGGTGTCCGGAGCGTCCAGCATCGCCTCCATCGAGAAGCGGCTCTGGCGCATGCGGGGCTGGCGGGCCTTGCCTTTGGTCGGTCGGGTGGCGCTGGGCGAACCGAAGATCCGCTTCTCACCGAAGGGATGGCGCAGGGACCGACTCACGGGGCCCCAGTATCCCAAGCCGCGCTCCCCGACGGTACGCGCCCGGCGGCGCCGCCGGCCATCGCCGCCCGGGTCATCGACGACCGGGTCATCGCCGAACCGGTCATCGGGCGGCCCCCACACCTGCGTCGGAGGTGGGCATGCCTTCGGTCGAGGCCTCGGCCATGCCCCACTGGACGAGGCGCATGGCCGGGAGCGCCAGGACGGCGTTGGTCACCGACACCACGATCACGATGCGGGCGAGGGCCACGTGGAGCATCTGGGGCTGGCCCAGCACCGAGCCGAGTACCCCGTAGGTCACTTCGTAGAGGGCGGTGCCCCCGAGTGCGGTCAGCGGGGCCAGCCACCACGCCGTCCGGTCCAGGGCGATGGTGGCCAGTCCGACGGCGAAGCCGATCAGACACCCCACCAGGGCCGACAGCCCGAACTGGGTCGGCAGGAAGAGGTCGGACACCAACCCGGTGGTGAAGCCGATGCTGGCTCCCCGGGACGGGCCGCCGATGATCCCGGCCAGGATCGGCAGGAGGACCATGATGTCCGGGTGGACACCCCCGATGCGGATGTCGAGCATCACCGTCTCCTGGACCACCACGAACAGGAAGACGACCACCGAGAGGCGGGCCAGCTCACCCCGGGTCACTGGCTCGGCGCCCAGAGGATCACGCTGACGTAGCGCAGATGAGCGAGGTCCGCCTCGGGCACGAGGCTCACGCTCTCCTGCGACGCGGTATCGCCGGTGTGCGACGAGACGACCCGGGCCACCGGGATGCCCGCCGGGAAGAGCGCGTCCTGGAGCCCACTGGTGACGAACACCTCGCCGTTGGTGAGCGGGGTGTTGGACGGCACGAGGTCCGCCGTCAGGGGCCTGCCGGCTCCGACACCGTTCAGGACGGCGAGCGAACCGGGGGCCGGTCCGTAGCGGGCACCCACGGCCGACTGCCCGTCGGTGATGAGCCGCACGGTGGCGGTGTGGTGACTGACCTGGACCACCAGGCCCACGAGCCCGCCGAGACCGACGACCGGCATCGACAGCTGGACCCCGTCGCTACGCCCCACGTTGATGTCGATGGTGGCGGCGAAGTTGCTCGTCCCGAAGTTCGTCACCTGGGCCGGGACCGACTGCAGGTTGCCCAGATACGGGAGATTGAGCAGGGCGGAGAGCTGACGGAGCGACTCGGACTGGTCGGCGGTGGTCGCGTCCTGGCTCTTCAACTGGTCGATCTCGGCCTGGAGCTTCTGGTTCTGCTCCCGGACGGCCCCGTAGTGGACCGAGCCGGCCAGGAAACTGCCGATGGGATCGACGATGGCATTGACACCGGACCGCACGGGCGAGAACGCGTCCGAGGCCACCGAGCGTACGCCCGACGTCACGACGTCCAGGCCGCCGCGGGCATCGAGGGTGATGATGGTGACCGCGGCGAGGACGAGCAGCAGCAGCGTCGTCCGGGGGCGGCGGGAGCGGCGCGGTGGCGCCACGAGACTGCGGGTTCCCCGTCGTTCAGCGCGCCGACGAGGTGATGAGGACCTGCTTCAGGGCCTCGAACTCCTCCAGGCACTGACCACTACCGATCGCCACGCAGTTGAGCGGGTCACGGGCCACGACGATGGGCATGCCCGTCTCCTGGGTGAGACGGCTCTCCAGCCCGTGCAGCAGGGCGCCGCCACCGGTCAGGACGATGCCCTGCTCCATGATGTCGGCGGCCAGTTCCGGCGGGGTGCGGTCCAAGGTGACCTTGACGGCGTCGACGATGGCCGACACGGGTTCGTCGATGGCCTGGCGGATCTCCTGGGTCGAGATCACGACGGTCTTCGGGAGCCCCGTCACGAGGTCGCGGCCCCGGATCTCGGCGTGGAGCTCCTCCTCGAGCTCGTAGGCGGAGCCGAGGGCGATCTTGATCTCCTCGGCGGTGCGCTCGCCGAGGGCGAGGCTGTACTCCTTCTTCACGAAGGACACGATGGCCTCGTCGAGCTCGTCACCGCCGATGCGGATCGACTGACTGGTCACGATGCCGCCGAGGGAGATGACGGCCACCTCGGTGGTGCCGCCGCCGATGTCCACGACCATGTTGCCCGTGGGCTCGTGGACCGGGAGTCCGGCACCGATGGCCGCGGCCATGGGCTCCTCGATGATGTAGGCCTTGCGGGCACCGGCGTACTCGGCGGCCTCCATGACGGCGCGCTGCTCGACGCCGGTGATGCCGGACGGGACACAGATGACCATCCGGGGCTTGGCGAAGCGGCGCTGGTGGACCCGGTGGATGAAGTAGCGGAGCATCTTCTCGCAGATCTCGAAGTCGGCGATGACGCCGTCCTTCAGCGGGCGGATGGCCTGGATGTGGCTCGGGGTGCGGCCGATCATGCGCTTGGCCTCGGCCCCGACGGCCAGCGGCCGCCCGTCCTTCGTGTTGACCGCAACCACCGATGGTTCGTTCAGCACGATCCCGCGACCACGCACATAGACGAGCGTGTTGGCGGTGCCGAGATCCACGGCCATATCGCGTCCCAGAAGGGAGAAACTGTTGTCGCGCATCAGAGATGCACTCCTCCGTCGATCATCGGACCTAGTGGCGCATGGGCGCGTGGTCGGTCCGGGTTTCCGCTGCGCTGGCATTTCGAGGCAGCTGGCATGTGCCTTCAGGCTACGGGAATCAGCTAGTGGGCACAAGGGCAGCGCCGGGGCCGGGCGCCCTCCGGTCGGTCCCGCCCCTGGTCAGGGACAGTGTTGCCGGATCAATCGTTCCGGTCCACCGGGGCCAGGGTGGCGCCGGGGCCTACAGGCCGGGGAAGAACAGTTCGATCTCCCGGGCCGCCGACTCGTTGGAGTCCGACCCGTGCACCAGGTTCTCGCCCATCTCGATGGCCAGGTCACCCCGGATGGTGCCGGGCGCGGCATCGACCGGGTTGGTGGCACCCATCAGGTTGCGCACCACCTTGTAGGTGTCGTCAGGACCCTCCACCACCATCACCAGCACGGGTGACCGGGTGATGAAGGTCACGAGCTCACCGAAGAACGGCTTGCCGTCGTGCTCGGCGTAATGGAGCTCGGCGATCTCGGTGGTCACCGTCCGGAGTTCGGCCGCCACCAGGCGCAGACCCTTGCGCTCGAGGCGGCTGAGGATCTCACCGGACAGGCCGCGTTCCACGGCGTCGGGCTTGGCAATGACAAGAGTTCGTCCCACGAGCGGAGCAGGCTAGCCGATGCCGGGGAGGGCACCGACGCAGGCTGCCGTCCTACTGCCGACCCCTCCCTCGAACCGTGTCACACCCTGTGGTCATGATCTCCCCATGGCGCTGGATCCTTCCTCCTCTCCGCCTGCCGCTCACGGCCTCACCTCGCAGGTGGCCACCCTCACCGGGCTCCTCGGTGCCTTCGTGGCCGACCTCGAACCCGACACGCTGCTCGGGTCCGATGCCGCCGACCTCTACGCCGCGGTGGCCAGACTGGAGCGCCTGGTCGGGGCGGCCAAGTGCCTGCTCGCCCCGCGTATCGCCACCTCGGGCCACTGGGAGCAGGCCGGCCACCGCAGTCCGGCCAGCCTGCTCGCCGCCCTGGAGGGAGTCCCGGTCGGCCAGGCTCGGCGCACCCTCGTCACCGGCCAGCACTTGATGGACCTGCCCGCCATCGAGGAGGCCGTCCGGTCCGGCGACCTCTCGGGCCCGAAGGCCGCGCTGATGACCGACACCGCGGCCATCGACCCGGCCTCTGAGGGGCGGCTGCTGGCCGGGGCGGCCACCGAGGGGCTGGCCACCGTCAAGGAGCGCTGCGCCCGGGCCCGGGCCACCTCGGCACGCAACGATCCACTGGCCGCGGCTCGACGGATCCACGCCGAGCGGCACTTCTCCCACTGGACCGACGACGAGGGGGCGTTCTGCTTCTCGGGTCGGGACTCGGCCGAACGGGGGGCGCTCCTGCTGGCCCGTCTGGTCCCCGCCGCCAACCGCCTGCGGGACGCCAGGCGGGCGGCAGCCGCCTCGGAGTCGGCGGTCGCGGCCACCTCGCCCGCCACGTCGGAGCCCGCCGCCCCGGCCGAGTCCGAGGCCGCTCTGCGGGCCGATGCGCTGTTCGCCCTCCTGACCGGGGCCGTGGTGGACACCACCGCGGCCACCTCCGACGGAGGAGACCGGAGCCCTGGGTCAGACATTCCGGACCACGGGCGTCCCGGACAGGCCGCACCCGGTCTCGGTGGTGCCGCCGAACTGGGACGGCGCGCCCCTCCGGCGACCATCATGGTCCGGGTGGACCGGGACGCGCTCCTGCGGGGCCACGCCCTCCCCGGAGAGCTGTGCGAGATCGACGGCCACGGTCCGGTCCCGGTTCCTCTCGCCCGGGCACTCGCCGTCGACTCGTTCCTCAGCCTGGTCTTCACCGAGGCCGGCGACATCCGGGCCGTGGCCCACCTGGGGAGGACCATCAACGCCACCCTGCGCACCGCCCTCGCCTTCCGGGACCGCACCTGCGTCGTGCCGGGGTGCACCATGCCCTACGGGCTGGAGATCGACCACGTGAAGCCCATGGAGCTCGGCGGGGTGACGACTCTCGACAACCTGGCCCTACTGTGCCGGCACCATCACCGGCTGAAGACGTATGACGGTTGGGTGCTCACACGCCACGGCTCCAGTGACGAGGATCCGCAATGGTCTTTCACGCCGCTGCCTGC
>Ga0302151_10001876_pt1 | contig 10135 bp, 9 predicted proteins | sample I_Bog_N1_3_FD_192428 | JGI IMG/M metagenome (GOLD analysis project Ga0302151, IMG submission 192428) | Peat permafrost microbial communities from Stordalen Mire near Abisko, Sweden - I_Bog_N1_3 | ecosystem: Environmental > Terrestrial > Soil > Wetlands > Peat | place: Sweden: Abisko, Stordalen...
ATGCGGTGCAGAACGGCCATCTGCACCGCCAAGCGATTGAACGCCTCGCGCTTCACGACCGCGCGAGGTCCATCCAGGATTTCGTCGGCCACGGCGACGTTGCGGCGCACCGGCAGGCAGTGCATCAGCTTGGCATCCGGCACAGCCTTCGCAAACCAGTGTTCCCGGACGCACCAATCGGCAAGTCCGGCGCGCATCGCGGCTTCCGCCTCGGCGTCGCCGTAATGCCGGGTGCCGCCCCACTCCTTCGCGTACACGACGGCGGCGCCGGCGAGCGCCGCCGCGCGATCGGAGGTCTCGCTCACCGAGCCGCCCGCGGCCCGGGCGGCGGCGCCTGCCTTCTCCATGATCGCGGGGGGCAGCGCGTACCCGTCGGGCCGTGCCACGACCACCTCCATGCCGCGCATGGCGGCCATGTGCAGCGCGGCCGCCGGCACGGCCAGGGGCAGGGCCCGCGGGTGATACGCCCAGCTCAGCACGAACTTGGATCTTTGCGGAATGCCCAGCTCGTCCAGGGTGCGCCAATCGGCCAGCGCCTGGCAGGGATGATTCATGGCCGATTCCAGATTGATGAGCGGTTTGTCGCACAGCTCGTCGACCATGCGGAACAGGCGCTCGTCGAGATCCTGTTCGAGATTCTTGCCCTCGGCGAACGCGCGCACGCCGAGCGCATCGCAGTACGACGCCAGCACCGGGATGCCCTCGCGAATGTGCTCGGCCGCCGCCCCGTTCATGACGGCGTTCAGCCGGGTCTCGAGCTGCCAGGTTCCCTGTCCGGGCGTGATGACGAAGGAGTCGCCGCCCAGCCGCGACATGCCCGCCTGGAACGAGGACAGGGTGCGCAGCGAGGGGTTGAAGAAAACCAACCCCAGGATCTTGCCCGCGAGCGCCCGCGGCTGCGGCCGGTCCTGCAGGGACTGCGCGAGCGCCAGCAGATCGAGGATCTCGTCGCGGCTGAAGTCGGCCAGATCGAGGAAGCGCTTCATGCCGGGATCTTCGACAAGGCGTCGCAGAGCTGATCGACGTGGCCTTCATTCAGGATGTAGGCCGGCAGCAGGCGCAGCACATGGGGGTCGCCGCTGGTGCCGGTGAGGATGTTCCGCTCCAGCAGCGCGGTCTGCACGGTCTTGGCGGGGCGCGAGGTCTTGAGGCCGAGCAGAAAGCCCGCCCCTTGGAATCCCGTGACCGGTCCGATCCGGCAGTGCGAGCAGATGTACGCGGACACCTGGCGCACGTTCGCCATCAGGGATTCCAATTCGATGGTGTCGATCACCGCCTCGGCGACGGCGCACGCCATGGGTCCGCCGCCGAAGGTCGTGCCCATGTCGTCGAGCCCGACGCGGGCCGCCACGGCTCTCGACAGCAGCAGCGCGGATACGGGGAAGCCGTTCCCCAGGGCCTTCGCCGCCGTGATGATGTCGGGCGTCACGCCGTAATGGTTGGCGCCGAAGGGCGCGCCGGTGCGGCCCATTCCGCATTGCACCTCATCGAAAATCAACAGCGCCCCCACGTCGTCGCAACGCTGGCGCAACGCCTGCAGCATGGGCCTGCCGACGCCATAGGCGCCGCCCACGCCCTGCACCGGCTCGACGATGACGGCGGCCGTGTCGGAATCGACCATGCGTTCGACCGCCGCCGTGTCGTCGCGCGGCGCGAAGCTGACCTCGAAGGGCGTGCGCGGAAATCCATACCACTTCTCCGCGGCTCCCCAGGTCACCGCCCCGGCGGCGGCGGTGCGGCCGTGCCATCCCTGCTCGAGCGCGACCGCCTTGCCGCGCCCCGTGATCTTGAATGCGAGCTTGAGCGCGTTTTCGTTCGCCTCGGCGCCGCTGTTGATCCAGAACACGGTGTCCAATCCGAGGCCCGCGAACTTGGCCAGCCGCGCAGCGGCCCGCTCGCGGACGGCGACGTGCACCGCGTTGGTCTGAAACGCCATCTGGCGGGCCTGGCGCTCCAGCGCGGCCAGCCAGCGCGGATGCCCGTATCCCAACCCGGCCACCGCATGGCCGCCGTAGAAATCGAGAATCTTGCGGCCGTCCCGCGTGTGCAGCCACACGCCGTCGCCGTGCGCCACCTCGATCGGGTATTGGGCGAACACCTGGGCGAGATGGCTCCTCACCATCTCGCCGCCGGCCCCTCGAATCGTCTGCGCTGCCATGTTGCGTCGCCACCCCAAAGTGAATCGGAATCAGGTCCAGCCGGGCGCCGGCGCCTCGAGCCCCAGGCGTTCATCGAAGCCCAGCAGACGGTTCATCCATTGCATGCCGCCGCCGGCGGCGCCCTTGTTCAGATTGTCGAGCACCGACATGACGGCGATGGACGTGTCGTTGGTCACGGCGCTCAAGTTCGCGTAGTTGCTGGCGGCGACGTCCTTGATGCGCGGCGCGGCGCCGGACACGTGCACGAACGGACAGCCCGCGTAGTACCCGGCCAGCGCGGCCACGGCCGCGGCGCTCCCGATCGGCTTGCGCAGAGCGCCCTGCACCGTGACGTGAATGCCGCGCGCGAAGGGGCCGGAATGCGGGACGAAATTGATTTCCGCCTCGACGCCGGTCGCGGCGCGCGCGCACGCGGTGATCTCGGGAACGTGCCGATGACTGAGCGCGCCGTAGGAATACAAATCCCCGTGCCGCTGCGGATGATGGGTGCCCTCGACGGGCCGCCGGCCCGATCCGGTGCTGCCGGTGACGCCGGTGACGAACAGGCGCTCGTCGGTCAATCCCAGCGCCAGGAGCGGCACCGTGGCCAGCAGCGTCGCCGTCGCGAAGCACCCCGGATGGGACACATGCGGCGTCGGCGAGCGCGGCAGATGTTCGGGGACCGCGCAGGTGAATTGCCCGATGCGCGAGGGCGCGGGATGGGCGTGCTTGTATACCGATTCGTAGGCGCCGGCGCTCGGGTAGCGAAAATCCGCCGAGATGTCGACGCAATGCGTTTGCGCTCCCGCGGACTCGGCCGCCGTGAGCAGCCGATCGATGATCCCTCCCGCCACGCCGTGCGGCGCGGCCGAGAACAGCGCCGAGTGCGCGAGCTGCCGCATCCGCGCCTCGATGTCGTCGAGGCCGCTGAAGGTGAGATCCGGATAGGCGCTGCGCAGGTGCGGAAACGCCGCCGCGACGGCCGACCCCGGCTGGCTGTCCGACAAGATGGCGGCGAGTTCGAGCCGGGGGTGCCCGGCAATCAGCCGCAGCAATTCCCCGGCCACGTAGCCGGTGCCGCCCAGCACGATGGCGGGCGTGCGCGCGGTCACGCCCCGACCACCTTCGGTTCCCCGACGTTGCTGAGGCCGAGCCTCCCGATCACGAAGTCGCCCAGCTGGACGGGATTGCTGATGGCGTTGAAGGCCTGGACGTTCGATTGCTCCCCGATGATGTCGACCCCGACGCTGTTGTCCGTGGCCGGTCCGGTGACCACCGCGGGTTCGATTCCGAAGCGCTCGCGCAGCAGTTTGATCCCGCCCCACGCCGCCACCGGGTCGTTCGCGGACAACACCACCGCGGTGAGCGCGGCCTTGATGTCGGGCTGCTGCAGGATGGATTTCACCCCATAGGTGCCCAGCAGGCCGTCGCCCAGTTCGAACACGATGACGTCCGGCCGGGCCGCCGCCATTTCCGTCAGCATCGTGCGCGCCAGAGCGGGCCCGCATTTCTCAGTGGTGGTGACGATCCCTAGATCGGTGAAGATCATGGTACGGCGCGCGCCCGAATCCTCGAAGGCGAGAATATCGCGGCGCAGCGAGACGCCGGTGGCCTTGAAGGCGTCGACGACCAGGCCGCGGTGGCGCATGCGCGCGATGATCGCGCAGGCCGCGGCGGTTTTCCCCGCCTCCATGCAGGTGCCGGCGAGCGCCACCACGGGGACGCCGCGAACATTGAGTTCGCTGGCATAGTCGAGCGGCTTGTACCCCACTCGCGCGGGAATCCCAATGCGCTCGCCCAGGTACGGGAAGGTGAGCACCGTTCCCAACACCTTGCAGTCGAAGGGCTTGCCCTTGTCCGGGTTCGCGGAATCGCACACGCCGAGCACGCCGCCGATGTTGAGCATTTGAATGATGTCGCCCGGCTGCAGCGCCTCCGGAATGTGGCCCGAGTAGCCGAACAGCGCCTTGCGGTGGCCCAGCGCCCCGACCACGACGTCGCCCCGCGAGACCTTCGCCATGCGGCCGCTGGTGAGCTCGAGCGTGTTGTACGTGGACTTGCTGTTCTGCACCTCGACCACCAGCGCCACGCCCTCCTCGCAGGGAATTTCCGGGGAGATTCGCACTTCGTGGGACAGCCCGCACGCCTGCGTGACCGAGGCGATCTTGTCGACGACGACCGTGCGCATGCCGCTCATGATTTCTTCCCCTGCGCGGCGGCGCCGCTGTCGCCGGCGTTCTGGCCGGCACGTTTGTGAAAAATGCCGGACAGGGCCAGCATCTTCGAATACCCGAGGGCATCCGCGGGCGTCCATTCTCCGGCCGCTTCGCCGTACACGCCCTTCGATGCGCTCATCAGCGAGTACCGCGACGTCACGCCCTCGACGAACGCGGCGCCCGGCCGGAACAACAGGTGCGCCTCGCCGGTGACGCGGGCCTGCGAGGAGACCAGCAGCGCCTCGATGTCCCGGCACACCGGGTCCAGATGCTGGCCCTCGTGCACCAGGTCGCCGTAGGGCTGGGCCACCGTGTCCTTGATGCGCGACTGCCGGCCGGTGAGCACCAGCTTCTCGAGTTCCCGGTGGGCCGTCAGCAGGACCTCGGCGGCCGGCGCCTCGAACGCCACCCGCCCCTTGGTCCCGATCACCGTGTCGCCCAGGTGGATGCCGCGTCCGATGCCGAAGGGACCGGCCAGCGTTTCCAGCTGCTCGATGATCGACACCGGCGGCAGCCGGGCTCCGTCGAGCGTCGCCGGAATGCCGGCCTCGAAGCCGATGACATGCCGTTCCGGGGGCTGCGGATTCGTGAAGGCGTCTTTCGACAGCACCCAGGCGTCGTCCGGAATGGCGCCCCCGGAGGTGAGCGTTTCCTTGCCGCCGATGGTGACGCCCCACAGTCCGCGGTTCACCGAGTAGGCGGCGCCGAACGGCGGCACGGGCAGCCGGCGCTCCTCGAGGTACTTGAGCTGCTCCGGACGCTTGAAGGCGCGGTCGCGCACCGGCGCGATGATCTCGAGGTCCGGCGCCAGCGTGCGCAGGGCGACTTCGAAGCGGACCTGGTCGTTCCCGGCGGCCGTGCAGCCGTGCGCCACCATCGCGGTCCCGAGCGTGAGGGCCATTTGCGCGATGGTTTGAGCCTGCAGGACCCGCTCGGCGCCCACGCACAGCGGATACAGGCCGCCGCGGCGGATGTTGCCCATGATGAGGAACTTCAGAACCTGGTCGAAATATGCCGCGCGGGCGTCGATCAGGTGATGTGCGATGGCCCCGAGTTCCGCCGACCGCGCGGCGAGGCTGCGGGCGGCCGCGGCGTCGATGCCGCCGGTGTCGACCGTCACCGTGATCACGGGCCGTCCGTAGGTGTCCTTGAGCCACGGCACGCAGAACGAGGTGTCGAGGCCGCCGGAAAAAGCCAGGAGAATGGGCTCGGCGCCCTTGAGATGGGTGGATGTCATGGGATTTATCGTCCGAAAATGTTGCGAAGGCGCAGGCTGAGCTGGCGCTGCTCGCGCGCGCCGGCCGTGGCGATGAATATGGTGTCGTCGCCCGATAGCGTGCCCACCACTTCGGGCCAGCGCGCGGTGTCGATGGCCACGGCGACGCTTTGGGCGGAGCCCACGGTGGTTTTCAGCACGGTGAGATTGGTGCCCGCCGTGAGGCGGGCGTGCACGAACTGCTTCAGCGCCGAGAAATCGCTCTTGAGCGGCGCCTGCGGGTCGGGAAGCACGTATCGATCGCCCAGCTTGGCCACGCCCAGTTCCCGCAGGTCCCGGCTCACGCTCGACTGCGTCGCGGTCACGCCGCGCTTGCGCAGCATGGCCACCAGTTCCGACTGACGGCCCACCACCTGATCGCGGATGATGCTGGCGATGGCGGTGCGCCGCGCCGGCGCGCTGGAATTTCCGTCCTCGGGGGCGTGTCTCTGGCCCATCACTTGGGGGATCCCTTGCATAAAATTGCGCGAAGTCTGCATAAAAATGCAGCCGCTGTCAACACGCGCGGCGCCGCCCCGTAGATTCCTCGGGCGGGCTCCATGTATCCTCGCGCGCATGCCGCTCGAAACCGTCGACATCGAAACCGCCGCGAGCCCGGATGCCGCGATCATTTGGCTGCATGGACTCGGCGCCGACGGCCACGACTTCGTGCCGATCGTTCCCCAACTGGTCCGGCGCGGCGAGCGCGCCTGGCGGTTCGTATTTCCGCATGCGCCGCCGCGCCCCGTGACGCTCAACGGCGGCATGCGGATGCGCGCCTGGTACGACATCGTGAGCCTGGACAGGAAGGGCGCGGAAGACGAGGCCGGGTTTCGCGAGTCCGAGCGCGCCGTGCGGGAGTTGATCGCGCGGGAAGCGGCGCGCGGCATTCCCGCGCATCGCATCGTCGTTGCGGGCTTTTCCCAGGGCGGAGCGGTATCGCTCTATGTGGTGCCTCGCTACCCCGAGCGGTTGGCCGGGGTCATGGCGCTCTCGGCGTATCTGCCGGTGGCGGCCCGGCTCGCGGCCGAGCGGCTCGCGGCCAACGACGCCACGCCCGTTTTCATGGCGCACGGTCTTGCGGATCCGGTGCTGCCATTCGCCTTGGGAGCGGCCTCGCGCGACGAACTCAAGGCGCTCGGTTTCCCGGTCGAGTGGCACCAATACCCGATGGCGCACTCTCTGTGCGAGGCGGAGGTCGTGGATATTCGCAGCTTCCTGTTGCGGGTTCTGCCGGCGCAGCCTTCCTAGGCAGGAGCCCGCCGCTGCTGCAAGGCAGCACGGGCGGGGCGCCGACGCTCCGCGTCGTCGGCCGCAGGCGCGCTCTCACCCGGGCGGCGCGGCCGGGATCAGGGACGTGACCAGGATCATCAAAAAGAGCAGCGCCAGGAATCCGATCAGCTGGCCCAGCGCCCACATCCCGAAGGCTTTGCGCGTCGTCAGGCCCTGGATTTCACTCAACCCCATCACCTGGATCACCACGCTCCAGGCTGCGAGCAGCATGTAGGTCAGGAACTGGATGCGCACGAGCAGTGCGATGAAAGTCTCCACCTCAGGCCGCGGGGTATCCTCGAAGGTCGCTCCCCCGGCCACCAGCGCGGCCAGCACCCAGCCGATCAGGGAGGCGACCACCGGCACGCCCCCGTAGGCGAGGACGTGAAAGGTCTGATTGCGTGCCCCCGGCCGGCCTGCGCGCGCGCCCAAACGGGTATAGATGGCGCCCATGAGGAACAAGCTGACGACCCCCGCCGAGGATCCGATCAGGAGAGCTTTGACGAAAATTTCCGCCACGCCGCTCGAGGTGCCGGCATTTTGCGCCCGGCTCAACGCGAGCCAGCCCGCAATGCCCTGGGCGGCTCCCAATAGATAGTCGGCGGCGCCGACCTGCCGCGTCGCGAGTTCTCGAAAGACGCGTCGAGGTCTCAACCAGACGTCATGCAGCGGCCGAATGGGTTCCGTGGGTAGCATCGAGGCAGCGTACGCAATCCGTGTTACCGACTCCAGTCTCACACGCAGATGACAGCAGACTTTTTCAGGGCTACTCTCACGGCGAGTGGCCGTAATACCGCGAGGAGACTGAAGACCATGGCAAAGAAGAAGAGTAAGGCGAAGAAGCGTCCGGTGGGGAAGGCGAAGCGCGCTGGAACGAAGAGCAAGGCGATGAAGAAGGCGCGGCCGGCGAAGACGGCCCGCAAGGCGAAGAAGGTCGCGAAGAAAGTCGCGAGGAAGGTCGCCAAGAAGGTTGCGAAGCCGGCGCCGAAGAAGGCGGCTCCCCCCGTGAAGAAAGTCGTCAAGGCGGTGGCGACGCCGAAGCGTGCCGCGCCGGTGCTGCCGAAGCCCGTGGCGCCCGCCACCCCAAAGAGCGTGGCGCCGGCGAAGCCGAAGCCTGTGGCGCCCGCCATCCCGGCTCAGCCGATACCGGGTCCGGTGGTGGCGCCGGTGGATCTCGAGGGGAGCTCGGAGCTGCCCGCGGCGCCTGCTCCGCTGATCTAAAGGCCCCGCGCGCGGGGCGCGGTCCGGTCAGGCGCGTACCACCCCCTGCAGGGGGTGCGCGCCGCCGCTGTCCGGGAACACGCGGGACGCCAGCGAGCCGCCGTCGATGCGCAGGTGCTCGCCGAGAACGGCTTTGAATAGGCTTCGCAGGTCGAGAGTCGGACGAAGATCCCGGCCGTCGAGCAGCGCGTTGCGGCTGAGGCCGGGCCAATCGGCGATCACGCGTCCTCCGCGAACGGCGCCGCCGGCGAGAAATGCGCATCCGCCGGTGCCGTGATCGGTTCCGCGGGTGCCGTTGACGGCCGCGGTGCGCCCGAATTCGGTGACGACCAGCACGGCGGTTTGCCTCCACAGGGGTCCCAGACCCTCGGCGAGCGCGCGCAGACCGTTGTCGAGCCCGGCGAGCCGCTGGGCCAGCGTGCCGCTCGATGCGCCCTGATTGGCGTGCGTGTCCCAGCCCACGGCCTCGATGACGGCGATTTCCGGCCCCCCGGCGCTGCGCATCAGGGCCGCGGCCATGCGGGCCGCGCTTCCCATCCGGTCGGTGCCGCGCGCCAAGCCGGCCTTCGTGGGTGCCGCGCCGGCTGAGACCCTCGATGAGGGCATGTCGGGGGTTGCGTCCATCAGCGCCTCGCCTTGCACGGCTTCGCGAAGGCGCGCCGCGAACCAGGGATCCTTGGAATACAGAGCGGCGAGCCGCGTCAGGAGATCTTCGTCGATGTCCGGCGCCGCGGCCGGCGACATCGCCAGCACCGGCGCATCCCCCCGCAGGATCAGGGGCAGGTTCTGGCTGATGGCAACGGCGCGCTCGGAGAGCGGGTGTGCGCTCCCCGGAAGCGCGGCCAGCGCGCGGTTCAGCCAGCCATCCGCCGTGCCGATGGGTCGGGTCAGGCCGTTCTCGAGGACGTTCTGCCCGTCGAAGTGCGACCGCTCGCGGTAGGGGGATGCGGCCGCGTGCAGCACCACCAGTTCTTTCGCCAGGTACCGTTCGTGAAGAAAGCTCAAGGAGGGATGCAGCCCGAAGAACCCGTCCAGAGCCAGTGCGCCGTCGGCAGCCCCGGGCGCGGCAATCGCGAGCTCTTGGTGCAGGTCCGCGTAGTCGCGGTCGCCGTGCGGCGGCACCGCCGCCAGGCCGTCCAACGCCCCGCGCAATACCACGACCACCAGTCTTCCCGGGCCGCCGGTGCTCGCAAACAGCATCCGCGGCGCCAGCGTGCTTGCCGCCAGCGCCCCCGCGCTCCGCAGGAAGCGGCGCCGGGAAATGCAGCTTTGGAATCGATGCATGGCTATCTCCGCTGAAATTCCGGGCTCATCAGCAGCAGCGCGACCGCCTGCGTGCCCGAAGCCGCCCGCCGCAACGCGGCGAGCGTTTCAGGGCGCGCATAGCCGCCCAGGCTCGATGCGGCGAGATCGAGCGGATCGACGCCGCGGTCGAAGCGTTCGGCCACGCCCGACGCCCACAAGATGCGATGCATCAGCGCATCCGAGCCGTCCCACGCCCGGGCCACGTCGGGCCATCCGGCGGGGGATCCCGGGGTGTATTGCCGCTGGCCCAGCAGTTCGAAGCTGCGCAGCACGTCTTCAGGCTTGCCGGGCGCGGTGCCGAAGGCGCGCAGCGTCGAGAACACCAGGTCCTCGGGTGTCTTGAACTTGCGCGGTTCCGGCTCCCAGGCTTCGCCCGAGTCGATCAGCGCCGCGTAAACGGCCGGCAGATCGCCGTCGGACGCCAGGTACGTGCGCGCCAGGCGATCCACCACGGCCGGCGGCGGCTCGTCGGCGACGAAGTGGCGCGCCAGTTTGGTGGCGATGAATCGGGCGGTCGATGGGTGCCGCGCCAGTTCCTGGAGTACGGCTTCGCCTTGGTCACGGCCGCCGGCGTAGCGCTTGCCGAGAAACGTCTGCGCGCCCGGCTCGTGCAGATTGTCGCGAAAGAAGAATCGGCCGGTTTGGCCGCCGGCGAAGCGTCCGCCGGCGTCGCCGATCGACCAGCCGGTGATGATCTCGGCAAAGCTCGTGACGTCCTTCTGGGTGTA
>Ga0302151_10001883_pt1 | contig 10116 bp, 9 predicted proteins | sample I_Bog_N1_3_FD_192428 | JGI IMG/M metagenome (GOLD analysis project Ga0302151, IMG submission 192428) | Peat permafrost microbial communities from Stordalen Mire near Abisko, Sweden - I_Bog_N1_3 | ecosystem: Environmental > Terrestrial > Soil > Wetlands > Peat | place: Sweden: Abisko, Stordalen...
CACCACACCCAGTCCCGCGCCCAGCACGCACACACCCGCCCAACCGTGGTTCGCATAGCACCAGCTGCCCGCGGCCGACCCGACGGCACCACCGATGAAGTAGCAGACCATGTACGCCGAGTTGATCCGGCTCCGGGCGTCCGGGGCCAGGCGGTAGATGATCGACTGGTTGGTGACCTGGAGCCCCTGGACACCCACGTCGAGGACCAGTATCCCGACGATCATCATCGCCAGGTCGTGACCGCCCCACCACAACGGCAGGAACGAGACGGCCAGCAGGACGGCGAAGACGGTCGTGGTCCGACGGGTCAGGTCGCGGTCGGCCCACCGGCCGGCGAGCGTCGCACACAGCGCGCCGGCCGCACCGACCAGGCCGAAGAGCCCGATGGCGGCGTCGCCGTAGTGGTAGGGCGCACGGGACAGCACGAAGGCCATCGTCGTCCAGAAGACGCTGAACGCAGCCATTCCCAGCGCGCCGAACAGGATGCGGCGGCGCAGTATCGGCTCCGCCAGGAACAGCGCCACGGTCGAACGGAGCAATGTGCCGTACCGGATGGACGGCCGCTCTCCCTCGGCCGGGAGGACCCGGGCGAGCACCAGGGCGAGCACGACCATGAGGACGGAGGCGGCGGTGTAGACCACGCGCCAACTCGTCGCACCGGCGATGAGGCCCGAGACGGTCCGGGCCAGCAGGATGCCGAGCAGCAGTCCGCTCATGACCCGACCGACCACGCGGCCCCGTGACGAGTCGGTCGCCAGGCTCGCTGCCATCGGGACGAGCATCTGAGCCACGGTCGACCCGGCACCGACGAGCAGTGCCACGGCGATGAGCACACCGATCGTGGGCGAGAGAGCGGATGCGATCAGTCCCACCGCGGTCGCCACCAGCACCACGGGAATCATGCGCCGCCTGTTCAGGATGTCGCCGAGGGGCACGAGCAGCGCCAGCCCTACGGCGTACCCGATCTGGGAGAGGGTGACGACGAGCCCGGCGGTGGCGGTGCCGGCGCCGAATGTGCGGGCGATGTTGTCGAGGATCGGCTGTGCGTAATAGAGGTTGGCCACGGCGAGCCCGCAGGCCACGGCGAACAGCAGCACCATGCCACCGGACATGCCCGTCCCCTTGACATCGCTCGTCTCGACCGTCTCGCTCGCATCCATCCGGATTCGCTCCATGACTATCTGAACACCACGTACAGTATCACTATTCCTGTACGCGTCGTCCATGTTCTACAGTGGCACCCGTGAAGGCTGCGACGGAAACCGCGTCCGAGTCGGTAGCCCCCCGGCCCGGACGACCCAGGAGCGAGCGGGCACGGCTCGCGGTGCTCGAGTCCGCCGCCGATCTGCTCGATGAGGGGGGCCTTGCCGCGGCCACCATCGAGGCGATCGCCGCCAGGGCCGGGGTCAGCAAGGTGACGATCTACAAGTGGTGGCCCACACGGGGCGCCGTCGCCATCGACGCCTACTTCCACCGCTACCGGCAGACCGGCACCTTCGCCGACACCGGTGACGTCCGGGTCGACCTCACCGGGCAGCTCCGGGTGCTGATCCGGGCCTTCCGGGGCCGTGCGGGACGGATCATGGCGGAGCTCGTGGGTCAGGCCCAGACCGACGAAGTGCTGGCCGAGGCCCTGCGCACCCGGTGGATCGGACCGAGGCGGGCTGCCACCGCCGAGGTACTGCAGCGGGCCGTCGACCGCGGTGAGCTGCGTCCCGGCCTCGACATCCCCACCGTCATGGACCAACTCTACGGTCCCGTCTACTACCGCCTCACCATGGGCCACGAGTCACTGATGCCAGGGCTGGCCGATGCACTCGTGTCGTCCCTCCTCGACGGCATCCGCGCCCACTGACGGCGGCGGGTTCCGGCGGCACCACCTGAGTCAGCCCGATGCGGGGGCTGCGGTGTCCAGGGCGATCTGGTCGATCAGGTCGCCGGGGGTGAGCTGCTCGGACAGGAGCCGGTCGAAGCGGGCGGGGTCGCCGCGGGTGAACGCACGGCAGAGCGGGAAGCCCTCCACGTAGCACGTGAGGTACGCACGCCACGTCGGATGGGTCAGGAACTCGACCGCCTTGGCCGCCCGGTCCCGTGGCAGCAGTCCCCACTGCGCCACCTCGTCGATGACCGTGTCGGGGTCGGCACCGTCCTCGTGCAGACGGAAGGCGGCATTCGTGCGCACCGCCCCGAGGGCCTCGCCCGCATCGGACACGGCCGCGACCACCTCGGCGTCGTAGCGGATGCCCAGCGGGCGCAGGTGCTCGGCCACCGTCTGCTCGGGGTGCCGACCCCAGGCCACCTCGAGGCCCAGGTCGGCCAGGCCCTCGGCCAGCAGGCACTGCGGGGTGCCGACCAGGAAGATGGACTCCTCCCACCACTGCCGGCGACGGACCAGGCCGACCTCCTTGCGGGTGTGCTCGGTGTGGTGCCCGGGGTAGGCCTCGTGGGCGACGAGGTGCGCGAGACCGGTCGAGAGCACCGGAAGGTCGGTGTTGATGGCGACCCTGCTCTGCAGTCCGCCCAGGTAGTAGTTGAAGCCGGACCACGGCTCGTCCGACACGAACTCGAACTCGACGTGCTCCCCCTCGGGCAGGCCGAACAGCTCGCGGGTCCGGTCGCGCAGCGAGTCGGCGAGCGAATCGACGGCCCGCCGCAATAGGTCGACGGGAACCGCGTGCGACTCCCGCCACGTCACCAGGCGCTCGGCCAGGGGTCCGCTGCCCGGCAGGACGTCGTCGAGCAGCCGGTGGGCCTCGACGAGTGCCTCCTCGTCGACCCGGCTCGGGCGGACGCCGTAGCAGGACTCGACCTCGTCGGCGTAGCCGATGGCCTGCCCGGCCAGCTTTGCGCACGTCGTCGCCAGGCCGTGCACCTGAGCCGCCAGCCAGTGGCGCCGGGCCGGTGCCGCCGAGTCCTCGGGGCCGACCGACGAGTCGAGCACCCCACCGGCCTCGAGGGCGGCCAGCAGATCGCGGGCAGAGGCCACTAGCCGCTCGGGCGGGACGACGGGCTCCGCCTCGACGGCACGCGCCAGCCCGGGAGGTCCGTAGTAGGCGTCGACCATGCCGTCGATGTGACGGCCCAGTCGGAGGCCGAGCGTCAGGTAGTCCTCGACCAGTCCGGGTCCGGGTGCCTCGGGCACGGCGTCCCGCTCAGCCGAGCTGCGATCGCAGGAACGCGACCGTGCGCTCCCACAGCAGGGCGGCGGCAGCGGCGTCGTAGGCCTCGGGACGGTCCTCGTTGAAGAACGCGTGGTCGACCCCGGGATAGAGGTGGAACGACGCCTTCTTGCCGAGCGCGGTCAGCGTTTCGGCCAGCGCGTCCGCGGCGGCCGGGCTGAAGGAGCCATCGAGCTCGGCCACGTGGCCCTCGACGACCGCCCGCATGGCCGAGTAGTCGGGCTGCGCGTCGGGCCACGGGATGACCCCGTAGGCCGGCACCACGGCGGCGACCGCGTCAGGCCGCTGGCAGGCCAGCACCAGGGCCAGGCCGCCGCCCATGCAGAAGCCGACGACGCCCACCGACGACCCGCCGGTCCGGCGCAGCACCTCGTCCACCGCCCCGCTCAGGTCCTTGGCCGCCCCGTCCATCTCGAGGGCCATCATCTGCTTGGCCGCCTCGTCGGGCTCGGTCAGCGGTACCGCCGTGCCCTTGTAGAGATCAGGGGCCAGCGCGGTGAAGCCCGCGTCGGCGAAGCGGTCGCACGTCCGCGTGATCTGATCGACGAGGCCCCACCACTCCTGGATCACCAGGACCCCGATGGTGCCGGCGGCGCCGACCTCCGGAATCGCCAGGTAGCCACCTGCGGTGTTGCCGTTGCTCGGGAATTCGATACGTTCACCCATGGGCCCGACCCTACCCCGGAGCCGTCACCATTTGATCTTCCGGGTACCCCGGTACCGCACAGGTCCGACAGCCCCGGCAACCGATCTGCACCGGTGCCTCAGCGAATAAGTCCAGTTCAGGGCCTTGTGTCCGCCTGGTGTCCTTGTACCGTCCCGACAGGTGCACTACCATCTGCATGCATATGACTCACGCCGAGCAGTACTCGACGGTCGAGCCAGGTGCCCGCCCAGCACGTCGCAAGTGGTCCCGTAACCGGGTCCTCGCGACGGTCGCAATGGCCTCCGCTCTCGGAGCAACCTCCATGGTCGTCGCCTCCTCCACCCCCGCATCCGCCGACCAGATCTCCGATGCCCAGGCTCAGGCCGCGGCCATCACGGCCAAGATCAACGCGACCGAGGCGCAGATCCAGTCGCTGACCGGTCAGGTGAACCAGGCCGACTACAAGCTCGCGCAGTTGCAGGGCCAGATCGCCGCGAACCAGGCACAGGTGACCAAGGACCGCAGCCAGGTGGCGAAGGACCAGAGCCAGCTCCGGGTCCAGGCCATCAGCGACTACACCAATGCCGGGACCTCGAACACCGCCACCCAGCTGTTCACCTCCAACGTGAACACGAGCGGCATCCGTTCCGAGTACTCGTCGATCGCCGCCGGCAACGTGACCTCGACCATCGACCGGCTCCACACGGCACAGGCACAGCTGGCCGCCACCCAGGCCAGCCTCGAGTCGCAGAAGTCGCAGGCCCAGTCCGCCCGCGACAGTCTCGCCTCGGCCCAGGGCCAGGCGAACTCGCTGGCCAATCAGGACAAGGCCACCCTGGCGAGCGTCGACGCCAACATCCAGCAGCTGGTCCAGCAGCAGCAGGCTGCGGCGGCCGCGGCGGCCGCAGCGGCCGCACAGGCGCAGTTCAACCAGAAGGTCGCCGCATCCAAGGCCGCACAGGCCCAGCAGGCCGCGTCGAGCGGCTCGGGTGCTTCGACGGGCTCGGGTGCTTCGACGGGTTCGGCGGGATCGGGTTCCGGTTCGTCCGGTGGTGGCGGAACGGTCACCACGCCGGCCGCACCTCCGCCGCCGCTGTCGTCCGGGGCGGCAGGTGCCGTGCAGGCAGCAGAGGGTGAGATCGGTGTCCCCTACGTGTGGGGAGGGTCCAGCCCGTCCGGCTTCGACTGCTCGGGCCTCGTCATGTGGGCCTACGCCCAGGTGGGCATCAGCCTTCCTCACTACTCCGGCGCGCAGTACGACGACACCACCCACATCCCGCTGGCCGACATCGAGCCGGGCGACATCCTGTTCTACGGTCCCGGCGGCGACGAGCACGAGGCGATGTACGTGGGCGGCGGCTCGATGATCGAGGCCCCCTACACCGGTGCGAGCGTGTGGATCACCGGCGTGCGGACCGACGGCCTGGCCGGCGTCGGCCGGGTGGTCTGAACCGGACCTCCCCGCTCCGGACGCCGGGGGTCGTGACCGACCCCGCCGGGCATCACTCCGGTCCGAGCCGTCCGGTCCCCCACCATGGCGTTCGGCCAGCCGTCCGGGCCCCCGGCAACAGGGCGTCAACTCCGTGACCTGACCGCACTCCTCGAGTCCGCCGGCCATTCCGGATTCCGCGACGCACGTGGCCCGCTCGGCCTCACCCAGCGGCAGGCGGGTGGACGGTTCACCCGTGACGAGGCCGAGGAGCTCATCGCCCGGCTGGAGGCCGAGGCGGAAGTTTCCGGCACCGACGGACCTGGTCCCGCTGACGGGTCGGCCGACCCCACCCCGGCCACCGTCCCCCGCAGCCCGGTGCGCACCAACCGGGCAGCCGCCCCGGCAACGCCGGCCACGCCGGAGGCTCCCGCCGCCTCACGCCGGCAGAGCCTGGCCCGCCAGCTCGAGCGGGTGCCCGAGGACCTGCTGGTCGACGAACTCCGTCGGCGCGGCTGGTCGGTCACGCCCCCGGAGGGCTGACCGTAGCGCCGTCGGTCCGCCACCTACTCCTGGTCGTGTGCGGCGAACTCCTTCGGGGGCATCTGACCGACCGACCCACCGGCCCGCGGACCGGGCGGCCGTGCGAAGCGGAAGGCCAACGCCTCCCGCCCCGCCTGGATCACCATGGCCTCGCCGGTGGCCTCACCTGCCAGCAGGTCGACCACCGCGGTGGCCACCGAGTCCACGTCGATGAGGGGGAAGCCGCTCGACTCCAGCACGTCGCGCATGTCGGCGATGAGCGGGGTGTCGACGATGCTCGGGCACACGGCATTGATCGTGATCCCCTTGTCGGCCAACTGTGGGCCGAGTGACCGCACCAGGCCGACGACGGCGTGCTTGGTCAGGCAGTAGATCGGGTCGGGTGAGAATCCGATGAGACCGGCCAACGACGCCGTGGCGACGATCGAGCCGCCGCCCCGGTCGGCCATCGCCGGCACCACCGCCCGCACGCCGTAGAAGACGCCGTCCACATTGACCCGGGTGGCCCGGTCGTAGATCTCGTCGGTCACCTGGGTGATGTCCGCCTCACCCGTCGTCACCCCGGCATTCAGATGGGCGAGGTCGATGCCGCCGAACCGTCGGGTCACGGCCTCGACGATGCCGGGCCACTCGTCGGGGTTCCCGACGTCCGCCTGGACGGCCAGACCGTCGAGTCCGTCGGCCGCCCGTTCGGCTGAGTCGCCGTCGAGGTCGACGAGCGCCACCGAGGCCCCCGCCCCGGCCAACCGGGTCGCCGTGGCCAGGCCGATGCCCGACCCGCCGCCCGTCACGACTGCCACCTTTCCTGCCAACGTCCCCATGGCGTCACCTCCGACCGTCACTCGGGGCGTCGCCGCCGGATGCGGTCCCCGACCCCGTCTGCCTCGGCACCAGGCCCGGCGAGGCCACCCTACCGGCCCCCTGGGGCATACTGAGGGCCTGGCCGGTGTCCGGGGGGCTCCCCGTCCGTCCGGCTCCACACACCATGAGACCCATCCCCGTCGCCTTCCACATCTGGTTCCTCGAGGTCCACACCTACGGGATCGGCCTGGCCCTGACCTTCTGGTTCGGGCTCCGGTACACCGAGCGTCGCCTCCGCAACCGGGGCTACCCGTGGCAGTGGGTGACGGGCATGTTCGTGTGGGTCATCGTGGCCGCCATCGTGGGCGCCCGGGCCATGCACGTCCTCTCCCACCTCTCGTACTACACGGCCCACCCGTCCCAGGTGTTCGCCATCTGGCAGGGCGGACTGTCGTCGTTCGGGGGCATCATCCTCGCCGTGCCTGTGGCCATCGTCAGCCAACGGCGTCGCTGTCCCGAGCTCCCGACGCTCCGCTTCGCCGACATGATGGCGCCGGTGCTGATGGCCTGCTGGGCGATGGGCCGGCTGCTCGGTCCCCAGCTGATGGTCAACGGTGGCGGTCACCCGACGAACCAGTGGTTCGGCATGTACTACGCCGGGGCCCACCCCAACCAGAAGGTCCTGCCGGTGCCGATCTTCCAGGCCGCCGAGGACTTCACCATCTTCTGCGTCCTGCTGCTCGTCGAGCGCTGGCTCAGGAACCGCGCCCCCACCGTGGCGTCCGACGGATCGCTCATCCCGCAGAACCTGGCACCTCTGCCCCCGGCCGGGATCGTGCTCGGCGTCGGGATGGTCCTGTGGGGCATCGAACGGTTCTTCGACGAACACCTGTGGTTGGGCGAGGACGGCCACCTCGGATCACTGCTGGTGCAGATCGCCGGCGTGGCACTGGCGATCGTGGGACTGATCCTGATCGCCTCCCGTGTCGGCCCCTACCGCCAGTGGCGCGACACACGGCCCGACCCGGTGCCCGAGCCGACGGACGAGGTGGACGTCGGCGATGGTGCCGGACACGCGGACGGGAGCGACAGCGAGGACGGGACCGGCGCCGACCGTGTCGTCGGGGAACTCGCCTCGCCGACCCCCGGTCCCTCAGCCGACGGCGACTGACCGGTCGGGCTGATCGACCTCGGACCGTCCGGTCGTCGGAGCGGTCCCACCTGCGGCAACCGGACGGTGGTGCCGCACCGTTCGCAGCACCCCCGTGGCGACCGCCACACCGCCCACCGACGACAGGGCGACGACGGCACCGGCCTCGACCGACAGCGCCGACGCGGTGACGACGAGGGTCGCCGCCACCCCCCGGTCCGCCCAGGGTCGGAGTGCGGCGAACCGCTGGTGGAAGGCGAGCAGTGCCGTCGGCGTGGTCGTGCGCCAGGTGATCGTGACGGCCGCCCCCCGCACCAGCCCGAACACCACGCCGACCCCGAGCGCCGCCAGCGGGCGCCCGGTGAGCCCGGCCAGCAGTACGGTCAGGTAGACCGCCGCCGTGGTGATGTACGTGGCCAGGCCGCACCCGATCTGGAACCCGAACCCGGCGCCGTAGACCCAGGGGCGGTAGGCGTCGAGCCACCGTTCGTTGACCTGGCGGAAGTGGGCCGGCACCCGGTACCCGGCAATTCCGGTGTCCGACACCAGCGCCACCAGGGTGGCGACGATGGCGACCGCCCCGACGGCCGCCACGGAGGGGCCGGCCGCTGCGACCAGGGCCGCCAGTCCGGCGGCGACCGCGCCGAGTGCCAGGCCCCCGACGACGGCACCGAGGATGAACCACGTGGCCGTGGCGCTATAGCGGTGACCCTTGGCCCGTTCGCCGAAGGGGGTGATGGTCGACAGCATCGACAGGCCACAGGGCGACCACGTCGACCGGACGGCTGCGGCCACACCGACGAGGAGGGCCAGCCCGACGAGCAGGGTGGACAGGGAAAGGGTCATCGGATTCCTCGGGATCGTGGTGGGCGACCGGACGGCCCGGGCGGTCGCCATGTCGTGGGTCGACGGTTCGGGAGATCGACGGTGGTCATACCGGCGATCCGTAGAACGGGGCGTCGAAGGCGAAGATCCCGCCGTCGGCGGCGACCATCCAGTAGCCGGCTCCGTCGGCTGCCGCCCCGACGATCGGCCGCTGCAGTGGTTGGCCGCCCATCGACCCGTCGAACAGCGCGTCCCCGTAGGAGAACACACCACCGTCGGCGGCGATGAGGTGGTAGCCGTGACCGGTCGACGTGGCCGTCATGCCCACCACCGGCTCGTTGAGCGGCTGACCGCCCATCGACCCGTAGAAGGGGGCGTCGCCGAAGGCGAAGATGCCACCGTCGGAGGCCACCAGCCAGTAGCCGTGACCGGACGGGGTGGCGGCCATCCCCACGACCGGGTCGTTGAGTGGCAGGCCGCCCATCGACCCGTGGAAGAGGGCATCGCCGAAGGCGAAGATGCCACCGTCGGAGGCCACCAGCCAGTAACCCCGGCCGGTGGAGGTGGCCGCCATGCCGACGATCGGGCGGGCGAGCGGCAGCCCGCCCATCGACCCCAGGTAGGGCGCGTCGCCGAAGGCGAAGATCCCCCCGTCGGAACCCACGAGCCAGTAGCCCTGGCCGGTGGGCATGGACGCCATGCCCACGATCGGGGCGGCCAGGGCCTCGGTCGTGAGGTCGCCCAGCGAGGGGAAGCTTCCGTAGGTGAGGACCTTGCCGAAGGCGGTGACCATGCCGTACCCGGTGCCGCCCGCCCCGCCTGCCATGGACGTCACCATGCAGTCGGTCAGCGGCGAGAAGCACGGCGGTGGGGGTGGCGGAGGCGGCGAGGGCGGTGCGGACGTCCAGCACGCCGCGTCCATCTCGGCCGTGCTGTTGTCCACGGCGACGGCCGTCGTGCAGGTGGGGTCGACCGTCCATGGCGGCACGCAGGCGACGACGCGACACACGATCCGCCCGATGCAGTCGATTTGCTGGTTGCACTGCCCGTACCGGAACTGGAAGCACCCGGTGACCCAGGAGTTGCAGCCGTCCGGCCCGCAGCCGCACGTGACCCCGTCACACCCGGTGTCGCAGAAGCCCCAGCCGCCGCCGCACCCGGTGGTGCAGCCGCACTGGGCGTGGCAGTCCATGTAGTAGCGGGGACCACCGCAGTAGGACGAGTTGTCGGCCTTCCACCATCCGCCCATCACGGTGCCGGTCGGACAGTAGTTGTACCCGTCGTTGATCGAGCAACAGAACTCCGAAAAGCCGGCGCAGCACGTCGAGCCGCAGTCACACGCCGTGTTGGCGCACGTGCACACCGCGCCGTAGGCGGTGCCCGGACGCAGCAGGAGGTCGACGCCAGACCCGACCGCCACGGCGCTACCCACGAGGGCGGACCGGTTGATGAAGCTCCGCCGGGACACGCGGGTGGCCAGGAAGGTCGAGGCCCGCTCGACGAGGGTCACGCTCATGTCATCGCTCCGGCGCGGGTGATCCC
>Ga0302151_10001888_pt1 | contig 10099 bp, 9 predicted proteins | sample I_Bog_N1_3_FD_192428 | JGI IMG/M metagenome (GOLD analysis project Ga0302151, IMG submission 192428) | Peat permafrost microbial communities from Stordalen Mire near Abisko, Sweden - I_Bog_N1_3 | ecosystem: Environmental > Terrestrial > Soil > Wetlands > Peat | place: Sweden: Abisko, Stordalen...
ACAGCCGGGCGGCGAGCGAGGCCACCCGGTCGAGAGCCAGGTCGGGGTAGGTGTCGAGGTAAGCGGCGCGCAGGGCATCCGAATCGGGCGCGTCGACCGGGGGAAGCAGCGGGGCATCGACGTCTTTGTGACGGGCGCTTTCCGCGATAACCAGCTGTCGTAGCGAGGCCACAAGTTCCCGCGGCCCCGGCCGGTCGCTCGGGCGGCGGGCGGTCATCGCGGCGAGCAGGCTCTGCCAGTGGCTGGGGAGGTCGTCGGGGATGACAGGATTGCGGCTGATCCGGGCAACCGCCGATTCGACGATCGTTCCCGGATACTCCACGCGGCGCGTGAAGCATTCCAACAGCACGAGCCCGAGCGAGTAGACGTCGCTCTGCCCGCCGACCGGAGCCCCTGAGGCCTGCTCGGGGCTGAGGTAGGCCGCTGTGCCTGTTGTGGCGCCCTCCCGGGTCATCCGCTCCATGTCTTCACTGAGCGCGATGCCAAAGTCGCTCAGCTTCGCGCGGGCGCGTGGTGCCCCGTTGCCGTAGTCGACCAGCAGGATGTTGGACGGTTTGATGTCGCGGTGCACAACAGCATTGCCGTGCACGTATTCGAGTGCTTCGGCGAGATCGAACCCGATCTCGGCGATGTGCCGCGGGCTGATCGGACCGGCCTTCAGCCGCGTCTGCAGGTCGGTCCCGCGCACATACTCCATCACGAGGTAACGGTGGCGGTGTCCATCCGCGGACAGTTCGACGCCCGCGTCGAAGAGATTGACGAGACCGTGGTGGTTGAGGCTGGCGAGCACCCCGAGCTCGGACTCCTGCCGGCTGGTGTCTGCCGCGTTCGAGGTGGTGAACATCTTGATGGCGACGTCCCGGCCGAGCACCTGGTCGTGCGCGCGGAACACGGTCGACATACCGCCTCTGCCCAGAATGGACGCGAGCCAGTAACGGTCCCCGAGGAGCCGTTCGGTCCCGTCAGATGCCTCAACGGCCATGTACTCCACCCTTCGCCGCAAGTCTATTTATTAGCTGAAAGCGAGCTAAATTCCGGTTGGGGCTTGACGCGGAGGTAAATCTACCCAGTGGGCCCGAGATTGGCGTTCCGTTACCAATTCGTTGCTTAAAGGTGACAGATGGAGGTGCCTCGGGTAACCTCGGAGGGTACTGGATCGGCTTCCGCGTGGGAAATTGCCCGCAAGCGTCCAGTCAGATGTGCCCGGAGGTTCACGCCGTGTCCCTAGAGCCGCCGTCAGATTCGCTGGCAGAGCTCTCCGCGAACCGCGCCGACGCTGCACCAGCGACCGCCGCGACAGCCGGTGGCGACGCCCAGGCGTTCGCCCCGTTGCTTCCCGCCCAGCCTCAGTATTCGTCCCGCCGAGAGATGCGCGAAGCATCCGCGAAGGTCTCACGAAAGTCCACGCGGCGCGGCGCGGCGGATTCGAGCGTCCGGGGCTCGAGCACCGGAACAAGGCTCTCCCGGCGCGACCAGGCCGCCGTGCGAAAGCTCGCAGCAACGCCCAGGATTACGACAAACACGGGGCCAATCAGTGCCAGGCCAACCAGCACAGGGCCAATCTCTACGGGGACAATCTCTACAGGGCCAACCAGTACCGCACCGAAGCGGCGCCAGAATCCCCTCAAGGTCATCTTCGTCCTCCTTGTCATCTCGGGCTTCGTCGGGGGCATCGCGCTTCCCGCCGTTGCCTCATCAGCCAACACGCTGCAGGCAGGCGGCACCACGAGCTACAAGAACGGCCAGTCCGTCAAGGTGAGCGCGAGCATCGAGACCGCCAAGGTCAGCCGCGACGCGGTCGGCGCCACCACCGAGGCAGAGTTGCGCACCGAGCAGCTCAATGCCCAGGCGCTCGCCAACAACCCCGGCGTTCGCCAGCCCGGTGACGACTACCCGTGGCGGGATGCGGGCTACGCCCTGTCGCCGCTCGGCTACTACTATCGCCAGTGCGTCGACTTCGTCGCCTGGCGGCTCAACCGAGATGCGGGAGTGACGAGCGCGCCATGGAAGTGGGTGTGGTCGAACCTCACCCCCAACGGTGGCGATGCCTCCCAGTGGGAGAAGGCCTGGATCGCCCACGGCTGGACGACGAGCGCAACGCCAATCGTCGGATCGGTGGCCTGGTTCGTCGGTGATCACGTCGCCTACGTGCATTCGATCGACGGCGCGAACGTGACCATCGAGGAGTACAACGGTGAGGCGAGTCGCGCCTACGCGATGCGCACGATTCCGATCTCGTCGGTCGGACGGTTCCTGTACCCGCCGTCCTAGCGACAGCAGCGCCCCGGGTCGGGGCGAAACGGACTCGGGCGAAACCCCGCAGGCGTCCCCGGTATTGCGGGAATGCAGCCTTAAAGTGGCCTCGTGTGGCGTGTCAGCAGTCGCGAGGACGAATCCCTCGAAGAAGATGCGTCCCTCGACGCCCCGCGACAGGTCACCATGCCTCACGCGCTCAGCCTCGGGGATCCGACAGCGAAGGCGGTGAACGTGGCTGAGCCGATGTGGGAAACCTGGCGCGCGGAAATCGCCACGATAGGCGGGGAGTCGCCTCTGCTGCACTTCGTCGACAACCCGCGCACGCGAATCGAACTCAGTTCGACGCATCCCGGCGGCCTTGCACAGTTCATCACCGGCAAGACAACCCTGCTGTCGAACCTCATTCGCGACGAGGTCGCGTTGCGCACCGCCAAGATCGCCGCATCGGCCATCGCCGCCAAGGGGCTCGAACTTGCGACAGCGCGGGGGATCGACGCCATCCAGCTCGGCATCGGCATGGTCGAGTGGCAGTTCGAGGATGCCAGCTTCACCGCGCCGCTTCTCTTGCGTCCGCTGGCCATTCGCCGGGCAGGCCGCGACTTCGAGCTCAAGCTGCGCGGGGATGCCGTGCTCAACCCGCAGCTGCAGCGCACGCTGCTGGAGCAGTTCCAGCTCGACCTCGATGAGCGAGCGTTCGTCGCGCTCACCGACCAGGACGGCACCTTCAAACCGAATCCCGTGATTGATCGGCTGCGCGGGCTCACCAGCCACCTCGAATGGTTCAACGTCAGTCCCCGGCTCGTTGTCTCCTCGTTCGCCGAGGTCGCGACCGCGATGCTGGCGGACGTCGTCAACCTTGAGCATCCGGTGCTGGATGCCCTCGCCGGCAACCCCACCGCGAAGTGGACGCTCGAGGAGAGCTACTCACCCGTCGAAGCGCTCAGCGCAGACAATCGCCCGCCGCAATCCGACACCCTCCTGCTCGACGCGGACGCCGAGCAGGAGAACGTCGTCGCACAGATAGCGGCCGGCAACTCGCTCGTCGTGAAGACGCTTCCCGGCACCGGCGGCACGCAGACCATCGTCAACGCGATCGGCAACCTCGTCAGCCAGAACAAGCGCGTACTGGTGGTGAGCGCCCGGCGGTCATCCCTGTCCGGCATCACCCAGAGGCTCGCGGATGTCGGCCTCACCGGCCTCGCCGTATCGCCGGGGACCCTGCGACGGGACATCGTGCGGTCCATCTCCCGCATCGAGAAGTCGAAGAAGCCACTCATCGGCGAGGTCGATGAGGCGCTCGTTCGCCTGCGCAAGGTACTCATCGACTACCGCACTGCGCTGTCGCGGCCCGACAGCGTGCTTGGGGTGACGGTGCTCGACTGCATTTCCGAACTCAGCCGGCTGACGCTGCTGCCGGTGCCGCCCCGGACCACCGCTCGCCTCAGTCGGGCCACGGTCGAGGCGCTGGCGGTTGAGCGGCACCGCGCATCCGAGACAATGGTCACAGCGGCGGCTCTCGGTGAATTCAAGTACGGTCCCGGAGACTCACCGTGGTACGGCGCACAGTTCACCACCGGTGACGCCGCAACCCGGGCGCATCGCATCGCGCAGCACCTCAATGAGGAATTGCTTCCCCAACTGCTCTCCCGGGCACAGGACCTGATCCGCGGAACGTACATGCGGCCGTTCGAGAACTTCGCCGAACTGGGCACCTACCTCGGCCTACTGGTCGAACTGCGCGACACGCTCGACCGGTTCCTGCCCGTCGTCTTCGACCGCTCTCTCACCGAGCTCATCCTCGCAACCTCGCCCCGGCGGGAGAGTGAGATGTCCGGCGCCAGCCGCCGCCGGCTCAAGAAACTTGCCAAGGAATACGTTCGTCCCGGCGTCCACGTCGGCGACATGCATGAGTCGCTCGTCAAGATCCAGCAGCAGCGCATCCTCTGGCAGCGCTTCGTCGCCGAAGGTGTGCCGCCCGCCGTTCCGGTCGGAATCGCGGACGTGCAGTCGATTTTCTCCGAAACGGCAACACAGCTCGCCCAGCTCAACGAACCGCTTCGGTTGCTGACCCGCGACACCCAGCTCGAATACATGCCGATCGGCGCGCTCGTCCAAAAAGTCGCCGACCTGGCCGCCGAGTCCGACGTGCTGAACAACCTCCAGGAGCGGTCGGCGCTCATGACGACGCTGCGCGACCTGCAGCTCGATCCGCTCATTGCCGACCTCGCCGCGCGCCACGTTCCCGAGTCCCAGGTCGAGGCGGAGCTCGAGCAGGCCTGGTGGCAGTCCGCACTCGAATCGCTTCTGCAGAACGAGCGCGCGCTGCTCGGCGCCAACACGACCGTGCTCGATCGGCTTGAGGCCGACTTCCGGCTCGTGGATGAGGCGCACGCCGCGGGAAGCGCACAGCTGCTGTCCTGGCAGCTGGCCGAGAACTGGAAGATCGGGCTGGTCGACTGGCCGGACGAGGCCGCACTGCTCAAGCAACTGCTGCGCCGACCAAACGTGACCTCGTTCGACCTTCAGGTGACGGCGCCGCACCTATCGCGCACGATCGCCCCCGTCTGGTTGGCATCCCCCTACGAGGTAAACCGCATCGCGGAGTCCTGCGTGTTCGACACGGTCATCCTGGTCGATGCCGGGGCAACCTCCATCGCCGAAAACGCCGGTGCGATCCGGCGCGCCCGGCAGGTCGTCGCGTTCGGTGATCCCGTCACCCAGAGCCCGGCGCCGTTCCAGACGAGCATCCCCGACCCTGAAGCGGATGACCGCGCTGCCGAATCGTCGGGGGAGTCGGATGAACGTCACGAGGATTCGGCGCTCGCCCGGCTCGGCGGCCTGCTCACCACCCTGTCGCTTACGAGAAGCTACCGGGCCGGGGGCGAGGATCTCGCCGAACTGGTCAACCGCCGCTTCTACGGCGGCAAGATCGAATCGCTCCCGTGGGCCGGAAGCTACCTGGGCCACAGCAGCATTTCGCTGCAGTTCGTCGAAAACGGCTTCGGGATGCCCGACGGTGACACCGGTGCCGTCGAGAGCGTCGACGCGGAGGTCGACCGCGTCGTCGAGCTGGTGCTCGAGCATGCTGCGCAGCGGCCGCGCGAATCGCTCATGGTGCTCACCGCCAGCGCTCGTCATGCCGTTCGGGTGCAGCAGGCCGTGCTGGCGGCGCTCGCGACCAGTCCCGAGCTGTCGGAGTTCATTGTCGGGGATCGGCCCGAGCCGTTCACGGTGTCGACCATCGAACACGCGGTGGCTGAGAGTCGTGATCGCGTGATCTTCTCGATCGGGTACGGCCGTACCCCCCACGGTCGGGTGCTGTCGGACTTCGGTGCGCTCGGTGAGCCCGGTGGCGAGAGGCTGTTGGCCGTTGCCATGACCCGCGCCCGCCGCTCGATGGTCATCGTGAGCTGCTTCGAGCCCGAAGACATCGACAACGCGAGAATGAAGCACGGCGCCATCGCCCTCGCCCAGATTCTCGACGAGATCGACGCGCGCTCGGCGGAGGTGCCGGTTCCTGACACCTCCGACCCCATGCTCGTCGACCTTGCGCGCAGGCTCGAAGCCCGCGGCGTCAAGGTCGTGCTCGGCTATCGCGGCAAGCTCGGGCTGGTCGCATCGCACGGCGGCGTGTGCGTCGCCATCGAAACCGACTCCGTGCTGCAGCGAGGCAGCCTGCGCGAATCACTGCGGCTGCGGCCGGAGCTGCTCCGCCGTCTCGGCTGGCACTACCTGCGAGTGCATGTGTTCGAACTGTTCAGCGACCCGGAGGGCGTCGCCGCTAACGTCATCACGCTGCTGGGTGCGACGGCGCTGCCTCTCCCCACCGAGCCGATGGACTTCCTTCCGCTCGCCGGTCGTGGCTGACCAGCCACAAGCGGAGGAGCCGCACGCGGACGAGCCGATGCCGGAGGATGGGCAGAAGGCTCGACGACGACGCAGGGTCTCGACCCAGCCGCCGCCGGGCACCGACCCGAAACCCGCCGCCGAGCCCGCCCGTCACGAGCTCACCGAGAACGACGCCCGGCTCAAGGCCGACAAACCCCCGCACTACTGACTCTTTTCAGGAGTTTCCGGGGCTGAAGTGACTGGTGTCGCCTATTGGCCCGACACCCGTCCCTTCTGTCACCAAAAATCCTGAAAAAAGTATTTGCTAGGCGACGGGAGGGGTGGTGGTGCCCTTGGCGAGAAGATCCCGGATGTCGGTGAGCAGCTCGAGCTCCGTGGGCGGCGTCTTCGCGTCGACCGCGGGCTCGCCGTCCTGCTTCTTGGCGAACGCGCGCTTCTTGATGAAGTTGATCGGCACAACCAGGGCGAAGTAGACCACCACGGCGACGAGCAGGAACTGGATGACCGCGGCGATCAGGGCTCCGAGGTAAATAATCGCGGGCGCCCCGCTGTGCAGGACTGAGGGGATCGTCACGGGCAGCGACTTCGCCAGCGTTGCTGTGCTGAACAGTGCACCGATCGCGGGATCGATCACACCGGTGACCACCACGTTGACGATATTGGTGAACGCGGCACCGATGACGACCGCGACGGCGAGATCGATGACGTTGCCGCGAAGAATGAACTCCTTGAACCCCTTGAGCACTTCAACTCCCAGTTGTCGGAGCGCGCCGAGGCACGCTGGTTAGCCAGCCGCCTTCGCGGGGGACGCCGGAGCCGGGGATGGCTTCGAACCGGACGAACTCGTCGACCCGGACGAACCCTTCGACCCGGACGAACTCGTCGACCCTGACTCGGACGACTTCGAACCACCCGACGAGGACTCGGAGGTTTTCGACTCCGAGGACTTCGAATCGGATGATTTCGACTCCGAAGACTTCGAATCGGAGGACTTCGAGCCTGACTCGGAGCCCGACGAGCCCGCAGTGGCGGCCTTCTCTGCCGCCCGCGAGTCGTTGCGGTAGAACCCTGACCCGTTGAAACTCACGCCGATGGCGGTGAAGACCTTGCGCAGTTTGCCGCCGCAGTTCGGGCAGACGGTCAGCGAATCGTCGGTGAAGGCCTGCTGGATGTCGAAGGCAGTACCGCACTCGGTGCACTTATAGGAATAGGTGGGCACGGTGTCCTTTGTTGCAAATGAAAGGTGGCGTTAGGAAAAACGTACGACGCCGCTCGGCGTAACAACGCCGTTGACGCGCTTGTCGTGCACTTCGCTGGGCACCAGGTCGACGAGTTCCTCGTCGAATATCACAGCATAGACGGGAGGGCACTTCTCCATACTGCCGAGCGTCTTGTCGAAGTAGCCCTGCCCCCAACCCATGCGCATCCCCGTGCGGTCCACGGTGGCCGCAGGCACCAGGATCAGCCCGACGTCGTTGATCGTCATCGGGCTCAGGACCTCGCTCGTGGGAGCGGGCATCCCCTGGATGTCTTCGACCTCATCGCTGGCGTCATACGGCGCCCAGTCGAGCAGCCCGTCGGCGCGCGAGATCGGGAGGATCACCTTGATGCCACGCTTGCACGCCCACGAAAGGAAGTCGCGCGTCGGCGGTTCGTCGGGCGTTGACAGGTAGGCGGCGAGGTAGCTGACCCCGAGGTCTTGCGCCAGCTGTTCGAGGTTCGTGGTGAGCTGCGCGCCGTCGGCGGCCCGCTCCGTGCTCGTCCTGGTGCGGCGGCGCTCGCGCAGTTCGGCGCGCAGCGCGCGCTTCTGCAAGCTGACCTCGTCGCTCATCCTGCAATTCTAGGAGCCGTAAGGCCGATACCCTGTTGGTATGCAGGCGAAGCTCACCAAAGCAGTCATCCCCGCAGCCGGACTGGGCACGCGCTTTCTGCCCGCAACGAAGGCCATGCCGAAAGAGATGCTGCCGGTGGTTGACAAGCCGGCCATCCAGTACGTCGTCGAGGAGGCGGTGGCTGCGGGGCTCACGGACATCCTCATGATCACGGGCCGCAACAAGAACGCGCTCGAGAACCACTTCGACCGCGTCGGTGAGCTCGAGGCGACGCTGCTCAAGAAGGGCGATGTCGCGAGGCTGCGTCAGGTCAACTACGCGACAGATCTCGCCGACGTTCACTACGTTCGGCAGGGCGACCCGAAGGGTCTCGGGCACGCCGTGCTGCGAGCGAAGATGCACGTAGGCGACCAACCGTTCGCTGTTCTGCTCGGCGACGACATCATCGACGAACGCGATGTGCTCCTCAGCCGCATGATCGAGGTGCAGAGCGAGCGCAACTGCAGTGTCATCGCCCTGCTCGAGATTGAGCCGTCCCAGGCGGAGATGTACGGTATCGCAACGGTCGTTGCCACCGACGATAACGACGTCGTGCAGATCACCGGGCTGGTCGAGAAGCCCGCGCCCGGCACCGCGCCCTCCAACCTCGCCATCATCGGCCGCTACGTGCTTCGTCCCGAGGTGTTCGACATTCTCGAGGTCACCGAGCCGGGCAAGGGTGGCGAGATCCAGCTGACGGATGCGCTGCAGGTTCTCGCGGCCAATCCGGGCATCGCGGGCGGCGTCTACGGCGTCGTGTTCCGCGGTCGCCGGTACGACACCGGCGACAGGCTCGACTACATCAAAGCCATCATCCAGCTCGCGGTCGACCGCCAGGACCTTGGAGAGGCGCTGCGTCCCTGGCTACGGGACTTCGTCTCGAAGATGGAGTAGGGATGCCCACAATCCCATCGCTCACCGAGGGCGATGTCACGATTCGGCCAATTCGTGCGAGGGACGCCCGCGCACTGGAGCGCGAGCTGATCGACAACCGCACGTGGCTGCGCCAGTGGGAGGCCACCAATCCGCACGGTCCGCTGTCGTTCGACGTCAGGTCGAACATCCGCAGCCTGCAGGCGAATGCCCGGGCGGGCCTGGGGCTTCCGTTTGCGATGGACTATAGGGGAGAGTTCGCCGGCCAGTTGAATGTCTCGTCGATCAGTTACGGCTCGCTCGGCTGCGCGACGATCGGGTACTGGGTGGCCGAGCGGTTCGCGGGCCACAACATCACCCCGATCTCGGTAGCCCTGGCGACGGACCACTGTTTCTTCGGCCTCGGCCTGCACCGCATGGAGATCTGCATCCGGCCCGAGAATGAGCCGTCGCTGCGGGTCGTTCAGAAGCTCGGCTTTCGGTATGAGGGGCTGCGGCGGCGCTACATCCACATCAATGGGGACTGGCGCGACCATTTCTGTTTTGCGCTGACGGTGGATGAGCTGCCGCAGGGGGTGCTGCGCCGCTGGAAAGACGGCCTCGCGCCCGAGTCGGATGCCGCGATTCCCGCCGCCGACCGCGCCAAGGCGGCCATCCCGCTGCGCATCGTCTCCCGGCGCTGAGCCCTCGCTTGCCGGCCCGCCCAAACTTCCGTGAGGGGCGTGAATCTGGTCTCTGAAGTACCGGCCAGGGACCAGATTGACGCCCCTCACGGACCTCGTTCCGCGTGGTGACCGAGGATTTCGTCCTGCCGCTCGTACCGTTATCCCATGGGATTCACAGGACTCGATGGTGGCATCATGGTGGTGCTCGCCGCCGGCCTGTGGCTCGTCTATCTGATGCCGACCTGGTTCAAGCGGCGAGAGTACGCTGCACTGGAAAAGACCAACATTCGTCGCCAGCAGGCTCTCCGGGTTCTTGAGGAGACCGCCCCCGTTCCGGTCGCGGAGCGCGTGGCCGCAATCGTCTCGCCCAATGGCCAGGTGGCCGATCGCGACAAGCTCGCCGAAGCGATTAGGCGGTCGCGGGATGCCCAGGCCGCACGCGTCGCAAGCCGCCAGTACGCGGAGGAGGTTGCGGCCCCCGCGCAGTCTCCGGCCGCGAAGGCCCGCGTCGCGCGACGACTTCGCCGCACCCGCGCGGGCGCCTCGCTGCTGCTGATCGCCGCCTTTGTGACCATCGTGGTGCAG
>Ga0302151_10001914_pt1 | contig 10031 bp, 10 predicted proteins | sample I_Bog_N1_3_FD_192428 | JGI IMG/M metagenome (GOLD analysis project Ga0302151, IMG submission 192428) | Peat permafrost microbial communities from Stordalen Mire near Abisko, Sweden - I_Bog_N1_3 | ecosystem: Environmental > Terrestrial > Soil > Wetlands > Peat | place: Sweden: Abisko, Stordalen...
TGATCTCGTGCGGCACCGCCGGACGCGCCTTTGATTCGCCCCACGGCATGTTGGTGGGCTTCGTTGGCTTCGGCGCATCGACGACGGTGGCGACGACGATCTGCCGGCCGAGAAACCGTTTCCCTTGGTTGTCCGTCTCGATCTTGAACAACTGGCCAAAATTGACGTGCGCCAGCACGCCATTGCCAAGCCCCGCGGCGTTGCGGCGCAGTTCGGCATGCGCGCGCTGGCGTATCCGCTCCCAGAACTGGCTGAGCACGCTCGTCTCCACGTTCCCGGCGAAGGTCTGGCTGGTGTTGCCATACCAGTCGTTCAGCCAGTCGTACTGCGCACCGACCGCGATGCCGGTGGGAACGATGTCGGCTTCCAGCAACTTGACGAATTCGAGCGCCGGCACGGTCGCCACGATCGGATCGTCGCTTGGCTTCAGGCCCTCGACCCGAGCCGCCGTGCCGACCAGCGTGAAGTCCATGCTGTTTTCGATGCCAAGCGGAATGGTGCGCATCTTCACGTCCAGCACCACGTTGGCGCCGGCTATGCAGGCTTCCCCCTTCAGCCGCGTCAGCGCCGTTTTCCAGCCCTGCGCATGCCCCTCGGTCCAGGACCAGCCGTAATGCATCCAACAGGTCGCGGCGATGGCGGCGATCGGCCGCAGCCCATGCGAGCGCACCGACAGCAACTCGGCCGGCGTCAGGGTCGCGACCCAGGGCAGGCGGCCGCCGCGCGTCGCCTGCAAGCGGGCGAGCGTGGCCGATGGCACCCGACCCTCCCGCAACGCGGCCTGGATGTCGGCGACACGGGCGTCGTGATCCATCGGGACAGGGGGTTCGCCGCTCATCTCAGTCCGCCATGAAAGACGTGAGCGATTGACTGAGCGCCTTCGCGTGCTCTGTGGTTTCCCGCGTTTCCCGCGACAGCCGGACGAACCAGTCGCCGGGATCGAGGTCTTTGGTGTTCAGCGTGATGCCGCGCACCACCATCGCGACGGTCGCCTTCAGCCGGCCGTTGGCCAGTTCGAGCGTGTACCGGTTGTTTCCCAAATCAACCGATACGCCAATGATCCGAGCGGTGCGGGACAGGAATCCCTTGCTTTCGCGGATCGTCACCAGCGCTGGCATCGCCTCCTTCAGCCGCCGCGCGAAGGCCTTCAGGTTGCTCTCGGCGTCGGCGTGGAAGCGGCGCAGCCAGGCCGCCTGCATGTCGAAGTCACCGCTGTCGCTCATGGCGTGTCAGGCCTGCACCGCGGCCTGGGCCACACCACGCATGCCGGCCGCCAGCCGGTCGCGCACGGCGGCGAGTTTCGCCTCGCGCTCGCGATCTCCGGCGGCCACCGCGCGCTCGATCGCGATCACCTCGTGCATGGTCTGGATCGCCTCGTCCGCCACCTTGGCCAGCACGTCGATATTGCGCTGGTCGCCGCCCAGACTGCGGGCCGCCGAGGTCGCGGCATCGTGTGCGCCCTTGCTCGCCAGCAGGGTCAACTGGCGCGCCGCTTCGTCCAGTTTCTCGCTCTCCGCCGCCGCCTGGCGGATATCGACCTGCACCACGGCCTGCGAGGCTACCGCCATCAGGCGCGGAATCACCACCAGCATGCCGTTGGAGATTTTCATCATCCGCGTTTCGGCGGCCTTGCGATTCTGCCCGATGATCGGAATCAGCAGCGCCGAGGCCACCAGGTTTTCGCGCATTTCCGCGATCTTGCCGCGGAAGTTGGCGAGCGCGCCGCGGAATTCCAGCACATCGGCGGCGTCGGCCGGATCGGCGGTGGCGACGGCGTGCTGACGCAGCGTCTCCAGTTCGTCCTGGCCGCGGTCCAGCGCGATCTGGCCCGCCGCGATCTCGATCTTCAGTCCGTGCAGGCTGTCGCGGACCGCCACCGCCTGCTGGTCCAGCAGGTCTATTGCCACGGCGAGGTCGGCTTTCGTCTTGCGTGCCTTGGCCTGTTCCTGGTCCATCAGGTCGAGGAAGGTTTTCCGGTTTTCCGCGAAGCCCTTGAACGCCGTTTGCGCGTCGGCAACCGAACCCAGAAGCCGGCCGAGGAGGCCTTTGCGCGCGCTCGGCTTGCCGCCGTTGGCTTCCGCCTGGAGGTCCTCGATACGCAGGATTTTGACGCCGTCGATCACCGCCGCGGCGATGTCGCCGATCTGGCCCGCGTCGCCAAATCGAACGCCGGTGAGCAACTGGCGGGAGGCCTGGGCGATCTGCGCCAGCACACCGTCGCCGTGCGAAAGCAGCGACGCGGTCTCGCGGAAATTGATCCGAGCGGCCGCCTGCTCTGCGGCCGAGAGCTCTTCGGGGCTGAGTTTGGCCACTTCGACCAGCCGCGGCGGCGGCGGTTCGGGGGCCAGCCGCGGATCGGTTAGCGCCGTTTCGCTCGACGCGACCGTGACCGCGTGCGCCGAGGCCGGTTCGGGCGTGACCGGCTTCAGATCGTCGAACAGCGACAGGTCGAGCGACGTTTCCGTCCCTGTTTCAGGCATTGCGGTTCCTCTGCGGGGCCCAGCATAGCGCAAATCGCGGATGTGGGAATGCATTTCGCTTTGCCGCGCGATCTTGGGAGCCAGTTGCCTGGTTCAAACTTGCCTGGTTTGAACCAGGCAAGTTTGAACCAGGCATGCCAGGTGCGGCCATGTTCATAGGACGTGAAGCCGAACTGACCGACCTGAGGCGAGAGTTCGCGGCCAAACGGCCGTCCCTCGTGATCATCTACGGGCGCCGCCGCGTCGGTAAGTCCACGCTGATCCAGGAAGCCGCGAAAGACCGGCCGTCCATCTACTATCAGGCCACCAGGGGTCTCGCGTCCGACAATCTGGACATGTTCAAGATCGCGGCGACGGCGGCGATCGGAGACGACGGCATGATCGGCGAGATGCCGAACTGGTTCACCCTGCTGAACCATCTTGCCACGGTCGCCAAACGGATGCCCGGGCTTGTCGTGACTTTCGACGAATTCCCGTTCCTCTGCGAAGCCGACGCGTCCTTGCCGTCCGCGATCCAGAAGTTCATGGATTCCGGGGCACCGCGCCGCGGCAACCTGAAGCTGGTGCTGTGCGGCTCGACCATTGCGTTCATGTCCGCATTGCTGGCGGAGCGGAACCCGCTCTACGGGCGGCAGACCGGCGTGTTCGACATCGCACCGCTGTCGCTGCGGGACACCGCTGCGTTCTTCCCCGCATGGCCCGCGGCGGATATCCTGACCGCTTACGGAATTTTAGGCGGGGTTCCGTATTACCTCGAATCATTCGATCCGGATGCGTCATTGCAGCGCAACATCATCGACGTGCTGCTGGCGCGGCATGGCAAGCTGGCGGAGGAACCGGCGTATCTCCTGGCATCCGAAACGCCCGGCTCCCCGAAGTTCTTCAGCATCCTCAGGGCCATCGCCGATGGCTGCACCAGGAGTTCGGAGATCAAGAACCGCATTGCCGGCGACGGCGGCGATCGTGATGTCAGCTGGTATCTGAACCGGCTGATCGCGCTTCGGATTGTTCGGGCCGAGAAGTCGATGGACGCGCTCGGCCGTGAGCGGGACCGGCACTATGTCCTGGACGACCCGCTGATGGCCTTCTGGTTCCGGTTTGTGCGGTCGTCGCTGTCTGCGATCAAACTCGGACGGGGGGAGCAGGTTTATCGTGACCGGATCGCACCGGGACTGGCCGGATACATGGGCGATGCCTTTGAGGAGATCTGCCGTCAGCATGTGCGCTTATGGTCGGATGAATTCCCGGGGTCCGTGGTCGCCGGCAGTCCGGGTGAGGATGTCGGGAAAATCTGGGCCGGCGATTACGATATCGATGTCGCCGCGCACCTGCTGGATGGTTCGGTGGTTTATGGCGCATGCAAATGGCGCAATCAGTGGCTCAACGAGGGTGTGCTGGAACGCCTGGTCGCGTGCGCCGGCAAGACGCGCTTCGGTGCGGATGCTGGGCGGCGGCATTTTCTGCTGTTCTCGAAAAGCGGCTTTTCACCCGGATTGGAGGCGATGGCGGCGGGCGATCCGTTGCTGCACCTGGTGACTCTGGAAACCATCGTCGGCTTGCCGCCAGGTCGGAATCAGAATGACGTAACAGGGTCGTTCCCGGTGTCGTGAATTCCGGCTCATGCCGCGTTGGTTGTTGACCTGGTCAGAGGAATTTTTCTGGCATCGCCGGTTGCGCTCGCAAGTCCGCATTTTTAACACGGAGGAAACGCGGAGGGCCACGGAGGTCAAACCTATACCGGGCACTCACCGAACCTGTGGGCCGGCGCGTACAACGAATCCTCGAACGCGCGCAAGGCCGGATGCCTGACCGCCCAACATTGAGGACGCCTCCGTGGCCCTTTGTGGCCCTCCGCGTTTCCTCCGTGTTAAAAAAATCGGACTTGCGAATATCATAGGTGTCGCGAGCAGATTTCTGATGACGGTCTAACCGGCATCGCCACGATTGCACGCGATATGAGCCCGAAACTTTGCAGACCCGGCCCCCGTCATCCCGCCGCGACCCGCCGTTCCACCGGCGGCAATCCCCCCTCGCGCACCCCGGTCCAGGCCAGGATCGCAGCGGTATCAGGCGGCAGCACCTCGGCTGGCGCGCCCAGGAACGCCTGCCAGTCCGCCAGCAGATCGGCCCGCACCGGCACCAGCAAGGGCACGCCGGCCAGCAGCGTCTCGGCTATTTCGGCGCGCATGCCGCCCCCGGCGGCTTCCTCCTTGCCGAAGCGGCCGGCCAGCAGCAGGTCGGGACGGTCCAGCGCGGCCTGGCGGAACGCCATCGCGGCGCGCGCCAGGGCGTCGGTGTCGAGGATGCAGCCCTGCACACCCGAACCGCGCGGATCGTTCAGCCGGATCATCGCCCCGCCCGGCAGGACCTGCAGCAGCATTTCCCGCTTGTCGGGCCCCACCCGGGCCCCGAAGCGTTGCAGCAGCCCGCCAACCCGCCGTCCGGCGCGTTGCAGCGTTTCCACCGCGGCCGACAAAGCCGCATCGACATCATCGCCGGGGCCATAGACCACGGCCGCGCAGCGCCATTGCAGGCTCATCGTTCCTACTCCGCCGCGACGGCCAGAAGCGACACCAGTTCATCCCGCGTCACCGACCGCTTCACCCGTTCGGCGTGACTGCGCAGGCGGGCGAGCAGGTCGGGCAGCGCCACCGGCGCGACATTCATCCCGGCCAGCGCATCGCGCAAGGACGCGGACCCGGAGTGCTTGCCCAGCAGGATCCGCCGCTCGCGGCCGAACAAAGCCGGGTCCAGCGCCTCATAGGTCGCGGGATCGCGCAGCAGGCCGCTGACATGGATGCCGGATTCGTGGGTGAAGGCGGTCTCGCCGACGATCGGCTGGCCTTGCGGGATGGCGCGGCAGGCGGCGGCGGCGACCACCTCGGCCAGGTTGGTCAGTTCCGCCATCACCGTCCGCACCACGCCCATCCCCAGGCGCGGGATCGCCGCGGCGACCTGCTCCAGCGCGGCGTTGCCCGCCCGCTCGCCCAGACCGAGGACGCAGACGCTGGCATGCAGCGCCCCGCCGCGCAGGGCGGCCAGGGTGTTGGCGGTGGCGAGGCCGAGGTCGTCGTGGCCGTGGAACTCCAGCTCCAGGTCGGTGCGCGCCCGCAGGCGGCGGAAGGTCGCCTCGGCTGCGAAGGGGTCGAGGACGCCCAGCGTGTCGGCGAAGCGGAACCGGTAGGCACCCGCCGCCGCCACCGCATCGATCACCCTTTGCAGGAAATCCTCATCCGCTCTGCTCGCGTCCTCGGCGCCAACCGAGACGGTGAGGCCCCGGTCCAGCGCCAGCGGCACGACGCGGGCGATGCGGTCCAGCACCTCGGTCCGGCCGCCGGGATACTTGGCGGCGATCTGCCGGTCGGAGACCGACACCGAGAGGTTGCCGTAGCGCACCCCGGCGCGCAGGGCGGCGGCGACGTCGGTCTCGGCCATGCGGCACCAGGCGGCGACGCGGGCGTTGGGGGCGGCGTGAACGGCGGCGGCGATGGCGGCGACTTCCTCATCGCCCATGGCGGGGGTGCCGGCTTCGATCTCGTCCACCCCGGCGGCCTGCAAGGCGGCGGCGATGGCGGCCTTCTCGGCTTCGGTGAAGGCGACCCCGGGGGTCTGCTCGCCGTCGCGCAGGGTGGTGTCGTTGATGGAGAAACGCTGGGTGGTGTCGGACACGGTCGGCACTCCTGTTGCGGACAGGAGGCACACAGCAAGTCTGATGCCAGACGGAAGATGGTGGGTTTTCAAAGAATTGGAAAGCGACAGCCGGTGTCGGGTTTGCGACACGCCACGACGGACGGCGGCTTAAGGGTTTGTTAACCCCTTCGCCCGATAAGGGTCCGGATGGCTCATCCCCGAGCGGATTGGATCCCCATGAGCGTTGCCGCTGACCTGCCGTCTCCCCGGGTGTTGCTGCACCAGATCGTCTGGTCGCCCGAAACGCTGGCCGCGATCGACCCGGACCATCCTGTGCTCGACAACCTCGCCAACGATCGCTCCGACTGGCGCGAATACTGGCCGATGCGGCGCTTCCTGCTGGGCACCGCGTTGGATGAGGACTGCTACTACGGCTTCCTCAGCCCCAAATTCAGAGCCAAGACCTTGATGGGCCTGTCCGACGCCGCGGCCTTCGTGCGGGCGCAGGCGCCGCGGGCGGATGTGGTCCTGTTCTCGCCGCAGCCGGACATGGGCGCGTTCTTCCTCAATGTGTTCGAACAGGCCGAGATCTTCTACCCCGGACAGATCGAGGCCTACGAGGCCTTCCTGGCGCATATCGGCCAGCCGGCCTCGCTGGGCACGATGATCATGGATTCGCGGCAGGTCGTCTTTTCCAACTACTTCGCCGCTCGGCCTGCGTTCTGGCGGGCGTGGCTGGCGGTCAATGAGGCGCTGTTCGCGATCTGCGAGGGCCCGGACAGCGACCTGCGGCGGGCGCTGTGCCATCCGACCGCCTATCCCGGGGCGGTGCAGCGCAAGGTCTTCCTGATGGAGCGGGTGGCGTCGCTGCTGCTGGTCACGCAGCCGGGATGGCGCAGCGTCGCCTGCAATCCCTTCACCATGGGCTGGTCGGCGTCGCGGCTGAGCCAGTTCCGCACCGAGGCGATGATCAGCGACGCGCTGAAGATGGCGTTTCGCGACCAGCCGTTTCCGCAATACATGGAGGCTTACGCGACGGTGCGCGATCGTTTCAGAGCGGGGGCGATGATTTAGGCGGGAAGCTGGGGTCTATTCTCCACGCGGAAGACCACGCCGCGTGTGTCAGGGAACCAGTTGGGCGGTTACCCGCAGAGTCTGCGGACGGTCGTACCGGAGCGTCACCCGCAGGGGGCGGCGGCTATGGGATGTATCGGCGCCCCAGCCAGGCGGCCAGGCCGCCAAGCGCGACAACCGCGACCGGCAGGATAACGAAAGCGAACCACTGCAAGTCTGTCACGACCGTAACCCTCCGAGGGTGATCTGCGCCAGCGCGTGCAGCGCCCCGGCCGCACCCAGCCAGATAATGGCGCCGATCACGACAGAATGCACCGGCCTCGGGGGAAGGCCGCTTGCCTTGGCGGGCATGCCCGGACAGCCTAACCTGTGCAACCAACAACGGGCAGCCAACGCGGTATGAACCCTCGGCTGCGCCTGGCACGCCCGCGCCACGGAGGACACACCAATGCAGCCGCCGACCGCACCCATCCGCACCTACCCGACCATCGACAGGCTTTCCGACGAAACCGTCACCGACCTGCTGCGCACGACCAAACGCATCGCCCTGGTCGGCGCCTCCACCGACCCCGGACGCGCTTCGCACGGCGTGATGCGCTTCCTGCTGGAACGCGGCTACGACGTAACCCCCGTCAATCCCGACCACCTGGGCGAAACCATCCACGGCCGCACCGTGGTCGCCACGCTGGATGAGGCCGCGCCGCTGGATATGGTCGATGTGTTCCGCCGCAGCGAGTTTGTCGCCCCGGTGGTCGATGCCGCGATCCGCCTCGGCGCCAGGAGCGTCTGGATGCAGCTCCGGGTGATCGACGAGGTTGCCGCCGAGAAGGCGCGCGCCACCGGCATCACCGTGGTGATGGACCGCTGCCCGATCATCGAGGATCGGCGGATGAATCTCCGGCTGGCCGGGCTGGAGCCGCGGCCGCGGCCGTCTTACGCGCCGGTGTAACGGGCGCGGCCATTTGGTAAGACATTGGCCTGACCAGGCCAGCGTACCATTGGTGTCGGGGTTCCCAACCACGGGACCGAAATGGCAGAACTTCCCAGGAAATAGCTTGCGCCGAAGCCGCCGTCGAAGTCTCCGCTCGGACGACTACACCAAATGTATAGAGGAACAAGTTGGGCCGTCCGCCCGCACACGAGCCGGTCATGGCACCGCGCAACCTTCCGGGTTTTCCGCACGCCCGAAGGGTGAGGCCGAAGACCGGCTTTGCCGGGGGACGGCGCCCCCGATGGCGCGATGATGCGAACGATGATATTCTCGAATGGGATGCGCGCCACGGGCGGGTGGAACGTTACGACACCAGGGGAACACACCTTGGCGAGTTCGACCCCGAGACCGGGGAACGATTGAGCCCGCCCGATCCCACACGTAAGGTGGAGCCATGAACGTCATCCTGAAGGTCCAGCCGCTGCCGGATGCTGCCAAGATCGCGCACAGCGTCATGGCGTATGACCGCACAACCGAAGAACTGGACCTGGAGCTGCCGATTCCTTTGTTCCTCGACACGCTGGCCCTGAAGATCGCCAGAGTGCCCCCCGAGGACAAGTACGGTGCCCTCTCGTACCCGTTGGACGCGCGCGCTGTCGAGACCTTCCGGTTTCTGCTCGGCCTTGGTGTGGACATGTCGAGGCGAGAGTACTGTCTCGAATCGACGGCTGGCCACGTGACCAACTTTGGACCACGGAAGCTGGAGGCCGTGGAACTTCTGACCCGGGTGACCCCCCGTCCTCGCTACGCCAGGACTGAGAAACCGTGCATCGCCGAGCGGGAGCTGGTCGTGCCGACGTTGCGCTTGCTTGATGACGGCAACAACAGGTGGATGGCCACGAGCGACATCATCGCGCGGTTGACAGAGCTTTTCGCCCCTTCAGGACAAGACGCTGAGATTCACGAGGGGCGCGGCGATACCTATTTCGCGCAGAAGGTCCGGAGCATGATCTCGCACCGGGATCAGCCGTCGAGCTTTATCCATCAGGGGTTGGCGCATTACGAAGGGCATGGCCTGCGGATTTCCGATGAGGGCCGCTCAACGGTCCGGGCGCTGCTATCCTAACCCTGGCGCAGACCTATTCGGCCGCCGCCGTCAGGTCCAGCGAAGGCGTCGCGAAGTCTCGGTATTCCGCCTTGTAGCCCGGCTTGAACCAGCGCAGCTCTGTTGGCCCGCTGCGGGCCTTATCCCAAACGAACCACGCGTACGCCGTGGTTCCGCTGCCGGCCATTTTGGCGCCCTTGGGATAGAAGGTGATTCGCTCGCTGAAGACCCACACGCGCGCGGGCGGATGTTTGTGGAAGATTGTCCGGGTCCGGTTCGCACCCTCCAAGAACGCGAGACGGAGGAGCAGGGCAAATTTGGCCTCGGCTAATTTTAGGCACTGGGCTACGAAGCCTTCCGCACTGTGGAACGGCGGGTTTGTGATTATGTTGTTCGCACGCCGTGACTGGTCAGGAAGTCGTGACCGGCCTCGCCGAAGCCGCGGTCGTATAGGTCAGAGCTGATGACCCGCATCCCGGTCCTGCCAAGCACTTTGGTCATGGCGCCGTCGCCACAGGCGCATTCCCAGATGTCGCCCTCGAACCGCTCATTCTCGATGAGCGCATAAGTGGCCCAGGCAGGGGTGGGATAGAAATCCAAGCCGTCCAGATCAGCCGACCGCTTCGTGGTCGGTTTGAATCCACCGTTGAGGTTGTAGGAGGCGTCGGTCGGCATGGTAATCCCCTCGGTGGCTGGTTGGGAACGCTTGGCTGTTCCTCTTTGAGCAGACGAGGCCGCGTCGGCTCAAGGTCGGCGTCGCGGCTCGCAAGGGTCGGGCCCCGCTTCGCCAAAAATTCGTGCCTTGCGATCG
>Ga0302151_10001937_pt1 | contig 9941 bp, 9 predicted proteins | sample I_Bog_N1_3_FD_192428 | JGI IMG/M metagenome (GOLD analysis project Ga0302151, IMG submission 192428) | Peat permafrost microbial communities from Stordalen Mire near Abisko, Sweden - I_Bog_N1_3 | ecosystem: Environmental > Terrestrial > Soil > Wetlands > Peat | place: Sweden: Abisko, Stordalen...
TGGGAGGCGGGGCTTTCAATGTCTTGCTGGTCGGTAACGACCTGGACCTGAATTTCACCCCCGTTCCCGAGCCGTCGACCTGGCTCCTGATGGCAGCCGGTCTGGCGACCCTGGGAGCCTGCGCTTATCGTACCAGGCGTCATCGGGCCTAGGCATAAGGCCCCGCAAGGGGACCTTCGGAAGGCCCCGGGGTTGCGGTCTCGTGGTTTATGCCTTTGGCTCAGGCAATGCCCACGACCTACGAACAGCTCCGCGCAGACATCATTACCGCCATGAAGGCCCGGGACACGGCGACCGCCACGTCGCTGCGCACCGCCGACGCCGCGATCCAGCGCGCCTCGATGGACCTCTCAAAGCCCATCGACGACACCCTGGTCGTCGGCACCCTGCGCAAGGCGGTGAAGAACCTGGCCGACGCCAAGGTTGAATTCGAGAAGGGCGGAAGGGCCGACCTGGTTACGGCCAATGAGACCGAGATCAAGCTCCTTGAGAAATACCTGCCCAAGGGGATCGAGGGAGCGCAGCTTGAGGCGCTTGTGGCCGGGGCCATCAAGGAGTCGGGCGCCCTTTCCCGGAAGGAGATGGGCAAGGTGATCGGCGCACTCAAGAAGATGCCCGAGGCCGCGCTCATCGACTTTGCGGCCGCGAGCAAGCTGATCCAGTCAAAGCTTCCGTAGCCCTCGTCCGGCGCCGGCCAAGCCCGGACTCGACTTGGCGCGGCCGATGCCCAGAATGGGCGGCCTCTTTCCGCCTGTTACAGGCGGGCATCCCCGAACCCCCCGCAAGACCGATGAAAAGACTATCCTGTCTCCTCGCGTGCGCCGCCCTCACGACCAGCGTGGCGCTCGCCGACAAATTCGAGGGCCTGGCCCTCACCCCGCCGATGGGCTGGAACACGTGGAACACGTTCGCCGAGAACTGCAACGAGACCCTCGTCAAGCAGACGGCCGACGCGATAGTCGCAAACGGGATGCGCGACGCGGGCTACGTCTACGTCGTGGTCGACGACTGCTGGTCGAAGAAGGAGCGCGACGCGGACGGCAACCTGGTCGCGGACCCAATCAAGTTCCCGAGTGGCATGAAGGCCCTGGGGGACTACCTCCACTCCAAGGGCCTTAAGTTCGGGATGTACGGCTGCGCGGGTTCCCTGACCTGCGGCGGCTACCCGGGCGGGCGCGGCCACGAGTTCCAGGATGCGCGGACCTACGCCTCCTGGGGCGTCGACTACTTCAAGTACGACTGGTGCAACCACGGCACCGCGAACGGGCCCGAGACGTACCGCATCATGAGCGACGCGATCAAGGCCGCGGGCAGGCCGATCGTGTTCAGCCTCTGCGAGTGGGGCCAGAACCAGCCCTGGCTTTGGGCCGAGCCGGTCGGCCACCTCTGGCGCACGACGGGCGACATCGGCCCCTCGTACAAGGGGTCGGTCAAGAACAAGTGGGAGCACGGCTGGAAGGAGCTCCTCGACATGAACGTGGGCCTAGAGAAATACGCCGGGCCGGGCCATTGGAACGACCCGGACATGCTCGAGGTCGGCGCAAAGACGCTGACCTTGGCCGAGTCGCGGGCGCACTTCAGCCTCTGGTGCGTGCTCGCGGCCCCGCTGATCGCGGGCAACGACGTGCGCACGATGACCCCCGAGGTCGCGGCGATCCTCACCAACAAGGGCGCGATCGCGATCGACCAGGATCCGGCCGGCCACCAGGGATTCCGGTTCCGGGTCGACAAGGACAAGGAGATCTGGGCCAAGGAGCTTTCCAATAAGGAGTGGGCCGTGTGCGTGCTCAACACCGGGGACGCCCCGGCGAAGCTGACGCTCGACATGCACGAGCTGACATTCCTGACGGAGCAGTACTACGACGTGACGGACGTCTGGACGGGCAAGCCCGCCGGCAACGCGATGGACCTCCACACGGCGACGGTCGACTCGCACGACGTCATGCTCTTTCGCCTGAAGCCCGGCTCCTGAACCCCTCCCCCCCATGAACATCTCACGACGAAGGGCCCTGGGACTCATCGCCGGGGCAATACCCGCAATCGGTATCGGCCGCGCGGCCCTTGCCGCCGACCAGCCCTCGCAGGAGCCGTCGAAGCTGCCCCCCGGCATCGCCCCGGAGGAGGGCCCGTTCGCGGCCACCCGGGCCTCGCTCGGGAGCTACCAGGTGCCGGATTGGTTCCGCGACGCCAAATTTGGCATGTGGGCCCACTGGGGCCCGCAGTCGGCGGTCGAGTTCGGCGACTGGTACGCCCGGCTCCTGTACATGCAGGGGACCGACCAGTACAACTACCACACGGAGCACTACGGGCACCCCTCGAAGTTCGGATTCAAGGACACGATCCCAAGCTGGAAGGCCGAGAAATTCGACCCCGCTGCTCTCATCCGCCGCTACAAGAAGGCGGGCGCCAGGTATTTCATGTCGATGGGAGTCCACCACGACAACTTCGACCTCTGGAACTCGACGCACAACCGGTGGAACGCGGCCAAGATGGGGCCTGGAATCGACATCGTGGGCGCGTGGCGGAAGGCCGCCCGGGACGAGGGCCTAAGGTTCGGGGTCAGCGAGCACCTCTGGATCACCTACAAGTGGTTCTCCACCTCGCATGGCTCCGACAAGACGGGTCCCTTCGCAGGGATCCACTACGACGGGGCGGATCCCGCATTCAAGGACTACTACGTCGACTCCGACGACGTCTGGAACGCCCCCGACCTGCCCTGGAATGAGGATGACATCCCCAACTGGTGGAAGCGCCACTGGCACGACCGGATCACGGACCTGATCGACCAGCACGAGCCCGACTTCCTCTATTCCGACGGCTCCATGCCGTTCCAGGAATACGGCTACTCAGTCGTCTCCCACCTCTACAACGTGAGCGCCAGGCGCAACGGCGGGAAGGTGGACGCCGTCTATTTTTCGAAGCGGGACCGCGACAGCGAGCTCGGGGCCTGCGTCCTCGACCGCGAACGCGGCGTGCTTGATGACATTCTCCCCCGCCCGTGGCAGACCGACACGTGCATCGGCGAATGGCACTACAAGCGCGGGGCGCGCTACAAGACGCCGAAGGTCGTGATCGACATGCTGGTGGACATCGTGAGCAAGAACGGGAACCTGATGCTGAACGTTCCCCTGCCCGCAAGCGGGATGCCCGACATGGAGGAGCTTGCCGTCGTGGACGAGATCACCGCCTGGATGGCGACCAACAGCGAGGGCATCCACGGCAGCCGCCCCTGGAAGAAGTTCGGGGAGGGCGCACCCGACCAGCCCGCCGACCAGAAGTCAAAGACGTTCAACGAGAGCGCACGGCGCGCGCTTGACGCAACCGACGTCCGGTTCACGACAAAGGGCGACGCCCTCTACGCCTTCGTGATGGGGACGCCCGTGTTCCGCACGCTGATCCGGTCGCTCGCCACCGACACGGCGCTAAAGGTAGGCCGAGTGACGGGGGTCGAGCTCCTCGGACACGACGCAAAGCTCACCTGGACCCAGGACCGCTCCGGGCTCTCGATCGACATTCCGGACGGGCTTCCCGCGGGCCACGCGGCGTGCTTCCGCATCCGGGGCGCCACCTGACGCTAGGCGGGCCCGCCGGCCGGGGCGGCGGCGCCCCGGCGCACCCGGCATATCCGGACCACCAGCTCCAGGACCTCGGCGACCGAGATGCGCTTCATGCACACGTTGTCCCTGCAGGCGGTCTGCCGGTTGTTGAACGCGTTCACGCAGGGGCTGCATGCGATGCCGGCCCAGACCGGGTGGCTCCGCGGGCCCGTGGCCGAGTAGAGGAACGGCGTCTCGGGCCCAAAGAGCGCCACGACGTCGATCCCGGTGAGCGCCGCAAAATGCGCCGGCCCGCTGTCGTTGGTGACGAGGACCTCGGACAGGCCGAAGAGGACCACGAGCTGGCGGAGCGTCGTGCTCCCTGCCAGGCAAACGCTCCTGGGAGAGTCAACGGATCGGGCCAGCCCGGCGATGCTCGGCGCCTCCTCCGGGGACCCCGTGAACACGATCCACGCGTCCGGCAGGTCCGCGATCAGGCGCGCGGCGAGCGCCCGGTAGTTCTCGAGCGCCCACCTGCGCAGCGGGAGCATGTCGCCCGCATTGGCGTTAAGGACGATGAGCTTTGCACCCGCGGGAACGCCCAGCCTGGCGAGCAACCCCCTCACCTCATTCGCCTCGCCGACCGCAGGCTCAAATACGGGAAGCGGCGGGCTCTCGGGCGGGACGGAGGGGAAGGTCGGAAACGCCGCCGGCTCCGCATCCAGGGCCATGACGAGGCTCGTGAACGTGCGACTCGTGTGGAGGTGGGGGTTGTACAGGACGCGGTGGGTCATCAGGTCGCCCCGGTAGGGACCCTCCCCGAAGTAAACGTGGAAACCCACCCTCCTCCTGGCCCCTGTCAGGAAAGAGATCGCAGCGGAAAAGCGCGCGAAGAATTCCATGTCGACGCAAGCGTCGATCCGGAGCCTCCGGATCTCGCGCAGGGCGCCCACGGCGCTCGAGGCCATGGACCAGGCCGAGCGGGTGCGGACCGTGAGGACATTCTCGGGGGGGACAAGGCCTATCAGGTCCACCACGAAGCGGTTCTCCTCAAAGCAGAGAAAGTACACGTTCTGGCGGCCCACCCGCTCCGCCGCGCGGCGCACCGCCTCGTGCGCGAGGACCGTGGAGCCCTGCTCCGCGAGCTTGAGGAAGAGGATCCTCCCGAGCGGCGCCTCCTGCCCGCCCTGGAACATGTCCCTCGCCACGCGGAAGGCGGTGAGCAGCCCACATACCGGGGCGCCGACCCAACGGTCGATCCACTGGAGTGTATGCGCGTTGCTGCTGAATCGTTTCACGTCTTTTTGGGGCCGTTTTGGGGGAACCTGACTACCCTAGGGCCGCCCGGAGAGGCGAGTGAAATACTCCTCCCAGCAGGGCCCGCCCCGCGGGGAAAACGGTTTTTTGGTTGCGAAATCCCCAGGGAAGGGCGATCGGTTCATGCGTCTGGCGCGAACACGCTCGCGACCGGGCACCTTAGGACCCACACCCATGCACTTAGGACAACGAGGCTTGATCGCCCTGCGAAAAGCACCCCCGTCCCCCCTTGCCGGTCCGCAGGTTCTCCATCCCTTGGGAACCGCGGAGGCAACGTGGAGCTGCTGAACACGCCCCGGGCCGCAGGCCGGCCCATGATCAGCTCGGTCGGGGGCTTCACCGCCGCCAAGGCGGCCGGCGAAAGGATCGTGATGGTGACCGCGTACGACGCGTGGTCCGCCCGGATCCTTGCGGACACCCCTGTCGACTGCCTGCTTGTGGGCGACAGCGCGATGATGGTGGTCCACGGCGAGAAGGACACGCTGGGCGCCACGCCGGAGATCATGGCCCTGCACACGCGCGCGGTGGTCCGCGGCGCCCCCGACAAGTTCGTGGTCGCCGACATGCCGTTCCTCGCGGCGAGGAAGGGCGAGGCGCACGCCCTCGACTGCGCGGCCCTGCTGCTGAGGGCCGGCGCCCACGCCGTGAAGATCGAGGGCGCGCAGGGCCACACCCATGTCATCAGGCACTTGGTCGAGTCGGGGATACCGGTCATGGGGCACCTCGGCCTCACCCCCCAGTGGGTGCGGGGCCTGGGCGGGTTCAAGGTGCAGGCCCGGGACGAGGAGGGCTCCCGGCAGCTGCTCTCCGATGCCAAGGCCCTCGAGCGGGCGGGAGCGTTCGCGATCGTCCTTGAATGCATTCCCCAGGCGCTTGCGCGGGAAGCCACCGCGGCGCTCGGGGTCCCCACGATCGGCATCGGCGCGGGTCCGGGGTGCGACGGACAGGTGCTGGTCCTCCAGGACATGCTGGGCTTTAACCCCGAGTTCCGGCCCAGGTTCTCAAGGCGTTTCGCCGAGGGCGCCGCGCTCGTGCGCGACGGGGCCCGGGCCTTCACCGAGGCCGTAAAGAGCGGCGGGTTCCCCACCGAGGAGGAGGGTTTCTAGCAATGGCGCGCGTCACGACACGCCTCAAGGACTGGGTTGCGGAGCGCTCCATCATGGAGCACCTGGGCCGGAGCGTGGGGTTCGTTCCGACCATGGGGGCGCTGCACGCGGGCCACCGCGCCCTCCTGGAGCGGGCCCGCGACGAGAACGACGCGGTGGTGCTCAGCATCTTCGTGAACCCCACCCAGTTCAACGACCCGGGAGACCTGGAGCGCTATCCGCGGACGCTGGAGGCGGACCTCGCGCTCGCGGGCTCCCTGGTCGACCACGTCCTCGTGCCGGACCCGGGCGACATGTACCCGGATGGCTACCAGTACCGCGTGACCGAGCAGGCGCTAAGCGCAACGCTCGAGGGGGCCCACCGCCCCGGACACTTCGACGGCGTCCTCACGGTCGTCCTTAAGCTCCTGAACCTGGTCCGGCCGGACCGGGCCTATTTTGGCGAGAAGGACCGGCAGCAGCTCGAGCTTGTCCGGGGGATGGTACGCGCATTCCACCTCCCCGTGGATGTCGTCCCCTGCCCCACGGTCCGCGACCCGGACGGGCTGGCGCAGAGCTCAAGGAACCGCAGGCTCTCGGCCGGCGCCAGGGCCAGGGCCCCGGCGTTCCCGCGGATCCTGCGCGAGGCCCCCGACGCCCGCTCCGCCGCACGGGCCCTCGAGGGAGCGGGCTTTGGCGTCGACTATGTTGAGGACCGCGACGGCGTCCGGCTGGGCGCAGTCCGCCTCGAGGACGTCCGGCTGATCGACAATGTCCGGCTCTAAGATAGTCTTCGTCCTCACCGGATCCGTCGCGGCCTACAAGGCCTGCGACGCGCTGTCGCGGCTTGTCCAGCTCGGGCACAAGGTCCGGACGGTCGCCACGCCGTCGGCGCTGCGGTTCGTGGGAGCGGCAACCCTGGAGGGGCTGACCGGCGAGCGCGTCCTTTCGGACCTCTTCGAGCCCGGGGCCGCACTTGAGCACATCCAGCTCGGGCGCTGGGCCGACGCGGTCGTGGTCTGCCCGGCGACCGCCAACACGATCAACCGCCTCGCCGCGGGGCTCTCCGACGACCTGCCGGGCGCGCTCTTCCTGGCGCACGACCGCACGAAGCCGTTCCTCGTTGCCCCGGCCATGAACCCGGCCATGTGGAGCCACCCGGCGACGCGGGAATCGGTCTTAAGGCTCGTCGGGTGGGGCGTCCGCCTCATCGCGGTCGGCAGCGGCCGCACCGCCTGCGGCGAGGTGGGCGACGGCCGCCTAGCCGAGCCTGCCGACATCGTGGCCGCGATCGAGTCGAGCCTCGCGCGGCCCGCGGCAAGGCTGCGGATCCTGGTCACAAGCGGCGGCACGGCCGATCCCATCGACGGCGTGCGCGTGATCACCAACTCGAGCACGGGCCAGACGGGTGCCCAGATCGCAGAGCGCATGGCCAGGTCCGGCCACGAGGTGGTGCTCTTGAGGGCCCGCGGCTCGGCCCGCGCCGCGTCGGTCGCCCGCGAGGAGACCTTCTCCACGTTCCTTGACCTAGACCGGTCCCTGCAGAGGGTGCTCTCGGGCGAGCCTTTTGACGCCGTGGTCCACTGCGCCGCGGTCGGCGACTTTGGCGTCCTCGAGGTGCGCTCGGCAGGCGGCGTGCACCCGCAGGGAAGCGGGAAGCTGCCCTCGGACTGCGCCCCGGTCATCCACCTGAAGGCAAACCCAAAGCTCGTCGACGGCCTGAGGGGCCGGAGCCTGAACGCCGCCGTGAAGGTGGTCGCCTTCAAGCTCACGCAGGGCGCCGGCGCCCGCGAGTCCGCCGAGGCCGTCCGTTCCCTCTTCGCCCACTCGGACGCCGACCTGGTGGTGCACAACGACCTGGCCGAGCGCGAGGGCCCGGAGGCCTTTCCCGCCACGATCCATTTCAAGGACGGCACCCCCTCCCTGCGCTGCGCCACGCGGACGGAGCTCGCCTCGGAGCTCGAGAGAATCCTCGCGGGCCTGCCCGCGCCCGCCCTAGCCTAGGCCGGTCCATGCTGCTCTGCCTCGATATCGGCAACACCCAGATCCACGGCGGGGTCTTCGACGGGGACTCGCTGCGCTGCCAGTTCCGGAAGTCCACGCAGCCGCTTGGATCGACCGACGAGCTCGGGATCTTCTTCGTGTCCGTGCTCCGCGAGAACGGGGTCGACCCGCGCTCGGTAAGCCGCGTGGCCGCCTGTTCCGTCGTGCCGGCGGCGCTCCACCCGATAAGGGGCGCGAGCAAGCAGTACTTCGGGCGCGAACCCTTCGTGCTCCAGGCTGGGGTGAAGACGGGCCTGAAGGTCCGCTACCGCAACCCGCTCGAGGTCGGGGCGGACCGCATCGCCGGGGCGATCGCGGCCTCGCAGCGCAGGCCCGCCGCGAACCTGATCGTGGTCGACTGCGGAACCGCGACCACCTTTGACGTGGTCACGGCCGCGGGCGACTACCTCGGCGGGGTCATTCTTCCCGGGGTGGGCGTTTCCGCCGAGACCCTGGCCAGCAGGACGGCGAAGCTCCCCCGGGTGGAGATCGCCCGGCCGGAATCCGTGCTCGGGCGCTCCACGGTGGAGAGCATCCAATCCGGGCTCTATCACGGCCACACCGGGGCTATCCGGCACATCGTTGACGGGCTCACCCGGGAGGTCTTTGGGGGCGTCAGGCCCCACGTGGTCGGAACGGGCGGCTTTGCCCGGATGTTCGAGGAGGAAAAGCTTTTTGACGAATATGTCCCGGAACTCGTGCTGCTCGGGCTTCGGCACGCCGAGGCGCTTAACCGCGACGACTGACGGCCAACGGCGGGCTTTGCAAAAGGGCCCGGCCGTGGCAGGTATTGGGGGAGCAAAGCCCCCCACACGCCATTGAAGGAGCCAAGGAAAGAGGAGCGGGAACTTCGGTGTTTCCGCAAGAGGAGGTACCGAAGCCAGGGCGACGCCCTGGACGCCGCGCTTGTCGCGGGCGTCGAGCGCGAGCGCAAGGCCTACCTCTGCCCGTACTGCAGGCTCTGGCACCTGACGACGGCCGAACCCCGGCGGTGAAGGGCACCCTCATCGAAGGCTCGACCCCGGGCAGAAACGGGTCCAACACCAGACCGGCACCCAATAGGATCCCCAATCCCCCACCCCCATGGACATCTCACGACGTGACGCCCTCAAGGCCATGGCCGGCACCGCAGCCCTGGCCGCCCTTCCCCGGGTGAGCGCAGACGACGCAAAACCCGCTCCGGCTGCGGCGGCCCCCCAGGCCCCGGGCTCGTTTCACCACTCCGTGTGCCGCTGGTGCTATGCGAAGATGCCCCTCGAGGACCTTGCCCGCGAGTCCAAGCGGATCGGGCTGGAATCGGTGGAGCTCCTGGAGCCCGCGGAGTGGCCCGTGGTCCAGAAGCACGGCCTGACCTGCGCCATGGCCATGGGCGTCACCAAGATCCCGGAGGGGCTGAACCGCGTCGAGCACCACGCCAAGATGGTACCCGGGATGATCGAGCGGATCGGGGCGTGCGCCGACGCCGGCCTGCCGAACGTGATCTGCTTCTCGGGAAGCCGGGGCGGCATGGACGACGAGCTCGGCCTGAAGAACTGCGCCATCGCCCTCAGGCAGATCGTCGGCACGGCGGAGAAGCGCAGGGTCACCGTCTGCATGGAGCTCCTGAACAGCAAGGTCGACCACCACGACTACATGTGCGACCACACCGCGTGGGGCGTCGAGCTCGTGAAGCAGGTCGGCTCCGAGCGCTTCAAGCTCCTCTACGACATCTACCACATGCAGATCATGGAGGGGGACGTCGTGAGGACCATCCGCGAAAACCACGCCTACATCGCCCACTACCACACGGGCGGGGTTCCCGGCCGCCACGAGATAGACCAGACCCAGGAGCTCAACTACGCCATGATCTCGCGCGCGATAAAGGAGACCGGGCACAGGGGCTACCTGGCGCAGGAGTTCATACCGGTCAGGGACCCGATGACCTCGCTGGCGGAGGCCGTCGCCATCTGCACGGTGTAGG
>Ga0302151_10001967_pt1 | contig 9825 bp, 7 predicted proteins | sample I_Bog_N1_3_FD_192428 | JGI IMG/M metagenome (GOLD analysis project Ga0302151, IMG submission 192428) | Peat permafrost microbial communities from Stordalen Mire near Abisko, Sweden - I_Bog_N1_3 | ecosystem: Environmental > Terrestrial > Soil > Wetlands > Peat | place: Sweden: Abisko, Stordalen...
GCCCGACGCCTAGGGTGAGACGGTGCGCCGCGTCATCGAGCGACTCACCGAGGTCCGCCTGGCCTCGTTCCTGGCCGTGCTGAAGCGGTTCGGTCCCGGGGATCCCGGGCCGCTGTCGTTCCCGATGCCCGGATGGACCCTCGCCCTCGACCTGCCGGTCGGTGGCGACGTGCTCGACCACCTGCTCGACGACCTCGACGAGCAGGTCCTGGCGGCCGGTGGACGGATCTACCTGGCCAAGGACTCCCGCCTCGCCCCGGACACCTTCCGGGCCATGTACCCCGGTGTCGACCGGTTCCTCGAGATCAAGCGCAAGGTCGATCCCGACGGGGTCCTACGCTCCGACCTCGGACGCCGGCTCGGGCTCTGCTCGGACGCCGGCCCGCTGCCTCCCGCCTGACACGACGCCCCGCCTGACCCGACCATCCCCCACGAAAGACGGAACCACCATGATCGACGCCACCGGGCGCCCCCAGTCAGTCCTCGTCCTCGGAGGAGCCTCCGAGATCGCCCAGGCCATCGTGGCCGGCCTCGTCCCCGGCCGCTGCCGGACCGTCGTGCTGGCCGGCCGGCCGAGTGAGCGGCTGGACTCGGCCGCCGACGCGGCCCGTGCCGCCGGGGCGGACACCGTCGAGACGGTGGAGTTCGACACCACGGACCGGACGGGGTGCCCGGCGGCCATCGACGCCGTGTTCGACAAGTTCGGCGACATCGACCTCGTGCTGGCCGCCGCCGGAGCTCTCGGGGACCAGGCCGAACTCGAGCTCGACCCGGTAGCCGCGGCCGACCTCATCACGACCAACTTCACCGGCCTGGCCGCCGCCCTGCTGGCCGCGGCGGGCCGGATGCGCACCCAGGGCCACGGCCGCATCGTGGTCATCTCCTCGGTGGCCGGCGAGCGGGCCCGCAAGGCCAACTTCATCTACGGCTCGACCAAGTCCGGGCTCGACGCCTTCGCCCAGGGCCTGGGGGACTCACTGGTCGGCAGCGGCGTGGCGGTCACCATCGTGCGGCCCGGGTTCGTGGTGGGCCGGATGACCGAAGGCATGGACCCCGCACCGTTCTCCACCACACCCGAGGCCGTGGCCGAGGCCGTGGTCAAGGGCATCGAGTCGGGGGCCGACGTGGTCTACGCGCCCCCGGTGCTGCGCTGGGTCTTCGCCGTGATGCGCCAGCTGCCCCGGGCGGTCTGGCGCCGCATGCCGGGCTGAGGCGCCCCGTCGCCCGTCAGTCCACCAGGGTGGAGGCGTAGTCGGGCACGTAGGTGTAGAGGTCGCGCGGCGGGCGGCGGTAGCCCTCGTCGTGCAGCCGTTTCGGGAGCTCGAGGCGGGTCTCGTCGACCGGGTGGTACGGCACACGGCTCAGCAGGTGGGCGATGCAGTTGAGCCGGGCCGAGCGCTTGTCCTCCGCGTCGACCACGTACCAGGGCGACTCCGGGGTGTCGGTGTGGAGGAACAAGGCGTCCTTGGCCCGCGAGTAGTCGGACCAGCGCTGACGGGCCTCGAGATCGATGTCGCTCAGCTTCCAGCGGCGGAGGGGATCGTCGATCCGGCTCTGGAACCGCCGCTCCTGCTCGGTGTCGCTCACCGAGAACCAGTACTTGACCAGGATGATCCCGTCCTCGAGCAGCTGGTGCTCGAAGACCGGACACTGCCGCAGGAAGCGGTCGTACTCGTCGGAGGTGCAGAACCCCATCACCCGTTCCACGCCCGCCCGGTTGTACCAGCTGCGGTCGAACAGCGACATCTCCCCGGCTGCGGGCAGTTCGGCCACGTAGCGCTGGAAGTACCACTGGGACCGCTCGCGCTCGGTCGGGGCCGGCAGTGCCACGGTGCGGACCACCCGGGGCGGCAGGTACTCGGTGATCCGCTTGATCACCCCGCCCTTGCCGGCCGCGTCACGTCCCTCGAAGACCACGACCACCCGGGCCCCGGACTCCCGGATCCACTCGGTCATGGTGGTGAGCTCGGCCTGGAGCCGGAGCAGTTCGGCCTCGTACCGCCGTTTCGCCACACTGCGGGCCATGACCACCTCCTCCGGGGTCACCGGCCCGACGACACCACCGGCCCGGACCCCGGTGACGAACCTACTTGTCGAAGTGGGAAGGAGCTGCCGGTGGCGCATAGGGCCGGACCGACTCGGTGATGAAGTCCCGGGAGAGTGGATAGAAGTAGCGCGACGGGTAGGTCTGCTGGTCGTACGTGAGCTTGACGCCGTTGTCGGCCGTTGCCGGCACGCCCGGGTCGAGCGTCCACGAGGTGAAGTTCACCCAGGCCGTGTTGATGTCCATCTCCATGGCCCGCACCGCCCCCGCCCGGGCCAGCACGTTGGCCAGGTCGACGATGGACAGCCCGGAGCCGCCCACGTAGACGAGCGCGCCGTCGGCGGTCACCCCGAGACCCGAGCGCCACACCTGGACCCGGCCGCCGAGGGTGGCTCCCCAGCGGATGTTGTCGTTGGCGTTGAGCCCCGGCACCGGGGCACCGTTGTCCACGATGAGGTCGAGGTTCTGCCGGACGGCCACGGTGGTCGGGGTCATCGCCACATCGGTGCCCCAGGCGCCGATGTTGACGTTGCCGGACGAGTCGATGACCAGGGAGGCGGCGCCCGGACGCAGCGCAACGGCCGTCTGGCCGTCCAGGTAGAAGCCCCCGTCGGCGTCCTGCATGCGGAAGCCCGAGTTGAAGGCGGCGTCGAGCGTGGTCAGGGCCGCACCGGTGATGGGCGCCATGTCGGTGAAGGTGCCCGTTCCGGGGATCGACGTACCGGCGTAGAGCTTGGTGCTGAGCAGCTTGGTGTCCATCCAGGCCACGCCGGTCACCAGACTGGTGTTGACGTCATTGGGTCGCAGGAAGGCGGCGTAGGTCGTCGGGATGCCGTCCACGGTGCGGCCGATGGGGTGCCACTGGCCCTCGCCCGGAGTGGGCGTCGACACGAAGGGCACGATGGCGGCCGGGGCCGGCAGATGGGCCGGGCCCGACTGCAACGGGACGGTGGTCGACGAGGCCACCGGGACCGGGATGGCACCGGCCTTCGGCTTGCCGCCCTTGGGCGGGGCGTGCCATGTGTACCAGGTGTCCTCGGCCCAGGTCACGATGCCGCCACCGCCGTTGTCGCGGACCCATTCGGTCAGGCGGCTGCCGACGGTCGGCCCCAACGACTGGTTGGTGGCGGCGCGGCCCAGCGACCACAACAGCGGGGACAACAGCACCAGGAGTAGGACGAAGACGGTCGTCTTCGGGTGGCGTCCGACGACGGTGGAGCGTTCGCGGCGGCGCTGCTTCTTGAGGGCGCGCCGCTCGCGGCGCGGAGGACGCGACAGGGCGTGGACGTGGCCGTGGCGCGGGATACCGGTGGGTTCGCTCCGCCGGGGCGTCGAGTCGATCGACGGCAGACCCACGGCGCCATCGACCGGCGGGTCGTCCTGATCGAAGATGAGATGGCCGGCCACGGTGCTCGGGGTTCCTCGTTCCACGTCGTAACGGGTGCGTTCTCCTGGCGTCGAGAGGTCGGATCCTCAGACGGGAGCGTCGTGCCCACACAGTTTCTCATGCCTGGTCGGCCGGCAGGGGGCGGACGGCCGCTCCCGGTGAACTCCCAGGTCAATACGCTGGCCCGCCAGCGGTGGGCGGGCACCGGACCAGCCTACGCGGACCACCTGACGGATGGATGACGGCGGCCGGCTTCAGGCCCGCTTGATCGGCGCCATCCGCAGCAGCAGCTTCTTGCGGCCGACCGAGGTGAAGATGACCTCGGCCTCGGCGTCGTCGCCCTCACCGCCGACGGAGACGACCCGGCCCTCGCCCCACTGCCCGTGGACCACCACGTCACCCACGCCGAGCCCGAGCTGTTCGGCTCCGGTCGAGGCGGGTGCCCGTCGGCGCCGGCCGTCGGCGTCGAACGCCCCGTCCGACGGTGAGATACCGCTGCCGAACACGGAACGTCCCGGTGTGCCGCGGGCCTCCTCGCCTCCGGCCCGGCGACCGAAGTCGCCGACCCCGCGGGAGGCCGACGACCCCCAGCCGCGCTCGACGGCGACATCGGTCACCAGCTCCGACGGGATCTCGTTGAGGAACCGGCTCGGGATGTTGGAGCTGGTGTTGCCCCACAACATCCGGCTCCAGGCGTGGGAGACGTAGAGGTGCCGCTCGGCCCGGGTGATGCCCACGTAGCAGAGGCGGCGCTCCTCCTCGAGCTCCACCGGGTCGCCCAGCGAGCGCATGTGCGGGAAGATCCCGTCTTCCATGCCCACGAGGAAGACCGCCGGGAATTCGAGTCCCTTGGCGATGTGCATGGTCATCAGCGACACCCGGGTGCCGTCCCCGTCCAGCTGATCCGAGTCGGCCACCAGGGCGGCGGCCTCGAGGAACTCGGCGAGGGTGCGGTACTCGTCGGCCACACCGACCAGTTCGTCGACGTTCTCGACCCGGCCCAACGCCTCGATGGTCCCTTCGGACAGCAGCTCGGAACGGTAGCCGGTGCGCTCCACGATGGCTGTCACCAGCTCGCCCGGTCCGAGCAGGGCGGCACGGTCCGCGGCGTCGGCCGGGTCGGCCTCGGAAGGGGCCGGGTCGGCACCGGTTCCGTCCACGGGCGCGTCGGTGCCGAAGTCCCCGGGGGCCAGCGCGTCGCCGTCGCCGTCCACCAGCACCGGCACGGCCATCTGCGTCCGCAGCCCGGCCAGCAGATCGGCCAGGTCCTCCAGGGCCTTGCCGGCCTTCCCCCCGATGCCCGCTTCGCCGGCTTCGGCGACGGCGTCGCCGAAGGAGACCCCCCGCTGCCCGGCGAACCCGGACAGTTTGGCCACCGACGTGTCGCCCACGCCGCGCTTGGGCACGTTGACGATCCGCCGCCAGCTGACCTCGTCGTCCGGGTTGACCAGCACCCGCAGATAGGCGAGGACGTCCTTGACCTCCTTGCGGTCGTAGAACTTGGTCCCGCCCACGACCTTGTAGGGCACCTCTCCCCGGACCATGGCCTCCTCGAGTGCACGGCTCTGGGCGTTGGTCCGGTAGAAGATGGCCACGTCGCCCCACCGCAGGCCCTGGTCGCTGCGCAGGCGGACGATCTCGTGGGCCACCCACTCGGCCTCGTCGTGCTCGTCCTCGGCCCGGTAGCGGATGATCTGGTCGCCGGCACCCTGGTCGGTCCACAGCGACTTGGGTTTGCGGGACACGTTGTTGGTGATGACGGCGTTGGCCGCGTCGAGGATGGTCTGGGTCGAGCGGAAGTTCTGGTCGAGGGTGATGGCCGTGGCGTCCGGAAACGCCTGCTCGAAGTCGAGGATGTTCGAGATGTCGGCCCCACGGAATCGATACACCGACTGGTCGCTGTCCCCCACCACGACGATGTTGCGGTGGCCGCCGGCCAGCTGCACGGCCAGTGCGTTCTGGACGGCGTTGGTGTCCTGGTACTCGTCGATGAGGACGTGGGTGAAGCGCTGGCGGTAGTGCTCGAGGACGTCGGGGTGTTCGTCGAAGAGCCGCACGGCGTTGAGCAGCAGGTCGTCGAAGTCCATGGCGTTGGCCGCCAGCATGCGCTGCTGGTAGAGATCGAAGACGTCGGCGATGCGGCGGTCGAAGATGGAGATGGCGGCGGCCCGGAACGCGACCGGCCCCTGCCGGCGCGACTTGGCCTGGCTGATCTGGCCGAGCATCGAGCGGGGCGACATCTTCTTGGTGTCGATGTCGAGTTCTCGGGCGATGATCTCCACCAGGCGACGGGAGTCGGCGTCGTCGTAGATGGTGAAGGAGCCCTTGTAGCCCAGGCGGTCGCCGTGGGCGCGCAGGATCCGGACGCACGCCGAGTGGAAGGTCGAGACCCACATGCGCCCGGCCCGGGGGCCCACCAGGTCGGCCACCCGGGAGCGCATCTCGTCGGCCGCCTTGTTGGTGAAGGTGATGGCCAGGATCTGCCACGGTGCGGCGTCGCCGGTGGCGATCAGGTGGGCGATGCGGCGGGTCAACACCCGCGTCTTGCCCGACCCGGCGCCGGCCACGATCAGCAGCGGTCCACCCCGGTGGGTCACCGACGCCGCCTGCGACGGGGTCAGTCCCTCCAACAGCTCGTCGGCGCTCTGAGCCACGAAGCGGGGCGTACCGCCGAACGTCAGCTGTTCGTCGCCGGGGTGGTCGCCGGGGCCCCCGCCCCACGCGGTCATTCCCACTCGATGGTGCCGGGCGGCTTGGACGTGATGTCCAGGGCCACCCGGTTGACGCCCTCCACCTCGTTGATGATGCGCGAGCTCAGGCGCTCGAGGAGGTCGTAGGGCAGTCGCGCCCAGTCCGCCGTCATGGCGTCGTCGGAGGTGACGGCCCGGATGACCACCGGGTAGGCGTAGGTGCGGCCGTCGCCCATCACGCCCACGGTGCGCACGGCGGGTAGGACGGCGAAGCTCTGCCACAGGTCCCGATAGAGGCCGGCCTTGCGGACCTCCTCCACCACGATGGCGTCGGCCGCCCGCAGGATCGACGCCCGTTCGGGGGTCACCTCGCCCACGATGCGCACCGCCAGACCCGGACCCGGGAACGGCTGGCGCCAGACGATCTCGTGGGGCAGGCCCAGCTCCTCTCCGACGGCCCGCACCTCGTCCTTGAACAACAGCCGCAAGGGCTCGACGAGGTCGAAGGCGAGATCCTCGGGCAGTCCGCCCACGTTGTGGTGTGACTTGATGGTGGCGGCGGTGCCGGAGCCGGACTCGATCACATCGGGGTAGAGCGTGCCCTGGACCAGGTAACCGGCCGGTTCGTCATCGGCCCCCTCGTCGGGGTGTCCCTTCTCCACGACCAGGTCACGGGCGACCTCCTCGAAGATCCGGATGAACAGCTCGCCGATGATCTTGCGCTTGGTCTCGGGGTCGGTGACCCCGGCCAGGGCCTCGAAGAAGCGGTCGGCCGCCTTCACGTGCACCAGGTCGATGTGGAACTGGCGGCGGAAGGTCTCCTCCACCTGCTCGGACTCGTTGGCCCGCATCAGGCCGGTGTCGACGTAGACGCAGGTGAGCTGCTCCCCGATGGCCTTGTGCACCAGGGCGGCGGCCACGGCAGAGTCGACGCCACCGGACAGCGCACACAGCACCGGCGACGTCCCGACCTGGGCCTGCACGGCGGCCACCTGGCTCTCGATGATCGAAGTGTGGGTCCAGGAAGGAGGGCAGTGGCAGATGTCGTAGAGGAAGCGCTCCAGCAGCTCGCGCCCGTGTTCGGTGTGGACCACCTCGGGGTGGAACTGCACGCCGAAGATGCTCCGGTCGGGATCGTGGAGGGCGGCCACGGGGGCGTCGGGGCTGGAGGCGGTGGCGACGAAGCCGGGCGGTACCCCGGTGATGGCGTCGCCGTGGCTCATCCACACCTCGCACGACTCGGGCCAGTCCGAGAAGAGCGGCGAGGCGCCGGTGACGGTGAGCGGTGTCCGGCCGTACTCGCCGCGTCCCGTGCGGTCGACGACACCACCCAGTTGCCGGGCGAGGAGCTGCGCCCCGTAACAGATGCCCAGGATCGGGATGCCGAGTTCGTAGACACCGGGGTCGATCGACGGGGCCGGGGTCTCGTTGACCGACTTGGGTCCTCCCGAGAGGATGATGCCGGCGGGACGCCGGGCGGCCAGGTCGGCCGCCGAGGCGGTGTGCGGGACGATCTCGGAGTAGACGTGGGCCTCGCGGACACGCCGGGCGATCAGCTGGGCGTACTGGGCGCCGAAGTCGACGACCAGTACCGGCCCCTCGCGGGGGTCGTCACCCGGCGCGGACGGGCTCAATGGCCCATGCCGACGCCCTGCGAGCGCTGCAGGTCCTTACCCTCGGTCTGCAGGGCCGGGGCCACCATGACCTCGGCCTTCTGGAACTCCTTGACGGTCTGGTACCCACAGGTGGCCATGGCCGTGCGCAGCGCGCCGAACAGGTTCATACGGCCGTCGTTCTCATGGGCGGGGCCGAGCAGGATCTCCTGGAGCGTGCCGCGGGTCGTGGTCTTGACCCGTGCACCGCGGGGGAGCGTCGGATGGAACGTGGCCATGCCCCAGTGGTAGCCGCGGGCCGGGGCCTCGACGGCCGAGGAGAGGGGTGAGCCGAGCATCACGGCGTCGGCGCCGCAGGCGACGGCCTTGGCGATGTCGCCGCCCTTGGACATGCCACCGTCGGCGATGACGTGGCAGTAGACGCCGGTCTCGTCGAGGTGGCGCATGCGGGCGCCGGCCACGTCGGCGATGGCGGTCGCCTGGGGCACGCCGATGCCGAGCACGCCGCGGGTGGTGCAGGCGTTACCCGGTCCGACGCCCACCAGCACGCCGACGGCTCCGGTACGCATGAGGTGGAGGGCGGCCTGGTAGGAGGCGCAGCCGCCGACGATCACCGGGACCTCGAACTCACGGATGAACCGCTTCAGGTTGAGGGGCTCGACCGTCTTCGACACGTGCTCGGCCGACACCACCGTGCCCTGGATGACCAGGATGTCGAGCTCGGCGGCGAGCAGCGCCGGGGCGAACTGCGTGGTCTTCTGCGGAGTCACGGAGGCGGCAGTCGTGATGCCGGCGGCCTTCATCTCCTTGATCCGCTGGGTGACCAGATCGAGCTGGACCGGCTCGGCGTACATCTGCTGCATCCGGGACGTCGCCTTCTCCGCGGGCAGCTCGCGGATCTCGTCGAACAGCTTCGACGGGTCCTCGTAGCGGGTCCACAGACCCTCGAGGTTGAGGACGCCGAGACCGCCGAGGCGGCCGATCTCGATGGCGGTGGAGGGGCTGACGACCCCGTCCATGGCCGAGGCCAGCAGGGGCAGCTCGAACTGGTAGGCGTCGATCTGCCACGAGATGTCGACGTCCTCGGGGTCGCGGGTCCGACGGCTGGGGACGATGGCGATGTCGTCGAACCCGTAGGCCCTGCGGCCCGACTTGAAGATGCCGATCTCTAGCTCAGCCACTGAATTGTCCTCCGGACCCTGGTTGCAGTTGGACGTACCTCCGGGGCGACGGCAGCTCCGACACTGCGCCGACCGACCTGCTCCCTACGATACCGCCTGCGCGCCGGGGCCGTATCCCGGTTCCGGGGCCTCCTGACGGGGTCCGGGCGGACTCAGTCCTGCCGGGTCGAGGCCGGACCCGGCACTCCGAGGACCAGGCAGAGCAGCTCGGTCAGGACCCGGGCGGTGGCCCCCCAGACGGTCTCGCCGGCCACGCTGAAGAACCAGACGGGGAACTCGCCACCCGGCTGGCCGTCCCGGCCGTTGCGGCCCGGCACGGCCCACAGCTCCTCGGCCCACACCCCGTCGGCCAGGAGATCGGCCAGGGCGACGTCGAAGACCCGGGCCACCTCGTCGGGCTCGGGAACGGTCACCGGGCGCTCCGCCAGCACGGCCACCACAGGGGTCATCAGGGTGTTCGACGAGACGGTGGGCATGGCGGTCAGATGGCCGACCACGGTGACCGCGGACGGATCGAGGCCCACTTCCTCCTGCGCCTCGCGACGCGCACCGTCCTCCACCCCCTCGTCGGCTTCGAGCTTGCCGCCCGGGAAAGCGACCTCCCCCTGGTGGGACCGCAGTCGCGAGGACCGAACGGTCAACAGCACTCTGGCCTCCCCCGCCTCCTCGAACAGCGCGACCAGCACGGCCGCCGGAGTGGCATCGGGGAACGCTCCGGCGAACGAGCGGGAGAACTCCGACACCTCGGCGGCGGTGCGGTCGGCGTCGTGGGTCAGGTCACGGTGGGCCACGGCATCGACGACGGCGGCCAGCGGCACGCTCGACCGCGCGGCGGGCGGCAGATGGGCCCACGGGGCGGATCCGCCGGGACGGTTACTGGGCGGCCGGGGGATGACCTGGGGCCCGGCAC
>Ga0302151_10001975_pt1 | contig 9787 bp, 6 predicted proteins | sample I_Bog_N1_3_FD_192428 | JGI IMG/M metagenome (GOLD analysis project Ga0302151, IMG submission 192428) | Peat permafrost microbial communities from Stordalen Mire near Abisko, Sweden - I_Bog_N1_3 | ecosystem: Environmental > Terrestrial > Soil > Wetlands > Peat | place: Sweden: Abisko, Stordalen...
CATACTGGGCAGGCTATCGTTCCCATGCACCCGAAATGCCTCGGATCATTGCCACCACTCCGCCATGGACAACGATCCTCGGAACTGGTCACACTCTTCAGATCATTGCAAGCGATCCCGACTTCGCAGCTGAGCAGGACATTACTGGTCACGCTCTCAGCCTATCCGACTATGCAAATGAGCGGTATATACCTGAAGGCTCTTCGCTTCCGCCGGAGATTCGAAGCTTCTGCCTGCGCTATTTGCGCGGCTCCCGGGCTGCGGATATTGACCTTCCTATTGTCGCGAATATCGTTTCACTCGCCAAACCCGTCGGCCAAAAGGTGCAGATTCGTGGTGCTCGACTGATTCACCCGGCTGACTTCCACACCGATGACGACTTCATTTTGCTGGGCAGCCCCATTGCCAATCCATGGGTGGACTTATTTGCTTCGCAGTTGGATTTCAAATTCGTCTTCACGACCGGATCCAGCCTGGAGGAGATTGCGAACGTTCGACCGAAACGGAATGAAATGGAACTGTACACGCCGATCGGCAAATTCTTCGAGGAAAAGCCTCCAACAGGCACCTCGTTTGCCATCGTTGCCTTTCTGCAAAATCCCCACCAGTCGGGCCATGTGCTAATCCTGGCGGGAACAGGGGCCGAGGGCACTGCAGCGGCTGCGCAAGTAATTACGAATATCTCCAACCTATCTAAGGTTTTGCAGAGTTGCGCCGGTCCGTCCAATCAGCCGTTGCAGAGCTTTGAATTGCTGCTCAAGCTCTCTGTGATGGGCGGTTCCGCGACGAATACCGAAGTGGTAGCCTGCCACCGTCTGCCGTCCCAGTAGCGTTAAATTCCTTCGACGCTCCGCAATTCAGCTCCCTTTGAACGGATCGAAAACACTGCCAGTCGAGTTTTCTCGATTCGGAATCCGCAGTTTCCATCTCTCGACCTCGCTCCGACTGAACACTCAAACAACCTCCTCCCTTAATTGTCTGCGAGCAAATCGATCGGTGCTCCGGTCGGGAATCCATTGTTTTCTAAGTTGTGCATCGATAATCCTTTTCCCGTCAATTGGGAGCTTCGGTTGTGGCTGATGACTAACCGCTGTATGAGATAAATCACCGATTGTCTTTTTGCTTGAATTTAGAGTCCTTGCAGATGAGCTGCCGCCCGCTTAAGAGGGACGAATTCTATGCAAGAGAATGGTCGATTCAAAAGTGAGTGCGCACAACACTGGCGCAGCGCATCCTGCCGGAGCATTAGATTCCAACTCGTTCTATCTGATGTACGGTTAACTAACCGTAAGATCGCTAAACCTAGGTTGCTCAACAAGTTAACAAGGCAGGTTAGAGGGCGGCTAACCTTCCCAGAGCCCCGGTTCGCCTTTATATAGTTGAACCACTCTGATTTCTTCATTTCTCTCATGCGGTGAAAGTAGGAGAGATCATCCATCGCGTGTTGTGGGAGCGCGGCGTTGGAGATGGACAAAATCCGAAAGGTTTTTGTTCCAGATTGAAAAGACATTTCCTACAAACAAGCCGTAGTGTTACGGATCGAAGGAGGTTTCACATGACAAGGCCAGTGAACAGGAGAAGCTCATGGCGCCTGGGATTGATCGCAGTGATTTTACTGCTATGTTCCGGGTTGGGCATGAGTCAAGTTAAGACAGATGGCACAATCGGAGGAATCGTTACGGATCAGACGGGAGCCGTGATTGCTGGAGCCAGCATTACAGCAACCAACGACGCTACGCTGATCTCCACTACAACGCAAAGCAACGGAGAAGGTCTGTATTCATTCAACAACGTACAGATCGGTATCTACACGTTGAAAGTGAACGCCAAAGGCTTCGGGGACCTGGTGGTGAAGCACACCACGGTACAGGTGAACACCAACACGACGCAAAACCTGGCCCTGAAGCTGGGTGATGCGTCTGCCACCGTAACCGTCACAAGCGAGAGTGCCCTGTCTGTTATCGACACGACCTCCGCGCAGTTGGCGACGAACATCAGCGCCGAGCTGGTCGAAAATCTGCCCAATTTGAACCGCGATCCGCTGCAAGCCGCGACGATGGCGCCAGGAGTCTACGGCTGGGAAACAGGCGGTCCCCCCACGAACACCGAGGAGAACGACTGGCTGGGCGCAAACGGCTTGACCACGTCGAATAGCAATTACACATTGGATGGAGCCGACGCCACTACCGCAATGAAGAATGGCGCATCGCAAATACCCAATCCGGATGCCATCGAGGAAGTTCAGGTCGTGACATCGGGCGGAGAAGCTCAGATGGGAGCGGCTCCGGGCTTGAATGTAAATGTCGTCACGAAATCCGGCACCAACACGGTGCATGGGGGCGTGTTTTATCAGCTGCATAGCAAGAAAATGAATGCGAACTCGTGGCTGAACAATAACGAGGGAGTAGCGATACCGGGAGACAATCAGCGCTGGGAAGGCGCGACCCTGGGCGGCCCCATTCTCAAGGACAAGACCTTCTTCTTTTTCTCGGCCCAGAAGTGGAGAGATCCGCAGCCGTTTACTGTCGCGGGCACAGATGGCCTCACGCCCGCGATGGTCAGCGGCGACTTCAGCGCCATCGGGAGCTCATCGGGTCAGGATTGCTCGGCCTCAGCCTGTGCCGGCTTCCAGATCTTTGACCCGCTTACCGGACTGCCTTTTCAAGGCAATGTGATTCCGACGGCCAGAATGAACCAGTTGTCCAAGGCGATGGTCGCCGACGGGTTGTTCAACGATCCGCACGATCTCGTCTCTCAATTTGGTGACCACGAGATCTGGCCCTGGATGGGCAGTTTGACCAACACAGAGTGGACAATCAAACTCGATCACCAACTGGCCAAGAGTCAGAAGTTGACATTCATGATGTATCGCAGCTGGGGGCAAGATGAGTCTCCAGCGTACCTGTCCACTCTGCCGGCGTGGGGATACAGCATTCAGGCAGCCGAGCAGCAGGACTACAGCCTCCACCACACCTGGACGGCACGCCCGGACCTGGTTCTGGAGACCGCATACCACTATTCACGCCGTCCCTACCTGGATGGGATGGGTGGCCAGAAAGTGCAGGAGAATTACCAGGGCTTGACTCCTAACTTTGGCCAAACGGTTGCGGGACAACAGTCCGCCGAATATCTGCCGAACCTTCTGATTGGCAACTTCTGGAGCAATATGGGAGGCTATGATGGCTGGCCCGACGCATTCAATCAGAAGATGACCAATTTTACAGAGGGAGTAACTTTCTACAAGGGCAAGCATAACCTCAAGGCGGGCTTCGAATACAAGCGCGCCTGGTTCTCATCGGTGCCGGCTATGGATCGGGCACAAATGTCCTACAACGGAAATTTCACCAGCTCGCCTTCATCGATTGACCCAGCTACCGGAAAGCCAATTAACGGGAACAACCCGAGTGGCACCGTCGCGGGCGCGTACTCCTTTGCGGACTTTCTGCTGGGAACGGCCGCGGGCGTACAGGCTGACACGCCGCTCTTCTTTCAGTCGAATCACATCGATCACTACATTTACTACCTTGCCGATCAGTGGAGGATCGCCCCCAGACTCACCCTCAGCCTCGGATTCCGTTCCGGATACGATCCGAACTGGGTCCAGGAACAAGGTCACGTAGGCGGATTCGTCGCCGGCCATCAGTCAACGAAGTATCCCAATCTGCCGCCAGGGATGGCAATTTACGGCGATCCTGGAGTTACAACAGGCATGTTCGAGATGCCCCATGTCAATTTGCAGCCGCGAGTAGGCGGTGCTTACGACCTCGGAGGCAAGGGGACCACGGTGATTACCGCCTCTGCGGGCATCTATTACCAGAACATGCCACTGTCGAGTGCAACCCAATCCGCAATGGAAGCTCCCTTTGGTGGCGGAGTATTTGCCAGCAATGTCTACGACATCTACAACCCATGGCTGACCGCATGCCTGCAGCCGGAGCAGTGCACTCCGGGATCCGCGCAGTCTACCTACAAAACAACCCCGTTGCCGCTTACCCTCAATCCGGCGACCTTCAGCGCCCAGCCGAATTACAGCATCTACCTGAACTCATACCCTCAGCCGCTTAAACTCTCTCATACCCTTCAAATGAACGCGGGTGTGCAGCACCAACTGATCAAGGGAGTTACGGTCAGGGCAGGATACGTAGGCAACCGCCAGGAACATGTTCAGTACTGGATGAACCAGAATATGCCGCAGTGGGCGCCGGGAGCTACTATCGCCAACGAAACCTCACGGAAGCCCTATGCCTACTACTCGACCATCGAGACGTTATATCAGAACGTGAACTCCAGGTACGACTCGCTGCAATCTACCCTGAGCGTCAACCGCTTCGGATTTTACGGAAACGTCAACTACACTCTCCAGCAAGGATGGGCCCCGTGGGGCCAAAATAACCAGGATCCGGGAACCATCGGCGATGAGCCGGTACAAGACCCGTACAACATCAAGGGAGACTTTAGCAACGGCATCAACCGGCAATCGTTCAATGCGAACCTGCTCTACAGCATTGCCAAGCCTCATCTGAATGTGCAACGCGGGGACGATGTTTATCACTGGGCGCCATGGTCAGTGAACTACATTGCACGCGACTGGAAACTCGGCGGAAGCTTCAACGCAAACTCGGGAGCTCCGTTCAATGTGACCTGGGGCGTGGATCAGTTGCTGGACGCCACCTCGGCGGATCGTCCCGACCGTATTGGGCAGGTGACCATCAACAAGCATCCGCGTGTCAATACCAGCGACATGTACATTGACTACAAGGGCTTCGGAGCGCCTCCTGTTCCGACGGCAGCCGCTCCCCACGCATTCGGAAATCTCCCGAACAATGCGTTCTGGGGACCCGGCGGATGGGGCTTGAACGCCACGCTCACGCGCGCCTTCCCGATCAAGGAACGTGCGCAGTTCAAGTTCAAGGTGGATGCATCCAATGTACTCAATCACCCAACCCTGGGCGGACCAAATGCCAGCCTGGGAGGAATGTTCGACGCGCACGGAAATCCCGTTGCTCAGGACGTTTCGGGTACACCCGGAAGCGGTAACTTCGGAGTAATTTCCTCAAAGTACGGGCAGCGCTCATTAGGACTGGAGGGCCGGTTCGTCTTCTAGAAAACAACAAGACACTACTCTTCGCCTGGGATCGATCTCGGTCCCGGGCGAAGCTTTTTTACATCCGATTGCAGATCCAATGTAAGCGTCCAGTCTTCCCCTCTGGCGTGGGTGCGGGTTAAGGTTTGAGGCTTGGTTCATGGGGAAGGCACGCAAGCGGTGGCTGGTGGCGGAGAAGCGGCGGATTGTGGAGTTGACGCTTGAGGCGGGGGCGAGCGTAGCTCAGGTGGCGCAGGCCGAGGGAGTGAACGCGAACCAGGTGTTCCAGTGGCGGCGGGCGTATTACAGCGGGGATTTGCAGTTGGGAACTTCCACCGCTCTGCTGCCGGTGGTGATCGGGGCCGAGGCTGCCACGGTTGCAGAGATCGAGCCAGCGCCGGGGATCGCGCAGGCTGCGTCGACGGATGCATATCCAGCGCAGCCCTCAGGAGCGATTCACATCGAGTTGCCGGGCCGTGCCACGATCAGCGTGGAGCGCGGCGCCGATCGCGCATTGCTGCGCACCATTCTTGAGAGCCTGAGCCGGTGATCGAACTGCGCGCGGGAACGCGGATCTGGCTTGCGGCGGGCGTAACGGATATGCGGCGCGGCTTTCAGGGGTTGAGCGCGCAGGTGCAGACGGTGCTCGAGCAGCAGCCCTACTCGGGCCATGTGTTCGTTTTTCGCGGGCGGCGCGGCGACATTATTAAATGCCTCTGGTTCGACGGCGATGGGCTGTGCCTGTTCGCCAAGCGATTGGAACGTGGCCGCTTCATCTGGCCGAAGGCCGAGAGCGGAACGGTTTCTCTGAGCCGCGCACAGTTGTCGATGCTTCTGGAAGGCATTGACTGGCGCCGGCCCGAGCGTACCTTCGAGCTGCCCTCGGCCGTATAGCGCATCGTAATAATCGCCTGTGTTCATGCGCCTTTTGTGTGCGGTTTCCACATCGTTTCATGGCATACTGCGCTCATGGTTGCCGCTGCTCTTCCAGACCTCGACCAGCTCGACGCCGAAGCGCTGAAGGCGCTGCTGATCGCAGGACACAACCAGTTGCTGGAACAGCGCGCGACGCTCGCCGCGCTACACGCGGAACTCGATGAGCATCGCCAGACACTCACCGCACAGAGCGAACAGTTGCGATCGAGCAGCGAGCGAATCGAACACCTGAAGCTGCTGGTCGACAAGATGCGGCACATGATCTTCGGCAAGAAAAGCGAGAAGGTCGTGGTTCAACTGGAGCAGCTTGAGTTCCAGCTCGAAGATCTGGAGTCCACGCAGGCCGAGGCGGAAGCGATGGCTGAGGCTGCCGCGCCAGCCAACACCCCAGTCAGAGAACAGAAGGCCAGACCGGCGCGCAAGCCCTTGCCCAGCCATCTGCCGCGCGAAGTTGTCTCCCATCTTCCCAGTGGCGATTGCTGCCCCGATTGCGGCGGCGCGCTGCGCCAGTTCGGCGAAGATGTGACCGAGCAACTGGAGTACATTCCAGAGAGCTTCAAGGTCATTCGCCACGTGCGGCCGAAGTTCGCCTGCAACGGTTGCGATCGGGTGGTCGAAGCACCGGCGCCTTCACGTCCCATCGAGCGCGGCATTGCCGGGCCGGGGCTGCTGGCCCATGTGCTGGTGTCCAAGTTCGCCGATCACCTGCCGCTTTACCGGCAGTCAGAGATTTACGCGCGCCAGGGAGTCGAAATCGAACGCTCCACGCTGGCCGGCTGGGTGGGCGCATCGAGCGAGCTGCTCTCGCCGCTGGTCGCCGCACTGCACAAGCATGTGCTGGCAGCATCGAAGCTCCACGCCGATGACACGCCGATTCCGGTGCTCGCTCCCGGCAACGGCAAGACCAAGACCGGCCGCCTCTGGACCTATGTGCGCGACGACCGGCCCGCCGGTGAAGACACCCCGCCCGCTGTCTGGTTCGCGTACTCGCCCGATCGCAAGGGCGAGCATCCGCGCCAGCACCTGAAGAACTTCAAGGGCGCGCTGCAGGCCGACGCCTACTCCGGCTTCCATCACTTGTATGGCGAGGGCCGCATCTACGAAGTGGCCTGTTGGGCCCACGCGCGGCGCAAGTTCCACGACATTCATGTCATTCACGCCTCGCCCACAACCACCGAGGCGCTGGCGCGCATCGGCGCCCTCTACGGCATCGAGGAGGAAGTTCGCGGCAAGCCCGCCGAGCTGCGGCGAGAGATTCGACAGACCCGCGCCAGGCCGCTGCTCGACGAGCTGCACAAGTGGATGGAGAAGACGCTGCGAGCCCTCTCGCCCAAAAGCGAGACCGCGGGCGCGATTCGCTACGCGCTCTCGCGATGGCGCGCCCTCACGCGCTACGCCGACGATGGCCACCTGGAGATCGACAACTCGGCCGCCGAGCGTGCGCTGCGCGCTGTAGCTCTGGGACGGAAGAACTTTTTGTTTGCCGGCTCCGACTGCGGTGGCGAGCGCGCCGCCAACATCTACTCGCTCATCGGATCGGCCAAGCTAAACGGGCTCGACCCGGAACTCTATCTCCGCACGGTCCTCGCCCAGATCGCCGAACATCCCATCAGCCGCATCAATGAACTGCTGCCCTGGAACCTGGCCCCCACCCTCCAGACCCACACTTCCCAGGCCGCCTGACCCACACTTGCCCGAAGTATCCACTTAAGAAATACGTGGATACTTCGCCGATGTGTGGGTTCCACACTCAACGCCCCAGGTCAAGAGGGGAGCACCGCACGCTTACACTTCAAGCCCGTTTCAGGTCATCGATCCGGCGGCAACATAGTATAGCTCCACACGAGTTAAGTGAATAAATCACCGACAGCGGAGCCAAAAATCAGCTCGTAGGCAGCCTTTGAGGCTGCGGGAACAGATGAGGATTTCTCGGTAGGTCAAGAGCACGCTGCAACCGCCCGAAATCATAGCGCACTCCAGGGGAAGTGACTGCGCAACACCTGAATTACGCCTGATGCCGTTGCGCACTTCGAGAGCAAGAAGTGCGCAACGGGTCCATCACAACCCAAATTAGAGCGGTGGCGTTGCGCATCCGAATCAGAAAGAATGCGCAACGGTGGGCTCAAGCTTCTTTGAAGTGCTCCAGAACACAGCTCTTTGAGTCTTTGTATCGAGCCGCAGATAACTTCGATAGAAAAGGGTATCAGGTTTAGATTTGGGACAAAATGTGATCAAGCCTCGCAACAGGAGTTCTCAGTCATCGTGGATGCCACATCGATTTCCGACCTCAAATCAGAATGGAACAACTTATCCGATCTGGATCGCGGCCGGGCGGTCCAGAGGATTCACCAGGCCGGCACCAGCCTGCGTCGGCTAGCGAAGGCGCTGGGCTGCAGCGCCACGCTGTTGCGCCATCTGCACCAGGCTGCCCAAGCGCCGGTGGGAGACCAATATCTTGCGCGGCAGGGCACCATCAGCACCAACGAACTCGTGCGCCGAGCAAAGGCCGCTGGGCTCCGTCATGATGCCAGACGCCGCGAGGCGGCGGAACCCGAGCGAACCGAAGCCTCTCGCGTTTTCTGCAAGAAAATTTGTGATTGGCTGGTTGCAGAAGGCATTGCTGGCTCATTTGGCGAACAGATGGTCGCCGAAGCCCGACGGCAAATAGCGGTCGCTGAGCTGACGAAGAAGCTCCCCAAGCGCTGCGTGCCCCCGGACATGCCGTTTGATCAGATCATTCAACGCTGCAAGCCACCGCAGGCTGCCGACGACGAGTTCACATCCATCGCTTGGTTCGGCACGTGGCTCGCTCTATGGGGCTATCACGCCTTCAGAGACGATTGGGTTCGAGATAAGGCGATCGACCTCGCACTCGAACAACAGATCAGGAGGTAAAAATTCATCGTAGGGCGGGGAACCCTCGCCTTCGTTCCCGCCCTGCCCGGTGATCCGGTTGGCCTATCGGGCCGGTCGGATCAGGGTGATTGACCTGGTGACCGTCTATGCATATTTCAATCAACGTTTCCGCGTGGGGGGGCGACAAACGGCGCCGGTGTGACGCTCGGCAACTATGTGTTTCAATCCACGCCCCCCGCGTGGGGGGCGACTTGTCGGTTCTTTCACCCATGCGAATGGAGGGAATGTTTCAATCCACGCCCCCCGGGGTGGGGGGCGACGCTGTCCACAACAGGGCAGCCGCAGCCAGGGCAGTGTTTCAATCCACGCCCCCCGCGTGGGGGGCGACTCGGGGGATGTACGTGACACTCAGGCAGACCCAAGTTTCAATCCACGCCCCCCGCGTGGGGGGCGACCCGGCGCGTGGAGCTGCGGGCAGCTGGCGAAGGCGTTTCAATCCACGCCCCCCGCGTGGGGGGCGACCAGGCCGTCGTAGTGCAGGATGGTGCCGATCACGTTTCAATCCACGCCCCCCGCGTGGGGGGCGACCTGAGCGGTACGGCAACTTATGTGTTCCCCACGGTTTCAATCCACGCCCCCCGCGTGGGGGGCGACGAGTGCGGAGCTGCTGCCCGTCACCGGCGCGTTGTTTCAATCCACGCCCCCCGCGTGGGGGGCGACCCGCGATCAGAAAAACCGGACCATAAGATTGCAGTTTCAATCCACGCCCCCCGCGTGGGGGGCGACGAGCATCCCGCCATCGGCAACGTGCCCACCACCAGTTTCAATCCACGCCCCCCGCGTGGGGGGCGACAGGATCTGCTTGCGCTCGCCGCACGGATCAAAGCAGTTTCAATCCACGCCCCCCGCGTG
>Ga0302151_10001989_pt1 | contig 9738 bp, 7 predicted proteins | sample I_Bog_N1_3_FD_192428 | JGI IMG/M metagenome (GOLD analysis project Ga0302151, IMG submission 192428) | Peat permafrost microbial communities from Stordalen Mire near Abisko, Sweden - I_Bog_N1_3 | ecosystem: Environmental > Terrestrial > Soil > Wetlands > Peat | place: Sweden: Abisko, Stordalen...
CTAACTTTGACTCCGACAGCATCTCCGAGATCTCGACGTGGACCAATGAGGTGCTGGGGACGACCATCATCGGCTCCAAGCCGGTGCGCGCCATCGTCAGCGCGGACAACTCCAGCCTGTGGGTCACTAACTTCGGCGCGGATTCGGTCAGCGTCTACGACATTGAGGATGGCCGCATGGCGGACGCCGTGCGCACCGGACCGCGGCCCGACGCGATCGCGTTCTCCAGCGATGAGCACCTGCTGCTGGTCGCTGATACCGGATCGGCGGACACCACTGTGATTCGCACCCAGAGCGAAGACGGAAGGCCCACCCTATTTACCCTGCTTCCGGCCGGCACGCAGCCGAATGACCTGGTGGTCAAGTCCTTCAACAGCAGCTTGAGCTTCAGTGGACAGTAGCGGTTGAGGAACGTTATGACAAGCTCAGAGATTAGCGTGGTGACGGCGAGCAGCGGGAATGTGTTTGCGGACCTGGGACTGCCGAACGCGGAAGAACTGGGGACAAAGGTACGGCTGGCAGCATCCGTCAATGCAATCCTCGCGCGCCGGAAGCTGACGCAGGCGGCAGCAGCGAAGGTGCTGGGCGTCAATCAACCGAAGGTGTCGGCGCTGAAGGGTTACAAGCTGGAGGGCTTCTCCGTGGAGCGACTAATGCACTTCGCGACCCTGCTAAAGCACGATGTGGTGATCGAAATTCGTCCGCGGGCGAAGGCCCGGGGTGAAGGACAAGTGCGAGTGGTGAGCGCCGCGTAAGCCTGCGAGTTCCTGAGTCTCCAGCGATACAACGCGGGTAGACGGCTTATCGCTCGCGCGCCAGATCAGCCTCGCTTGCCTCGCGCAGCGCCTGTCGCGTAGCCGAGACATATGCCCCGCCAAGCAACAGCAGGCCGGAGATGAACGCCCACGTAATCAGACCCACCGAGACCGCAAACGGGCCATAGACCGAGCGGAAGTCGAGGTACGGCAGCGCCAGGATATAGACGTACTTGGCCGCCTCCCACAGGATTCCCATCACAATGGCCGTGGGCATCACCGCACGCCACGGCACCTTGCGGTTGGGCAGGCCCCAGTAGATGAGGAAGAACAGGCCGATGCTGGCCAAGCCGCCGCAGACCATGAGAAAGCCGTCGCCGATGAAGTTGAAGATCACGTTGTCCGTGTGGCCGAAGAAGACCCACGCCATCAGGGTGCGCTGTGCCGCCGTCAGCGCGATCGACGCCATGGCGAGCATGCTGACGCCCAGCGCCATCCCCAGGGAAACAATCTGGTTATGCAGGTAGTTGCGGTTCTTCGCCACGCCCCACACGCTGTTCAGCGCGACCTCCAGCGGCAGAAAGACGCCGGTCGCGGTGATCAGCAGCATGACCACGGAGAAGACGCGCACGCGGGTGTGGGCGAAGGCCAGGGCGCGCATGTTGCGCATCACGAAGTCCTGGTTGTTGGGCAGGAAGTTAGTCATCATGTCGCTGACCACCTGGACCATCCCATTCGAGTGGAAGACGCGCTGCGAGAGCGTGAACAGCAGCACGATGAACGGAAAGAGCGAGAGGATGACCTGCGCGGCCACGCTAAAGGCATAGGTGTGGACCTCGGTGCGGGTCATGTAGCGGGCCAGCGCGACGACCTGCTGCCAGCTTGCCGCCGCGCGCACCGGGATAGCCGGGGCCGCGGCCATCGCGGTAGAGAGCTGTTCCTGTCCGGCGGACGGAGCAAGCTGCTCGCGGAGGGAGTCTGTGTCATGCACTTCAGAAGGGCTGGGCTGCTCGAACGGCATGGTGCCAGTTTACTGTGCGGAGCTGCGAAGCCGTGCGGCGGCCCACGCAGCGGCCTCGGCGAGCACCGGATCTCCACCGGCAGCCCAGGCGTCGAGCCGGGGAAGAAAGCTCGCTTCACCACTATTGCCCATCGCGATGGCGAGGTTGCGCCGAAACTGCTTGCGACGGCTCGTGTCTCTGCGCCTGCGCTCAACCGGAGAGCCGCGAAAGACGCGCGCAAACTCCGGACCTTCAAGCGAGGCCAGCCACTCGACCGCGGGGTTGATGAGTTCGCGACGCGCAGCCAGCGGCGATGCAGACGCGATAGGTGCGCTGACATTCCACGGACAGACATCCTGGCAGATGTCGCAGCCGAAGACGTTGCGGCCCATGGGTGCGCGCAGGTCCTCGGCGATGCTGCCCTTCTTCTCAATGGTGAGATATGCGATGCAGCGCGAGGCGTCCATCTGCCGCGGAGCAATGAGAGCATCGGTGGGGCAGGCGTCGATGCAGCGTGTGCAGGTGCCGCAGCGGTCGGCCGCGGGAACGCTCCACGCTTCGGGCGCGAGTTCGAGCGAGGTCACGATCACTCCAAGCAGTAGCCACGAGCCTTGCTGCTCATTTATCAGGCAGGTATTCTTGCCGATCCAGCCGATACCAGCGCGCTCCGCATAGTCGCGTTCGACGATGGGGCCGGTGTCCACGTAACACTGCGTCTCGCAGGCAAAGCGCTCGCGCAGTTCTTTCTCCACGACGCGCAGGCGCGGCAGCAGAACGTCATGGTAGTCGCTGCCGCGCGCCTCGCCGGAGTCTGTCTTTCTCCCACTCCAGGCATACCGCGCGATCCAGCAAGTATCCGCGGCGGCAGGATCGATGGAGAGCGGAGCGTCCACGTTATAGTTCATCGCGCAGACCACCACGGAGCGCGCCCAGGGGATGGCCCGGCGCAGGTCGCCGCGCAGCAGCTCACCGGCGGCGTCGGTGCGCTTCAGGTAGTCCATCTCACCGGCGCGGCCCTGCGCGATCCACTCGGCGAAGCGGTGCTGAGCATCCCCGGCCTCCGGCACCGCGGCTATGCCGCACAGATCGAAGCCCGCGGCTCGCGAGCGTTCTTCTATCCACGCACGATCTGTAGAGGCAAGAGGCATCAGGGGCCGGTACTCGTCTCAGAGTACGTTACGGCTTGCCGACGGTGCCCCCGCCCGCCGTGATGCCCGTGGCGCTGTGGTGGGTAAAGATCACGATCAGCACCACGGCCACGGCAACAACGGTGGCTATCAGCGTGACATTGCGTCCGGTGTGGTGGTGGTGCAGAGGCGGCGGGGGTGGGCCACCCGAATTCGAAGACCGGTCCCCGTCTCCGGCCGGCCCGAGCACGTTGCGCTCGTGGATCAGCGCAAGGACCGTCACGCCCCCCGCGACCGCGGTCACGGTGATGACATAGCGTCCAGTCATGTTGTTCGGCATAAAGCCGTGGGCCACGGCTTGGCCGTTGGCGTCGGTATATGTCGAGAAGGAGGACGCACCGTTGAAGGTGCCGCCCGCGCCGCCGGATCGGATGGTGAAGAAGAGCAGCACGCCGGCGACCGGTTTGTGGTTCTTGTCATGCACCTCCACAATGGGTTCACGTGCGGTGCGTGCGCGAATGTTGTTCAGCGCGCCCTCTCCATCCAGGATGGTGATCTGTAACATGCCCGGCTCGGGATCGGGCACAGGGGCAGCAGCCGAGCTCGGCGGCGGCGGCGTCTCCGCCAGCATCTGCAGCGGGCGAACGAACAGCAGCACCACCAGCAGGACCGCGCAGACCTGCTGCAGAACCTTGGCGGCGGATTGAGCGTTTCTATTCATAAGAGAAACCATCTTGCATACTGCGATGAAAGCTTAGTCCGCCGTAGCGGAGGCCGAAGCTCCCGCCGAGTTGGTCAGCGTGACAGTAACGGAGCCAATGGTGCTCTGGTCGGCGCTCAGATCAAATGTCTGGCTGTACATGAAGTTGGATCCGTAGGCCTGCGACGGCGCAGTCGAGTACCACGAGGAGAAGAGTACCGCCGCCGGCAGGGTGATGTCAGGATTGCTGATGGTCTGCCCAGTGGCCGGCGTGAAGTGGAACGCCGCCTGCGCCATGTCGCGCGTGTCGGAGTAGCCGATGATGTTGATAGTGAGGATGTTCGTGCCGCGTGTCAGCGTCATGCTGGTGATTACCGGCGGCGCCGGCGGCAGGGTGATCTGCAGCGGCACGATGTTGGCTGGCGTAACGACCTGCGCGGCCGCCGTGAGCACCAGCGTTGCGGTGATGGTTCCGGCATCGGTTCCGCTCTGCAGTTGGAAGCTGGGCGTGGCCGCTGTGTTGGCGGGGATCGTGAAGGTCGCGGTGCGTCCTCCGCTCGCGAACTGAAGTGCGGGATCGTTCGCTCCGCTGCTGTTGGCGAAGGTCAGCGTGACCGTTCCGCTCAGCGGGAGCGGATAGGGATTGGTGAGGGCAAAACTGACCGCGGGCTGCTGCGCCGGCTGGGTTGTACTCGGGCCGGTAAAGACCGCCGTCACCGGCGGAGCGCCTACGGTGAACGTCAGGGGCCCGCTGGTCTGTACCTGGGTCGGGTCGTTGACCGTGATGTTCAGCACCTGCGCGGTGGAGAGGTAGCTGACCGGGATGGTCGCCGTCATGGTGGTTGGGTTCACGTAGGCGTAGGTCGCGAGCGGCGTTCCGTTCACGTTGACGACGGAGTTGGGGAGGAAGCCGGTACCGGTCAGCGTGATGGGCGTGGCGGCCGCGCCGAGTGTCGCGCTGTTGGGAGCAACAACTGTCAGCGCCAGCGGAATCACGGTGATGTTGGTGTTGGCGGTGGCGGTGGTGTAGTCGGTGAGGTCCATTGGCGTGAACAGCACACTCAGCGGCTGATTGGCTCCGGCGGCGAGCAGCGTCCCGGCAGGCGGCGTGTAGGTAAAGCCGCCGAGGGCGGCGAGGCCATTGATGCCTGTCTCCGTGGCGTTGAGCTGCGTTCCGGAGAGCGGAGTCCCCACCACAATGGGCGGGGGCGCATTCCACGTCACGATAGGCGTAAATTTGGCGACGGTGATGTTGGCCGTGCCGGTCGCGGTCTTGAAGTCGGCCGTGTCCATAGGTGTAAAGGTGACGGTCAGGGTCTGTGGCCCCGCGCCCAGCAGCGCGCCCACCGCCGGGTTGTAGTTGAAGTTGCCGGCCACGGTTGCAAAGTAAGGGGTGGCCGCGGTCGCGTTGAGCTGTCCGGCGACCAGCGTCGTGCCGTAGGTGATGTTGGCGGGCACGGGGTTCCACGTGATGACAGGCTGGGCCTGGTTCACGATCTGCGTGATGATTCCCGACGTGCTGGTGACGAAGACGGTGTCCCCGGAGTACACGGCGGTAATGAAGTGCGTTCCTACGGTAAGCGTGGAGATCGTGAGGGACGCGCTGCCGCCGGTCATGTTGACCGGAGGTGCGATCGGGACGCTCCCATCTTTGAAGGTGATGGTACCCGTTGGCGTGCCGGTCGCAGTGGTCGAGGTGACGGTGGAGCTGAACGTGACCGGCTGGCCATAGACGCTCGGCGTGCCGCTGGTCCCCAGCGAGGTGTTGCTGGACGCAGCATTGACGGTGAGGCTCAGCTTACCCGTCGACCCTGTGTAGTTGATGTTGCCCGGCCAAGCGGCCGACAGCGCCTGTGTCCCCGATTGCGCGAAGGTGGTGTTCAGGGCCGCGTTGGAGCTGCCGGTAGTGACGTAGCCTCCCACGGTATAGACCACGGCGCCGCCGACAGTTGCCGTAACCACCACGGCATCGGAGTAGCCGTCACTGTTCAGGTCGGCGGGCTGCATGTCGAGTACCTGTCCCGCCGGAATCGTCAGGCCGGTGTAAGTGTTGGCGAAGCTGCCCTTCCCATCACCCTCCAGAAACACCGCGTTGCTGGCGCTGGTGGTGATCAGCAGGTCGGAGATGCCGTCGCCGTTGATGTCGGCGGACCCAATGTCTGTGATCGAGAACCCGGTTGGGAGCGCGGTGGGCGTGGCGAAGGTGGCCGCTCCGGCGGTGCTGGTGTTGAGCGCGGTGACGACGTTGGCAGCCCCTCCTAACGGATTCAGCACGGTACCTAGATCAGGCAAACCATCGCCGTTGAAGTCGCCCGTAAAGAGATAGTTGTAGAGATTGTTGGGATAGGGCTGTAACGGGACGGAGTAGGAGGGTGTGGAGATCGGCGGCGCGACCTTTCCAAACGAGGTGCCGCCCTTGCTCAGATAGACGTCAATGGACTGCGCCCCCATGGTGAGGTTGTTCAGCTCCACGATGTCGGGGAAGCCGTCGCCGTCGATGTCCGCGAGTAGCAGGGCTGAGGTCGCCAGGCCCGATATCGAAGTCGTGGCCCCGAGCGTGAAGGTGCCGTCGCCGTTGCCGGTGTAGAGGACAAAGCCGGAGCAGTTGATCGCGCAGGCCGCTCCCTGCGTCCTTCCCGCGACGACCAGGTCGAGCTTGCCGTCCTTGTTCATGTCCTTCAGTGCCACCTGCGTACCCAGCGCCCCGTTCACCGCAATGGCCGGGGCGAAGGTGCCATCGCCATTGCTCAGCAGGGCATAGACGAAGACGTTGCCGCCGCCGTCCTGGCAGTCGACGACCACGTCGGCAAGGCCGTCGCCATTCAGGTCGCCGGTGGCGAGGCTGGAGGCGGATGTACATGTGCCCGGCAGTTTGTAGGTCAGGTCGGGTTGAAAGCTTCCAAAGGGTGTGTTGCCCAGGTCCACGTGGAGCAGCTGGGGCGTACCGTTGTCCACAAACAACACGTCAGGAATACCGTCAGCGTTGAAGTCGGCCGTATAAAGCGTTCTCGCGGGCGGGGCGGAGACCACCGTCGTTCGGACATTCTGTAGCGATGCCGTGGCCTTGTCGAGCAACAGCTTCGCGGTGCCCAGCGTAGTGGCGCCGTTGGCGAAGGTCACCGTGCCGGAAGGCGCGCCGGCCCCTGGTGTCGGATTCGGTCCGGCGGAAAAGGTTGAAGTCAGTGCCACCTGCTGCTGTACGGTCGCGGGGTTGGGGGCTGCCGTCAGCGTACCGCCGGACGAACTCAGCGCAGCGTACCCGATATTAAGGGGCGCGGAGCAGAAGGTAACCTGGTTGCAGGCAGTTGCCGTGATCTGGGTCACGGTGGAGGGAACCGTCGGAGGCACCGTCACCACCAGCGTAGTTCCGGAGTAGTACTTCACGGTGCCCGTGCCGCCTCCGCCAGCCCATGTAAAGTTGATCGTCGTGCCCTTGACCAGTCCGGTTCCGGTAAAGATCAGCGTATACGGCGGCGGCTGCACACCGGTGGCGGCGTTCGTCTGCGAGATGCTCCCGATATCGGCACCGCCGAGCGTCGGCACCTGCACGATGGGGACCTTATAGACGTTGGTCACTGTGCCATCGGACGCTCCGGTGCAGTTCACCATCACGGCTGGGCTCGTAGTTACCACGTACAGCAAGGCGTTGAAGACGCCGGTGGTGTAGGCTGCGGCGGGGATCGAGGTTATGGAACTGGCCGGAACTTGGATAACCTGCGGGCCCACGCTGACGGGCGTAATCGGAACCGTGCTGCCGTAGCCGGTATAGAAGCAGTAGGCAAACCCCGGCGCAATAAAGTTGGTGGGCAGGGTTCCGGCCAGGGTCACCGACACGGGTCCGGTAGGGTTGGAGGCGATCGGGCTGGGCGTCGCCGACGTGATCGTATAGGTCTGCGCTTGCAGCGCCAAAGGCAGCAGCAGGGCCGCACCTGCAACCGATGCCAGCGAGATGGAGCGGAGCCGTATCATGGCTTCACCAGCGCCGGGATAAAGACAGTACGCGGGGTCGCGGCGGAGGCGTCCACCACCCAGTTCGGCAACGCCGTCAGCGGCGTCAGGCTGAAGACGGCGTTGCCCATCAGCGGCGTCAGCAGCGCCGGCTGGCACGCGCACGCGATGCGCAACGGCACGGCCGCTCCGCTCAGGTCCAGCCGCACCGCGCTGGGATCTCCGCCGTTGGCGACCACCGCCCACTTGCCGTCCAGTGAAGCAGCCACGGCGACCGGCGCTTGAATCGAAGCCGACGTAAAGCTCTGCGCCGCGGGTGCGGTGGAACTGTGCCGAATCACCGTCACCACGCCGCTCGCACTGTCCGCCAGTAGCAGGTCGTCGCCTCCGGGCAGGAAACTCAGCCCGCCAAAGCCCGCCAGCGATCCCAACGTGGAGTGATTGCCCGTCAGCAGCGCCACCACCAGCGGCCCATTTCCCGAAACCGCCGCGACCTGCGCGGTATCGCTGACCGTCGCACTCACCAGCGCAGCCGGAGCGGCCAGCGTCTGTACCTGCGCCGCCGCTCCCAGCCTGCTCACCAGCAGCAAAGAATTCGCGCCCGGAGTAAACACAACAGCACTTGTGCCCGAGGGCGAGAAGGAAATCTGCGCCACGCCGCTGAAGCTTGCCCCGGCGATGACCTGCGCAGAGCCGCTGAGCAGCGCCATCCAACTCAGCGAACCGTCCGCGCTCTGCAGCAGCGCCAATCCGCTGCGCGCCGAGCCCGCGCCGTTGATATACAAGCCAGCAGGCGTTATGGACTGCCCAAGCTGCGACGACCCCGGTACGCCCAGCACCGGCCGCAGCGTCTGGTCCGCCGCGTCCCACAGGTAACCGAGCTGCGGGCCGTTGGAGACCGCCGACGACACCCCGGACGCGCCCGAACCCGGCAACACGACTGCCGTCCCGCAACCCGCCAGTACAGCACACGCTGCGAGCGTGCCCAACGCAACGCAGCGGGCCCAAAGCCGGCAAAGAGTTGTACTGGATATCATGGCGGAGCGCCTCATTGTTCTACTTTCTACGGAGCCCATTTCAGCCTTAGATTCTGGCCCGAACGATACGCGAACGATGCGGGAGGGTCAAGCAAATCTCCTTCCAACACGTTCATCTCGGAGTACGATATCGGGCAAGAGAAATCACTCCCCGGGCATCCACTCCCCACTCACGCAACGTATCGTGAGTGGGGTGGAAGATGGCATCGCTTCCGCAAGACTGATTTTTGGGGCCCGGTTGTTCGAAAGAGGTACGCACCATGCGTGTACTTTGGATTGCTGTCCTAGCGGCGATAGGTGTGCAGGCCGGTCCACCAGCGCCGACTCCTCCTGCCGCACCTCCTGCCGCGCCGCCCGCGCTCGAGATCTCGATCGAGCAGCAGGTCGGCGGACAGTCGGTCCCCATGCCGCCCAAGCACGTCTTTAACTCCGGCGACACCATCCGCATCCGCGTCACCAGCCACTTTGACGGCTACCTCTACATCATGGACCAGGGCACCTCCGGCCGCTTCAGCACGGTCTTTCCCAGCGCCGCCGCCGGCAGTGACAACCAGGTGCATGAGGGACAGTCCTACCTCATCCCGACCACTGCGGACGGCTGGTTCCAGATCAGCGGCCCTGCCGGTTTCGATGTGCTGTACCTTCTGCTCTCGCCGTCGCCCATCGCTCCGCCCTCGGCGGCCAGCTTCGCCGCGCCCGGCCCGGTCAACTCGCTCAAGCCGCGCTGCAATGACGCCATCTTCCGCGCCCGCGGCGACTGCATCGACCCGCTGGCCGGCGCCGCGCCGCTGCCCCAGGGCGAGCCGCTACCCGCGCCCATCGCTCCGCTCGCCGGCTCCGCCTCCCGCGACATCACCATCACCCGCCAGAAGGACGCCGTCACCGTCACCGGCCACGCCAATCAGACCGCCCCGTTGATCTACACCTTCCGGCTGGCGCACCATTGAGACCGAGGAAAATGATGAAGAGACGAACGATCCTGCTTGTGGCCGTTGCCGCGACTGCTCTGCTGCCGGCGCTGCCGCTCGCGGCGCAGCAAGCTTCGCCTGACTCGCGCGACATCAACACCGTCGGCCCGGCGACAAAGAACGCGCCGGTCAACATCCCGCGCAGCTACGCTCTGGTCATCGGCATCTCCACGTATCAGAACCTGCCCGCCTCCGCGCAGCT
>Ga0302151_10002000_pt1 | contig 9703 bp, 7 predicted proteins | sample I_Bog_N1_3_FD_192428 | JGI IMG/M metagenome (GOLD analysis project Ga0302151, IMG submission 192428) | Peat permafrost microbial communities from Stordalen Mire near Abisko, Sweden - I_Bog_N1_3 | ecosystem: Environmental > Terrestrial > Soil > Wetlands > Peat | place: Sweden: Abisko, Stordalen...
CTTGCGGACGGCAAGCTGCTGCTTTTTGCGCACGGCTTCAACATCCGTTACGGGTGCATTGTGCCGGCAGCGGGAATTGACGTGGCGATGGCCGCACCAAAGGCACCGGGACACCGTGTGCGCGAAGTCTTCACCGAAGGCGGCGGCGTACCGGGGCTGATCGCGGTACACCAGGACGCGACGGGCACGGCGCATGCGCTGACGCTGAGCTACCTGAAGGGCATTGGCTGCACCCGTGCAGGCGTGTTGGAAACGACGTTTACCGAAGAGACAGAGACGGATCTGTTCGGTGAGCAGGCAGTGCTGTGCGGCGGCGTATCGGCGTTGATCAAGGCGGGCTTTGAGACCCTGACCGAGGCTGGCTATCAGCCGGAGTCAGCGTACTTTGAGGTTCTGCACGAGCTGAAGCTGATTGTGGACCTGATCTATCGCGGCGGTCTGGCGTACATGCGCTACTCGATTTCGGACACGGCGGAGTGGGGCGACTATGTCTCCGGCCCGCGTGTGATCAACGAGGAGAGCAAGAAGGCGATGAAGGGGATCCTGAAGGACATTCAGGACGGCACCTTCGCCAAGCGGTTCCTGGCGGACCAGGCGAATGGCCGCAAGGAGTTCCAGGCATTCCGTGACGCGGAAGCGGCGCACCCGATCGAGATCATCGGCAAGACACTGCGTGCTTCGATGCCGTTCCTGGATCCGGTTACGGTGGAAGAAGTGGCCAAGAACCGGTAGGGGAGAGCTTACTGCGAAGGGAAGGCCCGACAGCTTTGCTGCCGGGCTTTTCGTTTGGCGCATAATGGAAATCGAACTCAAGCGGAGGCTCACGTGCGATTTGTCGCGCTCGCTCTTTTCTACCTCATTGCCTACGGGCCGATGTCTGCGCAGGAGGGCTGCGCCAGGATCCATGGCCGCGCAAATTTCTATGGTTGAGACGGCCAACTCCGCATCTGGCATATTGGCACGCACCACGAATATGAACCCGACGAGTCCACAGAGGGACAAGTCCTCGATTGGCTCGTTGCGGGCGTTAAGCGCTCAGAGCAACAGAATTATGCCACTCCAGCATCTGCCGTATATCTCTACGCCGATTTCGTGGTCTGCCCCACCGAACCATTCAAGCAAGGGTCTGTCCAAGAGGCTAAGGTAAAGTCCGCCACGCGACGCCGCTACGTCCTCCTGTACTAAACCCAAACCAAACAGCCGCCTGCTGTGCGTTTCTCAATGCTGAAACGTACAGGAGGCGGCTGTTTTTGGGGTTGCTGGGGCGGTCGGTTTAGTGGCTGTCGCCGTCGTGGTCTACGTCGGCGGCGGAGGCGGCTTTTCCTGCGGAGCTGATGCTGACTGTGTCGGGTTGAAGGGTGGCCGACTGGGTGGGAGCGGGCGCGGGAGCCAGCTTGGCGACCTCTGCCATTCCTTGTGTTGCTTGCTGTGCGCTTGCGCTGCTGAGTGCTTGAATGCTCATGGGCAATCCTCCTAGTGGTGCCCGATCTCGTCAACCAGGCCTGTTCTCTGTATCGGCCTAAGAATGCAGCGCGCCAGTGTGAGGCGGGTTTATGACGAAAGATTCATGGCCTTTGCGAGGAAACCAAAAGGCGGTGGTGTGCGTATCCAGTGCAGCGGCTGTTCCCGAGTTTGTCGGCCGCTGGAGAAATCCACCGCAGATTGAAATGTCTCGACAAAGCTCCATTACACTTGAAATGTGGCCGCGAGGGGCCGCTGCCGATGCCGACTCCGATACCTGCCGCGTTGATTCCTGAGATTCCGTCGCCGGTGTGCGCGATTGTGGATGCGTTGGACCGGATTACGCCGCTGCACGGGCTGCCGGAAGAAGACCGGCTGTGGCTGGCCGAGCGTGGGCTTGAGATTCGCGCGAAGGCGGGAGAAATTCTGTTTGAAGAGGGCCAGCCGGCCGAGCAGATGATGCTGATTTTGAAGGGCGAGATCCATGTGCGTCGGCAGCGGACGGGGCCGATGACGCTGTTTGTCGGGCGGGCTGGACAGATGACGGGTTTGCTGCCGTACTCGCGGATGGTGGGGTACGGGGGGCAGGGGTTCGCGGCGCAGGATGTTTGGGCGCTGCTGTTTCACAAGTCGCTGTTTGCGGAGATGCTGCGGGCGATTCCGAGCTTTGGCCAGCGTGTTGTATCGACACTGCTGGACCGAGTGCGGGAGGTGACGCGGATTGAGCAGCAGAGCGAGAAGCTGACGGCACTGGGCAAGCTGGCGGCTAACCTGGCGCATGAGCTGAACAATCCGTCGTCGGCAGCACAGCGGGCTGCGGCGGGGATTTTGACAGAGCTGCGCAGTGCGAGCGATGGGCGTTACCGGCTGGTGGGGCTGTGTTTGAGTCCGGAGCAGGTGCGGGCGGCGCAGAGTTGGGAGCGCGAGGTGCGGGCGCGGGCGCAGTTGCTTTCCATGGCGATGAGCGACCAGGTGACGATTGCCGCGCGGGAAGATGCGATTGGGGCCTGGATGGCGACGCATGGGCTGGCCGAGGCGTGGCAGATTGCGCCGGAGCTGGCAGAGCTGGGGGTGGAGGTGGCGGATCTGGAACCGCTGGTGGAGTTCCTGCCGCCAGAGGCGATCCATACGGTGCTGGGCCAGTTTGCGTCGGCGTTGCGAGCGGAGAATTATGCGCAGGCTATGCTGAACTCGACGAGCCGGATATTTGACCTGATCAGCGCGATCAAGACGTACTCGTACATGGACCGTGCGCCGATTTTGGAGGTGGATATTCCGGCGGGACTGGAAGCGACGGTGCAGATGCTGCAGTCGCGGCTGGCGGGGGTGGAGATTCGGCGGGAGTACGATGCGGAGCTGCCGACTATAAGCGCTTATGGGTCAGAGCTAAACCAGGTGTGGACGGCGATATTGGAGAATGCGCTGGATGCGCTGGAGCGGGACGGGACGGCGAAGCGGATTCGTCTGGTATGCCGGCAGGAAGTGTCGATGCTGGTTGTGGAGATTTGGGACAACGGGCCGGGGATTCCGGCGGAGCTGTTGGACAGGATCTTTGAGCCGTTCTTTACGACCAAGGCGCCTGGGCATGGGCTTGGGTTGTCACTGGACAACGCGATGCGGATTGTGCGGAAGCATCGGGGACAGTTGAGCGCGCACTCCGAGGATGGGTGGACGGGGTTCCGGGTGCGGCTGCCAATGGATCAGTTGCAGGCGTATTGAGCGGCCACCTGCGGTGGGGCAGACGCCTTTGGCGGGGTCGGATGACAGTGGCCAGGTAGAGTCGGGGCCTCAGGGCATCGCGCCCCTCGGTTTTACGACATTTGTGCGGGTGAAAGCCTGGGGTTAAAACCCCAGGCTTTCACCCCGCCAACGAAGACCTGTTGTCGGGGGCCCCGAACTACCTCCGGGATCGAGCTTTGCTCGATTGCATTTTTTGTGGTGGTGGACGGGAGATTGGTCACTCCCATCCATGCCCCGCAAAGAACGCGGGGCATGGATGGGGCACCGGGTGGGTGAGGACGAAGGGAAGAACAAAACTGTGAGGATCGGTGTGAGCTAGCTGAAGAGGTCTTTCATTTTGGCTAGCATGTTGCGGGAGTGGGGTTTGTTCTCCACGGTCATGCTGTCCTGGAGCTGGCGGACTAGCTCGCGCTGGGTTCGGCTGAGCTTTTTGGGAGTTTGGACGAGGACCTGGACGACGAGGTCGCCGCGACCGTGGTCGTTGAGGTGGGGTACGCCCTTGTTGCGGACACGGAACTCCTTGCCGCTCTGTGTGCCTTCCGGGATGCGGACTGTGACATCGCCGTCGAGGCCAGGGATGTCGATTTCCGCGCCGAGAGCCGCCTGGGGGAAGCTGATGGGGATGACGCAATGGAGGTCGTTGCCGTCGCGCTCAAAGAAGTCGTGGGCTTTGACGGTGAGTACGACGTAGAGGTCGCCGCGTGGACCGCCGAAGCGGCCTGCTTCGCCCTCGCCGGAGTAGCGGATGCGGGTGCCGTCTTCGACGCCGGCGGGGACCTTGACTTTCATCGCGAACTCGCGGATGACGCGTGTTTCTCCGTGGCAGGTGGAGCAGGGGTCAGTAATGATCGAGCCGGTGCCGGCGCAGTTGGAGCAGGTGCGGGCAACGGAGAAGAATCCCTGTTGGTAGCGGACCTGTCCGCGGCCCTGGCACTGGGGGCAGGTAGTGGGGCCGCGGCCGGAGGTGGTGCCGACGCCACGGCAGCCGGAGCAGGTTTCACGGCGGCGGACCTTGACCTCAGTCTCTTTGCCGAAGACGGCTTCTTCAAACTCGATGGTGATGTCGAAGCGGAGATCCTCTCCACGCTGGACGCGCGGTGCGCCACGACGTCCGCTGCCACCGCCGAACATTTCGCCGAAGAGATCGCCGAAGATGTCGCTGATGTCGGTTGCACCAGCGAACGGGCCACTGGCGCCGCCAAAGCCGGAGCTGGTGGAGGCATGGCCGTAGCGGTCGTAGGCGGCGCGCTTGTCGCCGTCGCTGAGCACGCCGTAGGCTTCGCTGGCCTCTTTGAAGCGCTCTTCCGCTGACGCATCGCCGGGGTTGCGATCGGGGTGATACTTCATCGCCAGCTTGCGATATGCGGTTTTCAGTTCTGCTTCGCTTGCGTCCCGGGAAACCCCGAGGACTTCGTAATAGTCTGCTTTGCTCACACTCGTCCTGGACACGTTTTGGTCAACACTCTCGTTTTCGATGTTACATGGGTGGCTTAGGGTTCAGAGGTGAGATTCAGGAACCCCAAGAAGCATCCCTCAGGGGCTAAAGCCCTTCGTTTCTTTTCAGCATTTGCGGCACGACTAAAGTCGTGCCCTTTCAAAACGCGTCTTTCACCTCGGGCTATCAGGCTTCAGCCTGTTTGGGGTTGGATACGATGCGCACCATGGCGGGGCGGAGAAGCTTGTCGCGGAGTTTGTAGCCACGGCGGATCTCATCGGCGACGGAATGGTCGGGCAGGTCGGTGCGCTCGACGGAGCCGAGGGCCTCATGAACGCGGGGGTCAAAGGGCTCGCCGACAGTGGGGACGGGCTGCACGTTGAGGCCACGGAGGACCTCGTCCATCTGTTTGACGATGAGTTCGACGCCCTGGCGGAGCTGCTCTGCGCTGGCGTTTGCACCTAGGGCGAGGGTGAAGTTGTCGAGCACGGGGAGGAACTGCTCGACGACGTTGGCGGTGGCGTAGTCGCGGAAGTCGGCTTTTTCGCGCTCCTGGCGCTTGCGGGCGTTGTCAAACTCTGCCTGCAGACGGGCGAGGCGGTCGAGGAGCTGGTCGCGCTCGGCCTGGAGGGCGGCATAGGCCTCGGCAGGCACAGGTGGGTCGACGGGTGCCGGTGCATCCTGCTGGGCATCCGCGAGAGGTTCTGCGACTGCTACACCGTCAGCGTCGGCCGCTGGGGCTACGCCATACTCAATTTCCTTTTCGTTCATAGTTCTCCGTCTCATGATCCTCACATCCGGCAAGGGACGTCTGTCCTGTTGCCGCGGGAAAGCTTTGTGGTTGTTGCTGGAAGTGCTGTCCGCACACCCAGCAGAACACACTGGCAAAAAGATGTACGGCCACTAATGCACAGGCCCCTCAAGGACACGCTCGGAGAGGCGCGCGATATAGCCGACGGCCTGCATGAGCTCCTGGTATTGAATGCGTGTGGGGGCGATTACGGCGACGGTGCCCATGCTCTCCGCGCCGAAGCGGGCTGGAGCGCCGATGAGGACGAGGTCCTGCATGGCGGGCATGGCGTCTTCGAGTCCTACGACGACGCGGACCTCGTGCTGGCGGGCGTCGACGTAGGCGTTGAGCAGCTCGATGAGCCGCTGTTTGGCTTCGAGGGCGATGAGCATCTGGCGCAGGCGTTCGCGGTCGAGCTCGCCGGCGAGCAGGTTGGCCATGCCTTCCATGTAGATGGTGGGGCCGAGGCCGTCGCTGGCGAGGGCACCCTGGCGGCAGAGTTGTTCGATGGCCTGGAGGCGGCGGTCGTACTCCTGTCGTTCGGATTCTGCGCGGCGGGCGACCTCCTGACGGATGCGGTCGAGAGGCCAACCACGGAAGTTTTCGTTGAGATAGCGGGCGGCGAGTTCGAGCTGGTCATAGGTGAGTTCATTGGCCATGGCCAAGACGCGGTCCTGTACGGCGCCGGCTCGGGTGACGAGGACGGCGAGGACGCGGCCGGCTGCGAGGCGGGAGAAGTGGATATGCTCCAGGATCTGCTGGGTGGTGGAAGAGGCGAGGGCTACACCGAGACCGCTGGAAATGAGGGCGAGGACGTGGGAGGTGCGCTCGAGGTACTGCTGGGGCGAGGCGACGCCGGAGAAGCTGTCATCGATTTGCTCGCGCCGTTCGTCGCTGAGCTGGGCGGCAGCGAGGCCGGAAGCGGAGCGGGAGGAGTTCTGGAGCTGGGCGACGTGATAGCGGAAGGCCTGGGGAGTGGGGACGCGCCCGGCCGAGGTGTGGGGTTGGTCGAGGAGGCCGGTTTCGTCGAGGGCAGCCATGACGTTACGGATAGTGGCGGAGCTGAGTCCGTCTTTGTTGTGGAGGAAGCGAGCGACTGCCTGGGACGACACCGGTTCCCCGGTGGCGATGTAGAGCTGAATGATGGCCGTGAGCACCAGGCGCTCGCGGGCACCGATGCGGAACTCGACTCGCTCTTGCATGGTTTGGCTGACCTCAGCGCAAGTGTTTGATTTTCTTGCACTTGCTCTCGACAAAACGGGCCTGATACCCCACTGTCATTCTAGGGGTCTGTTGGGGTCGTGTCAAGAATGGCCGATTGGGAGGGAAGGGATGGGTTTTGGTGTGGGCGGGGTTGAGGGGGTATAACTTGCTGTGCTGCGAAAACAGACTCCGCCTGACTACCGTAATCCTCACGGGAATTTAGCCAGGGACGGGAGCGAGAGCGGCGTTCTGGAGGATTTTGTGAAACTACCCGGCATTTTATCGTTGGTGGCCTTTGCCATGATTGCGTCGATCTCACTTTGTGCTCAAACAGCGCCCCAGAAGGCCAGTGACACCACGGCAAACGGCTACCAGAAGCGGTGGTGGAAAGAGGCCGTGGTGTACCAGATCTATCCCCGGAGTTTTCAGGACTCGAACGGGGACGGGATTGGGGACCTGCCGGGGATTACCAAGCGGCTGGACTACCTGCAGCAGCTGGGAGTGAATGTGATCTGGCTTTCGCCGCACTACGACTCGCCGAACGCGGATAACGGGTACGACATTCGCGACTACGAGAAGGTGATGCCGGAGTTTGGGACGATGGCGGACTTTGACGCGCTGCTGAAAGGCATCAAGCAGCGGCATATGCGTCTGATTCTGGACCTGGTGGTGAACCACTCAAGCGACGAGCATCGGTGGTTTGTGGAGAGCAGGAAGTCGAAGGACAATCCGTTCCGGGATTACTACATTTGGAAGCCGGGGAAGGACGGGCACGAGCCAAACAACTGGACGAGTTTTTTCAGCGGATCGGCGTGGAAGAAAGACGACCAGACGGGGGAGTACTATCTGCACTATTTTGCGGAGAAGCAGCCGGATTTGAACTGGGAGAATCCGAAGCTGCGGCAGGAAGTGTACGGGCTGATGAAGTTCTGGCTGGACAAGGGAGTCGACGGTTTCCGAATGGACGTGATTCCGTTTGTTTCGAAAGACCAGGCCTTTGCCGACCTGACGCCGGAGCAGTTGAAGCACCCGGAGTTTACGTATGCAATGGGGCCGCGGCTGCACGAGTATCTGCAGGAGATGAACCGCGAGGTGCTGCAAAAGTACGACGTGATGACGGTGGGCGAGGCGTTTGGAGTGACGGCGGACCAGACCGGGACGCTGGTGGACGAGCGGCGCAAGGAACTGAACATGGTTTTCCAGTTTGACGCGGTGCGGCTGGACCAGGATAACGGGGTACCGAGGAAGTGGACGCTGCCGGAGTTGAAGGCGATTTACACACGGCAGGACGCACAACTGGGGCAGCACGCGTGGAACACGATTTTCCTGTCGAACCATGACAATCCGCGGCTGGTTTCGAGCTTTGGGGACGACTCGGAGGCGTACCGGGTGAGGTCTGCGAAGCTGCTGGCGACGATGCTGCTGACTCTGAAGGGGACGCCGTTTATCTACCAAGGCGACGAACTAGGAATGACCAATTACCCGTTCAAGACGGTGGAGGATTTCGACGTTATTCAGGTGAAGAACTACTGGAAGTCGATGGTGGCGACGGGCAAGGTTCCGGCGGAGGCATTTCTGGCGGCGGTGCGGAAGACGGGGCGGGACAATGCGCGGACTCCGATGCAGTGGGAAAGGGGCGCGAACGGTGGGTTTACGACGGCGGCGAAGCCGTGGCTGGCGGTGAATCCGAACTACACGACGGTGAATGCGAAGGAAGAGCTGGCGTACCAAGGTTCGGTGTACCACTACTACAAGCGGATGATCGCGCTGCGGCAAAGGACGCCGGCGCTGGTGTATGGGGATTTCAAGGATCTGGACCCTGCAAGCAAGGATGTGTTTGCATATACGCGGGTGCTGGGTGACGAGCGATACCTGGTGGTGCTGAACTTTACCGGCAATCCGATGAGCTATGAGCTGCCGGGCGGGATGACGGCGGGCCGGGTGGTGATGACGAACCTGGCGTGGGCGAAGGGCGGCAATACGCTGCAGCTGGGGCCATGGGAGGCGCGGGTGTACCGGCAGTAAGCCCGGGGCATGATGCGGGCTGGCCGATTGGTTTATCTTCATAGACATGGAACAGCATGGTTTGGCTATGGTCTGTGCGGCTCGGCGAGGGGCCTCAATCTCAGCCTATTTGCGCGGCATGGTCGTTTGTGCGGTGATGGTGCTGGTGGGAAGTTGCGCAGCGGTTGGGCAGTCGGCGGGGATGCCGGCTGAGGGCGACTGGCGCGCGGATTTGCTGGCGTGGCGGGCGAAGCAGGCGGCGGATTTGTCGGGTCCGGAGGGGTGGTTGTCGCTGGTTGCGCTGGGTTGGCTGCAGCCGGGGGAGAACTCAATTGGGCTGGCGGCAGACAACCGGCTACGGCTGGCGGGCCATGTTCCAGAGCATCTGGCGATCCTGGTGGTGGACGGAAATCATCTGACGCTGAAGGCGCCTTCGGGCGGGTTTCCGGCGGAGTTGCGGGTGGACAGCCAGTTGCCGGTGGAAGGGCCGATCCGGGCGGATGACGAGAAGGCGAGCGTGCTGGCGACGGAGAATCTGCGGCTGGTGGTGCTGCACCGGGGCGACCGGTATGCGCTGCGGGTGAAGGATGCGGATTCGCCAACGCGGAGCGGGTTCAAAGGGCTGCACTGGTATGCTCCGGAGGCGCGGTACCGGTTGACGGCGAAGTGGATACCGTTTGCGCCGCCGCATACGGAGCAGGTTCCGACGGCGATTGGGACGACGCTGGCGTTGACGGCTCCTGGGCTGGCGGAGGTGACGATCGACGGGAAGACCGTGCAGTTGGAGCCGGTGCTGGAGTCGGCGGACAGCAACCAGCTTTTCTTTATTTTGCGGGACGCGACGAGCCACACGACGACGTATGAGGCGTCGCGGTTCCTGTATACGGGGCTGCCGGACCATGGGCTGGACCAGCCGGGAACACTGCTGATTGACTTTAACCGGCTGGAGAATCCGCCGTGCGCGTATACGCCGTATGCGACGTGCCCGCTGCCACCCTATATCAATCGGCTGGCGATTTCGATTCCGGCTGGGGAGCAGCGGTATAGCCACTAGAACGCACCATCTCAGA
>Ga0302151_10002013_pt1 | contig 9664 bp, 5 predicted proteins | sample I_Bog_N1_3_FD_192428 | JGI IMG/M metagenome (GOLD analysis project Ga0302151, IMG submission 192428) | Peat permafrost microbial communities from Stordalen Mire near Abisko, Sweden - I_Bog_N1_3 | ecosystem: Environmental > Terrestrial > Soil > Wetlands > Peat | place: Sweden: Abisko, Stordalen...
CGTTTGCAATCTGGGTGCGTTCGAAGGCGCCGGCGTCGGACGGACTGTCGATCTGCACGTTCTTGCCCGCGAAGGCGAGGATCATCATCCCCAGCAGGGTCTGGTCGTCGATGGTCGCGACCTCAAGCGCCTGGTGCAGCGCGTTGGTGCGGAGGTCTCCGATGATGGCGGTCCCTTTTTGCGTCAGGTCCGGTCGCGCCTGCTTCGGCCTGGCATCGGTGTCGTCGTCATCTGTTGAGGGCGCAGTTCCGGGTTTGCCTGGCTTGGTCTTCTCGGGGATATTGTAGACGACGGACTTGACCTCGCCGGAGGTGGGATCGAGGTATTGGCCGGTCCAGTCGCGCTTGCCGGGCTTGCCATAGACGTGAGTGGCGCCCTTCGGGAGCTGGATATGGCCGTGCTCGTCGGTCGGCAGCATTCTGTGCTGGGGCGGCATGTTGTTTTGCAGCCATTCGGTCTGCGCACCGAAGAAGGCGTCCACCATGGTCGTATACCGCCCGTCTTCGCCGGCCGGGACGAACAGGTCGTCCTCCCATACGATGCCGTAGGCCTTGGTGAGATCCTCGCCGAATTTGGCCGTCGCGAACGGAATCCGTCGTTTGCCGAGCGCGCGGGCGACCTCGTGCCAAGGGACGTCGGTGTGGCCCTTCTTTGGCTTGTACTTTTTCCAGACCTGGGCCTGTTCCTCCGGCTTTGCGGCGGCGATCGTGCGGAGCTGGTCTTCGCTTGGCATCGTGCCCTGCGCCATGACGTCCAGCATTGCGGACGGCAGGTGTGCCAGCAGCTTTAGGCGCTTGATGGTGCGGACCGGCAGGGCGAGTGCGTCTGCGATGGCCTGTTCGTTCCAACCCTGAACCTCCAGGGCCTCGACCGCGCGCCAGATATCGACGCTGGTCATCGAGCAACGAATGAGGTTTTCACTGACGGAGCGCATCGGATCGGCGAGCTCGTCGGGATCGCCGACCACGACATCGATCACCGCGAACCCGGCTTTGATGGCGGCCTTGACCCGGCGGTTGCCGGCGATGATCGTCAGCTTGCCATTTTGCTCGGCCACGCGCGGCGGCTGAATGATTCCGACTGGCGACATGATCGACGCCAGGAGCTGGTCATCCATCGCTTGCGGCACTTCGGTGCGCCGCGGATCGAGCGGGTTCCGTACCAGAATCTTCGGATCGACGCTGCGTAGTTCGACCATATTTCGTGCTCCTTACTGCCGTATGTCTTGGCAGGGATTTGCCAGACGTGGTTGGGCGGCCGCATCCCAGGTGGCCGGGTCAAGGGCGCGTCGAAGACGCGGGCGCGCTTGCGCGCCGGACCCTTGAGGCGGGCGGCGGGGATGTGGCAGCGGCGGTTTTTCCGTTCAGAACAGGCTGGTTTGCTTTGACGGGGTCGTTGCTTGGCGACTCGTCGAGGCGGGAATGGGCCGAAAGGTCACAGCCTCGGAAGCTGGCGCTGGTGCGATTCCATCGTATTTCTCGCGGAGACGGGCCAGCAAAGCGCGTTCGTGCTGTTCGATCTCTGCGGCGAGCTGCGCCTTGAGTGCTTCAATGATGCCGCTCAATCGAATGCGTGCTTTCACCGCCCTTTCGACGTCGCTGAAGGTATAGTCGGGCTGACCATAACATGGGTGTTGAACGGTTTCCTCTAGGAACGTGATCTTCCTGGCTGTGTTGGTAAAGAATGTCTCCCAAAACCCGTCTTTGTTATAATGTGCGATATGACCGGACGTATTACACAATGTTTCGTAGAATTTGCATGTCCATAGCTTTATATCGAAGTCGCTGGCTATGAACCGGCACAGCGTATTGGCGAACCATGCTTTGTCGACGGCTGAGTCGAAGCGTGTTGGGGTGAAGTCCTGGTCGCTGAATGGCGGGGTGATGAGGACGTGTGGGTTCCAACGCATTGGCTGGGTCTTTCGCTCTCGCTGGAAGGTCTATTCGTTTTCTGTTGCGAGTGTTTTGCCGAACGGGATGTCGGGCCGGTCGTCGTTGTCGGAAATGCCTCCGGAGGTCGCGAGGTCGGCGTTGAGCGCGGCAAGTTCTGCCAGCTTGATGTCGAGCTCGGGTTGAAGGGCGAACTCCTGGTCGAGGCGGGGTTGGTAGCCGGCTATCCGGCTGGTGGCATCCGCCAGCTTTCGCTCCTGGTCGTCAATGTCGCGTTCAAAGCGGTCTATGATGGACTCGATGCGGGCGATCAAGCCGAGCGCCGTCAGTTCATCGAACGCGTCAACGAGGTGCTCATAGTCGGTTCGTTGCAGGATCAGGTCCGCTACCCAGACGTTTCCGAACATGGCACGGTGGACGCTGCAGGACAGATCGAATCCGGCGATGTTGCCGATTTTCCAGTCCCGTTTCGTCGCCTCGAGGAGGGCGATTCGCGTCTTTGCCAGCAGCGCCGTGCCGGCGAGTTTGCGTTCGCTGTATTTGCGCCCTTCGACCTCCATCGTGAAGGCCTCACCCCGGGTTGACACCCTGCGGTTTATATCCTGGCGGATCGCCTTGAGCCGGCGTGTCGCTTGATCTCGGTCGTCTCGGGCGTTGAAGATGCGGCGGCGGATGTCATGCTGGTCGTCCATATGCGCTGCCCGCTGGCGCTGCAGGCGGGAGATCTCGGCTTCCAGGCCGGCCTTCTGCATCAGTCTGTCGTCGCCGGATGCGATGGCTTTGGCCATGGCGAACTGGTCGGCCTGGCTGCCGGCGTCTTCGATGCGTCTGATGCTCCGGTCTCCCGATAATGCCGCGGCGATGAATCGTGCTTTTCGCTCGTTGTTTTGCCACATGGTTGCGTCCATCGAGCTGAGCGTCGCATAGGCGTAGATCTCGACTTCGGCGTTTTGATTGCCTTGACGGATGATGCGCCCTTCTCGTTGCTCAATATCGGATGGTAGCCACGGAACGTCGAGATGATGCAGGGCTTTGAGTCGCTGTTGGAAGTTCGCGCCGGTGCCCATCTTTGCGGTTGAGCCGATAACGAACCGGAAGCGTCCGGCGTTGAAGTCTCCGAAGAGTCGTTGCTTGTCTGTGGATTTCTTGAAGTCTTGGGCGATAGCGATCTGTGATGCCGGCACGCCCAGTCTGATCAATTCCTGCTTGATCCATCGGTACGCTGAGAAGCCGCGGGTTTCTTCGACCGCGATGGTGCCAAGGTCGGAAAAGATCAGTTGCCCTGCGCCGGTGATCGGATATGGTGAGCCGTCCGGCTGCAGGTAGCGATGATCGGCGGTTTCTAGCCAGATGCGGTATGCGTTCGCGATCAGCCTGTTGAGCTTGTTATCAGGTTCGTTCTCGTTGACCGGCCAGACCAGTCTCATATCGATCGCGGCATGGCGTCCATCGGTTATGACGCTCAAGAGAATGTCATCGCCCGGCTGTGGTGGTCGCCTTCGTTCTTCGATCGTCTGGATGCGCTCGGCCAGATAATGCTGGTAGGCCTTGAAGGTTTTGCTCGCTGGTGCCGCGATGAGCCGGCGCTGTTCGCCGCGAATGCGCGGAAGGTTGACGTAATTCCGCAGGTCTGCCGGGACGACGACATCGGCGATCGACCGGAACATATCGATCAGTTCGGGGATGTTGATGAACTCGGCGAACCGTTCAACCGGTTTGTACGCTCCCGATGGTTGGAGTTCGAGTTCGATCTTGGTATCTCCGAAGGTAGCGGCCCAGGCGTCGAATTCGTGGACCCCCCGGTCGCGCAGCATGTCATCCGCCTGGAACCGCAGCAGCGAGTACAACTCACCCAAGGTGTTCGTGATCGGGGTTCCGGACGATTGGATCAGGGTGCGACCGGGGTTCTTTCCTTCGAGGTATCGGGACTTGACGAACAGGTCCCACGCCCGTTGCGAACCGTCGGGATCGACGCCTTTCAGATTGGAGCGGTTGGTCGCGAATGACAGCTTCCGGAAATATTGTGCTTCATCGACGATGATCTGGTCGATGCCGAGTTCCTCGATAGTCAGCATGTCGTCTCGCTGGTTCATCAGTTTTTCGAGTCGTTCGCCCAGTTTCTCCTTGATGGCTTCGATGCGCTTGCGCGTGGTTCGGTCGTTCTCGTCCAGGCCGCCCTGCAGGTTCTCGAACATCGCGAGCTGGTCTTCGATCATCCCGCGTTCGAACCGCGCTGGTACCGCGATGAATTTGAAGGCCGAATGCGTGATGATGATAGCATCCCAGTTTGCCGTCGCGGCTCGTGCGAGGAACTTCGACCGCTTGGCCTTGACGAAGTTGGTCTCGTCGGCGACGAGGATTTGTGCTGTCGGATAGAGTTGCAGGAATTCTTTCGCGGCCTGTGCAAGGCAATGACCGGGGACGGCGAGCATGGCCTTGCGGACAAGGCCAAGCCGCTTCTGTTCCATGATGGCCGCTGCGATCGAGAAGGTCTTTCCGGCGCCGACCGAGTGCGCAATGTAGGTGCTGCCTGTCGCGATGATCCGCCACACGACGCGTTTTTGGTGGGGATTGAGGGTGATGATGTTGCTGGCGCCAGGCAGCGTCAGGTGCTGGCCGTTGAAGTGGCGTGGCACCAGGTTGTTGAAGCGGTCGTTGTAGATTCGTGCCAGCCGGTCGGTGCGATCGGGGTTTTTCCAGATCCAATCGCTGAAGGCGGTCTTGATCTGGGCCAGCTTTTCTTTCGCCGCTTCCGTTGCCTCTTCGTTGAGAATGCGTTTCTCGACGCCGTCTTCCCGCACCAGGTCGAAGATTCGTGGCGTGCCGCTGTTGAGGGCGTCATGCAGGAGGTGGCCTGCGTTGCGCCGCCCGGTGCCCCACTGGGAGGTTCCGGCTGCGGTGCCGACGAACCCGGCGATATCGACCGTCCAGGTGGCGAGGTCCTGGCAGTGCTGGATTCGGGTGCTGGTGTCCATCACCTGCTGCGAGAACGCTTCGATGACGTCTGTCGGGATCCATGGCGCTCCGAGTCGAGCGGTGATATCGGACGGTTTCAGGTCGATCGGCTGCACGTCCGTCAGCGCAGCGACGTTTCGCTCGTACTGGCTGTCGATGGCCGCTGCTGCCTGGGCGACCGCCAGCTTGGTCCGCACTGCGCCGGAGAGGTAGGCGTCGGCGGTTTCCCATGTCTCGTTGCGGGGGTCCCGGAACACCGTTGTGCCGAGTTCGGCGAGCGCCGTTTCCGGGTCCTGGTCGAGTAGTTCAGCCAGGTGGTCGAGATCGACCCTGCCGAGCTCGCTCAGGGTGACGGCCAGGGCGTCGGTGGCGGTGGTGATGATCGTCGTCGCCGGCGGGGCGATGACGCGCTCGCGGAAGATCGGTCCCATGCGGGCCAGGCCGCTGTCGAGGTCGTAGATTTCCGCCGAGGCCACCAGCCAGCTATCGGGGTCGTCGGCGAATGGCGCGATGTTCGGCCGGCGGTGGACTTCCCGTTCGTCGCCCGTCTCGGGATCTTTGATGGTGGTGATGACGGTGTGGTTGATCGGTCCGTGGTAGCGGATGAAGGTCGAATACGCCACGCGCAGCGCGATCTGGGCCTGCTGCCAGGGATGGTTCGCGGCCTGGGCGCGCAGGATGTCGCGTATCGCGTTGCGGATCGGGATCATGGCGCGGATGATCTTGGCCGATTTGGGCGGGATGCCGTCGCCGCCCTTGCCCTCTTTGATCGGCACGGCAATCGCGATGCCGTCGGTGATTTGCATGAGGCGGCCGTCTCGTCCGACCAGGTAGGACGCTTCCTTGATCGTGGCGCCGGTCGCGGCGGTTCCCACCCGGACCGGCTCGTCGTCTGGGTCCTCTGCTGGCGGTCCCGGTGGTCGGGAGAAGACCTTGCCCGGAAGGGTCTCCAGCGCCTGGGCGAGCCGGTCTCCGATCTCGCCGTCGTCTGGTCGTCGGAAGCAGGTGTAGGTTGGCGCTGGCCCGTAGATCCCACGTCGCAGGCCATGGGTGCCGAGGACCATGGAGGGGTGTTCAGCAAAATACTGGTTGATGCTCACGGTCCGGGGCGTCTCCGCAGGGCTCGCGTCTTCGCCGGCGGCATTCGGACGGGCGGCCGGGCCGTCAGCGGGGCTGGGGCCGGCTGTGGCACTCTGGGCGTCAAGGTCCAGCGGGACCTCCGCCAGGTCGGTCCAAGCGGCGCCGGCAGGCGTCTCGCCCGGCGCGCGGCGCTGAAACACCAGTATGTCGATCACGACGTCGGTGCCCGCGGTTGCGCGCATGCTGCCTTCCGGCAGTCTGACGGCGCCGATCAGGTCAGCAAGACCCGCGATGTGTTCGCGGGCGGTCGTGCTGACCTTGTCAAGTGTGCCGGTGCTGGTCACGAACAGCGCCAGTCCTCCCGGCCGGAGCCGGGCGATCGACCGGGCGATGAAATAGTCGTGCAGGCGGAGGCCGAGTGCTGCCGTTGTCGGGTCGGCGCGCACGATCCGATCAGCGAAAGGCGGGTTGCCTATAGCGAGATCGAAACCGCCGGCCAGCCGGCTGCGGCTATAGTCCTCGCATCGTACGCGGGCCTGCGGGTGAATGAGTGACGCGATGCGGGCGGTGATGGGATCGTATTCGATTCCGGTCAGCCGGGACGTCTCGCGGAGCGCTGCTGGCAGGAGCGCGAAGAACAGGCCGGTGCCCATGCCAGGCTCAAGGACGCGCCCGCCGTCGAAGCCGAGATGCCGGGCAGCTCGCCACAGCGCGCGGATGATCGGTTCGGGGGTGTAGTGGGCGTATTGGGTGGACCGTTTGAGCGCGGCGTATTCTTCCGGCGTGGCCAGCGCCATAAGCTCGTTACCGGGTCCTTCCCAGCCTTCCCGGAAGAGCGGGCTGCCGGGCAGCGGGAAGCAGTTCTGCGCCAGCTCCGAGGCGCCGAACCCGACGAACCGGAGCATCTGCTGTTGCTCGTCGGATGTCGGCGCCCGGCCTGATGCTTCCAGCTCCTTGGACAGTCGGATCGCTGCCAGGTTGTCGTGGGCCCGTGCCCCCCAACCTCGGGACAGTGTCCGGTCTGCGTCTAAATAATAATTCGTTCCGTTTGACGGTTTGGAATCGTCGGTCGGGTCGCTGGTGGTGTCGTTCTCTGGCTCAGGGCAGTCGGGATCGTCCTGTCTGTCGGCGGGCGTCGTGGGCGCGGGTGTGGGCGAAATGCTCCAGCCGGACAGCGCGGTGGTGTCGAACAGGCTGTTCATGGTGAACTGTCCGGCGTCTGGGGGCATGAGGGTCTCCTGTGGTTGGTGGTTGCGGTGGACGCGCGTCGGCCTTCCGGCTTGGTGACCGGCGTGGGACGGCGCTGGGCTTTCGGATGGTCGGTGCGGGCGACGCGGTTGCCTGCTGGCGTGCCTGCTGGCGCTACCGCGGCTCTCCCCTCACTGGGTCAGCGTTCGACGGTTGCGTCTGCAAGCAATGTGGCGGTGAGCCGGCACCGCAGTCCCGGGTGCGCTGTCGGTTCGAAGATCGGCGTTCGTTTGTGGAGGCCGATGAAGAGGAAGCTGTCGGTCGTGATGCCCAGCCGGCGAAATGAAACCGCGTGGCGAAGCCGGATGACGTCGCCGGCGGCGAGGGCGGCCGATTGCTTTCGCGTCGCGCGTTGGCGCGTCTTTTGGGCCGCGACACTTGCACGCCAATCGGCGGTGAATGAGGGGTCCGGGATGTCCTCGACCGGGGACAGGAGGCGCATGATCCGGTCCGGGCAATCGACCTCGCAGGGTCCCATGGCTTCGTGCATCGCGTTGTACCCGAAGCCTTGACGGGCGTTGTTTTTGAACGGGATGACCGCGCGGAACACGTAGGTCTTACCCGTTGTCTTCATTTCGTGGCGGACCGCCGCGTAGACCGTGCCACGGACCGCTGCGGCGGCGATCACCGTAGACCGTCTGGTTTCATTTTCGTTGGAGAAGTGTTTGATGAAGTAATCGACAGGGGTGATGTGACGCAGCATGTCATTCTGGACTAGCCAGCCCATTCCGGTTCTCCCTATGTGTGAATCCAGCCGTCGCTGATCCAGTAAAAGCGTGCGGCTAGGGCTTGATGTCTTCAAGCAGCCCTTCGAAGACCGCGAGTACATGGAAATCCACCGGGTCGAGCCCGTCGCCCCAGGCGGTGTAGGCGTCCATGGCCATCTCGCGTGCCGCGGCGATCGCTGCGATGGTGGCGTCTGGCCCATTGATCGTGCCGGGCACGCCTGTGTGGCTGGTGTACGTGTCCTGGCCGAAGGTTCGTGCGAGTGTGTCCGGAACCAGGAGCAGGACGGTGAAGTCCCGGTCTTTGGGCGGCGCTTCGCCCGTCGCGCGTGAGACTCCCGCTTCCAAGGATGTTGCGTCGCGGAGCGTGTCAAGGATCGCTCTTGCCTCGCGCCAGCACGGCGCTTCCCAGCCGCCGGTGCGGGCGGCCCACTCGATCAGGTCGGCGAGGCTGTTCCGGAGGCGGCCGGCCAACGCGATCAGGAGGGCGTTGGCGATGTCCCGGTGATCGAGCCGGCGTGTGACGGGTGCGGCGCTGTCCTCGGCGGTCAGATGTCCGGGAACAATGCAGATGGTGCGTCCCCGCGGATCGTCGTCGCCGGCGATGATGCGCAGAGGGCCGGCGTCGCCGGGGCGACTCTTGGCGGGCGAAAGCTGCCAGGTGTCGGGCATTATGCTGCTTCCTTCAGGGTGGCCGCAGGTTCGGAGCGGGGCTCGTCGGCTTCGCCGGCGTGCCGCGCCGCGTAGTCCGGATGGAACGCCAGCAGGTAGTCGGCGATGCGCTGGGCGTCTGCTGCTGCCCGGAAGATCTCCTTCCGGTCCGATCGGAGTTTTTGCAACCATGAAGCGATATAAGCGGCGTTATTGGAGAAGTCGCATTCGCAGATGCCGAGTTCTGCGCAGACAAGCACTTGTCCAATTTCGGCGCGTAGTTCCTCGCGCGAATACTCGTGTGATCCGAACGTATTCTTAAGGTCTCTGTTCAGTCTCGACTCCGCGCCTGTCCAGTGGGCCAACTCATGAAGTTGTACGCTGGCCCATCCGGTTGCCGTAGTGAACGAATGTTGTGGTGGCATTTGGACGTGATCAGTTATCGGTGAGTAGAACGCCTGGTCGCCGCCGATACGGATTACGGCCTTGCTGTTGGTGGCGATGATCTCCGCGGCCTCCGGCGCCCGCCAAGGCGCTTCTTCGATCGTCGGCGCCACGAAGTCGGGGATGCCGTCGATCTGGCTGGCATGAAACAGCGTGAAGGCGCGGAGCAGCGGTATCCGCCTGGTGGTCTCCCCGTCCTCGCTCGTCTCGCTGTCGCTGGGGATGTCGATGCGTTTGAAGAAATAGGCGGTCGTGCCGCGTTCGCCCTTGCGGACCTGCCAGCCGCGCTCGGCGGCCTGCTTGTAGGTCGCCCAGCGCGGATCGCAGGTGCTGAACGCGAGCGGCGACATGGCGAGCGTCAGGACATTGATTCCACGATACCGGGCGCCGGTTGTGGCGTTGCATGGCATGCTCGGGCCGCCGGCCTTGTCCGGGTCCCATGGCCTGCGCCATGGCGGCGTCCCGGCTTCGAGAGCCGCGATGATCTGGTCGGTCACTTCGGCGTAGTGGTCGCGCGGCGTGTGCCCGGCGGGCCGGGTGTACTGATTCGGGATGGACATTGGTTCGTTCCTCGATACGGCGGTGTTCAAAACAGCCGTCGCGATCCGCGTCTGGCCGGCCGGGGCAAGGGCGCGCGTAGCGCGCGGCCGTAGGCCGTTCCCTTGCGGCGGC
>Ga0302151_10002054_pt1 | contig 9579 bp, 8 predicted proteins | sample I_Bog_N1_3_FD_192428 | JGI IMG/M metagenome (GOLD analysis project Ga0302151, IMG submission 192428) | Peat permafrost microbial communities from Stordalen Mire near Abisko, Sweden - I_Bog_N1_3 | ecosystem: Environmental > Terrestrial > Soil > Wetlands > Peat | place: Sweden: Abisko, Stordalen...
CGGCGAGATGCAGTGTCGTCACGCCGAAGGCATCTCCTGGGACGACATGGCGGTGCTCTACCGCAGCAATCAACTCTCGCGCGGCTTCGAGGAGGCGCTGATGCGGGCAGGCATCCCCTACGTGCTGATCGGCCGACGTCGGGTTCTATCAGCGTGCCGAGATCAAGGACGTGCTGGCGCTGCTGCGACTGGCCGCGACACCGGACGACACGCAGTCCGACGAGGCCCTGCGGCGGGTGATCAATGTTCCGGCGCGCGGGTTCGGGGACAAGGCGATGGGGACGCTGGAGGCGGAGGCGGCGTGGCGGCAAGTGTCGCTGTTCGCTGCCCTGGAAACCGCGGACCTGCCACCCAGGACGCGCTCGACCGGGCTGGGCTTCGTCGATGCGGTGCGCGGCGTTGGCCGGGATCGGGGGGCGACGCTTGCCGACCAGATCTCGCTGCTGCTGGACGCGACCGGCTACCGCGCCATGCTGCGGGAGAGCCGGGCGGAGACGACCGAAGGGCGGCTGGAGAACGTGCAGGAGCTGATCCAGCTCGCCGGCAGCTTCCATACCGCGCGCGAACTGCTCGACCACGCGGCGCTGTCTACCGGCGGTCCGCACGAGGAGGCTGACGGACGGGTGCGGCTGATGACGCTGCACAAGGGCAAAGGGCTGGAATTCGGCCATGTCTTCCTGCCTGCCTGGGAGGCTGGAACTTTTCCGCCTGACTATGGCGACGCCGCGGAGGAACGGCGCCTTGCATACGTGGCGATCACGCGCGGCATGCGTCGTGTGACCATCACCCATTGCGAGTTCCGGCGCGGCTACACGTCACCGAGCGGCTTCGTCACCGACATCCCCGCCGAGCATCGCGTGGACGGATGGTTGCGCGGCAACGGCACGCCGGTTCCGCTGCGACGGACCGTCGGCGGCGACACGGCGGTTCACCACGCCGCCCTGGCGCGAAGAGTTTGAGTTGGTGCCGCTCCACAACCAGAAGACCAGCGTCGCCACGCCGGGCGATGCGCCCGCCGCGCCGTCACCCAACATGGCAGATTACGAGGCGCGGCGTTGCGTCGTCTGCAACAGCCGCTATCCCTCGTTCGGCTTCGGTCCGCCGTTATCCCACACTGGCTCAACGCTATGGGCCTGCTTCGTCCACAAGAATGACGTCGACAAACAGCTGAGTGCCGCACGGGCTCCCACACCTGAGACCGACTTTTCTCACGCCAGCGAAGGTCGGGTTACCCGCCCGTCCTCGGGTGATAGGGCAGCGCTCGGCGACGCTCGGCAAGCCAGCCTGTTCTGAACGTTTCCATCCGCTCCCTGCAAGGCATGCGAAAACGCTGCCGTGGTCGACAAGGATCACAACGGCACGGCCGTGCCGACCGGCCGCCACGGCGGTGCCGGAAGAGAAATCCACCCGGCGGAAATTCCGGATTGCCCCGGCAACAGCGGGGTCGAGACCGCGCCCTGAATGCAGTCATCCAGGAAGACACAAAGAGCAACGCGGTGAAAACCTGCCGCTTGCCCGCCACCCGCCGCAAGGATCGCGCGCCCTGCGCGCGCCCGGCTGCGCCGGCTTCGCCCTTGCCCCGGGCGGCGGGAAGCGGCGGCGGCGGGGTGTTCAGCGAAAAAGAAGGAGACACCATGAACATCCCAGAATTCGCGCGGGTGGTGGGCGCGGTCATCCACCACAACATCGCCGTGGCGCGCGACGGCGGCGCGCCGCGCGACTACCTGGTGCCGATGGCCTGGGGCGATCCCGGTCTTGGCAAGACGGAGATCATCGAAAGCGTCACCGGTGAGCTGGGCGATCTCGGCCGCGACCTGCTGCCGGCCAAGGACGATGACCATGGCTGGCAGGTCGCCTATGCCGATCTGCAGACCCGCGATCCGGCCGAACTCGGCGGCCTGCCCTGGATCGAGCAGGGCCGGGCCATCCGCTGCCGGCCGGACTGGCTGCCGACGCAGGGCAGGGGACTTCTGTTCCTCGACGAACTGCCACAGGCCGGCGTTGCCAACATGAACATCGCCGCCGGCCTGATCCGCGATCACCGGATTGGCGAGCACGTGCTGCCGCCGACCTGGATGGTCGTCGCCGCCGGAAACCATGCGCACAACCGTGCCGGCACAACGACCATGCCAAGCCAGGTGCGCAACCGCCTGCTGCACCTTTCCATCGAGGCCGATGTCAACGCCTGGGCCGCCTGGGCGGCCCGGCGCGGCGTCGCCCCGATGCTGATTGCGTACAATCGCCTGCGCGCGGCCGAGTATCACCACCGGTTCTCGGCGACGGACAACGCCTATCCGTCGCCGCGCAGCTGGGCCATGGCCGATCGGGTGCTGCAGCTGAGTCTGCCGGAGGCGTTGCAGCGGGAATGCGTCACCGGTGTCGTCGGCGGCCCGGCGAGCGCGGACTTCACCGGGTTCCAGCAGATCTTCCGCAGCCTGCCCGATATCGACGCCATCCTGCTCAACCCCGGCGCCGGGCCGCTGCCCGAGGACCCGATGACCAGCTACGCGCTGATGGGCGCGCTGGCGCATCGGGCGACGCCGCGCAACTTAGGTGCGGTGATCGACTATCTCGACCGCCTGCCCGAGCAGGAATTCTCGGTCGTGTGCGTGCTCGACGCCACCGCCCGCGATGAGCGGCTTACCCTGACCGCTCCCTACCAGCGCTGGGCCGCCGCCCACGGGGCGATGCTCAGCGGCCATTAGCAGCGCCCGCCGGCCGCGGCCGGCGCTTCCCGTTCTCCCGAAATGCCTGTCCCCCCGGAGGTCCGCCATGGACATCACCGAACGCGCGCTGCTGGTCAATGTTACCGTCCGATGCTGGAGCGGCAAGAAGCTCGACCGCGGCATCACCCGCGAGATCTGCGGTCTCAAGCACGCCGACACCAATGCCCTGCGCGCCAACAAGAGCCTGCTCGGCGAAGCGATCAAACCGGTGCAGCTGGCCGAGGACATTGTGCGCACGGCGGTCGCCGAGCGGACCCTGCCCTGGACCGACACCGGCTGCCGCATCCTGAAGGGATCGGCCTTCCTTGCTTTCACCGAGAGCATGGCGGAGCCGGTCCGCAACTTCGACGCGGCGGTCGAGGCGTTCATCGCCGCCTATCCGGAAATCAAATACGAGGCCCGCCACCGGCTTGGCGACGCCTACGCGGAAGGCGACTTCCCGTCGCAGGCGACGCTGCGCGACCGCTTCGGCGTCAGGCTGACCTATCTGCCAGTGCCGAGCAGCGACGATTTCCGGGTGGCGCTGGCCGCCGAGGAAATCGCCGTGGTGCGTCGCAATGCCGAGGAGGCGTTGCGCGACAGCGTCAACGACGCAGTGCGCACGCTGCTGGACCGGCTGCGCGAGCCGGTCGCCCGCATGGCGACGCGGCTGCGGCTGTTCCGGCACAATGCCAAGGGCCACGTCCAGCATCCCTTCCGCGACACGCTGGTCGAGAACGTCCGGGAGATCGTCAGGATCGCGCCGATGCTCAACCTGATGGACGACCCGCGCATTGCCGACATCTGCGCCGACATTGAGCGGCACCTCACTGCCCACGATCCCGACCAGCTGCGCAATTCGGCCGGGCTTCGCGAGGACGTGGCCACCCAGGCGGAGGAAATCCTTCTCCGCATGCAGGGCGCCTTCGCCTGAGGGAGGGCGCGATGCTGCCGGACATCATCACCAAGGCGCGGGCGCGGCTGCTGGTCCGCGCGCCGTTCTTCGGCTCGATCGCGCTGGGCCTGAAGTGGATTGACGCGCCGTCGGTCGGCACCATGGCGACCGACGGACGGGCGGTGTGGTTCAACCCCGCCTGGTGCGAGGCCCAGGGGGCGGAGAAGACCATGGGCGTGATCGCTCATGAAGTGCTGCATGTGGTCAACAAGCACCATCTGCGCCGGCGCGATCGCGATCCGCCGCTGTGGAACATCGCCTGCGACCTGTTCGTCAACCGCGTCCTGCAGGCCGACAACTATGCACTGCCCGGCTCGGGGATTTTCGATCCGGCCAACCGCTTCGCCGGCTTGCCGGTCGAGGTGATCTACCAGCGGTTGCTGGAGCAGGGACCGCCATCGCCGCAACCCGGGCCGTCACCGCCCGACCTGGGAAGCGACGGCGCGCCGCCTTCCGCCGGCAGCCCTGCCGACCCGGCGGACACCGGGACAGTCGCACCCGCCGGCAACTGGGGTGAGGTGCGCGACCTGACGGACGCCAATGGCGCGCCGCTCACCGAGGCGGCACGGCGGCAGGCCGAGGACGATCTCGATGTCCGCATCCGCCAGGCGGCAGCGGCGGCGAAGCGGGCCGGGCGGTTCACCGCCGGGTTGACCGAAATGGTCGAGGCGGCACTCGACCGTGCCGACTGGCGGGACCGGTTCCGCATGCTGTTCGACGGCACGCTGCGCAGCGAGGCGAGCTGGGCGCGGCCCAACCGCCGGCTGCTGCCGCACGGGCTGTATCTGCCGGGCTGGCGCCGCGCCGGCGCCGGCCGGATCGCCTTCGTGCTGGACACGTCTGGGTCGATATCGGCCAGGGAACTGGCGATTTACCTCGCCAACCTGCTCGGCATCATCGAGGAGACCGGACCCGAGCGGGTCGCCGTCATCCAGTGCGACAGCGAAGTCCGGCGGGTCGAGTATCTTGGCCCGGGCGAGACCGTCGATCGCATCGAGGTGGCCGGCCGTGGTGGCACGCGGTTCCAGCCGGCCTTCGCCTGGATCGCCGACAGCGGTTTCAGGCCGCAGGTCATCGTCTACGCCACCGACCTGATCTCCAGCGACCAGCCAGACGATCCCGGCATCCAGGTGATCTGGCTGACGCCGACGCAGGGCAGCCCTGTGCCATTCGGTGAGGTCGTCGAAGTGACCCCGTAGCCGGCCGCCGGGAAACCTCGCCGCCTGGATCGACGCAAACGGCGGACAGAGCCGGGCAGGCAAAGCCGAACAGTCAACAAAGACCATGAAAACAGACGCTGCCGCTTGCGCGGCGGCCGCCGCAAGGGTGCCGCGCTTCGCGCGCGCCTGCGGCGCCCTTGCCCCGGCCGCCGCGAAGCGGCGTGGCGAGGGCATTCCAGGAGGAAAAAGCCATGACGACACCAATCCAGAATGCCGTGCTGCCAACCGGCGATCCCCTGCACGCGCATGTCACCTGGCGCAGCTATCTGGCGACGTCGATGCGGATCGGCCGTATCGCCGTGCAGGAGGGGCAGCAGGCCCTGCTGCGCCGCCTGCTCGACGATGCGTTCCGTTTCGAGAACCAGCTGCTCCGCGTGACCGGCCGGACCTTCTGCCAGATCAGTGCGGCGGCGGACGCGGACCGGACGGCGCTCCGGCAGGCGGTCAGGCAGAAATACCGGGGAGGGAACTGAAATGGAACCGGACAAGCCGGTTGCCCAGCCGGCAACCGACGCACAAACACGGCGGGAGCGGCTGGCAGGTTTCGTGGCGAGGCTGGCGGCGGACGATCCGTCGTTTCGGGAGGCTTTGCGAATTCGGCTCGCCGGCCATGGTGATAGCGCACTGCTGGCGGACGTTCGGACCTGGCCGGTGCACGACGCCGCACTGGCCGCCCTGCCGGTGCTGGTGCGCGCCGAACTGCATCTGCGCCGGCTGGCGGCGCCGCAGGCGGGCGAGCTGTCCGGGCGCCTCCTTGCGGTGTTCGAAGGCCTGATCGGGATCGCCGGCGACGTTGAATGCTACGGCCGGCGCTGGGACGGCGGCGAGTTGGAAGCGATCACCGCACCCTTGGCAACGGCGCTCGCCGCCTACGAACGCGCCGGCGACGGTTTGCCGGCGGAAGCGCCGACGGCGAATGATGGAGATCACCTGCCGCTGCCGCACGGCGCCACCGATCTGGCCGCCCTTGCCGTGCCGAAAGCGGACGACGGAGATGATGACGTTGATGACGCCGGCGGGATCGACGCCACGGCAACCTGGCATGCCGCCTGCGCGGCGGTACGGCACGGCGCAGACGCGCGCACGGTGGCACTGGCGCTGATGCGCGCGGTGCCTGACGACGGCGACTGGCACGAGTTGTGGCAGACGGCCACGTCGTGCGGCGCCAATGGCTGGCAGGTGCCGGCGCTCACGGGAACGGACCCGGGGTTGCTCATAGAAATGGACCCAGCAAGTGCGCATGAGTTTGTGGTCGGGTGGCCCGATCAGCCGGTAGCCGGCGTGGTTGGCGGCAAATTTTCCTTTTCTTGATCCAAGGCGCCATGCCTGCCGCCCGGACCTGCACCGACGGCGACGCGGGGATGAACACGGTCAGATGTTGTCGCGGGTCACGGCCCGGGCGGCACGTTGTGTCCTGTCACGGCGGGACGGGAACGCCCGAGATTTGCCGGATCAGGACGAGCCGGCAGCGCTGACATAGCTCGGCGGCCCGACTGCGCGATCGGCCGTAGCGTGACTGCTATCAAGCACCAGCCTTCCGTTCGACGCCGCGCAGCGAGCGCGCGTTGAATTGTCGGGACGCCTTCCGTCCCGACGCCACCTGCAGGCCACGGCGTGCGAGGCGAGTCAAAGGCGCCGCGCGCTTTCTTGCGCGGCGGGAGCGGAGCCACGCGCAGAAAATCGGCTCTGGCCGATTTTCGAGCATGGTGAGCACCTACCCTTTGACGCGCCTTGCGCGCCGTGGCACCGCCTCGGCGCTCCGCCGGTGTTGCTGGGGCCTTCAGGTCTTGCCTGTGCGGCGCGCCGGTGTTGATGACGGCGTTGCCGTTGGCTCTGGGCTGCGCAGGGACGGGCCGTTGATGCGGATGGTGACGCAGTGGTGCTGCAGGCGATCGAGAAGCGCGTCGACCAGCGGCTTCTTGTCGAACAGTTCGTACCAGTCCGACAGCTCGAGATTGGTGGTGATGATCGTCGAGACCCGGTTGTAGCGTTGGTCCATCAGACGAAAGAATGCGTTTGATTGTTCCGGCTTGATCGTCAGGTAGCTCAGCTCGTCAATCAGCAAGGGCTGCATACGACTCAGCTGTGCCAGCAGCCGTGTGGTGGTGCGGTCTGCCAGAGAGGCATAGAGTTCGTCGAGCAGGACTTGAGCGTTGATGAAGCGGCCACGGTAGCCGTTGAGGCAGGCCTCGCGCAACAAGCCGATTGCCAGGCCGGTTTTGCCGGTGCCGGGTTTGCCGATGAGCAGGACGTTGTCGGTTCGGCGCAGGAAGTCGAGCCCGGCCAGTGTCTGGATTTGCGCGCGGCTCACGCCGGGCTGCCGATCGAACGGGAAGCTGTCGAGTGACCACCGCCATGGCAGACGCGCCTGTCCCAGACGATACGCCAGGCTGCGTTCGCGGCGGGACGCGGCCTCCTGGCCGAGCAGCCGGTACAGCAGTTCGGGTGCGGCGATCGCTTCGCGTTCGGCGCGTTCGATTTCGGCGTCGAGTGCCGCGGCCATGCCGTGCAGCCGCAGTTGGGCGATCAGGGCGCGCAGCTTGTCATGCATCGTCGTCTTTCCCGGTGTTCAATGCGAAGAAGTCGCCGGCGACCTGTTTGAGGATGAGGTCTTCCAGGCGGCCGAGGTCGAACAGGCCATAGTGCAGGGCCTGTTCGATGGCGGCGATGAACGGGCCGGCCGGGTAGGTGCGTTTCATCTCGATCAGCCGGTGGAGGGGCCGCCGGCCGTATCCGTGGCTGTGCCGCTTGAGGGCGGCGGCGTAACGGTCGAGGCTGGGGTGGTGGCCGCTCAGCAAAGCTTCTTCCGCCGCCGTGCCGCGACCTTGCCGCACTGGGATGGTATGATGACCAGGCAGGGTGCTCTTGACATCGCGCTCGGCGATCAGTCGCCGGTGGACGGCGATCGTGGTACCCTTGAGGTGGACATGGATCTCGGCAGGAAATTTGTAGACAGCGACCGACTTGCCGACGAAGCGCTCGGGCACGGAATAGCGGTTGGTATCGACGCTGACATAACCGTGCAGGTCGACGACGCGTTCCAGCAACTCGTAGACCGGCGGCAACGCGCCCGGTAGCGGCGTCAGATGCGGCTGCTCGATGACGTAGGCCGCGTCGGGCGACATGCCGAGTGCCGCCTTGGGTTTGTGGTTGGCGACTTCGCGGCACCAGGCGAGCGCCTGGCGGTTGAGGTCGTCAAAATCTTCGAAGCTGCGGCCAGCTAGGAAATTGGTTTCGACATAGGCAAACGAGCGCTCGATCCGGCCTTTGCGTTCGGGATTTCCCACCCGGTGGGCACGGAACCGGAAGCCCAGGGTGCGGGCGAAGGCCGCCATCTCCGGCGCAATCACGGCATCGGCGCCGGCACCGGCGGCGAGCAGGACACTGGTGTTGTCGATGACGCAAACCGGACAGACGCCGGCCATGAAGTGCGCCGCATCGAGCAGGAACGCCTTGGCCTCGAAGCGGGTGAACCGCGGGTAGTACTGGATGAACAGCCGGCGCGAGTAGGCCAGCACCAGGCCGGCGCACTGGATGGTGACAAGCTTGTCGGTGTTCGCGAACGTCACCCGGTGCGGCGACGTGTCGTGCTGCATTTCCTGGCCCGGCACGAACTCGTACTCGCCAATGCGCCGTGGCGGACTGCGCAGGCCGGCCTCCCGCACCCAGCGGGTCAAGCTGCTGTAGGACACCTCCAGACCGTCGTCGGCCAGCAGTGCGCGCACCCGCACCACGTTGCCGCGAGCCTGCTTGAAGGCAGCCTTCACCATGACCAGCGTCGCCTCGTCGCACGACACCGCCTCGGCAACGTTGCCGTTCGGCTCACGCAGGATGCGCCGCACCGTGTTGCGCGACAGCCTCAGCAGGCGGCTGATCTCGCGCAGACTGTGCCCCTGGGTCTGCAAGGTGTGCACCGCGGTGCGAATCTCAGCCGGAGTCATGCCGGTTTCCCCGGTGGATCGCAATCGTCAGGACGTCGAGCGCCGACCACAGACGCGGCACCGCCGCGGTCAGCGCCAGCGGCACCGATTGCAGCGCCGCCGCGCGATCCGTCAGGCGCGCAATGACCGCCTCGAGGCAGCGCAGATCGACGATGCATTCGCCTTCCGGGCCGTCGCGTAGACGGTCGCCTGCGCGCCGTTCGTCGTTCGCCCGCAGAGCGTTGAGAAACAGGCGAGGATCGCCGACCATGCGTTCGCGCACCGTTTGCGCGGCCTGCTGGTAGTGGGCGAACCAGCACTGCAGCTCGCGGGTCGACAACGGTGACGCGGCCAGCGCCGCCAGCAGGCTGTCGGCATGGGCGGCATTGGCACGCGCCAACGGCACCACCACCCGGTTGGCCGCCCAAGCCGACAGCTTGCCGGTGCGCACCGCCGCCAGCGCCGCATCGGGCAAACCCGACAGCAGTTGCAGCCGCCGGCTCACCCAGCTCACGTCGCGCCCGCACCGGCGGGCCAGATCCTGCTGCGACAGGCCCTGGCCCTGCATCAGCTCGCGCAGCAACAAGGCCTCCTCGATGATGGCGAACGAGCGATCCTGCGCGCGCGCCAACACCCCCAGCACCGCTTCGGCCAGCCCGCAGGTCCATTGCTCGACGCTGGCCGTGTCGCGGCCGAGCCGGCGCAGCGCGGCGACGCGCCGATACCCGTCGATCAGCACCAGCGGTGCTGCGCCCGCGTCGGCCCCACCGGGAGCGGGC
>Ga0302151_10002075_pt1 | contig 9512 bp, 7 predicted proteins | sample I_Bog_N1_3_FD_192428 | JGI IMG/M metagenome (GOLD analysis project Ga0302151, IMG submission 192428) | Peat permafrost microbial communities from Stordalen Mire near Abisko, Sweden - I_Bog_N1_3 | ecosystem: Environmental > Terrestrial > Soil > Wetlands > Peat | place: Sweden: Abisko, Stordalen...
GAGGTGCCAGCCCGGGTTGTAGGCGGCCCCGCCCGCGGCGCTGACCTGGCTGACGCGCTGCCGGTACTTCTCCAGCTCCTTCAGCGCGGTCGTCATCTCCGACTCCCGCCGGATCAGCCCGACCAGGTCGTTCATGGTCTGCTGCAGGTCGGCGTGCACCGCGTACGGATTCTCCCCGCCAGCCCGCTCCAGCGGCGCGGTCGCCTCCGCGGCGGCGGCCTCCAGGCCGGGGGCCGTGGCCTCCGGGCGGGCGGGCAGCCCATCCAGGTAGTCCGCCGCGCCGAGGCCGGCCCGCCGGCCGAAGACGAGCAGGTCGGACAGCGAGTTGCCGCCGAGCCGGTTCGACCCGTGGAAACCGCCCGCGACCTCGCCCGCCGCGAACAGCCCGGGCACGGCCGTGGCCGCGGTGTCCGGCTCGACCTCCACGCCGCCCATCATGTAGTGGCAGGTGGGACCGACCTCCATCGGCTCCTTGGTGATGTCGACGCCGGCCAGTTCCAGGAACTGGTGGTGCATCGACGGCAGCTTCCGCAGGATCTCCTCGGCGGGCAACCGTGTGGATACGTCAAGGAATACGCCGCCGTGCGGGGAGCCGCGCCCGGCCTTGATCTCGGAGTTGATGGACCGGGCGACCTCGTCCCGGGGCAGCAGCTCCGGTGGCCGGCGGTTGTGCTCCGGGTCGGTGTACCAGCGGTCGCCCTCTTCCTCGGTCTCCGCGTACTGCGCCCGGAACACGTCCGGCACGTAGTTGAACATGAAGCGCTTGCCCTCGGAGTTGCGCAGCACGCCGCCGTCACCGCGGACCGACTCAGTCACCAGCAGGCCGCGCACCGAAATGGGCCAGACCATGCCGGTCGGGTGGAACTGGACGAACTCCATGTTGAGCAGGTTCGCCCCGGCCAGCAGGGCCAGCGCGAGCCCGTCCCCGGTGTACTCCCAGGAGTTGGAGGTGACCTTGAACGTCTTGCCGATGCCGCCGGTGGCCAGCACGACGGCCGGGGCCTCGAAGAACACAAACTTCCCGGTGTCCCGGAAATAGCCGAACGCGCCCGCGATCCGCCCGTCCGCGTCCTTGACCAGCTCGGTGATCGTGGTCTCCGCGAAGACCTTGATCATCGCCTCGGGGTCGCCCAGCGAGGCGGCGTCCTCCTGCTGCAGCGCGACGACCCGCTGCTGCAGCGTGCGGATCAGCTCCAGGCCGGTCCGGTCGCCGACGTGCGCCAGCCGGGGGTACTCGTGGCCGCCGAAGTTCCGCTGGCTGATCTTTCCGTCCTTGGTGCGGTCGAACAGTGCGCCCCAGGCCTCGAGCTCCCAGATGCGGTCCGGCGCCTCCTTGGCGTGCAGTTCGGCCATCCGCCAGTTGTTGATGAGCTTGCCGCCGCGCATGGTGTCCCGGAAGTACACCTGCCAGTTGTCGCGCGGGTTGACGTTGCCCATCGCGGCGGCGGCGCCGCCCTCGGCCATGACCGTGTGGGCCTTGCCGAACAGGGACTTGGAGATGATCGCGGTCTTCTTGCCCCGCTGCCGGGCCTCGATCGCGGCCCGGAGTCCCGAGCCGCCCGCGCCGATCACTACGACGTCGTAGGAAAAACGCTGGATATCGGTCATGCCTAAATGCCGCCTCAGTTGAAGAATCGCAGGTCGCTGATGGTGCCGCTGGCCACAAGCAGCACGTACAGGTCGGTCAGCATCAGGGTCCCGAGCGTCGTCCACGCGAGCTGCATGTGCTTCGCGTTGAGCTTGGAGATCTGGGTCCAGGCCCAGTACCGCGCCGGGTGCTTGGAGAAGTTCTTGAGCCGGCCCCCGGTGATGTGCCGACACGAGTGGCAGGACAGCGTGTACGCCCACAGCAGCACCACGTTCACCACGATGATCAGCGTGCCGAGGCCGAAGCCGACCCCGCCGTTCTTGCCGTGGAAGGCGTTGATGGCGTCGTAGGTGTTGAGGACCGAGATGAGGAGCACGACGTAGAAGAAGTAGCGGTGCAGGTTCTGCATGATCAGCGGGAACCTGGTCTCGCCGGTGTACTTCTCGTGCGGCTCACGCACCGCGCACGCGGCCGGCGCCCGCCAGAAGGCCCGGTAGTAGGCGCGCCGGTAGTAGTAGCAGGTCAGCCGGAAGCCGAGCACAAACACCAGCGACACGATCGCGTAGGGAATGATCGGTGGCACCGCCGGGAACCAGTGGCCGAGGGTGCTGGATCCGGGCACGCACTCGCCGCTGACGCACGGCGAGTAGAACGGTGTCAGGTAGTGGTAGGCCGGTACCCAGTAGTAGGCGCCCATGAAGACCCGCACGGTCGCGTACAGGACCCAGATCGTGAGCAACGTGAGGACGATGCCGGGCTGCCGCCACCAAGGGTCCCTGCGAAGTGTTTTCTCCGCAATCTGCGCCCGCGTTCTCTCCGGCGACTCCATAGCTTGCGTCATCCTCGACGTCCTCGCAGCCTTGTTGTTTTACGCGTCGCGCCCGATCCGGCCGTGCCTCGTCGCCCGCGGGTGTGTTTGTGTGTTCACGAACTTATTCCAGTAGACCGCCAAATTCTGCCCCTGGTCACCACTCACGGCTGTGACCCTTGCTACACTGCCCGTCCGCACCGGCCGGGCAGGCACAATCCGGCAAAAAAGGCCGGTGCGGACGGTATAGTCCGTCCGGACTGGTCCTCACTAGGGGCGAACGGCCCTGTGCGGGACGTCACAGGTCTCCAGGCCGCCTCGCCGCCAGGGCCTGGCGGAGAAAGCCGACCTGGAGCAGCAGCAAGTTCTCCGCCACGACTTCCTGTGGTGTCATGTGCGTCACCCCGGACAGCGGCAGGACCGTGTGCGGGTACCCCGCGGCCAGCAGCGCCGACGACAGGCGCAGGGTGTGCGCGACCACCACGTTGTCGTCGGCCAGGCCGTGAATGATCATCATCGGCCGGAACGTGGCCTTGTCCCGGTCCTCCTGCGGTAGCCGTTCGGCGTCCCGGACCGGGGAGCAGTGGTCGTAGGCCCCGGGGTTCTCCTCGGGCAGGCCCAGGTACCGCTCGGTGTAGTGGGTGTCGTACAGGTGCTGGTCGGTCACCGGGGCGCCGACGACCGCCGCGTGGAAGACGTCCGGGCGGCGCAGCACGGCCAGCGCGGACAGGTACCCGCCGAACGACCAGCCCCGGATCGCGACCCGCGACAGATCCAGGTCACCGAACCGTTCCGCGGCGGCGTACAGCGCGTCGACCTGGTCCTCCAGCACCGGGTCGGCGAGGTTCCCGGCCACGGCCCGGTCCCAGGCCGGCCCCCGGCCCGGCGTGCCCCGGCCATCCGCGATCAGCACCGCGAACCCCTGCTCGGCGAACCACTGCGAGGTCAGGTAGGCGCCGCGCGCCGCGAGCACGCGCTGCGAGTGCGGGCCGCCGTATGGGTCGAGCAGCACCGGCAGCGGCCCCGAGCCGGGCTCGTGCCAGGACGGGAAGAGGATCGCCGTGCGCACCTGGCGCGGGCCGAGGGACAGCAGCGCGGGCCGGGGGACGACCAGGTTGGGGGTTTCGGCGTAGCAAGCGATCTGTCCCTCCGGCTTCTCGCCTCCTGCGACATCTCCATCGTCACGGAGCACCCGGATCGTCGCGCCGTCCTCATCCAGCGACCGGCCGGTAAGTACGGTCGTGCCGCCGGCCCGCCGTCCCGCGAACACCCCGGGTCCCCGGGATACCCGGGTCAGGCCGCCGGGGCCGTAGCTCCACAGGCCGATCTCCGTCGGCTCTTCCGACGCGGTGAACAGCACAGCGTGCCCGTCCACGCCGAGGATCTCGCGGACCTGCAGGCCCGGCGGGGTCACCGGCTCGGCCCCGCCCCAGGACAGCTCGCCCGGGGTGGCGACGACCAGGCGCCTGGCGTCGTCCTCCGTGACCGTCCAGGCGATCCGGCCGCCCGCCGTCCAGGCGGGGACGCCCGGCACGATGTCGACCCACTGCGGATCGCTGTCCTCGCGCAGCAGGGACGTGGCGCCGGTGGCCCGGTCGGCGACCAGGATCCGCATCCGGCGCTGGTCGCGGCTTTGCACCACGATCAGCGGGTCGGCTGATCCGCCCTTATCGTCCCAGCAGGCGGTCACCAGGTAGGGGAACGCCTCCCGGTCCCAGTCGACGGTCGTGTGCCGGCCGGCCAGTTCGGCCAGGATCAGCGAGACGTCCGCGTTGGGCGTGCCCGCGGCCGGGTAGCCGACTTCTGCCGGGGACCGTCCCGGGTTGGCGGGATCGGCGATGTACCAGCGCGTGACCGGGGTCTCGTCGACTCGCGCAACGAGCACCGCGGTGCCGTCCGGCGCCCACCAGTAACCCCGGGTGCGGTCCATCTCCTCGGCCGCGATGAATTCGGCCAGCCCGTACGTCACGCCCGCGTTGCTCTCCGGCGCGTCCGCCGGCCCCGCGACCACCCGGTCCCCGGTGCCGCCCTCGTCGTCCACGCCCAGGTTCGCGACCCGCAGCGCCCCGCCGCTCACGTAGGCCACCCACCGCCCAGACGGGTCCGGCCGCGGATCCAGCGCCGGAGCCTGCAACGTCAGTTCGCGTAGCGCCGCCACCCCGCCAGCCCCGGGCCCAGCGGTCCTCTCGGCACCAGGGCCTCCGCGCACCCCGGCAGTGCCTCCAGTCCCATCCCCGCCAGCCGCAGCGGCCACAAGGTCCACCGCGAAGACCCGGCCCGCCAGGCTGAAGACGGCCGTCCGCACGGCCGCGTCGACGGCGTACGACACGATGCCGCCGGCCTGCTCGCGGACCCGCTCCCGGCGCCTCTTCTCCTCCGGCGGCAGATCCTCGTCGCCGGAGAAGCTGAGGACGGCGGGATCGGCGATCAGCCGTTCGGTCCCGGAGCCGACGTCGAAGAGCCACAGGCAGGTCAGCGGGTCGGTGCCGCTCTTGCTGCGCAGGAACGTGACCTGGTCCCCGGCCGGGGAGACCGCGAACGCGCGTGGCACGCCGAGGGTGAATCGGCGGGTACGGGCCTGCTGCCGGGGGAAGCTTTCGGTCATGGGCATAGATCCTGCCAGCCCCGGCTACCCTCACGTGCTGTGAGCTCTTCGCTGGAACGTCGTCGGATGCTGTTCGTGCACGCCCACCCCGACGACGAATCGATCGGCACCGGCGCCACGATGGCCAAATACGCCGCCGAAGGCGCCTACGTGACGCTGGTGACGTGCACCCTCGGCGAGCTGGGGGAGATCATCCCGCCCGGGCTGGCCGCCCTGGCCGCTGACCGCGACGACCAGCTGGGCGGCTACCGGATCGGTGAGCTCGGGGCCGCCTGCCGCGCGCTCGGCGTCGGCGACCACCGTTTTCTCGGCGGCCCGGGACGCTGGCGGGACTCCGGGATGATCGGCACGCCCGGCAACGACGACCCGCGCGCCTTCTGGCAGGCCGACGTGGACGAGGCGGCCCGGGACCTGGCCGCCGTCATCCGCGAGGTCCGTCCCCAGGTCATGGTCACCTACGATGACGACGGGTTCTACGGTCACCCCGACCACATTCAGGCGCACCGGGTTTCCTACCGCGCCTACCAGCTGGCCGCCGACCCCGCCGTCATCCTCGACAGCGGCGGGTGCGACCCGGCCCCCCCTTGGCAGGTCAGCAAGTTCTATGCGAGCACGACCCCGCAGTCGCAGCTGGACCAGGAGATCGAGATGCTGCAGGCCGGGGCGCCCGGCGGCACCGTGGCACCCGGGGCCCAGCGGCTGCCCTCCGGCTTCCGCCTGCCCGCGTCCGCCGCGGACCTGGTCTACGGTGTCCCGGACGAGCAGGTGACCACCGAGATCGACGCGTCCTGCTACCTGGACGCGAAGCTGGCCGCCATGCGGGCGCACGCCACCCAGATCAGTGTGGAGGGCACCTTCTTCGCCCTGTCCAACCAGGTCGCCCAGCTGGCGTCCGGCGTCGAGTACTACGCGCTACTGGCCGGCGAGCCGGGCCCCGACGGCCCCTACGGCCGTGAGGACGACCTGTTCGCGGGCATCGCGGCGGACCCTGAACCTCAGCGGATCCCGGACAGTGCCGCCGCCGGGCATGCTGGGTAGCGTGGCCCTCATGGGATGGCGGCCAGATCAGCCGGGAAGGCAGCAGCAGATGGCAGAGCCGGCCGTACCAGGGCGCGGGGAACCCACCGGGCGGGATCGTCCCGTGGAGCACCGCGATGCCTTCGTCACCGGCGGCGCCTACGGCGTCCTGTTCGTGCTCGGCGCGATCGAGGCGATCATGGGGTCGTTCGGGTACAGCTGGATGGTGGGGCCCGTCCCGGCGGCCGCGCTGGGCTGCTGCGCCGCTCTCCTGGTCACCTGCCTGGCCGCGGGCTGGGCGATGCGCTCACTGGCCGGCGCGCTGGTTCCGGCGATCGGCTGGATCCTTGTGTCGTTCGTGCTGGCCATGCCCAACGCTGAGGGCAGCGTGGTGATCACGAACACGGCGGCCGGCAAGTGGTACCTGTACGGCGGCGCTATCAGCGCGGCCATCGGGATCGTCGGGGTGTTCGCTCTCTGGATCCGCAGGATGCCGGGCGCGAAGCCGTCCCGGTGACGGGCGCCGATTTGGCCGCCTTCCGCGACGCGGCCGGGCAGTTCGCCACCGGTATCGCGGTCGTTGCCGCCGCCACGGACGGCATAACGCACGCCATGACGGTCAACGCGTTCACCTCGGTATCGCTCGACCCGCTGCTCATCCTCGTCTGCGTGGAGAAGAGAGCCCGCTTCCACGACGCCCTGCTGACCGCGGGGATCTGGGCGGTCTCGGTACTCAGCGAGGACGCCGAGAAGACCGCCCGCTGGCTGGCCACCCGCGGCCGTCCGCTGGAGGGCCAGCTCGACGGGCATCCCTACCATCCGGGCGCGGTCACCGGGGCGCCCGTCCTCGACGATGCGCTGGCCGCGCTCGAATGCCGGACCTTCGCCGTTCACGAGGGCGGTGACCACAGCATCGTCGTCGGGGAGGTGCTGGCCGTGGACGCGCCGCCCACCGCCGCGGACGGCCCCGGCCCGCTGATCTACCACGCGGGCCGCTACCGCCGCCTCCCCGGCCGCTGACCCTCCCCGGACCGGTACCGCCTCTTCCCGGGCCGCTGACTCTCGCTGATCTTCCTGGACGAGCCGACCGCCGGGCTCGATCCGCGCAGCCGCCGGACCATGTGGGAGATCATCCGCGACCTGGTCGTGGGTGGCGTCACGATCTTCCTCGCCACGCAGTACCTGGAGGAGGCTGATCAGCTCGCCGGCCAGATCGCGGTGCTCGACCATGGCGGCATCGTCGCCGAGGGCAGCGCCGCGGAGCTCAAGCGCCGCGTCCCCGGCGGCCACGTCCGGCTGCACTTCGCCGACGCGCGGGACCTGGACGCGGCGGCGCGCACCGTCGGCGCGGCGGCGCGCGACGACGAGGCGCTCACCCTGCAGGTCTCCGGCGATGGGGATGCGCGGTCGCTGCGTGACCTGCTCAATCAGCTTGCCGGGGCGTCGGTTGAGGTGGACCGGCTGTCCATCCATACCCCGGACCTCGATGACGTCTTCCTGGCCCTGACCGGCCAGCCCCCCGCGGCCGAGCCCGCCAGCCCCGGGAGGGCCGGCCGGCCGGACGGCCCACCGGAAGTCCGCGCACAGAAAGCCGGCTCGCGATGACCGCTCTGTCGTACACCGTGTCCGATTCGGCCACCATGCTGCGCCGCAACCTGCGGCACATGCGGCGCTACCCGTCGCTGACGCTGATGCTCGTCGGTCTGCCGATCATCTTGCTGCTGCTGTTCGTGTACGTGTTCGGGACGCTCGGCGCCGGGCTGGGCGGCGTGTCCGGCGGCCGGGCCGCCTACGCCAACTACGTGGCCCCCGGGATCATCCTGCTGACCGTGGCCGCCGCCGCGCAGGGAACGGCCATCTCGGTGGCCATGGACATGACCGAGGGCATCATCGCCCGGTTCCGCACCATGGCCATCGCCCGCGCCTCGGTGCTGACCGGTCATGTCCTCGGCAGCCTGATCCAGACGATGCTCAGCCTGGCCGTCGTGGTCGCCGTCGCGGTGGGCGTCGGGTTCCGGCCGACCGCTGGCCCGCTGGCCTGGCTCGCGGCCGCCGGCGTGCTGGCCATGACCGCCTTCGCGCTGATCTGGCTGTCGGTCGCGCTCGGCCTCGCCGCCAAGAGCGTCGAGACGGCCAGCAACTCCCCGATGTTCCTGATGCTGCTGCCGTTCCTGGGCAGCGGGTTCGTCCCCACCCAATCGATGCCCACCGGACTGCGCTGGTTCGCGCAGTACCAGCCGTTCACGCCGATCACGGAAACCGTGCGCCACCTCCTGCTGGGCGGCCCGGTCGCCCGCGACGCGATCGCCTCCGCCGCCTGGTGCGCCGGTATCGCGCTGTTCGGCTACCTGTGGGCGAAAAGGCTGTACGCCCGCCAGCCCTGACCGTCATCCCCCCTCAGCCGAACGGACCTCCGCGGGGCTCTACCGCCCGTGGGGGCCCGCCGCCGAACCCGCCTGTGCCAGACTTCACCGCAGCCGGGAGACCCTCTGCCGGAGCGCCCGGGCCCTCAGCCAGCATCCAGTTAACGTCCAGCCACGTGCGCCATGCTGACGCCCGTGGTGACGGGCCAGGCGCAACGCGATCGCGTGGCCGTGACGTCCGCGCCAGGTACCGGGGCGTCGCGGCCGCACGCGGACGAGCTCGACGTGGTGCGCCCGGCCGCGTCGCTGCTGGTCATCATCACGCACGCGATGCAGATGTTCGCCCCGGCCGGCAGCATCTTCTACGGTGCCGTGCTGCTCGAATCGGAGGCGAGCCGGCACATCTTCTTTTTCGTCAGCGGGCTGGTGCTGATGTACCAGGCCTACGACCGGCCCCGGTGGTCGGCCCGGGCCTTCTGGCGGCGCCGGTTCACCTCGATCATCGTCCCGTTCGTCATCTGGACGCTGCTGTATACCCTGGCCGGCTTCGCGGGCCTGCGCGGCGACACCATCCCCTCGGTGACCGGAACTCCCCTTCAGGTCCTCAGCCGGATTGGCGTCCAGCTCATCACCGGGTCCGGCCACCTGTACTTCGTGATCGTGCTCGTGCAGTTTTACCTGCTCTTCCCGCTCCTGGCGGGCATTGTGAACCGGGCCCGGCGGTGGCAACTGGCCATCGTCGGGGTGAGCCTGGCCGCCCAGGTGGCGGTGACGATCGCGCTGCACTACCTCAAGCTGAGTTCGCTCATCTGGCAGGACATCGACTCCACCCGCGAAGTCACCTCGTATGTCTTCTACCTGGTGGCCGGGGCGGTCGCCGGAGCGCACCTGCCAGCCGTCCGGGCCTGGGTGTGGCGGCACCGGCGGGTCCTGCTCGCCGCCGCTGTCGCCGCCACCGCGTGCGTGGAGGCCTATTACCTGCTGGCCGTCCATTCCGGCGAAAGTGCTGGCGGCGCTTCGGATCCGTTCTCCCCGGAGTTCATCCTGTCCTACCTGGCCGCCATCGTTCTGCTCTGGCTGGCGGGCGCGTGGTGGGCGGCGCGGTCGCGGGACGGTCGGCTGTCCCGAATG